>Ga0081455_10000355_pt1 | contig 60432 bp, 54 predicted proteins | sample TabmetS3T2R1_FD_70207 | JGI IMG/M metagenome (GOLD analysis project Ga0081455, IMG submission 70207) | Tabebuia heterophylla rhizosphere microbial communities from the University of Puerto Rico - S3T2R1 | ecosystem: Host-associated > Plants > Roots > Rhizosphere ...
TCCACCGTGGCGAGCTGCTCTGGCGTCGCACTGGCGAGCGCGTCGATGTCGCCGAATGCGGCTGCCACGTCAGGTGCGACGCCCTTGCCGATGTGACGGATGGACAACGCGATCAAGAATTTGTCCAGCGGCCGGGTTTTCGCCACTTCGAGGTTGGCCAGCAGCTTGACGCCGTTCGCCGACAGGGCTCCGGACTTGGTGGTAAAGAAGTCGGTCTTTTTGAGCTTCTCTTCGGTAAGGCCGAACAGGTCGCCTTCATCGGTCAGCAGGCCGGCCTCGAGCAGCGCCTGGCCGGACTGGTAGCCCAGCACCTCGATATCGAGAGCGTCCCGGCTTGCGACATGGAACAGCCGTTCCCGCAGCTGCGCCGGACAGGACCGGGTGTTGGGACACCGCAGGTCGGCGTCTCCCTCCTTCTCCGGCCGCAACTCGGTACCGCATGCCGGGCAGTGCGTCGGCATCACGAACGCCCGCTCCGAGCCTTCGCGTAGATCGACAACCGGCCCGACGATCTCCGGAATCACGTCACCGGCCTTGCGCAGCACGACTGTGTCGCCGATGAGCACTCCCTTGCGTGCCACCTCGCTGGCGTTGTGCAGCGTCGCCATCTCCACAGTCGATCCGGCGACCTTGACCGGTTCCATGACCGCGTACGGGGTCACCCGGCCGGTGCGCCCGACATTGACCCTGATGTCGAGGAGCTTGGTCGTGACCTCTTCGGGTGGGTATTTGTACGCGATCGCCCAGCGCGGCGCCCGAGATGTCGAGCCGAGCTGGTCTTGGACTGCCCGCTCATCCAGTTTCACGACGACACCGTCAATCTCGTGCTCGACCGAATGCCGGCGCTCGCCGAAGTACTCGACATAGGACCACACCTCATTGAGATTCCGCGCCAGCTTGCGGTGCGCGCTGACCGGGAGTCCCCAGCGATCCATTGCGGCGTACGCGTCGGACAGTCGATCGGCGGTGAAGCCCTCAAGAACACCGATGCCATGGCTGATGAAGCCGAGATTTCGGGAGGCGGTGATCCTGGGGTCCTTCTGGCGAAGTGAACCGGCTGCTGCATTCCGGGGATTGGCGAAGGGCGCCTTGCCGTCCAAGACCAGGGACTCATTGAGTGCAGTGAAGTCCGCGACAGCGAAGAAGACCTCGCCGCGTACCTCGAGGGTCTCGGGAACATCGCTTCCGGAAAGTCGATGTGGTATGACCTTGATCGTTTTGACATTGGCCGTGACGTCTTCACCGACTCGCCCGTCGCCGCGGGTTGCGGCCCGGACCAGCCTGCCGCTCTGGTAGACCAGATCGATCGCCAAGCCGTCGACCTTGAGCTCACACAGGTAGCCGGACTGCTCGAGCCGCTTCTCGCCGAGTTCGCGAATCGCCCGTTGCACCCAATGCTCCAGCTCCGCGCGGGTGAAGGCGTTGTCCAGGCTCATCAACCGTTGGAGGTGCTCGACGGGGGTGAACGTTGTCGATGGTGGTGGCCCGACTTGCTGAGTCGGCGAGTCCGGCGTACGAAGTGCCGGAAACGCATCCTCAAGGTCGTTGAGCTGGCGCATTGTGGCGTCGAACTCACCGTCTGAGATGGTCGGCGCATCAAGCACGTAGTACCGCCAGCGCGCGTCATTCACCCGCTCGCTGAGATCGGCGTGTCGCTGACTCGCTTTAGCCAAGGACTGTGAAAGCTCGATTTCTTCCTCGCCGGTCGGCTCAATCTCTCCCTCGTCTCTTGGCAAGGAGAAGGTTTCTTTCGCCACCCAGGCACATTAACGCCTGCTCCAGACAGCCGTACCGGGTCGGTTTCAGGACCGCTTTGCACCGGCGTCAGAAATAACGAAGCAATAACGTGTGCCTCGCACGCGGTCCGGCTCTAGCTGTTAGCGTCTGGCGCGTCCGTGTCTTCACTGTCCCTATCAGGAGTGTTGATGTCCGTTGCGCAGCGTGCCGTGACCGCCTTCCGCCCGCGCGTGTCGGCCGTGGTGGCGATGGGAGCTCTCGGACTCGGTCTGCTGATTGCGCCGGCTGGGACTGCGGCCGCCGAGCCAGCCACTTGCAGCCCGACCAACACGCGGCATGGCCCCGACTCGCTGTTCCCCGAGCAGGGCACCAGCAAATACGACGTCAAGCACTATGCGATCGGCCTGAGTTTCAAGACCTCAGGAGAGATCAAGGCGAAAACCTCTCTCGTCGCCAAGGCCAGGAAACGTCTGAGATCGTTCTCGCTCGACCTGGAAGGGCTCATCGTCGACTCCGTAAAGGTCAACGGACACAAAGCTGACTTCTCCAGGCGCGACAACAAGCTGATCATCAAACCGTCCAAGGCCTTGGACGGCCGCTTCTCGGTCACCGTCAAGTACCACGGCAAGCCGGTCACCCACATCGATCCCGATGGGGCTCAGGATGGCTGGGTCCCCACCAGCGACGGCGCCACGGTGCTCAGCGAGCCAGTTGGTGCCATGACCTGGTTCCCGAACAACAACACGCCGCGCGACAAGGCGACCTTCGACATGAAGATCACCGTTCCGTCCAAGCTGGAGGTTGCCGGCAGCGGTGATCCAGCCGGCGTCCGGAAGCATGACGGCAAGGAGACCTGGCGGTGGGTGCAGCCCAAGCAGCAGGCGACCTACCTGGCGATGATCTCTATCGGAAACTACGACGTGTATCGCTCCACGATGACCACGACCAAGGGCCGCAAGCTGCCGGTCTGGAGCTTCATCGAGCCGAAGTTCGGGACGCTGGCGCATGAGCGTGGACTCATTCCGAAGATCATCCGCTTCCAGGAGAAGAAGTTCGGACCGTACCCGTTCAATAGCGCGGGAATCGTCGTCAAGGACACCGGGGTTGGCTACGCCCTCGAGACTCAGAACCGGCCCGTCTTCGACCAGACTCCGGACGATCTGACCAACGTCCATGAATGGGCTCACCAGTGGTATGGCAACTCAGTAACGCTGAGCGACTGGGGTGACATCTGGCTGAACGAAGGCTTCGCCGCGTACGCGGAGTGGCTCTGGGACGCCGCGCACGGTGGGCCGAGCACAGCGGAGCAGTTCCAGAAGGCCTACGACGACCCGGAGACCGTCTGGTCACCCGCACCCGCGTGCCTCACGGATCCAGCCGACCTCTTCGGCCAGCAGAGCTATCTCCGCGGCGCCATGACGTTGGAGGCCCTCCGGCAGAAGATCGGATCGCACGACTTCTTCGTCATCCTGCGCAAGTGGGCACAGCAGAACGCCTACGGCAACGTCTCGACACCTCAGTTCATCAGGCTGTCCGAGCGCGTGTCGGGGCAGGACTTGGATGCCTTCTTCAAGGCCTGGCTCTACACGGCGGAGAAGCCCGCGCTCAACTGATCCGCCAGCGGCAGGTCAGTCAGCAAGCTGCTCAGTGACGATCTGTGCCGCGGAGCGCAAGGTTCGGAGCGCTCCGACGGCACGATCGCGGGACATTGAGGCCAGCCCGCAGGCTGGCGTGATCACAATCCGCGCCGCCACCGGTGGCTCGAGTCCGAGATCGCGCAGTGGCTGGAGCACCCGGCGGGCTAGGAGATCAGGGCCGAATTGATTGGGACTGGGCCTATCGTCGGTGGGCAACGCACCCATCCCGACCCAGGGTCCCGCTTCGAGGGTTGCTGCCACCTGGTCCCAATCCGGGCCGGACAGCTGATCGATGTCGAGAAGCACGCCGGAGGCGCCGGCCAGGCGAAGCAGTTCGATGGGCGGATCCGCCGCACAGCAGTGCATCGCAATAGGCGTCGGCGCCAGCCGCTCACGGGTATAGATCATGGCGCTGCTGATCTCGTTCGGCTCGATGGCGCGATGCCGCGACAACCCACTCGCATTGGCAATCGTGCCAGCGAGCACGGCAGGAAGCATCGGCTCGTCGAGTTGAATCAACGGCTCGATATCGGGCAGCCGTCGGACTAGCTCGGCAACGAGCTGGGCGGTTCCCTCGGCGAGCGACTGGCAGAGATCGCGTCGTGCGCCGGAGTCAGCGAGGACACGATCACCACGTGGACGCTCCATCATGGCCGCTAGCGTCCAGGGGCCGGCGACAGACAGCTTCACGGCTCCCTGGTATCCCTGAATGTGCTCTTCCAGCAGATCAAGATCGCTGCGAAGCATGCTGATCGCGATCCGATGGTCGCGCCCGGATGCATCTGTCAGCCGCCATCCGGCCGGTTGCAGGTCAACAGCCAGCCCTGCCAGGAAGGCAGTAGAGCGTCCGATCAGCTGTGCATGCGGTCCGCGTGCCGGCAGCTCCGGCAGATACGGAAGATCAGGACACTCCGCGAATGCGATCTTGATCGCGTCCGTCATGTCGGTGCCCGGCCAAGAGCCGATGCCAGTGGTCCGGATCGGCGGCAGCTCGCCGTCGGACAAGCTGTTGATCACGCCTGAGTGGCCGTGATGGTCGCACTGCCGACGACGCGAGAGCCGTCGTAAACAACGACGGCCTGGCCCGGTGCGACACCAGCGGTGGCAGATTCCAGCACGATCTCGAGGCCTTCATCAGCAACCCAGACCGTGGCCGCAATGGGGTGTCCGTGGGCCCGCACCTGGACCTCACCGGACCACTCGGTGGCGAGCCGCTGTGCGGTCCAGGTGGGGCGGATGGCGCTGATACCGCGTACTGCCAGCGCATCTCGCGGGCCGACGGTGATGGTGTTGGTCTTTGGGGCAATCGCCAGCACGAAACGCGGCCGGCCGTCTGGTGCTGGCGTACCGAGCCGCAAACCTCGCCGCTGGCCGACGGTGAACCGGTGTGAACCCGCGTGGTCGCCAACCTTCGTACCGGTGATGTCCACGATGTCGCCCGGCCGGTGGCCGAGCCGCTGCTCCAGAAAGCCGGCTGTGTCGCCGTTCGCAATGAAGCAGATGTCATGGCTGTCAGGCTTCTCGGCGACTGCCAGTCCGCGATTGCGAGCCTCGGAGCGTACGTCTGCCTTTAGCGTGGCACCAAGCGGAAAGTAGGACCTCCGAAGTTGATCTTGGTTGAGCACGCCAAGCACATATGACTGATCTTTGCCGACGTCGATGGCCCGATGCAGCTCGACATCATCAGCGTTGCGAAGCAGCTGGGCGTAGTGACCGGTGCACACGGCATCGAATCCGAGCGCGACGCTGCGATCCAGCACGGCCGAGAACTTGATCTTCTCATTGCAGCGCAGGCAGGGGTTCGGCGTACGGCCGGCCGCATATTCTGCGACAAAGTCATTCACGACCTCAGCTGCGAAGCGATCGGAGAGATCCCAGACGTAAAAGGGAATGCCAAGGATGTCGGCTGCCCGTCGAGCATCGTGTGCATCCTCCTTAGAGCAGCAACCGCGCGCACCCGAGCGATAGGTCTGCGGGTTCTTGGACAAGGCCAAATGCACTCCGGTGACATCGTGACCGGCGTCGACGGCTCGTGCGGCCGCGACCGCAGAGTCGACACCGCCCGACATCGCAGCCAGTACCTTCATTTGCGTCCTCTCACCGGTGGCAATCGCGACCAAGCAGCCTACGCGAAGGCCGCCGCCGCCTTTGCCCGCTGGACAGCCTCGGGTAGTGCTCCGGCGAGCGCAGCGACGTCGGCACGAGTCGACGAATGGCCCAGAGAGAACCTGAGCGCCGAACGCGCGTCGGCTTCGCTGCAGCCCATCGCCAGCAACACGTGGCTCGGCTGTGAAACCCCGGCCGAGCACGCTGCTCCGGTGGAACAGTCAATCCCCGCGGCATCCAGCAGCATCAAGATGGCGTCGGCTGAGCAACCGGGGAAGCCGAAGTTCGCGATGCCGGGCAGACGATCGCCTTCTGCGGTTGGGCCGTACCCGACCGCCCACGGCACAGCGGCCAGCACCGAATTGACAAGGTCGGTGCGTAGCTCACGAATCCTCCGCTCCTCTTCCGCCCGCTTCTTGGTCGCGACCTCGAGTGCCGCGGCGAACCCTGCCGCGGCAGCGACGTCGAGGGTGCCGGAACGCACCTCACGCTCCTGACCACCGCCATGCAAGATCGGGGCCAATCGGAGCTCGCGACGCGCCAACAGGGCACCGATGCCGTACGGTCCGCCCAGCTTGTGCGCCGTGAAACTCAGCATGTCGAGACCGCTGCCCGCGAAGTCGACTTCGATATGTCCAACCGCCTGAACCGCGTCACTGTGCGAAATCGCGCCGTGCTGGGCTGCGGTTGCAGCGATCTCGCGCACCGGCTGGAGGGTGCCGACCTCGTTATTTCCCCACATCACCGAAACCAGCGCCGTTTCGGAATCGACCGCCTCGCTGAGAGCAGAGAGGTCAGCCCGACCAGCAGAGTCTGCGGGAATGTAACTCACCTTGGCCGACGCCGAACTTCCCAGCCACGCCACCGAATCCAAGACCGCGTGGTGTTCCAGCATTGAGGTGATCACCCGCTGACGACCGACTTCGGTGCCTGCCCAGAAGGCTCCCTTGATGGCCAGATTGTCCGCCTCGGTTCCGCCGCTGGTGAAGATCAACTCTGCTGGGCTGGCACCGACCTGAGCCGCTATCGCTTCCCGCGATTCCTCGACCACCCGCCTCGCGGACCGGCCCGAAGCGTGCAGTGAGGAGGCGTTGCCAACCCGGGTCAGCTCTCGGGTCATCGCCTCGACGGCCTCCGGGACCATCGGCGTGGTAGCCGCGTGGTCAAGGTAAATCCGCCTCATGAGCAATCAGTGTGCCTCAGCCGGGCACGAACCCGTACGTCTTGACAGGCGTGCTGCGAAACGCCGCTCCAGGCACTCATCCTTTGCGTTTCTTGATCTCCTCGATGGCGCCGCTGAGCACCTTGTGCAGGTCGCCCACCACCCCAAGATCGGCAAGAGCAAAGATCGGCGCCTCAGCATCCTTGTTCACCGCGACGATGGCTTTCGAGGTTTGCATCCCTGCGCGGTGTTGGATGGCGCCGGAAATGCCGGCCGCAATGTAGAGCTGCGGCGAAACAGTCTTGCCGGTCTGGCCGATCTGGTACGCGTACGGATACCAGCCGGCGTCGACGGCGGCACGGGATGCACCGACCGCGCCGCCCAGTACGTCGGCCAGATCTTCGATTTCAGCAAAGTCGCCACCAGTGCCACGCCCGCCGGACACGACGACCGCCGCCTCGGTCAGCTCCGGTCGGCCGCTGGACTGCTTCGGTTCGCTGCTCACAATGCGTGCGGTCTTCGCTGCGTCGGAGATGGTCACTGTGACCTGCTCGGCTGCCGGCTCGCTCGGAGCGGCCTCAGGAGTGGCGGCGTTTGGCTTGACCGTGACCACGGGGATGCCACGGGTCACCGCGGCAGTGACGGTCCAGTTCCCGGCGAAGACTGACTGCGTGGTCGTGCCGTCAGCGGCGATGTCGGTCGCATCGGTGATCAAGCCCGACTCGAGCTTGACCGCAAGCCGTCCGGCGATCTCCTTGCCCTCCGGGCTGGAGGTGATCAGAATCGCCGCTAGGTCCAGATCAGCGGCGACCTGCGCCAGTGCTTCGGCCTTCGGCGCAACGAGATAGTCGGTGATAGCGGGGTCGGCGATGAACAAGACCCGAGTCGCGCCATACTCGGCAAGCGTCTTGGTGACGGTCTCCTCGGTCTCACCGAAGACGACCGCGACCGGCTCTCCAAGTCGGCGAGCCAGGGTGAGAAGCTCGAGCGCCGGCTTCGACACATGTGATTCGGCCTGCTCGGCGACGATCAGGACCTCAGACATCAATAGCCTCGCTCTCTTAGACGTATTTGCCAGCAGTCAGGAAATCGACCAGAGCCGCCGATCCGGCGCCGTCTTCATCGGTGATGACCCGACCCGGCTCCTTCGGGGGACGTGGGGTGGTCTGCACCACCTTGCTGCATGCGGCGTCGAGACCCACCGCTGTGGTGTCGATACCAAGATCGGCCAGTGTCCAGGACTCCACCGGCTTCTTCTTCGCTGCCAGAATCCCCTTCATCGACGGGTAGCGCGCCTCACCGGACTGGTCGGTGACGCTGACGATGGCCGGCAAACCGGCTTCGATCGTCAGGCTTGCTACATCGGTATCCCGGCGGATCGTGACGTGATCATCGGCGACCGACAAGGTGGCACCGAGGGTCGCAGCCGGCCAGCCGAGCCGCTCGGCGATCATGGCCGGGATCACTCCCATGGTGCCGTCGGTAGAGGCCATGCCACAGATCACCAGATCGGGTGCGGACTTTTTGATCGCTTCGGCGAGCAGCGAGCTGGTTGCCAAGGCGTCGGAGCCGTGAACCGCGTCATCGATGATGTGAATTCCTGCGGAGGAACCCATCTGGAGTGAGCGCTTGATCGCGTCGGCCGCGTCGTCCGGTCCGAGCGTCATGGCGACGACCTCGACGTCGTCCCGCTCGTCGGCAATCTGCAGTGCCTGCTCCACGGCGTACTCGTCAAGCTCGGACAGCAGTCCATCGCTCGAAGTTCGGTCGACAGTCCCGTCGGCCGCAAAGGACCGCTCCCCCGTCGCATCTGGAACATGCTTGACCAGTACAACAATCTTCATCTCGGCTCAGCTCTCCTGGTACGCGTACCGCGCTAAATTACTCATGAGTAACAAACGTTACTCCCAGCTCCACCTTACGAAGCAGCTGAGGTGGCAAGCGAGAAGGCCGCGAACCGTTCGACGCTGATGATCTCTCGGTAGCGTTCATCGCCGAGAATTGCGCGGAGTGCCTCGGTCTGACTTGCTTGCGCAGCGAGTGCCGCGTACTTCCGGTCCAACATCTCGCCGGACAACGCAAGATCGATGCTGAGCGGCCCTGTCCAGGCAACCGGCGGATCTCCGACGATCGCACCTAGCTCGATCCACTGCGGCAGGTGATCATCCAGCCATTCCTGCGTGTTCGCCACCACATGCAAGGTGCCGATGCCAGTGCGGCGTACGGCTTCCACTGTCCAGCGATGCACTGCGATGTGGTCGGGGTGTCCCGTCTGACCATCAGGCGCGAAGGTCAAGATCGTGTCCGGAACTGTCTCACGAAGGACATCTGCGATCTGGTCTGCTGCTGTGCTGAGGTCCACAGCAGCGCAGCCGCCATCCGGATAGCCCAACCAGCGATGTTCGGTGACACCCAGGATGCGCAGGCACTCAGCCAGCTCCCGCTCCCGGATGGCCGGGAGCTCTGCTGGCGGCCACTTCCAGGCATCGGTGACACCGAGCTCGCCGCGGGTGGCCGTTGCGCACACCACTCGCGAACCCGCAGCGGTGGCCATGGCCATGATTCCGCCGCAGAGGTAGGCCTCATCGTCAGGATGCGCCCAGATCGACAGGATTGTTCCGAGCTCCCGGATATCCCTCATCACCACGAGTAGCAGTCTGCTGCTTACTGCGGGGAATCTGCGAGAATCCGCGGTATGCCGGCAGGAACCAAAGACGACCCATGGCAGCTGAGCACCGCTCCCGGAACTTCGACCTACAGCATGTGGGCCGATGAGGGCGCGGACCCACCCACGCTGTTCTGCCAGGTCGGCTCAACCCAGCTCAAATATCAGCTCAGATGTATCGAGGAGCTGCATGCGTGGCTCCTCGAGCAGGGTGACTGGGTCGACCTCGGCGCCGCGGATGAGCAAAAGCCCGCGAAGGAAGGCACCGTCGAGGCGTGGGGTCGCTCCGAAGACAACCCTGTCGGCGGCTGGTACGGGCTTCGGAAGGGCTATCGCGGCCGCTTCGGCATGTACCTGCCGCCACTGCTGGAAGCTCTCGGCAAAGCTGAGCTCACTCACGAGCCGCGCAACAACAAGGTCCGCGGCATCGGTTAAATGCGACTTCGGGAGTCAATCTCGGCCCAGCCTTAGTCGAATTTCCGACCATTGCGGACTTCTTGGTAGCGAAGTGGCATAACGCTGGTTCAATCTCCGACCAATGCGGACTTCTCGTTAGCCGAGCGGCGCAACGTCGCTCGAATCTCCGACCAATGCGGAGTTTTTGCGATGCACTGTGCCAGCCGGGTGCCGGACAACGACGCAGAGGCGAGGAGAATCTCAGGCCAAATTCGCCTGTGGATAGCTGCGGCAGGCCTATCAAACTCGCGCAAGCTCAAGGACATGTCACTCAATACTTCACAACCGTTCACCCGGGCGGAGGCACTCGCTGCCGGGTTGACCGATGTTGACCTGCGCAGCCGACGCTTCCAGCGACTGTTCCACGGACTGTACCTCCGATCTGGCATGAAGATCGGAGTCCATCAGATGGCAGCGGCCGCACTGCATGTCAGCCCACGCGGCTCGTACGCCAGCCACGAGACGGCTGCCGCCCTGTGGGGCGCCTACATCGGCGACCTCAATGATGTCCATGTCAGTGTTCCGAAAGGATCATCGAGGTCGGAACGGCGTGGCATCGTCGCGCATCGTGCGACGACCGACCAGAATCCCCGTCTCCGCAAAGGACTCCTTGTTTCCGAACCCACTCGTGTCTTCTTGGAGCTAGCCGCCGCTCGCATGGACCTTGTGAATCTCGTCGCTGTGGGCGATTCACTGGTCCGACGCCAACGGACGACGCCTGAGGCTTTGGTTGAAGCGGCCGACGGCTATCTAGGCAAAGGCTCCCGACTCGCTCGCCGAGCCGCTTCCTACGTCCGGGCCGGGGTCGACTCACCCAGGGAGTCACGACTGCGGCTGCTCATGGTGCTGGGCGGACTGCCTGAGCCGCGAGTCAACTACATCCTTCGCGGACTGAACGGGGACTGGGCTCAGCGACTCGACCTCTGCTATCCCGAACTCAAGCTCATCGTTGAGTACGACGGCCGGCACCATACCGAAGTACGCGCCAATTGGCTCAAGGACATCAAACGACGGGAAGCTCTGGAGCGCGAAGGCTGGCGCCTGGTGATCGTCACAGCCGAGGGTTTGTACGACGATCCTCTCGACACCTTGCACCGTGTCCGCCTGGCCCTCAGCGAGCGGGGTTGGCAGCAGCGCTCGCGACGGATCCCGGCGGAGTGGCACCGGCTTTTCACCGACCGGCCAGTTGCAAACTGACACAAGCTCTCCCGAAAGCCGGCAATGGTCTGAGAATCGATCGCTCCGGAGCAGATCAAGTACCGAATACTCCGCATTGGTCGGAATTTTGACCATCCAGAGTGAGTCGCGCCATCGCCCAGATAGGCCCCGTCCACTCGTCGGCAAATATCTCGTACGGTGCCCGAATGGTTGACATCCGGCTCCCAATCATGTTGCGGTTGCTAACGAAACCGGTTGCTTTCGCCCTCTTCAAGCCCGGATCGTCGGCAGGTTTCGGCTAACTGGGGCAGAATGAGGCGCATCCCCGCCTTCGAGCGGGGTATGTCGCTTTCACGGTGACCGGTTCCGCAAGCAGCCGATGCAAAGGCGCATAGACATGTCCACTGCCCTGCCAGTGCCGGAGGACACCTCGGTTCTTGGTGCCCACATCCGCGACGGCGGTACTTCATTTGGGCTTTGGGCACCACGTGCTCACCGAGTCGAGCTAGCTCTCGTCGACGAAGACCGCAATCAGACCAATCACGACATGACGCGGGCCGATGACGGGGTGTGGACCGTTTTCGTGCACGGCATCGGCCCAGAGCAACGGTACGGTTTCCGCGTCCATGGACCGTGGGATCCGGCTGCCGGCGCCCGCTTCAATCCCGCCAAGCTGCTCCTCGACCCGTACGCAAGAGCGATCACCGGTGGCGTCGACTACTCCGGCCCGATTCTGGACCACACAGCCGAGTCGGACTTCGTTCCCGACACCACCGACTCCTTCGCCGCCGTACCGCTCAGTGTCGTGGTCCCCGAGTCGCCACCGCCACGGCCCATCGATCGCCGCCGGACGATGGCGGAGACCGTGATCTACGAATTGCACGTGAAGGGCTATACCAGGCTGCATCCGCTGGTTCCCGAGCACCTCAGAGGAACCTACGCCGGACTGGCGTATCCGGCAGTGATCCAACACCTCACCGACCTAGGCGTCACCGCGGTCGAACTGTTGCCGGTACACCACTTCGTCTCCGAACCGTTCCTCGTGGGGCGCGGCCTCTCCAATTACTGGGGCTACAACAGCCTTGGCTACTTCGCACCGCATTCGGCGTACGGCTCCGTCGGCACTCTCGGCCAGCAAGTGCGCGAGTTCAAGGAGATGGTCTCCGCCCTGCACGACGCCGGGCTCGAGGTCATCCTCGATGTGGTGTACAACCACACCGGGGAAGGCGGCCACGAGGGTCCGACACTGGCCTTCCGAGGTATCGACCACCTCGGCTACTACCGGCTCACCGACGACAAGCGCAACGATTACGATGTCACAGGCTGCGGCAACTCGGTCGACACCTCTGAACCCGGTGTGCTCCGCATGGTGCTCGACTCGCTGCGCTACTGGGTCACCGAGATGGGAGTGGACGGTTTCCGCTTCGACCTGGTGAGCACCTTGATCCGAGATGAACGGCATCACGTCGATCAAGACCATCCGTTCAAGCAGGCGATCCGTGATGATCCGGTGCTGAGCCAAGTGAAGATGATTGCCGAACCCTGGGATATGGGCCCCTACGGCTACCAGGTGGGCGCCTTCGGATCCGGTTGGAGCGAATGGAATGACCGCTTCCGCAACCACATCCGCGACTTCTGGCGGGGCAACACCAACGGAGTGGGAGAGCTAGCGCAGCGGCTGCTCGGCTCCCCCGACATCTTCAATCGAGACGGTCGTACAGCGAGCGCGAGCGTGAACTTCGTCACCGCGCACGACGGGTTCACGCTGCGTGACCTGGTCACCTACAACGTCAAACACAACGGCGCCAACGGTGAGTCCAACCGCGACGGTTCTGACGACAATCGCTCTTGGAACTGCGGCGTGGAGGGTGAGACCGACGATTCGTGGGTGAATGCTCTGCGGCACCGTCAGGCGCAGAACCTTGCGGCAACTCTGATCTTGTCCAGCGGGGTTCCGATGATCACCGCGGGCGATGAGCTGGGCCGCACTCAGCAGGGCAACAACAACGCTTATTGTCAGGACTCACCTATCTCCTGGGTGCACTGGGACACCCAAGAGACCTGGGGTGACCAGACAGATCTCACGCGCAAACTTCTCCAGCTACGTGCCGAGCGTCCGGTCTTCCGGAGGGACGGATTCCGACAGGGGGAATTTCTGCTCGATCTCAAAGGCGAACCGCGCGGGCGCAAGAATATCGCCTGGTTCGGCGGTCGGAACGCCGAAATGAGCGAACAGGAATGGCGGGACCACACCCGGCGGACGCTCGGCATGTATCTCGCCTACGACGATCCAGACCGAGCCTGCGACGAGGCGTTTCTGATCTGGTTTCACGCCGGCTCTGACCCGATCCAGGTGGAGCTGCCTGACGGACCCTGGGCAGACACCTACACCGTGGTCGCGCACAGCGGACTGGAGGGCGAGCTGCCATCGGAGAAGATCAAAGCCGGCTCTACCCTGCAGCTGCCCGGCCACATCGTCGCTGTGCTTCAGGTCGATTGATTTAGAGCTGCTTGCGTCGGGGATCGGACGCTCGCAGTTATGAAGTGGCCCCGGATATGTCGGCTGAAGCAGGTTAAGGCGCGTAGCTGGCCGACGGCGGTGTCGGGATGCTCGCTGGCAATGTCGCCAGGCCCATTTCGGCCTCGTTCGCGAGCAGCGGGTGATAGGGCACGACGCGTACGGTGTAGCCGATCTCGCCAGCCCGCTTGGCCTCCACCCAGCCCTCGTAGCGGCGTAACCCGCCGTCGACATCGACCCCAGTAGGAAAGGGCGTGACTCGAGGCTCATAGAGCCGGTCGTCACCACTTACCCGTCCGGTGACCAGTTGCACCTGAATGTCGTCCGGGGTGAGCTCGCCGAGCCGGACCAGCGCGCTGACGTGGATCTTGGCACCCACCTCGACCTGCTCGCCACCGAGCGATTCCACGTGTTCGACAGCCACGCCCGACCATGCATCACGGACCCTGTGCTTCCAGCTCGCAAGTGCTGGCGCTCCGCCCTTCGAGGCGTCCAGAGCCAGGCTCGAGCCTGACGCAGGTGTGTAGAGATTCGTCACATAGTCGCGAACCATCCGCGACGCCGCAACCTTGGGCGCCAGCCCGGCGATGGTGTCCCGGATCATCTGAATCCAGCGCTCCGGCAGACCGTGCTGGTCAAGATCATAAAAACGGGGCACGATCTCGTTCTCGATGATGTCGTAGAGTGCCTTGGCCTCGAGATCATCACGACGATCAGCGCCATCGGCGCCCTCGGCGGACGGGATCTCCCAGCCATAGGCCGGATCGAACCACTCGTCCCACCATCCGTCGCGGATCGACAGATTGGCTGCGCCGTTCAGGGCAGCCTTCATGCCCGATGTGCCACACGCCTCATAGGGCCGCAGTGGGTTGTTCATCCACACGTCGCAGCCCGGGTAGAGCCCCTTCGCCATCGCCATGTCGTAGTCGGGCAGGAACACGATGTGCTCGCGCACCGCAGCATCGTCGGCGAACTGCACCATCTGCTGAATGAGGGCTTTGCCGCCTTCGTCGGCTGGATGGGCTTTCCCTGCAATAACGATCTGAATCGGTCGCTTCTCGTCGGTCAGCAAGGCCTTCAGCCGAGCCGGATCGCGAAGCATCAAGGTCAACCGCTTGTACGACGGCACCCGCCGGGCGAAGCCGAAGGTCACAACATCGGGATTGAGCGTCTTGGCGACCCAGTCCCCCGTCATGCCGCGATTGGCGCTGCTGTCGGCCAGCCGCGAACGCGTCATGCTGATCAGGTCCTCGCGCATCCTCCGCTTGAGTGCCCAGATCGTCTTGCTGTCGACCCCCTCCAACGCGTTCCAGTCATAGCCATCACTCTCTGATGGGCTGCCGGTCGGCGTCTCCAGCAGGTCCAGCAGATCGCGATGCACCCAAGTGAGATGGTGCACGCCGTTGGTGATGGCGGTGATCGGCACCTCACTGGTGTCGAATGCTCGCCAGAGCCCTTGGAACATTTCGCGGGACACCGAACCATGGAGCGCGGACACCCCGTTGGCGCGCTGCGACAGCCGGAAACCCATCACCGCCATGTTGAACTTGCTAGGGTCACCGCCCTCATAATCCTCGGCGCCAAGGGCGAGGACTCGATCCAGCGGCAGATCCTCGAAGCCCGAGAACTGGTGAACGATCAGCTCGCGAGGGAAGCGATCGATGCCGGCCGGAACCGGGGTATGGGTCGTGAAGATGGTATTCGTGCGGTTGCGCTCCAACGCAGTGTCGAAGTCATCGCCGTTCTGCATGTATTCACGAATCCGCTCCAACCCGAGGAATCCGGCGTGACCCTCGTTGGTGTGGAAAACCGCTGGAGGTGGAGCGCCGGTGATCCGGCAATACGCGCGGATCGCCCTTACCCCGCCCATACCGAGCAGCACCTCTTGTTCCAGGCGGTGGTCGGTGCCGCCGCCGTACAGCCGGTCCGTCACCTCTCGCTCGTAGCCGGCGTTCTGCTCCACGTCGGAGTCCAGCATCAGGAGCGGCACCCGGCCCACCTGCGCTACCCAGACTTGGGCGAAGAGGGCACGTCCGGCGAGTGGAACCTCGATTCGGACCGGTCCGCTGTCATCGTGCAGCAAAGTCAACGGCAACGAGTTCGGATCGAGCAGTGGGTAGCGCTCCTGCTGCCAGCCGGCAGCATTTAGCGACTGCCGGAAATACCCCTGTCGATAGAGCAGGCCGACTCCGATGATCGGGACACCCAGGTCGCTTGCGGCCTTGAGGTGGTCCCCGGCGAGAATGCCCAAGCCTCCCGAGTACTGCGGAAGTACCTCGGTGATACCGAATTCAGGTGAGAAGTAGCCAATGCTCACCGGCGCTGCCGGGTTTTCGGCGGCGTACCCCTGGTACCACAGATCGCCACTCAGATAGTCGGCAAGATCGGCCTGGATGAGCCGAAGGTTCTTCAGAAAACGCTTGTCGGTGGCAAGCGCCTGGAGACGCTCAACGGAGACGTCGGCGAGCAGCCTGATGGAGTCACCACCGGTACGCTCCCACAACTGCGGATCGACCGACCGGAACAAATCTTGCGTCTCCGGATGCCAGCACCAGCGAAGGTTGCGGGCCAAATCCCCGAGAGGCTTCAGAACCTCAGGCAGAACCGGGCGCACGATAAAGCGACGGATAGCGCGCACCTGGATAACTTACCGGCGAACCTTGGCTGATATCGGCTTTGTGCTGCATCGGTTCGATGATTACGCCTCTGCGAGCCCAAATCAGCCGGCCAATCGGGATCGTGGTACGCCCGCGAGTCGCGGTCACCACCCCCTGCCGCGTGGACAGCCTGGCCGATAGGTTGGCATTCGTGACGGCAACCAACTCAGGCTTCCCAGTACCTGAGCGCGACGACGCGGCTCAGCAAGGTTCCGCAGAATCCTCGTCCCCACAAGCCTCTTCGGCAACGACGGCGAGCACAGCTGCCGCTCAACCCACGGTGACCATTGACAAGCCTGCGCTCGGAGCCTCGATAGACCGCATTCCGGTGCACAAGGTGTCCCCGGTCATCGAGGGCGGCGCGTACCCTGCGAAGGCCGTGGCCGGAGAGGCCATTCCCATTCGGGCGACGGTGTTCCGGGAGGGCCACGACGCGGTCAACGCGTCGGTCGTCCTCACTGACCCCAATGGCAACGAGCGGCTCGAGCCGATGCACCCGACCACCCCGCTGGGCTTCGACTGGTGGACGACGTCGGTGGTGCTCGACACCGAGGGGATGTGGACCTTCCGCGTCGAGGGCTGGAGCGATCCATGGGAGACCTGGGTGCACAACGCCGAGATCAAGATCCCGGCCGGCATCGATGTTGCGCTGGTATGCACGGAAGGCAAGGCGCTCTTCACCAGGTCCGCCGACAATGCCGAGGGCGCCGGGGATAGCCAGAGTGCGGCGCTGCTTCGCAGCGCCGCGGAGAGCCTCGATTCAGGACAGCAGGTCGAAGACCGGCTGGAGGTCGTTCTGGCAGACGAGGTGCGGGCCGCGATGAGCCGATACAGCCCACGTGAGCTGGTATCGCCAACCGACGATTACCCGATCTTCGTCGATCGCCGTGCGGCCCTGTTCTCCTCCTGGTACGAGTTCTTCCCGCGCTCCCAAGGAGCAAGGTGGGACGAAGAGAATCAGAGCTGGATCTCGGGCACGCTCGACAGCTCCCACGAGCGGCTCGAGGCAGCGGCAGCGATGGGCTTCGACGTGGTCTATCTGCCGCCCATCCATCCAATCGGCAGGACCTATCGCAAGGGACCGAACAACACGCTTGCGCCCGGCCCGACCGACCCGGGCTCTCCCTGGGCCATTGGCGGCGAAGAAGGCGGACACGACACCATCCATCCAGACCTCGGCGACTTCGACGCCTTCGACAGATTCGTTGCCAAAGCCAACTCACTCGGGCTCGAGGTTGCCATGGACTTCGCGCTTCAGGCCTCACCCGATCATCCCTGGGTCACCGAGCACCCGGAGTGGTTCTCCAAGCGTGCCGACGGCACGATCGCGTACGCGGAGAATCCGCCGAAGAAGTACCAGGACATCTATCCCATCAACTTCGACAACGACCGCGACGGGATCTATCTGGAGTGCCTCCGAATCCTCAAGCTCTGGATGAGCCACGGAGTCCGGATCTTCCGGGTCGACAATCCGCATACCAAGCCGGTCAACTTCTGGGGATGGCTGCTGGCTGAAATCCGCAAGACCGATCCGGATGTGCTGTTCCTATCCGAGGCATTCACCAAGCCGGCGATGATGCAAGCGCTCGGGAAGGTGGGTTACCACCAGGGCTACACCTACTTCACCTGGCGGAATGAGAAGTGGGAAATCGAGGAATACATGAAGGAGCTGACAACCGAGACGGACAGCTTCTTCCGGCCGAACTTCTGGCCGAATACCCCTGACATCCTGCCGCACTTCCTGCAATGGGGCGGCAAGCCGGCATTCACCATCCGGGCAGTGCTCGGCTCGACGCTGTCGCCACTGTGGGGGATCTACTCCGGCTTCGAGCTGTTCGAGAACGCCGCGCTCGCCCAAGGTCGCGAGGAGTACCTGAACTCGGAGAAGTTCCAGTACCGGCCGCGGGACTGGAGAGCCGCCGAAGAGAGCGGCGAAACCCTTAGCATGCTGCTTGGCAGACTGAACCAGATCCGCAAGGAACACCCGGCACTTCAGCAGCTCCGCAATCTACATTTCCACCATGCCCCGCATGCCAATGCGCTGGTGTACTCCAAGAAGAGCGGTGACGATGTAGTGATCGTGGTCGTCAGCCTCGATCCACACAACATTGTCGAAACCGAGATCTACCTCGATATGCAGGCGCTGGGTCTCACAGCGCGCGACGTCTACCTGGTCCACGACGAGATCACCGGGCAAACCTGGCGCTGGGGACAGCACGCTTTCGTCAGGCTCACCCACGACGATCCGGCGCACATTCTCACACTGATCCGATACGGCTCACGGAGCGCGGCCCCCGGGCCGGCCACCACCCAGGGTTAGGACGCGATGAGCGCGACGGGCGATCCTCAGGTCGCCGATCAGGTCCTGAGGTACATCTCCAATGCGCGATGGTTCGCCGGCAAGGGCCGGCGCGCCCGGTTGCGATCACTGACGCCGCTGCCCTGGCTGACCGACGTTTCGGAATTCTTCAGACCCGCCGGTCCCCCGGCCGTACGCTTCGAGATCGCCGAGGTGAACTATCCGCCTGAGGAAGATCCTGAGCCGTCAGCAGCCGGGCCTGATCAACCACGGGAAGGGCTGGAGTCCCGCGACTTTGCGCCGGCCGGCACGCCTGAGATGGCTCATGAGATTGCTCCTGTCCCCACTGAGTACTACCAGCTGGCAGTCTCGTACCGAGCCGCGCCCCATGCCGAGCTGCACCATGCGGAGCTCGGCCGTTTCACCGATCCTGACCTAGGTCCGGTCATCGGGTACGACGCTGCCCAGGACCCGGAGGCGTCTGGAGCAATTCTGACCGCACTGCTGGGCGGTCGTCGGCTGCGCAGTCCGGACAGTGAGGTTCGCTTCAACATCACCTCGCCGGCCGGCCTGAGATCTGATCTTGAGCCCCGGCCGTTCACCGGGCAGCAGAGCAATACCTCGGTGATGCTCGGGGATACGGCGATCATCAAGCTTTTCCGGCGTCTGGAGCTCGGCCACAACCTCGATATCGAGGTGCACGGTGCGCTCAATGCGGCAGACATCTCCGACGTCGCCGGGTTGTTCGGATGGGTCGAGGGCAACTGGGTGTCCGGTGGGCGGCAGCTGGATGCCGATCTTGCCATGGTCATTGAACAGCTGACGGGCGCCGTTGATGGCTGGGACCTGGCAGTCGACTCCCTGAAGGCAGAAAACGCTGCTGCGGCGAAAATCGGGTCTGGCTTTGCGCCGGAGGCTGAGGCGCTCGGGAAGGCGCTTTCAGAGATCCACCACGCCCTGCGCTCTGCTTTTCCAACCAAGAAGGTGCTGGGCGCGCGTACGGCAATGATCATGATCGATCGGCTGCGTGAGGCGGCCGGCATCGTCCCGGCGCTGAAGCCCTACATTCCCGGGCTGCTGCGCTGCTTCGATCACTTGGCTGCCGAGACGCTGGATACACAGCGCGTACACGGAGATTTCCATCTCGGGCAGACGCTGCGTACGCCTTCCGGGTGGAAGATCATCGACTTTGAGGGCGAGCCTGCCAAGACCATGGCAGAACGCCGTGCGCCGGACAGTGTCTGGCGAGACATCGCCGGGATGCTGCGCTCGTTCGACTACGCAGCGGCGAGTGTGCCGGGACCACACAGCGCAGTCTGGGCGGCAGCATGCCGCGCCGCCTTTCTCCGCGGCTACGCGGGCGGGCAGGTGGATGACGCGGCCGCCGGCACGCTGCGCGCGTACGAGGCGGACAAGGCGATCTATGAGGTCGTGTATGAGACCCGGAACCGGCCTGACTGGGTCGACATTCCGCTCCGAGCGGTGGCCGCACTGGTTGTCGAAGCGCCCCACGAACCTGGCGAGCCCGCGAGCCCGCCCCAAGAACACGGCGAGCATGTGAGCCCGACCAGAGAACAGGAGTAAGCACTCATGTCATACGATCCGAGCGGCGGTCTGACTGGCTGGGACCTCACTGGTTTCCACGAAGGGCATGACACCGAGTGCTGGCGTCGCTTGGGCGCCCATGAGATGACCGTGGAGGACTCCGAACGGGGCCCGATCTTCGGCACCCGATTCTCGGTCTGGGCGCCGAACGCCCAGGCCGTGCGGCTCGTCGGCGACTTCAACTACTGGAACGGCGAAGAGCACTACATGGAGCTGGTGCCTGGAGCCGGTGTCTGGGCACTCTTCGTTGAGGGGGTCAGTACCGGCGGCCTCTACAAGTTCGAGGTGCTAGGCGCTGACGGCGTGTGGCGACTCAAGGCAGATCCGATGGCCCGGTTTGCCGAGGCTGCTCCGCACACCGCCTCAATCGTGTTCGAGAGCCAGTACGTCTGGGGTGACGACGATTGGATGTGGTATCGGGGGCAGAAGGCCATGCACGCGGAGCCGGTGAGCATTTACGAGGTGCACATCGGCTCGTGGCGGCAAGGGCTCACCTACTTGGAGCTTGCCAACGAGCTGGTCGAGTACTGCAGCTGGCAGGGCTACACCCACGTGGAATTCATGCCGGTTGCCCAGCATCCGTTCGAAGGCTCTTGGGGCTATCACGTCACCGGCTACTTCGCGCCGATGTCCAAGTTCGGCTCTCCAGATGAGTTCCGGCACCTCATCGACAGGCTCCACCAGGCCGGCATCGGCGTGATCGTCGACTGGGTACCGGGGCACTTCGCGACCGACCCCTGGGCGCTCCAGCGCTTCGACGGAACCGCGCTATACGAGCATGAGGACCCGAGGCTGGGCTGGCACCCCGACTGGGGTTCCTACATCTTCAACTTCGGCCGCAACGAGGTGAAGAGCTTCTTGATCTCCAACGCCTATTACTGGCTGGAGGAATTCCATATCGACGGGCTACGCGTGGACGGCGTCGCCTCAATGCTCTACCTGGACTACTCCCGGGAAGCCGGCCAGTGGGTGCCGAACAAGTACGGCGGCAACGAGAATCTGGAGGCGGTTGAGCTGTTGCAGCAGACCAATTCTCATGCCTATCGCCGCGAGCCCGGAGCCGTCATGGTCGCCGAAGAATCCACCTCCTGGCCGGGCGTCACGCAAGGCACCCAGTACGGAGGCCTTGGCTTTGGCTTCAAATGGAACATGGGCTGGATGAATGACTCGCTGCGCTACCTGGGCCGCGAGCCGGTTTACCGGCAGTACCACCACAACGAAATGACCTTCGCCATGGCATACGCCTATTCGGAGAATTTCATCCTGCCGATCAGTCATGACGAGGTGGTGCACGGCAAGGGCTCGATGTTCGAGCGCGCGCCGCAAGATGAGTGGCGCAAGTTCGGCAACCTGCGTGCCTTCTACGCCTTCATGTGGGCGCATCCGGGCAAAAAGCTGCTGTTCATGGGCACCGAGTTCGGCCAGCGTCGCGAGTTCTCCGAAAGCCGCAGTGTCGACTGGTGGCAGAGCGCAGAGTGGGGGCACCGCGGGGTACAGCGGCTGGTCAAGGACCTCAATGAGATCTACAAGGAGCATCCGGCCCTCTGGAAGCGGGACACGGACGCTTCGGGCTTCTCCTGGATCGATGCCGACGATCATGGCGGGAACGTCTTCTCCTGGCTTCGCTACGACGGCGACGGGCAGATGATCGCCTGCATCACCAACTTCTCTTCCGAGCCCCGGCCGGACCACCAGATCGGGCTGCCCACTCAAGGGGTCTGGAAGGAGATCTTGAATACCGATGCCGAGGTTTACGACGGCACCGGCTTGATCGGCAACCTGGGGGAGGTCGTTGCTCATCCGGTGCCGTCGCACGGCTATGCGGCGTCGGCATCAGTCACGATCCCGCCGCTCGGTGCGGTGTGGCTGCGGCTGGAGCCTGAGCTGGATGAGGAGCAAGCGCTCGAGCCGGAGAAAGCCACACGCGCCGTCCGAGCCGCCGCCAAGGTGGCATCGCCCCATGCCACGACAGCTGACGCGGCAGTGATAGGTCCGACGCAGCCCCGACGTGCCAAGCCTGCAGCAGCAGCCGCAGCGTCGCCGGCAGGTGCAGAGTCGCCAGACTCGCCGGACAGCCCGGACTCACCCGACTCGCCGGACAGTCCGGATTCACCGGATTCGCCAAGCAGTGCCGGCTCACCAGCCTCGCCCGGCTCACCGGTCTAGGCGTGTGTGTCAGTGACCTCGCTCTGCTGACACAGGCAGGTCACCGACAGCACGCCTGTTGTCGAACGATCGGGGTAGGTGAACGAACAGCGCGGCTGCAAGCACTGCTTTGAGGACCAGTGCCACCAGCGGCACAGTCAGATCACCATCCGGGCCCGTGGTTGGCGACACTGCGAACAAGTTGGTCGAGGCGTGTAGCAGGATCGCGATCAGCACGCTGCCCTGGGTGCCCAGGAACACGTAGGTGAAGATCAACGATTTGGCCAGCAGGTCAGCCAGGAGCAACCACAGCGGCTGGCCCTCGAGTGGCGAGCCCTTAGTCCACACCAGCGGCAGGTGCCACAGCCACCAATACAACCCGAGGATCAGGCTGGCGGCGACGGCACGGTAACGGTTCAGGAGCCTGGGCAGCAGATATCCCCGCCAACCAAGCTCTTCGCCGAGTCCGTCGGTGAGCGCCAGGACCAGGAGGGTCAACGCAAGTGCAGGAATCGACATGGTCAGTGCGGACGGGCGAGCTACATCCCAAGGCTCGCCGAGCGCTACGGCTATTCCGGCAACCATGATCGCAAACATCAGCGGTCCCAGCAGCACAACCGGATACCACCACCAGCTGACCCGCCACAGCACCAAGCGGCGACCCAGATCGCGTACGCCGGCCCGGCCGTACAACACCGCCGCACAGGCCAGAGCGGCAATCGCAGGAATCCAGGTCCACAACTGAGCGACCACTCCGACCGGAGCACCCATGGCCCGTGGCACCCAGACCACCCACGTCAAGATCAAGGCCACCAGCATGAACACCACGACGTCGTGTCGGCGCAGGCTGCTGCGCCATCGTCGGGTATCGGAGTCAGTCATGATCTCATCCTGGCGGCTGTGGACTACGTTGGTCAGTCATGAGCACAGCCGAGTCGGACCCGCCCGCCCCAGATGCGTGACACCTCAGCACCCAAATCGTGACTGACCTCGCTCCGACCATCAACGTCGCCGAAGACGGAACCGTCACGTTCGACTGGAGCGGATCGGTCGGCGCCGAGTTACTGGAACAGGCACTCCGAGCTGCAGCTGACGACGCATTCGTCGGCCGTGGCCTACGCCGGCTCGAGGTCGTCCTGCCAGCCGAAGATCTGACTGCTCGGCGCGCCGTGCTGCGTTCAGGTTTTCGGTTGGAAGGCATTCGCCGCCAGGCGGTCGAGCGGCCCGACGGTTCCTACGGTGACATCTGCCTGTTCGCACGGCTGGCATCCGATCAGGTGTACGGACCGCACGGCTTTTCAGGCGTGATGAATTCGGCGTTGCCAAAGAAGCGCCTGATCGCCCACGTGCTGCTTCGGGACCTGCAGGGACGAGTGCTGCTGTGCGAGACGCAGTTCAAACCCGACTGGGAACTGCCTGGCGGCATCGTCGAGCCTTACGAGACGCCGCGACAAGGCGCCATCCGCGAGGTCACCGAAGAGCTCGGCATTACCTTGGCGATCGGTCGGCTTCTCCTCGTGGACTGGATGCCGCCCTATCTCGGTTGGGACGATGCAATCGAGATGATCTTCGACGGTGGCGTAGTCAGCGAGGATGATCTGGCCGCCTGGTCGCTGCAGCCGACTGAGATCAAGCGCGTCGCCCTGGTCGACCTCGAAACCGCGGCTGGGCTGGTCACGCCGATCGCTCACCGCCGGCTGGTGTTGGCGGCCTCACTCGGCCCGGATGAGATGGCCTACAGCGAGGACGGGCGCACGGTCTAGCGATCATGGCCGTGAGCCCGTCGCGCCGTGAGCCCGTCGCGCCCTGAGCCCGTCGACATGCGCCCTGAGTCCGTCGTATGCGCCCTGAGTCCGTTGCGCCCTGAGCCTGTTGAAGGGCGAGAGCCTGCCGAAATGGATCAGGCCTTGCCGAACTCCAACCGAACGTCTTGGAGAGTGACGATGAGCGCGTCATTCGCACAGGCCAATCCGGCTTCGCCGTTCGGGGCGAGCACGTTGCCAACCTCTGCCATCGACACCGACTCCTTCGAAGATCCGACGGAGAGCGTCGCCGACCCGCTGCCCTTGCCCAGAGTGAACCTCGCTTTGGTGTCCTCCACCCGATAGTCACCGCCGATGGTGCCGTCGACCAGAAGATCGGCAGTCTGCCCTGCCAGTGTCAGCTTGATCGGGTCCTCGCCTGCGCCGCGAAGCAAGTAGCCACCATTGTCGAAGGTGACCGTCACATCTCCGCCTTCACCCGTGCCGAAGGTGCCCTTGTCGCCGACGCCGACGAACCGAACCAGGCGATAGCGCCCATCCAGGCAGTCGGCAGCCGGTGCAGCTGGTGCCGGCGTAGTCGTCGGAGTTGCGCTGGTTGTAGCCGATGTTTCGGGTTGCGTGGGCGACGGTGTGTCGCCGGCAGCTTGGCCGTTCGAGCAGCCAGCAACAGCCATCAGCGCCGCCAACGCGACGAGAAGCAAGTGCCTCATTCGGTCTCCTGTGTGCTGAGCAAGAACCGCGCCAGCATATGCGGCTCTCTTACGCATCCGAGCCCGCTGACCGACAGTGCGCTTCGACAAAGCTCAGCGGACAGCCGCCAACAAAGCACGCGGCATGCTCCACTAGCGCATATCCACACTCAGAAGAGTGCGGTCATCAGATCCCGGCGAGCCTTGAGGACCCGCTCATCGGCATTGCCAAGCGTCTCGAACAACTCCAGCAGGCGTACCCGAACCTGGTCCCGCTCCTCACCGGAGGATTTCTTGATCATGCCGATCAAGCGTGTGAATGCGGCATCCACCTGTCCGGTGATCATTTCGATATCGGCGGCTGCCAACTGGCTGTTCAGGTCATCTGAGCCATCTGCCGCATCCAGGGTGGACTGCGGATCAAGCAATGCCGCACGGGCGAACAGTCCTGCCTGTGCTTTGCCGACTTGGGCCTCAACGTCATTCGGGTTGGCCTGCAACAGCTTGTCAAACTCGTCCCGGGCGGCCGAGAAGTCTCCGCGCTCCAGCGCCGCATCGGCAGCCGCGAACCTGGGATCCGCCGCTGCCTCTGCCTCTGGCTCTGGCACGTCCGGTTCAGCACCCGCAGGTTCAGCGCGTCCCACCATCCCGTTCGCAACCGCCGCCTTGAGCAGTTGATCAATTGCGGCCTGCACTTGATCTTTGGGCAAGACACCCTGGAACAGCGGCGCCAATTGACCGTTGATCAGCGCGATCACGGTGGGAACCGCCTGCAGCCCAAGGGCCTGGACGATGCCGGGAGCTGTGTCGACGTTCAGCCGGGCTAACAGGAACTTGCCGTCCGAGGCGTTCGCGATCTCGATCAAGGCGTCAGACAGCTGCTGGCCCGTCGCGACTCGTGGCGAGTAAAGCTCGACCACCACCGGATGCTTGACAGACTTGCGAATGGTCTCCGCTTCGAAGGTCTGCTCGGTGACCTCGACAACGTACGACCCGCCCGCAGTTCGCGGTCCCAGCGATGAGCCGGAAGCCGACTGCTGTGCCCGCTGCGTGAGCTGAGAAAGATCAACGGCGCCGGGTCGGTTGAAGCTGGACGAGCTCATACGTCCCATCCTGGCAGAACCCATGTTCGGCCGGTGCGCGGCGTTTCAAGCCGCGATCACCGCGCCCTGAAGTAGTCGCGCGGTGCCTGCCTTTGTCGGCAGAATGTGGCCCATGGCTCACCCTCGCGCCGGCCAGCCGGCCCTCCCAGAAGACCTCATCGATGTCGACGCCGTCATCAGCGCCTATTACGACCTGGTTCCTGATCCCAGCAATCCAGATCAGCAGGTATCGTTCGGGACCTCCGGACATCGAGGATCGAGTCTCGACACCGCATTCAACGATGCGCATATCGCCGCCACGACTCAGGCGATTGTCGAGTACCGCGCATCCCAAGGCATTACCGGGCCGCTTTATATCGGCAAGGACACCCACGCCCTCTCCACTCCGGCCTGGACGACCGCTATCGAGGTATTGCTGGCCAATGACGTCACCGTCTGCGCCGAGGACGACGAGGACTACACGCCGACACCGGCAGTCTCGCGCGCGATAGTGGTACACAACGCAACGGCGGCGGCGAACAACACAGCCGACGGGATTGTGGTAACGCCGTCGCACAATCCGCCGCGCGATGGCGGTTTCAAGTACAACCCGCCACACGGCGGCCCGGCGGATAGTGATGCGACGAGCGCCATTGCGGCACGCGCCAACAAACTCCTGGCCGACGGCTCGGCGATCCGCAGACGGCCGTACGCCGACGTGTTCTCCGAGATCAATCGCTTCGATTACCTCGGCGGCTACTGCGAGGATCTCGTCAACGCGCTGGACCTGAAGGCCGTGCGAGACGCTGGAGTGCACATCGGCGCCGACCCGATGGGCGGGGCCAGCGTGCAGTACTGGGGCTACATCGCGGAGAACCTTGGCATCGACCTGACGGTCGTCAACCCGAAGATCGATCCAACCTGGTCATTCATGACCCTCGACACCGACGGCAAGATCAGAATGGACTGCTCCTCGCCCAACGCGATGGCCAGCCTGATCCGCAACAAGAACGAGTACGACATCGCGACGGGCAATGATGCCGATGCCGACCGTCACGGCGTCGTCACCCCGGACGCCGGGCTGATGAACCCCAACGCCTATCTCGCCGTGGCGATCCAGTACCTCTACGCAAACCGGCCCGGCTGGCGTGCAGACGCTGGTGTCGGCAAGACCTTGGTCTCCTCATCCATGATCGACAGAGTCGCTGCCAGCCTGGGCCGGACGCTGGTTGAGGTGCCGGTCGGCTTTAAATGGTTCGTACCGGGATTGCGGACCGGCGAGATCGGATTCGGCGGCGAGGAATCGGCGGGCGCATCATTCCTGGCACTGGACGGCAGCACCTGGACTACCGACAAAGACGGCATACTGCTCGCCTTGCTAGCAAGCGAGATCAAGGCAGTCACGGGCAAGTCGCCGAGCGAGCTCTACGCCGAACTCACCGCTGAACATGGCGCACCGGCGTACGCCCGCATCGACGCACCTGCCAACCGCGAGCAGAAGGCCAAGCTCTCCAAGCTCGATTCATCTTCGGTTACCGCCACTGAGCTCGCCGGAGAACCGATCACCGCGATCTTGACCAGAGCACCCGGTAACGACGCCGCCATCGGTGGCCTGAAGGTGGCAACCGAGTCGGCATGGTTCGCGGCCCGGCCCTCCGGCACCGAGGACGTCTACAAGATCTACGCCGAGTCATTCAAGGGCCACGAGCACCTCGCCGAAGTCCAGGACGAAGCCCGGTCCGTCGTCTCAGCCACTCTCGGAGGTTAGTACTAGCCGCACCGTGAACATCCCATGCTGCGTGGGATGTTCGCGCTCTGCATGGCATGCGTGCCGGGTACAGCGTCAACGTTTCACGCTACGTGGCATGTCGACAGGTCTGTAATGGCCTCACCGCCACTTCGTAACTCGATCAAGGTGCAAGCTGCGAGCGTCGGCAATCGCCCGCCCGACGATCGGAGGAGCGATGAGCGAACATGCTCTTGGTTCGCGAAGAGTGACGACGGCGGCGGATTACTAGCGCGCGATGCGCGAGCAGCAAGAGCCAGAATAGGTGGGTGCACGCCGACGAGCTGGCGGATCTGCTCCGCTGGTGCACGGCGCTCAGCACTAATCCAGCCGAGCTGGCAGGAGCGGTGCTGGTTGCCGCGGGCCAGCGCTGGTCAGCGCTGGTCGAGTCACCGGCGGACTTGCGCGAGCTCACCGTACGAACGGTCCTGCAACCAAGGCGTGCGCCGGAGCTAGCTGTCCGAGACGGCATCGAGCGCGTGCCCGACGAGCTCCGTGCCGTCGTTGCTACCTACGATCAGCTGCCGAAACTCCAGCGCGCGGTACTGATGCTCAGTTATCTAGAGGGCATCACCTATGCAGAGATCGCCGGAATTGTCGACCGGCCCGCCGCCCGGGTACGCACCGAAGTGGATCGCGGGCTTGCCGCTGCAGGCGGTGATCCCTATTTGGTTCGGGCCGCGTTGGACATGGCCAGCTGGCATCAGCCCGCTCCCACCGAAGTATCGCGAGCCTACCAGCGGCAGTCGAAAGCACGGGCGAGTCGGCGCCGCCGAATCGGGCTGGTCGGAGTGGCGGTAGGAACACTTGCGGCTGTGCTGCTTACCGTCAGCGCCGTGCACCGGCCTTACGTGGAACCGCGCCATGCGGGAGTCTGGACGTTCTCCCACACGGTTCGATCCCTCCCGGGTTGGTCGCTCCGCAGCCGAACTGTGGAACGCGATTGGGAAACAACCGTTCTGCGCGCCGAGCCTCCGGGAACCGGAAGATGCTCGGTTGCAGTCGGCGCCTCAGGCGCCACCTGGGTGCGGCAGCTGCCCCGGCGGCCGACAAAGGTTCGGGTCGGCACTCGCTCGGCTTTCTACGCGGAGCGAGTCTGGCCCAACGGCGGCGGCGCCATGCTGTGGTGGGAATACTCTGACGCCGCTTTGGTGATCATCGAATGTGGTGACCTGGTCGCGCCGCGCGAGGTGATGCCGAGAATTGCGAACCGGGTCGCACTGGCAACGGAACCGATCTTGCTGCCCTATCGCATTCGATCATTGCCTCGGCACTATGAAGTCAGCTCGGTTGTCAGGGGACTCGTGAGCAACTCCACAGTGATCTACCTGGCCCGCAATGACTATCCGGAGGGCATCCTGCACATCAGCATTCGCTACCCGGCAGGATTGCCGATGTCGGGGAACTTCTCCTCCTTCGTGCCGCGCTACGCGAACGGCCGACATGCTGCAGTGTGCCGGCCGTTCGCGGACAGTCATGTCTGCGTACGAGGCGAACTGACAACACCGGGTCGCATTGACATCGGAGCACAACGGGGTGCACTTGCGGTGATCGATCGGATCGCCGCAAACCTCGAATTCGCTCCGAACGCGGCAGACACCGCTAGCTGGTACGACGCTCGGCAGGCACTGCCCTCCTGAGCAGCGAAGGGGTCAGCGTCTGCGACCAAAGGCGATGACAGCGACCAGCCCGATGATGAAGATGACGCCAAGAACCGTGCCCTCCACACCATGTCCGGTCGCGATCAAATAGACGCAGGCTGCCAGGAACGCGAGGGTGATCACCACGCCGTAGTTCAGACCGCGCGCGTTGAGCCGCACCTCGCGCTGATCAAGCGCAGCAATGCGATCCAATTCCTTCTCGATCACCGCGCGTGTCTCGGCATCAGCCTCGGCGTAGACCTGCAGCGGATCCTGATAACGGTCGTATCGAGATGACCGCTCGCTCATTGTTCCTCACTTCGCGGTTGATCGAAGAGGTCGACGACTGGTTCGCCGCCTTCTGCCGGCGACTCGGCCGGACCGACTAGCTCCACCATCTGCTCCAGCGCTTGCCCGACGCGCTGCGGTGCGACCGACGGATCGACAGCATCGACGCGTGCGATTGCGTGTTCCAACCGGCCTGCAACGCTGTAGTGCACGCGCGGATATCTGAGTGGCGCGTACAGATAACTAAACCCCTTGAGCAACGATCCCGCTGGTGAAGCGAAGGGAATGTTGAACCGGGGCACCGTAGGGCGGCGGCGAGGGGTGAGACTCGCCGGCTGGCGCCGGCGCCCGGAGGGAAGCAGGAGGACCGCCAGCACTGTGACAATGACCAGCGCACTTCCGATTCCGATGAGCAGCAGGGCTCCCGTCCTCACGTGCACCTCCTCAGGCCAAACCCTAGTGATTGGTCAGCGTTTCAGAGGGCCAAAGCCGACCCAGGACGCTGAGATGTCGGTTTCGGGACTGCAATTACCCATTTAGAAGCGGGCAGGCTCGACGTATTCGCCCCACTCCGCGCGCAATGCATTGCACATCTCACCGAGCGTCGCCTCAGCCCGCGCCGCCGCCAGCATGGGTTCGATCATGTTGCCATCGGTGCGAGCAACCTTGATCATCTCCGCCAATGCGGCATCGACCGCAGCACTATCCCGAGAAGTCCGACGGATCTGGAGAGTCTCACATTGCTGGAGTTCGACTTCGTGGCTGACTCGCAGGATCTCCAGTGGCTTGGTGATGGTCGCAGTGTGCACGTTGACGCCGACGATCTTCTTGTCGCCCTTTTCCAGCTGGGCTTGATAACGGAACGCAGAGTCGGCGATCTGTGCGGTGAACCAGCCCTCCTCGATGCCGAGCAAGATCCCAGACGTGATCGGCCCGATCTCGTGCCGCCGGGCACCGCCGCCACCGAGTCCCTCGATCCGGTCGAGAATCGCCACTACTTCGGCTTCGATCTTGTCGGTCAGCGCCTCGACATACCAGGATCCACCGAGCGGGTCGGCCACGTTGACCACCCCGGTCTCCTCCGCCAGGACCTGCTGGGTACGCAGCGCGATCTCGGCCGATTCCTCGGTAGGCAGCGCCAGCGTCTCATCCATCGCGTTCGTGTGCAGCGAATTGGTTCCGCCCAGGACGGCGGCCAACGCCTCGATCGCGGTTCGTACGACGTTGTTGTAGGGCTGCTGGGCGGTAAGCGAAACTCCTGCGGTCTGGGTGTGGAATCGCAGCGACTGCGCCCTGACGGTCTTTGCGCCGTACCGATCGCGCAGCCAGCGTGCCCAGATCCGGCGGGCCGCTCGGAACTTTGCAATCTCTTCGAAGAAGTCGATGTGTGCATCGAAGAAGAAGCTCAAGCCGGGGGCGAAGCGTTCGATGTCCAAACCTCGCGACAGCCCGAGTTCGACATAGCCGAAGCCGTCGGCAAGGGTGAAGGCCAGCTCCTCGGCGGCAGTCGATCCCGCTTCCCGAATGTGATATCCAGAGACGCTCAGCGGCTTGTACGCCGGGATTTCGCGGCTGCAGTACTCCATCATGTCCCCGATCAGCCGAAGGTGGGGACCGGGCGGGAAGAGCCACTCTTTCTGAGCGATGTACTCCTTGAAGATGTCGGTCTGCAGGGTGCCGTTCAGGGTTGCCAGGTCGACTCCCTGACGTTCCGCGGCCACCAGGTACATGCAGAAGATCGGCACCGCCGGACCGGAGATCGTCATCGACGTGGTGACCGCACCAAGATCAATTCCAGAGAACAGCAGATCCATGTCCGCCGCGGAGTCGACCGCAACGCCGCAATGACCGACCTCGCCCAGACTGCGGTTGTCATCGGAGTCGCGGCCCATCAAGGTTGGCATGTCGAATGCGACACTGAGCCCACCACCCCCCGCTTCCAAGATCATCTTGTAACGCTCGTTGGTCTGCTGGGCATTGCCGAAGCCGGCGAACTGCCGGATCGTCCAGGGACGGCCGCGATAGCCGGTCGGGTAGAGACCTCGGGTGAAAGGAAATTCGCCAGGCCACCCGATACGCGCCATGCGCTCGTCGGCGTCCTCATTCTCAGGTCCGTAGACCGGATCGACTTCCACGCCCGAGATGGTTGTGAAGTCGGCGTCGCGAACCTGGCCCTTCGCCTGAGCGTCTGCAAAGGCAGCCGTCCAACGCTCCCTACCGGTAGGTCTTTGTGCAGTCATTGCAAACCTCCAGCTCAAATACTAGGACGTCCTACTTTTTGTGAGCTGCGAGCGTCGCAGGTGTGGGGGTGAATGCGATTGGCGGGCGCTTTCTCCTAGAAGTCGCCCGCGGCCTCACGCGGCATGGTGAGCAACCAGGTCAGCTGATCGCACTCCTCATCACTCAAGGCGCTCAGCCCAAAGCGTGCACCGATGATTGCGTCGGTGGCTTTCTCCATGACAAGCCGCCCCTTGGAGGTGATCGAGGCCAGTACGGCGCGGCCGTCCTCAGGGTGTGGCGTACGCCGGATCAACTCGGCAGCTTCCAGACGCTTCACCAGCGGCGTCACCGACGTGGCATGGACCTGCAGCCGCTCACCGATCTTGCCCAGGGGTAGGGCGCCGCGGCGTGAGAATGACAGCAAGACCAGCACCTCGTAGCGCGCAAAAGTCAGTCCCAAGGGGCGAAGTAACTCGTCCAGTTCGGTAAGCAGCAGCTGATGAACCCGCATCAGTGAGGTCACAGCCCTCATCCGGTGCATCTCGCCCCATTGCGTATCCCACTGTTTGGCTGCCTCCTCGATCGGGTCGAATGGCAGCCTTTGGCGCTCTACGGCACTCACGTTCCGTCGTCTTCCTCCGCTGTTACCACCGTCTGGGGCAGCTCGCCCAGCATCACCATGCGCAGCACATCCTCGCGCTGATCGATTTCCTTGACATAGGTGATCTCATTCAGTCCTTGTACCTGGGCCGCCGACTCGAAGATGAAATCCCCGTAATTAAGCCAGCGACCAATGATGGACTTCCTGACGGTGATGTCCAAAATCCTCAACAGCGGCACGCTGGCGCGCTGCACAGACAAGACTCCATGGACACGGAACACCCGCTGATTGGTAATCACGAACCGATCGCGGTATTCCTCCAGGATTCGCCACAGCGCCTGGAGGCCGATAACGAGGCCAATGACCACGAACACGTAGTAGACGGGAGCCTGATAGGCAAACGCGCTGATGAAGAGCACCAGGCCGATGGCGAGGCGGATGGCCGGCCAGGCGCTCGCCGCCCAGTGTTTGCGGACCTCTACTACCTTCTGTTCTCCGGCTGTCGACAAGATGTATTGGTCAACATCCGGATCAAGCCAGTTCAGTACACCCACAGCTAGCCAGCTAGTGACTGGAAAAAGATAATGATCGAGCGGAATACTCGGGCAAGAGCTGCAAACAGGGCTTGGACGGCATCCGCGGCAGCCTGAGGTTGTGAAATCAAATAGAAAATTGCAAAACCCACGACCAAGAAGATGATGAACCGCTTGACCCACTTCATGTCGGACTATTCATCCTTCCGGTCTTCCATGCAGACTATTCGAACACGCTCCCGCATGTACAGGCAGACACCTGGATATTCTCCTTTTTACCCGATGCCTCGCATGATCGGGAACAGGCACGCCGTGAGCCGACGGCGCCACGACCACACCGTTATCCGACGCGAGTTCAAAGACCGACGAGCACCCGGTCGGCCGCTGTATATGCATCAAGCTCACCACGACTCACCGCCCCGGCCAGATCGTCCAGCCGCGCTTCGCCATTCAGCCTAAGGTCCGCGCGCAACTTTGCGAGGGCGATGCTCTCGACCTCGCGTCGCGCTCGCGCGACGCGGCGTCTGTCGCCGGCTCCGGTCTCCACCTGCGACGCTCGAAACCGCTCGACAGCTGCCAGCAGATCCTCGATCCCGTGATTCTGGTATGCGACCGTCATCACGATCGGTGGTTTCCAGTCCTGCGGTCCTCGCTGCGCGAGGGCGATCATGGTCCGCAACTCCCGTACCAGTGCTTGAGCACCGTCGCGATCACTTTTGTTGACGACGAAGATGTCGCCGATCTCCAAGATCCCCGCCTTGGCCGCTTGGATCCCGTCTCCCATTCCAGGTGCCAACAGCACAAGGACGGTGTCGGCCATCTCCGCCACCTCCAGCTCCGACTGGCCGACTCCGACTGTTTCCACGATCACCGTGTCGAAACCAGCGGCATCAAAGGCTCGTAGGGCCTGCGGCGTGGCAACCGCGAGCCCGCCGAGATGGCCCCTCGTCGCCATCGATCTGATGTAGACGTCGCGATCCAGCGCGTGTTCCTGCATCCGAACGCGATCACCGAGCAGCGCACCGCCGGAGAACGGCGAACTCGGATCCACCGCCAGTACGCCGACCCGCTGGCCGCGCGCCCGGAGCGCGCTGATCAAGGAGGTTGCCGTGGTCGACTTACCAACTCCGGGTGCACCCGTCAGGCCGATCACGTGGGCTCGTCCAGTATCTGGCGCGAGCTCCTTCATGATCATCGGCAAAGCCGGCGATGCATTCTCGATCCAGCTGATCAAGCGACCCAGCGCCCGTGGCTTGCCCAAGCGCACGTCGGCGACAACATCGCCTACGTCGTCACGATCGCCAGGCAAGGACGGGTTCGCTAGCTTCCAAAATCCATGGCGGATACGTTCTTCAGGCACCAAGTAGCTTTCGGATCGGGGTACGCGGCCCTCCGACAATCACTGATCCCACCACTACCTTCCCCAAGCTCGCAGCTCTGCGCCGACGATCATGTCCGACGCTCGGCCGACACCAGTCTGGCACCCTAATGTCCATGACCCGAATGCCCTTCGACCTCGGGAGCGCCGTGCCCGGCCTGCTCGGTCTTGATCATGTCGGTGTGGCGGTCGCCGACCTCGAGACAGCGATCAGCTTCTATCGGGACGTGCTGGGTCTGCGGCTCGTGCATCGCGAAGACAACCTCGACCAACAGGTGGCTGAGGCGATGCTTGCCAGTGCCGAGGCCGGACCGGCAAGCAACCAGCTCCAGCTGTTGATGCCGCTGACTGAGGACTCGGTGGTGCAGCGCTTTCTGGTGAGACGTGGAGGCGGTCTGCACCACGTGGCTTACGCTGTGTCCGATGTCCGGTCCGCGTCCAGGATTTTGCGTCAATGCGGTGTGCGGGTGCTTTATGATGCACCAAGAGCCGGTACCCGCGGCTCGCAGATCAACTTTGTCCACCCCAAGGACACTGGCGGCGTTTTGCTCGAGCTGGTCGAGCACACCGCGGCGGATCCGCACAACGGCTGAGCGAATGGCCGTCGCTCACGCGGGCACAGACTCGGCGACAATACCTATTTTCGGAGAGGGCTACTTGCGGTGAGCGCATCAGACAACACGGGGCTCGGCCTGTTCGACGACACAGCAAGCGCGGTCGGGAACTTTCCCACCGCTTTACGCGGCTATGACCGCACCGCGGTTGACGACTACGTCCGCACACTCGAGGAAAGCGTCGTCAAGTCGCGTAGACACGCAACTCAGCTCGAGCAGCAAGTGACCGTGCTCCAAGATGAAGTCGCCTCGGCCGGGGATAGGCCGGACAAGGACGTCGACTACGCCAACCTAGGCGGGCGCGCCAACGACATTCTCCGGCTGGCCCAGGAGCAGGCGCGCGAGCTGGTACAGAACGCGACCGTCGAGGCTGAGAAGCTCAAGGAGCAGGCGCGGCGTGAGGCCGACGGGCTGCGCAATTCAGCGGCCCGAGAGGGCGACGCCATCAAGACTGGCGGTGCCGCACAGGTTGATCAGCTACGCAGCAAGCTGCGGGATGAGGTCAAGGCGCAAGTCGACAAGGCGAAGGCGGAGGGTGACTCACTGATCGCGGCCTCTCGGCGGCAAGCCGAATCGCTGCGCCGAGAGGCCGAGAACGAGGCGCAGGCGACCCGCCAGAACGCCTATCTCGACACCGAAAACCTGCGCCGTACCGTTGAGCGCGAGGCAGCTGAGGCCCGATCCAAGCTGGCAGGCGAACGGGAGCAGGCGGTCGCGGAACTCAAGCGGGCTCACGACGACGCCCAGCAGAAGACCGCGGCACTGCTCGCCGAGGCAACCAAGTATCACAGCGAATCGGCTGACCGCCTTGAGGCTGACCTGGCCGAAGCCGCGCGCATCCGCGCCGAGGCTCTCGCCGAGGCCGAACAGACCAAGGCCTCGGCTGCTCAGGAGGCCGAAGCTCGGATCGCTACGGCGAAGAAGCAGGCTGCCGCTATCAATGAGCGGACCCAACAAGAGTTCGCATGGCGGAAGCAGCAGCTGCGTCGTGAGACAGAGTTGCTGCATCAGCGCAAGCAGGCGGTGCTCAGCCAGCTCGCCAGTCTGTCGGCCCTGGCAGAACAAACGGCCAGTGCATTCCCTGACCTGGACGACCCGAGCGATCTGGAAGGTGAGGTCGGTGATCGCACCGTCATGCGTCCCGAGATGCTGCCGCCGGCAGGCCTGGGCGAGGAAGGTTCTGCTGGCAGCAACGCCGGCTCAGGTAGGAACGGCGGCAAGTCAGGAGATGAAGTCGACGACCTAGAAATCGATGGCGACGCCACGGTCCTGGTGGCTCCCTCCGACCTGTCGGGAGAAGGAGCCAAGTCCAAGTAGCTCAAGCGCTCGCACCGTCGGCTGCGATGATCACCACCGGCTGACCGCTGGCCCTCGGCTCCAGGTGCCGTTACCCTGAGATGACTCGGGGTGACGGCACTTTGGCGTGTAAGTAAGGAGCCGGCGTGAGTATGCCCCCAACAGCTGACCCGCATGCGGACAATGGCCGCTTTCCCCTGGCGCGCAAGGGATATGACCGCGAAGCCGTTGATCATTTTGTGCGGGCGACGCAAGCCCAGATCGCGCAGCTTCTGGGACAATACGATTCCCTGATCGCCTACAACCACGAGCTTCGCCAGGCTCTCGATGACGCCCATGCCCGGGCGACTCACGCTGACTTCTCCGGACTCGGAGCTCGGGTTCAGGAGATCCTGCACATCGCCGAGGAGCAGGCGAACGACATCACCCAGGGTGCCGTTCAGGAAGCGGATCGGCTGAGCGCACACAGACAGGCTGAAATCGACGAACTACGCCAGAGCGCGTACGAGGAGCTAGCCGAGATGCGTGACGCCCAACGGGCCGAGTTCGACGCCCTGCGGGAGCAGGTCGAGCGAGACGCCCGACAACTCATGGAGCATGCGGCGACTGAGGCTGAACAGTTGCTCACCTCGGCTCGGCTCCAGGCTGACACCGTCAAGACCGAGGCGGAGGCAGCCGCCACCGGCATGCGCAAAGCGGCCAGTTTTGAGTCGCAAGAAATGCTGGCCGCCGCTGAACAGGCCAGTGCAGCTTTACGCCAGGAGATCGCGAAGCAGCGCGAGCACGTGATGGCTGAGCTGAAGGAGGCGCAGGTATCAGCTAACGAAGGCATCGAGGCGTTGCTGGCGGAGGCGAAGGAGTTGCAGCGGATCGCCGGCGAGCACCTGACGTCGGAAACCGAGCAGGCAGCAAAGCTGCGCAGTGAAGCGCTGGCGGAGGCCGAACGCATCAAGGTGGACGCAAGCGGCGATGCGGACGGGATCATCGGTCGAGCGCGACATCAGGCCGCGATCATCGATGACCGAGCCCGTCAGGAACTAGCCCTGCGCCGACGCCAGATGAGGGACGAGCAGGAACTGCTCATGCGCCGGAAGCACGCAATGCTCAATCAGCTTGCTTCGGTGAGCGCGCTGGCGGTCGAGACTGCGGAGAATCTACCTGATCTTCCCGACGTGTCGGAGACGACCTTTGCCGAGTTCCCGGCCCAAGCCGAATCCGGCACCGCCGCGGCTGAGATAGAGAGCGATCCAACCGTGGGCAATGCAGCCAATGAGGTAAATGGCCAAGCTGAGCAGGACCAGAGCCAGCAGGACCAGGCCGAGCCGGACACGGCCCACGCAGGAGCTGAACAGGTGCACGAGGGCGAAAGCGGCAACCGCGGCCCAGAAGTTTCTGATAACGAAGCGACGCCGCTCGCGCAGGCATCCAATTCCTGATCAGAACAACCGATCGTCGGCGCTGTCCAGTCCCCGCAGTAGGTCATAGTCGACCGTCACACAGCTAATGCCACGGTCGCTGGCCAACAGCTTGGCCTGCGGCTTGATCAGCTGCGCCGCCAGAATGCCGTGCACTGTTCCGAGCAGTGTGTCGCGGCGCATCAAATCGAGGTATCTGCTCAGCTGCTCGACGCCGTCAATCTCTCCGCGACGTTTGATCTCGACGGCTACGTAGCCTCCAGCGGCATCCCTGCAGAGCAGGTCGACGGGGCCGATCGGGGTTGGATGCTCGCGCCTGACCAGCGAAAGTCCGGGTGCCAGCGCCTCTGGATGTTCCGCGAGAAGCGCCTGCAGATGTGCCTCGACACCATCCTTCTGCAGCCCTGGGTCGATACCGAGCTCGTGAGAGGAGTCATGAAGCACTTCCGCCAGCCAGATCTGAAGCGTGTCGCCGTCTCGTCCCCTAACTTCCCAGAGGGCTGAGAGTGGTTCGTCCCGCAGCGGCGATGGACGGTCCAAAGTGGCCGGCGCGAGCTCCATCAGCGAGCACGGAGGACTCATCCAGTTCAGCGGTTTGTAGGCGCGGTCGTCGGCGTGAATCGACACTGATCCATCAGACTTGATCAAGATCAGCCGGGTAGCCATCGGAAGGTGGGCCGTCAGCCGCCCCGCATAGTCAACCTGGCACCGGGCAATCACCAACCGCACGCCAGACAAACTACCGGGCCGATCGGATGCAGGCCCTGTGATTGAATCGCGAGATAGCTGTGGCAAATCACCCAGGGAGCTCGCTGATGGCCCGACGGCCGAGTAAACATTCGAGGCCGGCCCGACCGCTGAGCTCGGGGCATGCCACATCGGCGATCAAGAGCGACGGCCGCTGGATTGTCCGCAGCGTGCCTGGTGCAGCCGCCACGAAGGCTTACCGGTGTCCCGGTTGCAACGTCGAGATCCGGCCCGGGACTCCGCACGTCGTGACCTGGCCAGACACACCTGGCCTGCTCTCCCAATCCGCTGTCGAAGAACGTCGGCACTGGCACACCAGCTGCTGGCAGCGGCGCCGATGAAAGCGGACCCGCCCCAGCACGGTCTCTTCAGCACTCAGCTGGGAGCCGCCGGACCGCGGGTGGCTTTTCTCCACGGCTTGTTTGGACAGGGCAAGAACTGGACCACGATTGCCAAGGCGTTGAGTCACTCGGCCCGGGTCACGCTTGTTGACTTGCCCAATCACGGCCAGTCCACCTGGACTGACTACTTTTCCTATCCAGAGATGGCGCGCCGAGTCGCGGAGCTGCTGAAGGACCAAGGCGAGGGCGATCAGTACGCCGTGGTCGGCCATTCGATGGGCGGCAAGGTCGCCATGACGCTCACGTTGCTCCACCGAGAGCTCGTGGCACGACTCGCCGTGGTCGATGTCTCACCGGTGGCCACCGGCCAGGTCAGCGAATTCGACACTTTCATCCGTGGCATGCGCGCAATCGATCTGCAGACGTTGAAGCATCGCAGGGACGCGGACGCCCAACTCGCCGGGTACGTCAAAGATCCCGACATCCGCAGCTTTCTGCTGCAGAACCTGCGTCGTGACGACACCACCTCGAACGGCTGGCGCTGGCAGATGAACCTCGAGCTGCTCGGCGAGTACTTGCACGAGATGGGCGGCTGGCCCGAACTGGATGCAGAGCCGTACGACGGGCCCGTGCTCTGGGTAGCCGGTGGTGAGTCGCGCTATGTCCAGCCCAAATACGCTGTCGCCATGCGTGCGCTTTTCCCGCGCGTCAACCTCATCACGATCAAGGAAGCTGGACACTGGGTGCATAGCGAGCAGCCACAGATCTTTCTCGCGGTCATGCGCAGATTTCTGCATCTGTGAGCAAGGGCGGCCGATGACGGAGTTCTTGATCATTTTTCTTGATCTCGTCCCGCTTGATGTGCTGCCCCACCTACCGACTCCAACGCCGACATCGGCCGTCCACCCTCGGCAGAGTCAAGGATTCGCCGCCTACGTCGTTGGCGGCTTCTTCGCTCTCGGCGTCTTGGTACTCGCCATGACGTTGCTCAATCGCCGGCCCAAGCGAACCGATCCCCCGCCACCTGACAACTGACTTCACCGTTCGACGAGCGCCGGCAGTGATCAACGCCTTGTGACCCGGGTCAGGCTCTAGTAACTCGGGTGATCTCCGAGGGGTTGTTGGGCCGACCGGTGCCGTCGGGATTGCTTCCATCCTGGCCTTCCTCGGCCATCGAGGCGACCACGTCGCGAGACGTCTTGTTCATCGTGCCGAAGATCGTAAAGTTCGGGATCTGGTCGAGGCTGGTGGAATCGGCCCAGACCAGGAAGAACTGTGACCCGTTGGTGCCGGGTCCAGCGTTGGCCATGGCCACGGTGCCCTCGGTATAGGTTTCGGTGCCGTCGGTCTCGTTGGCAAACTCGTAGCCCGGGCTGCCCTTCCCGGTACCGGTCGGGTCACCGCATTGCAGGATGAAGATCCCCGAATCCGCTAGCCGATGGCATTTGGTCTTGTCGAAGTAACCCTGGTCTGCCAGCGAGACGAAGGAGTTGACGGTGCAGGGCGCCTTTGTTCGATCGAGGGTGATCGTGACCTTGCCGTTCGTCATCTCCAGCACATAACTGATCGTTCCGCTGGTCGGGACATCGGTACTCGGGGGTGGCGTCACCGGCCGTGCAGGATTGCCGGACACCGAATATTCGCAGACGTCGCCTGTTTCGCCAGCCGCCGCGCTGACGCTGGGGACCGGCGGCGGCGCGACCGAGGTTGCAGGTGAATTGGGCGGCGGCGGGATTTGACCGCAGCCAGTGATCAGCATCGCAAACCCAACGGTGAATATTGCGGCTGCGTAGCGGGCGCCTCTCACCGCTGTCCGCCTCTCACCGTTGTACTGTGCCACAGCCCGCGGCCGGTTCCTCGCAGCGACAAGCCCGCCGCCGTAGGTCCGCAACCCGAGCCGTACTGGACCAGACCCGCTGCGTAGGGTGTGATCATGGTTCGGTTGACCCGCATCTACACCCGGACAGGCGATGCCGGGCAGACCCGGCTCTCCGACTTGTCGCTGGTCGACAAGATCGACCCGCGAGTCGAGGCGTACGGAGATGTGGACGAAGCGAACTCGGCGATCGGAGTCGCCCTTGCAGTTGGTGGTCTGCTGGACGATGTGGCCGCGGTGCTGCGGAATATCCAAAATGAGATGTTCGATCTCGGAGCTGATCTTTCGACGCCGCTACGATCTCCCACCTCCACCGATGAGCCAGCAGAGCTCCGCATCACCCAGGAGTACGTCGACCGGCTGGAGGGCTGGTGTGACCAGTTCGGTGACCCGCTACCAAGCTTGACCTCGTTCATCCTCCCTGGTGGCTCGCCGGCCGCGGCGCAGCTCCATGTCGCACGCACGGTAGTGCGGCGCGCAGAGCGCGCCGCCTGGATCGCCGTCCGGGCGTACGGAACTGAACCGGTTGCTGACACTGAACGCCCGGGTGGCGTCAGTGCCCTGGCGATCACCTATCTCAACCGGCTTTCTGATCTGCTCTTCATCCTCAGCCGGGTAGTGAACCGAACCGACGGCGATGTGCTGTGGGTACCGGGGGGCGACCGAAGCCGCGCCCCGGCATCAGAAAGCTAGTCTCAACCAATCCCTCAAGCCCTCCAGGAGGATGCGATGCTCGATGACTCCGACCATCTGAAGGAAGCTACTGGCAAGGCCGAGCCAGCTCAGCCGAGACCGGTCACGTTATTCACCGGCCAGTGGGCTGACTTGCCCTTCGAGGAGATCTGCCGGCTTGCCGGCAGCTGGGGCTACGACGGGCTGGAGATTGCCTGCTGGGGTGATCATTTCGACGTGGTCAAGGCGGTTGAGGACGAGGGCTACCTGCAGGGCCGGAGGGACATTCTGGAGCAGCACGGGCTGGGTTGTTGGGCGATTTCCAATCACCTCAACGGCCAAGCGGTCTGCGAGGCGATCATCGATGATCGGTACAAAAACATGGTCAACCCACGGGTCTGGGGCGACGGTGACCCAGAGGGGGTTCGGCAGCGGGCCGCCGAGGAGATGCAGATCACCGCACGTGCGGCTGCTGCCTTCGGGGTCGATACGGTCGTGGGATTCACCGGATCAGCCATCTGGCACTACGTCGCGATGTTCCCGCCGGTCGACGACAAGGTCATCCAGGCCGGTTACGCAGATTTCGCCGACCGTTGGAATCCGATCATTGACGTCTTCGATGAGGTGGGGGTCCGCTTCGCCCACGAGGTACATCCCAGCGAGATCGCGTACGACTATTGGTCGACGGTCGCCACACTGGAGGCCATCGGTCATCGCCCGGGCTTCGGCCTCAACTTCGACCCGTCGCACATGGTCTGGCAGGAGCTGGACTATGTCGGCTTCCTCTGGGACTTCCGCGACCTGATCTACCACGTGGATTGCAAGGACACCAAGGTCAGGATGAACAATGGCCGCAACGGCCGACTGGCCTCGCATCTGCCATGGGCGGATCCGCGACGCGGCTGGGACTTCATCTCGACCGGCCACGGCGATACCCGTTGGGAGGACATCTTCCGGATGCTCAACCACATCGGCTATGCAGGCCCGATCTCCGTCGAATGGGAGGACGCCGGCATGGATCGGCTCGACGGTGCGCCCGAGGCATTGGACTTCATTCGGAGCATGAATGGCATTCGCCCATCGGAGGCATCCTTCGATGCGGCCTTCGCCACACGAGACTAGGCAGTGTCCTGCGTCGGGAATGCGGTGCTGATGTGCGTCGTCCGGGTGGATGCCTCGCAAGGCCGACGAGGGAGGGATGCCGGGTCGTATGTCGACCGAGGAGAACGCCGCGAGGCGCCGCTCGGGCGGCGCACATTAGTGGTGGATTCCCGGCGCAGGACACTCATTACTCGAATCGGCGTACGCCCGGAGGGGCCGCCTCCAGCCAACTCAATAGGCCGGTCAGCGACTCCTGGCTCATGGCCAATTGCCATTCAGTCTCGGCGCGCCCATCGTGCACTTCGATGCGGAGCACCTTCTCATCTGCGTTCAGCGCCACCGCCTCGACAGGATCGGGCATCCGCGTCTCCAACACGCGTACGTTGCGTCGTGGAAACACCATGCGCGGACGTAGCGAGTAAGAGTAGAACCTGAACCACTCCAGGATTCCCTCGCTATAACGCCCGACTCCGAGCGCCCAACCGGCGCCCGGAGTCGTCATCCGCAGCCGCAGGCTGCAATCGAACGTGCCACCAAGTCGATCAAGCCAGCGGCGGCGCACGGCGAGCATCAGCAGGCTTATGGCCAGCAGGCCTATCAGCACACCGAGGATCTCGACGACCCCGAGCCAGCCGTGCATGAACGTCCTCAGATCGCGCGCGTATGTCTAGTCGTGGAACGACCTTACTGCGCCTTCTGCGCTGCGCGAAGCTGTGCCGTTGCACGCAGGAAATGCTTTCGATCTTCGTCGCTTCCGTCGCCTGTATCGAGAACGCGTTGCGCCTCGGCGAGCTCCTTCTCGGCTTCGGCGACGGTTACCTCGTCGGCCATCCGGGCGTATTCGCTCAAGATCGAAACCCGTCCCTGAGAGACGGAAATGAAACCGCCCTCCACGGCGATGATCTCCCGTGTCGGCCCCTCTTCGCAGAAGATCACAACTGCGCTCGGCACCAGCACTCCCAGCACTGGCTCATGACCGGGCAGGATGCCGATCTCGCCGTCGACGGTCTTGGCGATGATATTGGACGACTTGCCCGACCAGACCACACGATCGGCCGAGACGACCTCCACTTGCATGGGTTCAGCCATACCGCTCCATTCCGCTGGCCACTCGATCCTTAGACGAGCTTATTCACTGTTCCTTCTGCAGCTCCGACCAACGGCGCTCGACGTCTTCCATGCTGCCTACGTTGAAGAATGCCTGCTCGGCAATGTGATCAACTTCGCCGTCGCAGATCATCCGGAACGACTCGATGGTGTCGTTCAGCGGCACCGACGAACCAGGAATGTTGGTGAACTTCTCGGCCATGTAGGTGTTCTGACTCAGGAACTGTTGGATCCGCCGAGCCCGGTTGACAACGATCTTGTCTTCTTCGGACAGCTCGTCCACACCAAGAATGGCGATGATGTCCTGGAGTTCCTTGTTCCGTTGCAGAATCTGCTTGACCCGCACCGCCACGTCATAGTGCTTCTGGCCGATGTATTGCGGGTCCAGGATGCGGCTGGTCGAGGACAGCGGATCCACTGCCGGGTACAGGCCACGGGATGCAATCTCGCGCGACAGCTCGGTAGTGGCATCGAGATGGGCGAAGGTTGTCGCGGGCGCCGGGTCGGTGTAGTCGTCGGCCGGCACGTAGATCGCCTGCATCGAGGTGATCGAGTGCCCCCGCGTCGAGGTGATCCGCTCCTGCAGCTGGCCCATCTCATCGGCCAGGTTGGGCTGATAGCCCACGGCCGAGGGCATGCGACCCAGCAACGTGGAGACCTCCGAGCCTGCCTGGGTGAATCGGAAGATGTTGTCGATGAAGAGCAGCACATCCTGGTTCTGGACGTCACGGAAGTACTCGGCCATCGTCAGTGCCGACAGCGCGACCCGCAGCCGCGTGCCAGGCGGTTCGTCCATCTGTCCGAAGACCAGTGCAGTATCACCGAAGACGCCCGCCTCATCCATTTCGTGAATGAGGTCGTTTCCCTCACGGGTCCGCTCCCCAACTCCGGCGAAGACCGATGTGCCACCGAAGTTGTGGGCGATGCGATAGATCATCTCTTGAATGAGTACCGTCTTGCCCACGCCGGCACCGCCGAACAAGCCGATCTTGCCGCCTTGGACGTACGGCGTGAGCAGATCAAGCACCTTGATACCGGTCTCCAGCATCTCGGTCTTGGCCTCGAGCTCGTCGAACCTCGGTGCCGAGCGATGGATCGGCCAGCGCTCGGTGATCTCCAGAGAGGCGGGATCGGCATTCAGAACATCGCCGGTCACGTTCCAGACATGACCCTTGGTGATGTCGCCAACGGGGACCGAAATCGGCCCGCCGGTATCGCGGACCTCCGTCCCCCGCTGCATGCCGTCTGTCGGCTTGAGTGCGATGGCACGTACCAGGTTGTCGCCGATGTGCAGCTCAACCTCCATGGTCATGCTGCGAGTCTCATCCCCGACGGTGGTCTCGACCGTCAGTGCGTTGTAGATGTCAGGCATCTGATCGACGGGAAATTCAACATCGACAACTGGGCCGATGACCCGAGAGACGCGGCCGATGCCGCCCGCGGGAGCTTCGGTGTCTTGTTCTTCAACGGTGGCGGTCATCTGGTTCCCTCATTCATCTGTTAAGTGATATCTGATTAATCGGATTCTGCGATGTCACTCCGCGGCCGCGGTTGCCTCAGCGAGGGCACTCGCTCCACCGACGATCTCGGAGATCTCCTGCGTGATCTCGGCCTGCCTGGCCTGGTTGGCTTCCCGAGTCAGCCGTTCGATCAACTGCTGCGCGTTGTCGGTGGCTGATTTCATTGCCTTCTGCCGGCTGGCCAGCTCTGAGGCGGCGCCCTGGAGCAGGCAATAGTGGATGCGGCTGGCCACGTACAGCGGCAGCAACTCATCCAGCACAGTTTCTGCATCCGGCTCGAACTCGTACAGCGGGAGGATCTCGTCACTAGGCGGCGGCTCCTCACCCTCGACGACCTCCAGTGGCAGCATCCGAATTACGTCGACTCGCTGAGTCAGCATTGAGACGAAGCGCGTAAAGACGACATGGATCTCGTCCACCCCGCCCTCGTCGGTGGGCGTCAGGAATGCCTCGATCAGCCTGTCGGCAATCTCGCGGGCGTGCGCGTACGTCGGAGCGTCGGAAAAGCCCTCCCATTGGGCCGCGACATTACGACGCCGGAACCCGTAGAAGGCGATCGCCTTCCGCCCCGCCAAGTACGGCACGGCTTCCTTGTTGGCCTGCCGCAGCATCTGGTTCAGCTGCTCACCCTCCTTGATCACCGAGGATGAGTACGCACCAGCCAGACCGCGGTCCGAAGTGATCAGCAAGACAGCTGCTCTCCTGGAGTCCTCGGCCTCGGTTGTCAGCGGATGATCAACATTGGAGAAGGTGGCCACGGCGGACACGGCCCTGGTCAGCTCCCTCGCATAGGGAGCAGCAGACTGGGCGCGCTGCTGTGCCTTGATGATTCTGGAGGCAGCGATCAGCTCCATCGCCCGGGTGACCTTCTTGATGGTCGTCACCGAGGCTCGGCGCTGGCGTAGCTCACGCAGACTTGCCGGCATCTAGAACCTCCCCTCGTGCGTCGGGAATCTTCCGCTCAGGGCGGAGTCAGCCACGCTTCTGCCTCACGATCTGCTCTTGCGTGACGTCCTCTTCTTCTAGTGCGACATGCTCCTCACGGCCGGCCAGTAGCTTGCCTTCCGAGGTCTGGAAGCCCTTCTTGAACTCGGCAATCTGCTCGCGCAGCGCTGCCGCAGTGTCGTCGTCGAAGGTCTTGGTCTCCCGGATATTGCGTAGCACGGTGCCGTGGTGACGCAGATGATCCAGCAGCTCACGCTCGAAGCGCAGCACGTCGTCAACCGGAACCTCATCCATCAGACCCTGAATACCAGCCCAGACGGAGACGACCTGCTCCTCCACCGGATATGGAGAGTACTGCGGCTGACGGAGGAGTTCGACAAGTCGCCCGCCCCGATCCAGCTGCCGACGAGTCGTCGCATCAAGATCAGAGGCGAACATCGCAAACGCCTGCATGTCGCGGTACTGGGCGAGCTCCAGCTTCAGTGAGCCGGCGACATTCTTCATCGCCTTGATCTGGGCGGCGCCACCGACACGTGACACGGAGATACCGACATCGATGGCAGGCCGCTGATTGGCGTTGAAGAGGTCGGACTGCAAGAAGATCTGGCCGTCAGTGATCGAGATGACATTGGTCGGAATGTAGGCCGACACGTCATTGGCTTTGGTCTCGATGATCGGCAGACCGGTCATCGAGCCGCCACCCATCTCATCGGAGAGCTTCGCGCAGCGCTCCAGGAGACGGCTGTGCAGGTAGAACACGTCACCCGGGTAGGCTTCGCGGCCGGGCGGGCGCCGCAGCAACAGCGACATGGCACGGTACGCCTCCGCCTGTTTGGTCAGGTCGTCGAAGACGATCAATACGTGCTTGCCCTGGTACATCCAGTGCTGGCCGATGGCCGAGCCGGTGTATGGCGCGACGTACTTGTAGCCGGCAGGATCTGATGCAGGTGCCGCCACGATCGTGGTGTATTCGAGCGCGCCGGCCTCCTCCAACGCCCCGCGAACAGCAGCCACGGTCGACCCCTTCTGACCGATAGCGACATAGATGCAACGCACCTGCTGCTCCGGGTCACCGCTGTCCCAGGCGCTCTTCTGGTTCATGATCGTGTCGACCGCAATCGCCGTCTTGCCGGTCTTCCGGTCGCCGATGATCAACTGCCGCTGTCCCCGACCGATCGGGATCATCGCATCGATGGCCTTGATGCCGGTTTGCAAAGGCTGATTGACGCCCTGCCGATCCATCACGCCTGCGGCCTGCAGCTCGAGCGGGCGACGCTCATCAATCGGGCTGATGTCGCCGAGCCCGTCAATAGGGTTGCCCAACGCGTCGACAGTACGTCCCAGGTAGCCGTCACCGACCGGCACGGAGAGGATGTCGCCAGTGCGCTTGACGACCTGGCCCTCCTCGATGCCCTCCGATTCGCCCATCACGACGACGCCGATTTCGCGGACGTCAAGGTTCAGCGCGATGCCCAAAGTGCCGTTCTCGAACTCGAGCAACTCGTTGGCCATCGCCGAAGGCAGGCCTTCGACCCGGGCGATCCCGTCGCCGGATGTGACGACTGTTCCAACTTCTTCGCGGCTGGCCGTCTCTGGCTCGTAGCCCCGGACGAAGCGATCCAGTGCCTCGCGGATTTCCTCTGGACGAATCGTAAGTTCTGCCATCGTCTGCGCTTTCTGCTTATCTCGGAGGGGAGGGTTTCAGTTGTTGATCTACGAGCCGTTATCCGAAGAGTCGCCGAGCCGCCTCGAGCCGGTCCGCGACGGTACCTTCAAATACCTCGTCGCCGAGCTCGACCCGAACCCCACCCAGGATGTCCGGATCGATGACCTCCTGGATGGCGACCTCGCGACCGATCTGCTTGGTCAGCCCAGCGCGGAGCCGGTTCCGCTGCTCCGAACTGAGCGGCTTGGCGACACGCACGGTTGCCACAACTCGATTCTTCTGCGCCGCAGCAAGTGTGACGTAACCCTCGATGGTCTGCCCGAGGGTTCGCTCCCGAGCTGCCACGGCTCGCTTCGCTAGCACGATCGTTGACTCGCTGGCGCGGCCACTCAGCAGGTCACCGACCAGGTCCTGCCGATTGCTTCGCTCGACCGCGCGGTCCGCGAGCGCATTACGGAGATCGGGATTGGACTCCACCAAGCGCGCGAATCGGAATAGCTGGTCCTCGGTATCCTCCAGCTCGCCACGTCGGTCTGCCGTGATGAGCTGAGCACGCACCGCCTGCCGCTCCAGTGCAGCCGCGAACGTGCGGCCTCCGGCCCACCTGAGCGTCGCCGTTTCGGCAACAAAATCAGCCACGGTCTTGTCAACTTTGTCGTCCAGCAAACCATGCACCAACGCCCGGCGCGCTCCTTCCGGGGTTCCGGGGTCGGTCACGGCCCGCCGCAGCGTTGGCGAGGCCTCCAACGCATCGACTACCGCGAACATTTCGGCTGCGAAGGTGTCGCCGACCTGACTGTCATCCAGCATGCGGTCGAGCGAGCTCAGTCGCGCATCGGTCGCAACGGTCATGACGCCCTCGCCCCCATCCCTATGACTTACCGGCGGGCGTAGGTTCGCCCTCGCCCTCGAGCTCGGCCAGGAAGCGATCGACCGTACGCTGCGCTCGGTCATCGTCCTCGAGCGACTCTCCAACGATCCGGCTCGCCAAGGTTGTGGCCAACGTGCCGATCTCCGCTCGCATCTGGGCCATAGTCGAGGCGCGCTCGGCCTCGAGCTGAGCTTCTCCCTGAGCCCTGATCCGGGCGACCTCGGCTTGTGCCTGCTCTCGAAGCTCGGCAAGGATCTGGGTGCCCTCAGACTTGGCGTCCTCACGTATCTTCGCCGCTTCGGTCCGGGCATCCGCCAGCTGCTCGTTGTACTGACGCAGCGCCGCCTCGGCGGCCTCCTGAGCCTGTTCAGCCTTCTCCAAGCCACCCTGAATGGCGGCAGTGCGTTCGGCGTACGTCGCCTCGAACCGCGGCACCACGAACCTGGCGATGACGAATGTCAGCAGCAGTGCGAAGACGATCGCCGCGATTACTTCGGACAGATGCGGGATGAGCGGATTCTCCCCCTCCGCCTGAAGGGGCACGAGAAGCGCGATCATCGCGACCACTCGCTCACAGGCCGCCGAAGACGAACGCGAGGGCGATGCCGATGATCGCCAACGCCTCCGTCACCGCGAATCCGATCCACGCCGTGCCCATCATGGCGCCACGGGCTTCAGGCTGCCGCGCGGTGCCCTGGATGACCGAGGCAAAGATCAAGCCCACGCCGATGCCGGGGCCGATGGCGCCGAGGCCGTAGCCGACGATGCCGAGGGATCCGACGAGTTCCATTGGAGTCATTGGGACTTCTTTCTTGACGGGGTTTCGCTTCAGGCTGCCGAAACCGAGGGTGGTCAGTGCTCCTCGGCAGCGGCCGAAGAGATGTACTGGGCGGTGAGAACGGTGAAGATGAAGGCTTGCAGGGACTGAACGAAGACCTCCAGGCCGAAGATCGCCATGCTGAAGATCAGGGCCACCACACCGGCGGTCTTGTTGATGATCGATTCGGAATGGAGAAGCAGATACTCCCCGCCCAAAACGAACACCAGCACCAGCAGGTGCCCGGCGAACATATTGGCAAAGAGTCGCAAGGAAAGAGTGATCGGCCGCACGATGATGTTGGAAACGAATTCCAGTGGGATGATCAGCGGCCACATGAATGCCGGTACGCCGGAAGGCAGCGTCGTGTGCTTGAGATATCCAAACGGCCCATGTTTGGCGATGCCCACCCCGTTGTAGATCACCCAGACCATGATCGCCAACCCGTACGGCCAGCCCACATGTGAGGGTGTCGGAAGCAAGCTCAGTGGGAAGACCCCGAAGATGTTGTTCACCAGCACGAAGGAGAACAGCGCGATGAGCAGTGGCAGATATCTGCGGAAATCGTGCCCGATCATGTCCCGGGCGATGGAGTTCCGAACGAAGAAGTAGGCCGTCTCGCCGATGTACTGGCCTTTGCTGGGCACCAAGGAGTTCTTGCGAGCCATGATCAACCAGAAGCCCAAGATCAAGATCACCGAGATAATGGCTTGCAGCATGTACTTGTCGAACCACGGAACGCTGTCGAATAGTGGTGGCACGTCGAAGCTATGCACTCCAGGGGCTTCGAAGCCGTCCGACGTCTCTAGTGGCACCAGGCCCGACAAGAAACCGCTCACCGTTCCCCTTCCTCCGCCTCGTGCGTGTGCCCGGTTACCTTGGTCTGGTTGCTTCGATTCTTGGCACCCGTTGCAGGTGCCGCATCATCGATGCGGCCAAAGCGCCGGATGATCACGTATACGCCGAAGGCAGCGCCGGCCACGATTCCGATCGGCAGCAGGAACTTGGTGCCAAGATAGTGATCGCCAAGCCACCCGAGCAGTCCATAGACCAGGACGCCGGAGATCAGATAGGAGAGCACTCGCAGGCCCATATCCATGCCGTCTGATTTCTCGCCTCCTTGGGATTTCGGCTGGTCGAAGTCCGCCTTCGGTCGTTCCTTCATGGCGTGACACACGCTAGCAGTGATTGTTGCGCCGGTCACGGCTCCAAAACACCTTTGCTCGGTGGCACGTATTCGGTGTCATAAGCCCCGATTCGCAAGCGAGAAAAGACAAAGACTTCAACCGCCAGCCACCCCGCGACAACGATGATCGTTGTCAAGAAGATGACCATAGGTGTCAATGTTGGCCAGGCTTCGTGGTGGGCGTTGTAGAGCACCAGAACCAGTCCCAGGATCACAACTCGGGCGGTGTAGCTGGACATCGACACAGCGAGCAGCGTGCGGGCGCCTGCGTCGGCGAAGAGCACCATGACGTACTGCCCGACGCCGTAGAAGAACAGCACCATAGCGGCCGCCAGAGCAGCCGAGAGCAAGCCGCTGATGCCGTAGCCGATGGTGAAGCCGATCAAGCAGACACCTGCCGCTGTCAGGCCACCCACGGCACCGCCGATCAGCAACTTGCGAGCCCGGATGACGTGCACGCTCGGCCCGTCGGCAGGCGTCGCCGCGTACTCCGGGCGGCTGTCCACGGTCATGGCGATGCAGTCCTCTTTGGCGGTCTAGGAGCTAGGTCGTGATCAGATTCGTGGCGCGAATCAGGATCGCAGGGCTGCGTGCGAGAAACCTAACACGTGTTTGATTGCCTCGCTCGCTCCGCTCGCTGCGTCGAATGGCCCGGTCCGCTCGTTGCGATACCTGGCGCGGATCGCGAGAAAGCTACAACGACTCGCCGCGGCGGACCTGATGCTTGGCGCGAACCGGACGGCCCAGCGTCACCACCAACAAGGCCAGCGCGCAGACGGCGACGACAGCGACAACGGTCCACTGGCGCTCGGTCTGCACCAGACCCAAAATGATCACGCCGAAGGAGACGAGCGCGGACCAGACGTACATCAGCATGACGGCGCGACGCTGGCTGTGGCCGCGTTCCAGAAGCCGGTGGTGCAAGTGTTGCTTGTCGGGCAGGAACCACCACTTGCCGGCATAGGTTCGGCGGATGAATGCCAGTGTGAGGTCGAGGAACGGCAGAGCCAGGATGGCCAGCGGCAGCACCAAGGGAAGCACCGTCGGAACCAATCCCCCGCCACCGTCCTGAAGCTGGGAGATGTCGATCTGTCCGGTAAGGCTGATCGCGGACGTGGCCAGCAACAAGCCGAGCAACATCGCACCGGAATCACCCATGAACATCCGCGCTGGGAAGAAGTTATGTGGCAGAAAACCGAGGCAGGCACCGGCGATCGCGACCGTGACAAGGCTTGAGGTAGTCGCCCTGGTGAGGTCTTGGGTGACGGTGAGCAGGTAGGAGTATGCGAAGAAGGCAAATGCACCGATGCAGACCACGCCAGTCGCCAGTCCATCAAGTCCGTCAACAAAGTTCACCGCATTCGAGCAGAGCACGATGAAGAACACGGTGATGGCAACCGATGTGGTGCCGTCCAGCGAGACGATCTGGTTGGGAAACGGAATCCACAGCATCTTGACGCCCAGCGCAACTGCGATTCCGGCCGCGAAGACCTGCCCGGCGAACTTGGTCAGCGGTGGCAGCTCGAATACATCGTCGAGCACCCCCACCAGGCAGATCACGGCCGCCGCCACAAGCACGGCTTGCGAGTCCTGTTGCACGGTCGCCAGCCTGCCCAGAAATGGCAGTTGCCAGGAGATCAAGATCGCGGCCGCAACTCCGGCCAGCATCGCCACACCACCGAGGTAGGGCATCTCGATCGTGTGCACGTCCCGGTCCCGGACTCTGGCCAGCGCTCCGGTCCGCAGGGCCAGCCGGCGGCACACGCCGCTCAGCAGATAGGTGACTGCTGCCGCGATGCACAGAACCAGGAGGTACTCGCGCACTCAGCCTCCCGCAGCGGGCTCATCGGTGCGCTCTGAGCCCTCCACCGCCGGGCCCGAGCCCTCATCGATGGACTTTGAAGCGTCATCTGTTGGCCCTAAGCGCGCATCCGTAGCTGAGTCCTCATCGGCGGAGGGCTCTGAGCCCTCATCTTTGGGCCCTAAGCCCGCATCGGCAGCTACGCCCTCGTCCGTAGGCTCTGAGCTTTCATCTGTGGAAGGCTCTGAGTCCTCGTGTATGGGCCCTGAGCTTGTCGAAGGGCTGTCTCCCTGAATCTCGCCGTCATCGCTCAGATCGCGAAGATCCTGCACCGTCTCGCGCAGCGTCTCCACGCTGATCCCACCGCGGCGCAGTATCTGTCCGTCGTCGTACTGGGTGAAGTCAACGATTGTCGACGGCGCGCCACCCGAATCGCCGAGTGGGCCGCCATCGAGGTAGACCGACACTGAATCGCCAAGCTGCTCAATTGCCTCATCACAGGTCAAGGCTGCGGGCTGGCCGCTGATATTGGCACTGCTCACCGCCATCGGACCGGTCCGTCGCAGAATGTCACGTGCCAGCTCGTGGTCGGGCACGCGAAGTGCGATGGTGCCTTCGGTGTCACCAAGATCCATTCGCAGGCTGGGCTGTATCCGGCAGATCACCGTAAGTGCACCGGGCCAGTGTTTGTCGACCAGGACATGGGCTGATTCGGGCACATCGATCGCCAGTGTCCGGATCAACGCTGGCTCACTGATCAGTACCGGCGGCGGCATGTCGCGGCCGCGGTTCTTGGCGTCCAGCAGCCGCTGCACAGCCTCAGCGCTGAACGCGTCCGCGCCGATTCCATAGACGGTGTCGGTGGGAAGTACGATGCACTCGCCATCCTTGATCGCCAGGCGCGCAGCCTCGCATGCTTCCGCGGTGTCCGCCGGATCGTCGCCGGTGCAGTCGAAACGCCGGTATCCGAGATCGACAGCCTCCTCTGCCGCCTCCCTCGGATCAGGTTCGCCGGACACGCCGGTCGTGGTCACCGGTCAATCTTGCCAGAGTTGCCTGCCGGCAGCTGTGGGAACGACAAGATCACTAGCGGGACCTCCGTACGGCTGTGACAAATCGCGGTCGCCCACTGAGGTCAAGATGATCGCGTACGCCGGCGAACCCACCGTGCTGGACAAGCACCCGTTGAGCGGACTCGCCCTGCACATCAGCATGCTCGATGCAGAGCAGTCCAGCCGGTCGCAGCAGTCGCGCTGCCTCCGCAGTTACAACCTTGATCGCATCGAGGCCGTCATCACCGGAGAACAGGGCGAGCGGTGGATCGTAATCCCGGACCTCGGGGACGACAGATTCGAAGGCCGTCAACGGGATGTACGGCGGATTGGCGATCACCAGATCCACGGTGCCGTTGAGCTCGGGCAGGGCGCCGATCATGTCCTTGACGTGCAGCTCAACGGTCGTATCAGCGAGATTGCGCGCCGCATAGGCCGCCGCTTCTTCCGATAACTCGACAGCGTGGACTCGCGTCCCGGTCAGTTCCAGAGCGATTGATTTGGCGACTGCGCCAGAGCCCGTGCCCAGCTCGACGACCACTGGCAGCTGTCGCGACTCACCACGTGCCACCGCGTAGACCATCGGACGCAGCTGTTCGATCGCCCAGCCCGCCATCACCTCGGTCTCGGGTCTGGGTACGAATACGCCCGGGCCTACTTCGACTTCCAGGAAGCGAAAGTGCGCTCGACCGGTCAGGTGCTGCAGTGGGATCCGACGGGTGCGCTTCTTGATCAGTGCCTGGAAGTGCGCGGCCTGGGCATCCTCCACGGCGTCGAGTAGCGGAAGCCGAGCCAGCTCGACTCCTGTTGCGTACGCCAGCAGCTGACGAGCCTCTTGCTCCGCTGAGCTGACGCCGACCTCTCGTAAATCACTGGCAGCCTGTCGCAGCAGCGGTCGCACGGCCTTGCTCACTGCCTCGAGCCACCGACCTGGGAGAGCCGCAGCTTGGTGTCAGCCTCCTGCAGCGCTGTGATCACCGCGTCCAGATCGCCATTCAAAACCTGATCAAGGTTGTAGGACTTGAAGCCGATGCGATGGTCGGAAATGCGGTTCTCGGGAAAGTTGTAGGTGCGGATGCGCTCGGAACGGTCGACCGTTCGGACCTGGCTACGGCGGGCAGCTGAGGCCGCGTTGGCAGCTTCCTCCTCAGCAGCAGCTGTCAGCCGAGCCCGAAGCATACGCATCGCCTGCTCGCGGTTCTGCAGCTGGGAGCGCTCGTTCTGGCAAGAGACCACGATGCCACTGGGCAGATGGGTGATCCGCACCGCCGAGTCAGTGGTGTTGACGCCCTGACCGCCGGGACCAGAGGAGCGATAGACGTCGATCCGGAGATCGTCCTCATTGATCTCCACCTCGGTCTCGGCTACCTCAGGCATGACCAGCACTCCAGCAGCAGAGGTATGCAGGCGGCCCTGCGACTCGGTCACCGGCACCCGTTGCACTCGATGGACGCCACCTTCGAACTTGAGCACCCCGTAGGGCATCGAGTCAGGCTCGCCCGCGGCGGGCGCCTTGATCGCCACAGTCGCTGACTTGTAGCCACCGAGGTCGGTCTCCTGGGCATCCAGAATCTCGACCTTCCAGCCACGGCTCTCGGCATAACGCGAATACATCTTGAGCAGATCGCCGGCGAACAGCGCGGACTCCTCGCCACCTTCGCCTGACTTGATCTCCATCAGCGCATCCGAGGAGTCGTTGGGATCCCGCGGAGCCAGCAGTTTCGTCAACCGCTCCGTTACCGGGCCGAGCCGTGCCTCCAGCTCGGCAGCTTCGGTAACCAACGAGGGATCCTCGGCAGCCAGCTCCTTTGCTGCCTCAAGATCATCTGTTAGCCGGGCGTACTCATCCAATGCCTTGATGATGGGGGTCAGCTCCGCGTACCGTCTGCCCACCTTGCGGGCACGAGCAAGATCGGCATGGACTGCCGGATCAGCCAGCGCGGTTTCCAGCTCCTGGAACTCAGCACGTAGCGGGGCTGCCGACTCGAACATCTGGCACTCCCCTCTCCGACGTGTCAGCGTGGGTGGTTGCCCTGGCGACCACCCACGCTGACAAATCGGTGGCCCGGACGTAGCAAGCGCCGGGATGCAGGTTCTTCCTGCCTCCCGGCGCTGTTGTACAGCTACTTGCTGGTGGCCTTCTTGGCCGGCCGCTTGCCGGCGTACCGCTTCTCGAAGCGAGCAACGCGGCCACCAGTGTCAAGGATCTTCTGCTTGCCGGTATAGAACGGGTGGCAAGCCGAACATACGTCTGCATGGATCACGCCGTTGGGCGCGGTGCTGCGGGTGGTGAAGGTGTTACCACAGGTGCAGGTCACCAGCGTCTCCACGTACGCGGGGTGAATGTCGGGCTTCATGTCTGTCTCCTCATCATCTGCGCCGGGTCGCCACGCATCTGCGCTTACGGCGTGAACCGGCACCAAAGAGCGATTCTGCCGCAGCACTACCTGCGGCGCCAAATGCTGAACAATCGTCGAGTCCGCTTTAGTCCCGTGGAGCAGATGCGCCCTGAAGCCTGTCGAAGGGCTTCGACAAGCTCAGGCCACAGCTAGTCCTGTGTCGGAATGGTCTTGGTGATCGCCATCAGGAACTCGGCGTTGCTCTGGGTCTTGCGAAGCCGGTCCAGCAGCATCTCCAAACCTTGCAAGCTTTCCAGGCCGGAGAGAACGCGGCGCAGTTTCCATACAATGGCCAGCTCTTCGCGACTCATCAGCAGTTCCTCGCGGCGAGTGCTGGATGCGTCGACGTCGATCGCAGGGAAAATACGCTTCTCGGCGAACTCGCGGCGCAGCCGGATCTCTGAGTTGCCGGTGCCCTTGAACTCCTCGAAGATCACCTCGTCCATCTTCGAGCCGGTCTCGATCAGAGCAGTCGCGATGATCGTGAGCGATCCGCCACCCTCGATGTTGCGGGCGGCGCCGAGGAACTTCTTCGGCGGATACAACGCTGCGGAGTCGACACCACCGGACAAGATCCGTCCGGAAGCCGGAGCTGCCAGGTTGTAAGCCCGGCTCAATCGGGTAATGCCGTCGAGCAAGATCACGACGTCGTGCCCCAGCTCAACGAGTCGTTTCGCCCGCTCGATTGCCAGTTCGGCAACGGCGGTATGGTCCTCGGCCGGCCGGTCGAAGGTGGATGAGATCACCTCGCCCTTGGCGGAGCGCTCGAAGTCGGTGACCTCCTCAGGTCGTTCGTCCACCAACACCACCATCAGCTTCACCTCAGGGTTGTTGATGGCAACGGAATTGGCAATGGCCTGCATGATCAAAGTCTTGCCGGCCTTCGACGGGGAAACGAGCAGTGCACGCTGGCCCTTGCCGATGGGAGCCACCAGATCGATGATCCGGCCGGCCATCTGGTTCGGTGTCGTTTCGAGCTTCAGCCGCTCCTGGGGATACAGCGGGGTCAGCTTGGCGAAGTCCGGCCGCTGGCGGATCCCGTCAAGTTCAGCACCGTTGACGGTGTCGATCCTGACCATCGGATTGAATTTCTCTTTGCGCTCGCCCTCGCGCGGCGTACGGATCACACCGGTGACCAGATCCCCCTTGCGCAAGCCCAGCTTCTTGACCATCGACAAGGAGACGTACGCGTCCTCGGGCCCAGGCAGGTAGCCGTTGGTGCGGACGAATGCGTAGTTGTCAAGGACATCCAAGATGCCGCGAGCCGGGACGAGTACATCGTCCTCGGAGATCACCGGCTCGTCGTAGCGTTCGAGATTCCCGCCACCACCACGATTGCGCCGATTCTGGCGATCACGGCTCCGCCGCCGACGACTACGGCGGCCGCCGCCTTCCTCGTCCCAGTCACGCCCCTGGTTGTCTCGACCCTGGTTGTCACGCTGCTGGCCCTCGCGAGCCTGACCCTGGTCGCGACCCCGGCGATCCCGGCGCTCGGGCTGTCGGTTCTCGCGAGCTCCATCTGTTCGCTCGCCATCCCCGGCGCGGCCCTCAGAGGTCTCCTGGGTATCGGCCCGGTCGGCAACTTGCTGGGCGGTGCCGTCTTGGGGCGTGCGACTCTCTTCGCGGACCTGACCATCGTCGATCGTCCGCACCGGCGCTTGCTGCTGGTCTGGTGTCGAATCGCTGGGCTGAGTCTTTGGGACCAGCTCAGGTTGTACGGGGTTTTCGAGCATGTGTGCCTCCTCGCGCTGGCCACTTGCCTCGCGCGGCGCCTGATCCGGGGCGCTGGCAATCTCCAGGTTGTCGGGAGGATTCTCGGGCCAGCGGTGGCCATTGTCTTGCTCGACGCGATCGGGATACGCGGTCGAGCCGGAGCCGCGCTGGGCGGTCTGAATGGCGTCGATCAATTGGCTTTTGCGCATCCCGCCAGTGCCCTTGATGCCAAGGGAGCTTGCCAGCTGCTTGAGCTCGGCCAGGACCATAGAGTCCAGGCCTGAGCCCTTGCGATTGCGACGATCACTGGTGAGTTGCTTACTTTGTTCGCCGGTGCCTTCTTCATTTGGAGAGGCACTCGTCACTTCGGCGATTTCTGTCAACGTGTGTCCTTGTCCGTACGGGCACATCCTTGGTGCCCAATCCATGGCACGGGGATTCTGCTTGCCCCGACCAGCGGGTCCTTTCTTTGAGGTCCTCAGCGCATCGCGACGACTGTTCTCGAGATGTAGCTGACGGGAGATGCCGTAAAGCTTCGTCCGCGTCGCACCTGACCCTTGAGGCGCTACTTGGTCAGATGTGCGTTTTGTGACTTAGCTGGTTGGGGAGCCGGTCACCGCAGCTGCCCTGACCGTGTCGGCTCTCTAAGGCTAGCACCTGCGTCAGGAGTTTCCATCACAGTGTGATCACGTGGTCCAGCGACGTCTGCGTCGAGGATCGACGCGGCTGATCCTATGCCACTGAGACGCAGCGTGAAGCCGGTTGCCTCTTGATCTTCAAGCACAGCCAGATCCGCCTGCCTGCCCAAGACCAGAACGCTCGGACCAGCCCCACTGATCATCGCCGCGAAACCTCGTCCTCGTAGCGATGTCATCAGCTCGTAGGAACGCGGCATCGCAGCTTCTCGATATCCCTGGTGCAGCCAATCGTGCGTGGCGTCGTACAGCAGCTCTGGCTCAGATGCCATAGCGTGAACCAGCAGCGCCGCTCGACCGGAATTCGCCGCCGCATCGACGTGCGGAACCGCATCGGGGAGCAGACCGCGAGCTGTCTCGGTGGCCAGCGACGTCCCGGGAATGAACAGCGCTGCACCGATCGAGGGGTCAACGCGGCCCTGAGCAACCCTCACCCCAGTCCGGCCTTCGTAGGCCAGCACAAAACCTCCGTAGATGGCTGCGGCCACATTGTCTGGATGACCCTCGATGGCGTTCGCGTGTCCGAGAAGCCAATCTGGCTTCACCGCTACCTGAGCCAGTCCCGCTGCTGCCACCAGGCCGGCCACAATCGCCGCGGATGACGAGCCGAGGCCGCGACCGTGCGGGATCGTATTGCGACAGCCGAGCCAGAGCCCGGGTGCATTAACCCCAAGATCAGCGAGGCCGACCAGCGCAGACCGGATGATCAGGTGGCTCTCATCCCGAGGAAGTTCGGCTGCGCCTTCCCCCGAGACCTCAATGTGATACCCCTGCTCGATCACGGCGAGATTGACTCGCTCTCGCCAGTCGAGGGCGAGCCCGAAACAATCAAACCCAGGCCCGAGGTTTGCGGCGGTGGCTGGAACCTCCACGGTTACGGACCGGCCAGCGGTCAGCATCAGAGTCCTAGTCCAGCAGCCCGCAAACGGTCGCGATGGCGAGTAGATCCGCCGCCACGACATCGGCGTGAATCGGACCGAGTCGTGACAGAGCAGTATCCACATCCTTGAGGCCGTGTCCTGTGACAGTGATGGCGATCTGCAGGCCTGACTCGACTTCCCCGCGCTTGTGTTTGGCCAGTAGGCCCGCAATCCCCGCAGCCGATGCAGGCTCGACGAAGATGCCCTCCTCACGGGCGAGGAAGGCTTGCGCATCGAGGATCTGATCATCGCTCACAGCCTCGATCAAGCCACCGGATTCGTCGCGTGCAGCCCTAGCTTGCTCGGCGGATGCCGGGTTGCCAATGCGGATTGCAGTGGCGACGGTTTCGGGTTGCAGAACAGGGTGTCCATGAACCAGCGGCGCTGCACCTGTCGCCTGGAAGCCCCACATCCGTGGGGTTCGCGCCGCCTTTCCGGCCGACGCATACTGCGTGTAACCGCGCCAGTAGGCCGAAATATTCCCAGCGTTGCCAACAGGAATAACGTGTACGTCGGGTGCATCGCCCAACTCGTCGATCACCTCGAATGCCGCGGTCTTCTGACCCTCGATCCTGTTTGGGTTGACCGAATTGACCAGCGCAACCGGGTACTGGTGGGCAAGCTTGCGGGCGAGTTCCAGGCAGTCGTCGAAGTTTCCGTCGACCTGCACCACCTTGGCGCCATGCACGACTGCCTGAGCGAGCTTGCCCGTGGCGATCCGCCCGGCCGGCAGCAGCACGATGGTGGAAAGGCCTGCCCGGGCGGCGTACGCAGCGGCCGACGCAGAGGTATTGCCGGTCGACGCGCAAACCACGGCCTGCGCACCCTGTCCCGCGGCGACGCTCAGCGCAACGGTCATACCGCGGTCCTTGAATGAGCCGGTGGGATTGGTTCCCTCGATCTTGATCCAGGTCTCGCAACGCAGGATCTCCGACAGCTTTTCGGCCGTAACCAGCGGCGTTCCTCCCTCGCCGAGCGTGATCACCGGATCGCTATCGGAGACCGGTAGCCAGTCTCGATAGCGAGTGATCACTCCGATTCCGGGACGTCGCCTGAGAGCAGTCGACCGGCCGGCGATGAAGGACTCGGGGATCACTTCAGTCCCCTTCAACTCGCATCACACTCGTAACCTCTCGCACGACGTCGAGCCGGCGCAATGCTTGTACCGTTGCGCTGAGGGCGGCGTCTCGTGCGTGATGGGTCACAATCACTAGCTGAGCGTCGGCGCCGCGCCCGTTCTGCCGGACCGTCTCGATAGACACGTCGTGCTCAGTGAACTCGTGAGCGATGGTCTGCAATACCCCTGCCCTGTCAGCAACCTGGAGCGAGAGGTGGTAGCGAGTCATGACGTTGCCGATCTCGCTGACGGGGCGCGCCGCGTAGCTGGACTCACCAGGGCCGACGGCCCCTCGGAGCCGGTTCCGCGCCACCGTGACGAGGTCTCCCATGACTGCACTCGCCGTGGGGGATCCCCCAGCACCGGGGCCGTAGAACATGAGCCGCCCCGCGGACATCGACTCGACGAACACTGCGTTGTACGCGTCGCCAACGCT
>Ga0081455_10000356_pt1 | contig 60378 bp, 51 predicted proteins | sample TabmetS3T2R1_FD_70207 | JGI IMG/M metagenome (GOLD analysis project Ga0081455, IMG submission 70207) | Tabebuia heterophylla rhizosphere microbial communities from the University of Puerto Rico - S3T2R1 | ecosystem: Host-associated > Plants > Roots > Rhizosphere ...
ATGCCCGGTCGGGTGACGGTGCTGCGGCCGGGGCTGATCGTCGGCCCGCACGACAGCACGGATCGCTTCACGTATTGGCCGGCTCGCGCGGCGCGCGGCGGCGACCTGCTCGCGCCCGGAACGCCGCGCGATCGCATTCAGATCATCGACGCGCGCGATCTCGCCGCGTTCGCGCTCGACACGCTCGAGCGGCGCGTGTACGGCACGTTCAATCTCGTTGCGCCGCCCGGCATGTTCACGATGGGCGACGTCGTGAACGAGAGCATTCGCGCGGCGAAGTCTCTTGCGAAGCCCAGCCCTGCGCCACGGGCGGTGTGGGCGAGCGCGGCGTTCCTCGAGAAGCAGAAGGTCGCGGGATGGAGCGACATGCCCGTGTGGCTCGCCGCGACAGGTGACGACGCGGCCTTCGCCGAGACGAGCTCCGCGCGTGCTTTGAAAGAAGGGCTGAAGATCACGCCGATGCGCAAGACGGTGCACGACACGCTCGAGTGGCACCTCACCCGCCCGGAAGCCGAGCGCGCGAAATTGAAGGCAGGAATCGATGCGGCGCGCGAGCAGGAAGTGCTCGCGGCGTGGCGCACGGAGTCGAGTGCGAAACCGGCGTAGCTCGTTCCTCGATGCGGGAGCTCACGTGAGTAATTGAACGAAAACGCCAATAATCGCGGCTCATCATCCCGACCTCCACCTTTACCCTCCGATGATCACCCGTGCCACGGAGGGTCTATGGGCACCTCGATTCTTTGGCGCGATCCAAGCGGAGCGATCGGGCGCGAGTACTTCGACAGCAGAGAGGATGCCGAGGCGACTCTAAGAGCAAGGTTGGATTCCTTGCGCATGGCAGGCTATTTCGTGTATGGCTCCGGGAAACGCTATACGATCACGGACTGTTACGGCGTGTTGCTGAGCAACGTTGAGATCCGTCGAACGCCACGAGCTGCGAAGGTCGAAGAACGCGCAAACGGTCCGAGCTCTGCTGCGTTATCGTCCGCGCCGAAGCGCGTCAAGTAACCAACCGACAGGGAACAAGCGTGGGTATCGGTCATTTTCCCGACGATATTTGCGATCTATATGAAATTCATGAATGGCGCCACGCATCAGCGATCCTGAAGCACGACTATGCCGCGGAGTGGGAACACCTTCTCGAAATGCTCCGGGCGTTTCGCCTGCGCGAGTCATGGATTGCAGAAGGCGGAGGGAACAAAAGTGAAGTCGCAAAATGGGTGGACGCCTTCCTAGGGCAACGCGGTTGGCGCGAAAAGCACTTCGCCACCGCCGTGGTCGTCGACGACAAACGAATAGACTCGCCCACGCACAAAGTCGACTGCTACGAGTACCAGATCACCTGGAATACGTACAAGAATAATAGCGGGACGAGTGACGACGCGACCGACCGTGCAGCACGTCGCTAGAGCTTCACCATGACGTGCCGCGCGACGGTGTAGTCCTCGAGCGCGTACCTCGACAAGTCCTTGCCGTATCCCGACCGCTTCAGCCCGCCGTGAGGCATCTCGCTCACGAGCATGAAGTGCGTATTGATCCACGTGCAGCCGTACTGGAGTCGCGCGGCGACCTGCATCGCCTTGCTGATGTCGCGGCTCCACACCGACGAGGCGAGCCCGTACTCGGAATCGTTCGCCCATTCGATCGCCTGATCGACGTCTTTGAACGGCGTGACGGACACGACCGGTCCGAAGACTTCGCGCTGGACGATCTCGTCCGATTGCTTGGCGCCCGCCACCACGGTCGGCTCGTAGAAGAAGCCCGCACCGCTGCGCGCTTTGCCGCCCGCCGTGATCTCGATGTGCTTCTTCGCCGCCGCGCGCGCGACGAATCCGGCCACGCGCTGGCGCTGCTTCGCGCTGATGAGCGGCCCCATCTCGACGCCCTCTTCCTTCTGCGTGCCGACCTTGATGCTCCGCGCCGCCTCGCTGAGATTGGCGACGAGCTTGTCGTATATCTTCGGCGCCGCGTAGATGCGGCACGCGGCCGTGCAATCCTGTCCGGCGTTGTAGAAGCCGAACGTGCGCACGCCACCGACTACCGAATCGAGATCGGCGTCGTCGAACACGATCACGGGCGCCTTGCCGCCCAACTCGAGATGCGTGCGCTTGATCCCCTTCGCAGCCGCGGCGAGCACTTTCTCACCCGTACTCACATCGCCCGTCAGCGAAATCATCGCCACGCCTTCGTGCTGAATCAGCGGCGCGCCGACGGTGCTGCCGCGACCGCAGATCACGTTCACGACGCCCGGCGGAAACAGCTCCGCAAGAATCGTCGCGAGCTTCAACGTCGATAACGGCGTTTGCTCGGACGGCTTGAGCACCGCGGTGTTGCCGCCCACGAGCGCGGGCGCGAGCTTCCAGGCGGCCATCATCAGCGGGTAATTCCACGGCGCGATCGAGGCGACGACGCCGATGGCATCGCGCCGGATCATGCTGGTGAAGCCCGGCAGGTACTCGCCGGCCACCGCGCCATGCATCGTGCGCGCCGCGCCGGCGAAGAAGCGGTAGACGTCCGCGATCGCCGGAATCTCGTCGTTGAGGACCGCGGTGTACGGCTTGCCGCAGTTCTGCGATTCGAGCGACGCGAATTCGGCGGCCTCGGCTTCGATGCGGTCCGCCACTTTCAAGAGAAGCGCGGCGCGATCCTTGGGCACCGTCGCCGACCATGCGGGAAATGCCTTCCGCGCCGCCTTCACCGCGGTGTCGATCTGCCCCTCGGACGCTTCGCCGACCGTGGCGATCGCCGTGCCGGTCGCCGGATCGAGCACGGCCTCTTGGTCGCCGGCACCGGCGACGAGCTTGCCGTCGACGAGCAGCTTCGTATTCATGGGATACGCTCCTCCCGAGGACGCGTCAGATAGTAAGCCACCACGATGGGGATGAGCGTCACCGCGATGACCAGCACCGCGACGACATTCGTGACGGGCCGGTCGCGCGGCCGGAACAGCTCGCTGAAGAACCAGATCGGCAGCGTGCGCTCGTGACCCGACGTGAAGATGGTCACGATGATCTCGTCGAACGACAGCGCGAACGCGAGCATGCCGCCGGCGAGCAACGCCGTGCCCACCTGCGGCAGCAGCACGTGACGGAAGGTCTGCGCGCCATCCGCGCCGAGATCCATCGACGCTTCGATCCAACTCGGCGGCAGGCGGCGCAGCCGCGCGATGACGTTGTTGTGGACGATGACGATGCAGAACGTCGCGTGGCCCGCAACGATGGTCCAGAAACTCGGATCGAGCTGCGCGAGCTTGATCGCCGACAACAGCGCAATGCCGGTAATGATGCCCGGGAGCGCAATCGGCAGCGCGAACAGAACCGTGAGCGTTTGTTTGCCGGCGAAGCGGCTGCGCGCGAGCCCGAACGCGGCGAGCGTGCCGAGCGCGAGCGCGAGGAGCGTCGCGGCGCTCGCCACGCCGAGCGACAGACGCATGGCTTGCCACATGTCGCTGCGGGCAAAGGCGACGTCGAACCAATGAAGCGTCAGGCCCGGCGGCGGGAACTGATACGTGCGATCCTCGGTCGTGAACGCGTAGAGAATGATGATCAGCACCGGCACGTGCATGAACGCGAGCCCCGCGTACGCAGCGATACGCGGACCGAGCGGCACGCGGCTAGAGCGCATCAAAGGCTCCGAGCCGTCGCGCACCGGCAAGATACAGCGCGATGAGCACGATGGGCACGACGGAGAATGCCGCGGCGAGCGGGATGTTGCCGGCGGTGCCTTGCTGCTGATAGACCATCATGCCGATGAAGTAGCCGGGGGCCCCGACGATGCTCGGAATGATGTAGTCGCCCAGGGTCAGCGAGAACGTGAAGATGGAGCCGGCTGCGAGACCCGGTAGCGCCAACGGCAGGACTACCGTGCGAAACGCGGTGCTCGGGCGCGCGCCGAGATCCGATGCCGCCTGCAGCAGAGACCCCGGCACGCGTTCGAGCGCGGCAGCAATAGGCAGGATCATGTACGGCAGCCACATATACACGAACACGATGAACATGCCGATATACGACGACGCGAGCGACGGCCCGCCGATTCCGGGCAGGTCGAGGATTGCGTCGAGCGCGGGCTGCGCGCCGATCGCACTGGCGAGCCAACTCAGGATGCCTTCCTTCGCGAGGATCAAACGCCACGCGTAAACCTTCACGAGATAGCTCGTCCACATCGGCACGAGTATCGCGACGTAGAAGACCGCTTTCGCGCGCGCCGATGCATAGCGCACCATGTAGTTCGCGACGGGGAAGGCGATGACCGCTGCGGCGATCGTCACGCACACCGCCATCGAAACCGTTCGCAGGACGATATCGAGGTTTGCCGGCTGCGTCAGGAGTTGCCGGTATGTCGCTAGCGTTGGCTTGCGGACGATCTGCGCTGTGAACTCGTCGATCGAGTAGATGCTTTGCGTGAGAAGCGCGAACAGGGTGCCGAGGTAGACGGTGCCGAGCCACAGCAATGGCGGAACCAGCAGCAGCAAGAGGTAGAGATTCGAGCGGCGGTACAGGAACGTCGATAGAGAGCGGAGGGGGCGCTCGCGAGGCGGTGAAAGTGCGCCCGTGCTCGTTGTCATACGCTGGGCGAACGCTGCGGTTCGGCTTCGAGAGCAACGATAGGTTCATGGGCTCGCCGCAAGCGCTCCACTGCGGGGCCGAGCGAGGCGCGGCGCGCGCAACTCGCGACGCGCTTACGCATCACTCGAGCTCCTGCAACGACACGATACTCTCGCGCGGCCATGCGAGGCGCACGCGCTCGCCAGGCGCGCCAGGCAGTCGCGACGCTTCGCTCGCGTTGCGAGTTGCCGAGAAGGTCACGCCGGCATCGAGGCTCACCTGCCACCGGCTTGTCGCTCCGTGGTACTGCACATCGAGTACCGTGCCCTCCGCGACGATCGCGTTTGACGGAGGCGCGTCGGTCGGGGCGAGAACCTGAACGCTTTCGGTCCGCACGGCGAATGCGCGCGCCGCGCCGCCGAGCTGCGCGGCGACCTCGCCTTCCGCCACGTTCGCACCGCCGACGAACCGCGCGACGAACGGCGTGCGCGGCTTCGTGTACAGCTCACGCGCGCTCGCCAGCTGCTCGATGCGCCCGTGATTGAATACGGCGACGCGATCCGACATCGACAGGGCCTCACCCTGATCGTGCGTCACGTAGACGAACGTGATCCCAACGCGCCGCTGCAAGTTGCGCAGCTCGATCTGCATCTCTTCACGCAATTTCAGATCGAGCGCACCGAGCGGCTCGTCGAGCAACAGCACCTTCGGCTGATTGATGAGCGCACGCGCGAGCGCGACGCGCTGCTTCTGTCCGCCCGATAGCTGCGCGGGCCTGCGATCCTCGAAGCCCGCGAGCTTTACGAGCTCCAGCATCTCGCGTGCCCGCTGGGCCCGCTCCGCCGCGCCCACTTTGCGCACACGGGGGCCGTACGCAACGTTCTCCAACACGGTCATGTGCGGGAATAGCGCGTAATCCTGGAACACGGTATTGACGCTGCGCTCGTATGGCGGAACGTCGGAGACATCCTGTCCATCGAGCAGCACGTGTCCGGCGTCCGGCAACTCGAAGCCGGCGATGAGGCGCAGGCAGGTCGTCTTACCCGAGCCCGACGGCCCGAGCATCGCGAAGAATTCGCCGGGCTCGATGCTGAGGGACACGCCGTCGACCGCGCGCACCGTGCCGAAGGTGCGCGCGACGTCGCGGAACTCGACTGCGGCCGTCAAGCGATTCTCTGATCTACTGGCCTCGGCTGGAAAACACGCAGGCGAGCGTCATCGCCCGCCTTGTATGGCGACGTAGTCCGTCGCCCACTTGCTGTACGGCACGCACATTCCGCCTTGCGTCGCGCAGTTGGCTTCGGGCGTGCGCCAGAAGTGAATCTTGTCGAACAAGTCGCTGCCGTTGTTCTTGCAGCCTTCCGGCCCGAGCAGCTCGTTGTTCTCGCACGCCGCCGGCACGGCCGGATTCGAGCCGAACCATGCGGCCACATCGCCCTGCACTTTCGGCGTGATCGACCAGTCGAGCCACTTGTACGCGCAGTTCGGATGCTTGGCCTGCGCGTGGAGCATCGTCGTGTCGGCCCAGCCCGTGGTGCCTTCGCTCGGGAACACGCTCGCGACCGGCTGCTTCTGCCCTTTGAGCGTGTTCACCTGGAACGGCCACGACGGCGCGGCGACCACGCCTTCATTCGTGAAGTCCTGCACCTGCACGTTCGCGTCGTACCAATACCGCTGCACGAGCGGGTGCTGCTTGCGGAGCACGTCGAGCACCGCGTCGTACTGCTTTTCGTTCAGCTCGTACGGATCCTTGATGCCGAGGTCGGGCTTCTTGCTCATCAGATACGTCGCCGCGTCGGCGATGTAGATCGCTCCGGCAAACGCCTGCACACGCCCTTTGTTCGGCTTGCCGTCGGGGAGCTTGCCCGGCTCGAACACGGCGGACCATGAGGTCGGGGCCTTCTTGAACACGTTCGTGTTGTACATCAACACGTTCGGGCCCCACTGGTACGGCACGCCGTAGTGCTTGCCGTCCACGAAGTGCCACGGTGCTTCTTGCAGACGCTTGTCGACCGTGCTGTAGGCCGAGATCTTGGAGACGTCCACCGGCTGGACCGTGCCGCCGCGAATCAAGCGCAACGAGGCGTCGCCGGACGCGGTGACGAGGTCGTAGCCGCCCTGAGTCATGAGGGACACCATTTCGTCCGAGGTGCCGGCGACTTTCACGTTGACCTTGCAACCGGTGTCCTTCTCGAACGGCGTGACCCAGTCGTACGCCTTGTCGCTCTCGCCGCGCTCGATGTAGCCGGCCCATGCGACGATATCGACCTGTCCTTCCGTGGCATTGGGATTGGCCGCCGGCGCAGCCGCCGCAGGTGGCGGCGAGTCGTCTTTCTTCGAACAGGCTGCAATCAATGCGACCGCGGCGAGCGCCGCAACCCACGAACCCCGCCGCCAGGAAGTATTCGAGCTATGCATGCGCATGAGCCATCCCCTGAGTTGGACGTTGTTATCGGTGAAGGGATAGTAACGCGGCGTTTCGGCGGCGTCGCGCGCGCGAACGCGGCACGACGTTTCGGCCCCTCTCCGCCTCAGTCCTTCAGCGCGACAAAGTCGCCCTCGAATGAAGCCGCGGGCCGTCCCTCGTATACCAAGCGCGCCTGCAGGGTCACCCTACCGCGTCCCCGCCGCTCGAGCATGGTCATGAACCGCTGCCACTCGCTCTGCTCCGGCTGCTCGCACACCGCCACGAAATCACCGTCGATGGGCTCGTCGTAGCTCATCGCGTTGCGCTGAATGACCAACCGCGCCCGCACCCCCGCATGCCGCAGTCGAATATTCACCAACGTCCACGCCGACAGCGTGGCAATAGCGGCCCCGCTGCCGCCAAACAGCGTCTCGTGATGATTGATGTTCGGCGCCAGCGGGGCGGCGAGCTCCACGCGCTCGGGCGATGCGGCGCGCACGCGCACGCCCATGGCGGCCGACAAAGGAATGTGACGGTGCAAATACTGTTCGATGTCCTGTTCCACAGGCAGGCCCCGGTTGCGTGCTCACCATCTTAACCGCCTACGATTGCAGATGGCCGGCGGATGCCGGAATACGCCTTCAGGGAAGTTGCCAAGTGACGCCAAGCAGGAACAGTCGCGGCAACCAGCTCGAATCCGCGCGCGTCAGGGCGCCGACGCCGGCCGACGACAACCGGTAACTCGAGCAGCACGGGTTGTCGTGATTGGTGAGATTGTCGATCTCGAAGTAGGCATCGAGCGCGCCCTTCGGCAGTGCATGCGTCCAGCTCGCGCGCGTGTCGAGCGAGAAATACGGCGGCCAACGATCGGCATTGCGTGGCTCGAGCTCGACACCGGTCGGCGTCACGATGAGTCGATTGCGTCGCCAACCCGTGTGCCACGTGACGTTGGCGGACAATTGCCAGGGCCGATTCGTCCAAGCGAGGCCCGTGGCGATGGCGTGCTTCTGATCCCAGATACGCGGCACGCTATCGGCACCAAAGGTATCGGTCGCTTGCGAGTACGTGTAACTCGCCCAGCCGCTCCATCGGGCGCGAGCCTGCCAGCGCGCGCTGAGCTCGGCACCCTGGGCGCGCGAGCTGTCCGGCTGAATGCGCACGCGATCCACTTCGAGCTCCGGCAACAACGCGAACGGGTCGAGAAGATTCTCGAAGGCAGGCGACGGATCGTGAATGCGCTTGTCGTACAGCTCGACCCGCAACAACGCCATCGGCGCGAAGCGTCGCTCCACGCTGACGACGATTTGCGTCGCGCGCTGTGCGGCGGGAAAGCGCGGATCGCCCTCCTGCACTTGCAGCTCATCAGGACGCAGAGTCTGCGCGGCGCGGCCCCAGCTCGCGCGCAGCGTCGTCGTATCGTCGTATTCGTATTGCAGGCTCACGCGCGGAGAGAGCTGATCGTTGCGAAACTCGGTGGTGTAGCGCTGGGCGTCCCAGCGAAGAGCGAGATCCAGTGTCGTGCCGCGCGCGAGCGTGATCAGTCCCGAGGCGTAAGCGGCATATGCCTGGCCGGTCGCGCGTAGCACCGTTTGCTGCGAGAACGCCGGCGGCCGACCGAGAGCGGCCGCGATCTCCGGATCGAAGGTCGCGTCGCTTTTGTAGTGGTAGGTCGCGTTGTAGTCGTACCACTCGAGCCCGCCGCTGAGCGTGAGATGGGACAGCACTCGCGCGTTCGCGTCGAGCCGCGCGGTCGTCGTGTCGAAGCGGCGCGAATCGTCGAGCGTGCCAATGGAATAACCGGGCTGATTCACGGAGCCGTCGCGATTGGTGTGCCGCTCCGTGCGCGAGAGGGTGGCGCGCAACGCGCTGTCATCCGTCGGACGAAACCGCCACGAGAGCCAGCCGGTGGCGTCGCGGTACTCCATATCGCCGACCTCCGCGCCGCCGTCGAGGTTCGCGGTGAGCTCGTCGTCGAGCAGCAGCCAGCCGGCGACCAGCGACGCACGGTCGCCGATATCGAGCTGCGCTCGCCCCAGCGCGTCGAGAAAGTTCGGCTCCGTCTCGCGCCGGCCGATGAGATCGGTGAACAGATCGACGTTCCCGCGCCGCGCGCTCACCAGCCACTCGAACGGATACGAATCGAGCCGCCCCTGCGTGAGGCCGTGCGAGTAGAGCACGCTGGCGCCGATCGCGTTGTAGTCCTCGCCGGCATACGTGCGCGGCGTGATATCGAGCACGCCCGACAATCGATTGCCATAGCGGACCGGGAACACGCCGCTGAAGAAATCGATCGTCGAGATGCTCTCGGGATCGAGCATGCCGAGCAGGCTCTGCACATCCTTGTAGTGAAAGGGCTCGAACAGCGGTACGCCGTCGAAGAACACCGCGAGCTCGTCTTCGCGACCGCCGCGCACGTGCGAGCGTGCGGACAACGCGTTGGCAGCCGTGCCGGGGAGGAAGCGCGTCACGCGCAACACGTCTTCGTTCAAGCCCGGCAGCGCTTCGATGTCTTCGCGTGACAGCTCCGCGAGCGCGGCCGTCGATTCCTGCTTTTCGATGGTGTAGCGGCTCGCGTAAATGTCGACCTCCAGCAGCTCGTCGGTCGCGGAAGTGGTCGACGCGCCTCCCGCGCGCGCAGCGTTCAGTGCCTGCCGAGCTTGGCCGTTCGCCGGCGCGTCACTCTTCACGACCGAAAAGAGCCCGGGACGGATCGCTTCGAGCGTGAGGCCGTGGGGCGCGAGGATGCGGCGCGCGATCTCCTCGGGCGTGCCGGTGCCGGGCTCGACCTCGACGCGCAGCTCGGGAGCGATCAGCGCCGTGCTGAAAATGAGCTCGAACCCCTGACTGCGGAGCGCGGCGAGGGCGACAGACAGCGGCTCGCCTTGGCGCACCGCCTCGGCCGGCGTGCCGGCACCCTGCGCCGCCGTCGCAATGAGTAGCGCGGCAGCGACGAGAACGGCTGTTCTGCGCATGGGTTGCATGCCGAATGCTAGCACCTGGCCGCCGCGAACCCGGCGGTTTGGCCGAGGCGCGGCGACTGATTTTCACCCGCACCGCCGTCTCACTTATCCGTGCGCATGCAAAGCCCGCTCTGCCATGTCTGACCGTCTGATCTTGCGTCCCATGCTCGCGGGGCGCTTCCGGCCGCTGATTGCGCTCGCTTTCTGGTATGTCTGTCTCGGTCTCGTGCTCCGGATCGTGCTGTGGGCCGCGTTCGGTCGCGCACAGCAAGTGAGCGGGGCCGCGCTGCCGGCGCTTCTCGCGTCCGGCGTCATCGACGACCTCGTCCAAAGCTTTTACCTGCTTGCGCCGTTCGCGGTGTTCGTGTGGCTCGCGCCGGAACGGCTATATCGCTCGCGCGCCACACGGGTCGCATTGCTCGCGGGCGCCTTCGTGTGGATGTTCACGCTCACGTTCGTCGCGGCCATCGAGTACTTCTTCTTCGAGGAGTTCGATGCGCGACTGAATCTCGTGGCCGTCGACTATTTGCTGTATCCGACCGAGGTGGTGGGCGACATTTGGGCGGACTATCCCGTGGTGCGCGTGTTGCTGCTCGTTGGGGCCCTCACCGCAGGCGTTGCGTCCGCCTTGCGACGGATGCTAACGCCCGCGGCCGACGCGATGCCGAGTCGCTTCGCGCAGCGAAGTGCGGTGTTCGCGATGTTCGCGGTGCTCACCCTGACGTTTGCGTTGACGTTCGAAACGCACACGCTGACGTTCTCCGATAACCGCATCGCCAACGAGATTGCCGCGAATGGCGCCAGCAGCTTCTTCCGCGCGTTGCGCACCAACGAGATCGACTATCACACGTACTACGCGAGCCGACCGACCGCCCAGAACGTGAAAGCGTTGATCGCGCAGCTTGCGCCCGCGGGCGGCACGTTTACGCGGCTCGGCGAGGGACGCCTCGATCGCACGTTTCCCGGCGATCCGAATGGGCTCGGCAAGCTGAATGTCGTCGTCGTGGCGAGCGAGTCGTTCGGCGCCGAGTTCAGCAAGCTGTACGGCTCGCAGCGCGATTGGACGCCGCAGTTCGACGCGTTCGCGCAGCAGGGCGTGTGGTTCCGGCACATGTACGCGTCGGGCACGCGCACGGTGCGCGGCCTGGAAGCGATCGCCACGTCGTTGCCGCCGATCCCGAGCGTGTCCGTGCTGCGCAGGCCGGGAAACGAGGGCATCGCGAACTGGGGCAGCCTGATGCGCGAGCACGGGTATCAGACGAGCTTCCTGTACGGCGGGTACGGGTACTTCGACAACATGAACTACTTCTTCGGGCACAACGGCTTCGAGGTGCGTGATCGCGAACAGATCCCGCAGCCGGTGCGCTTCGAGAACATCTGGGGCGTTGCGGACGAAGACTTGTTCGACTCGGCGCTGCGCTACTACGACGGCATCGCCAAGACCGGCAAGCCGTTCTTCTCGATCATCATGACGACCTCGAACCACAAGCCGTTCACGTTCCGCGACGGCGTGCCGGGTGTGCTGCCGAAGGGCGGCGGGCGCGAATCCGGCGTGCGCTATGCCGATTTCGCGCAGGGCTATTTCCTGCGTGAGGCACAGAAGCATGCGTGGTTCGACGACACGCTGTTCATCGTGGTCGCGGATCACGGCGCGCGGGTCTACGGGCACGAAGAGATTCCGCTGAAGAGCTACGAGATTCCGATGCTGTTCTACTCGCCCAAGCACTTGCGGCCGGGCGTGGTCGACTCGCTCACGACACAGATCGACATCGCACCCACCGTGCTCGGGCTGCTCGGACTCGCGTATCACGCGCCGTTCTTCGGCGAAGACGTTCTGCATTCGCCCCGGCAGAATCGCGTGGCGTTCTTCAGCCACAACCACGATGTGGCGCTGTACAAGGACGGGGAGCTCGCGATCCTCGGGCTCGGCAAATCCGTGCAGGACGTGTTTTACGACGCGGCGACGGACTCCTATCGCCCGGCGCCGGCGAACCCGTATCTGAACGATCTCGCCGTGGCCTATTATCAGACGGCGTTCGAGCTATTCCGCGAGCGGCGCTATAACTGAGCCGATTGATCCCCGTGTCCGAAGCCGTCTCACCTGCCATGACGGACGAGTCAGAGCTGATCCGACGCATGCTCGCGGGCGACGAGCGTGCCTTCGACGCGTTCTTCGCGAGTCACTTTCCGCGGCTGTACCGCTTCGCCCTGCCGCGCCTCAACGGCGACGTCGAGGCGACGCGCGAAGTGGTGCAGGCGGCACTGGGCAAGGCCATGCGCAAATTGGCGGACTATCGCGGCGAGGCCGCGCTCTTCACCTGGCTGTGTCAGATCTGCCGGCGCGAGATCGTGGACCGCCTCCGGACGGAGCGACGGCACTCCGATCACCTCGTGCTGATCGACGATCGCCCGGAGCTGCGCGCGGCCATCGAATCGATCGAAGCACCGGACGAGTACGACTTGGCGAAGAACTATGGCCGCGCAGAAGTAGGGCGGCTCGTGCAGACGGTGCTCGATCGACTCCCGGCGCGCTACGGCGATGCGCTCGAGTGGAAGTATGTGGAGGGCCGCTCGGTCGAAGAGATCGGCCAGCGGCTCGGCATCGGGCACACCGCCGCGCAGTCGTTGTTGGCGCGCGCGCGGGTGTCGTTCCGGGAAGCCTTGGAGAAAGTGTTCGGGTCCGCGGCGGAAGACATCGCGGCGGCGCTCGAGACCTGAGGATGAACTGTCATGTCCGACAACGACCCTGACATGCCTACAGCCAACGCGCGCGAGGACGACGCCGGGATCGCGCGTGTGCTGCGCGCGGCCGGTGGACGCACTCAACCGGCCGACGAGATGAAAGCTGCCGTGCGCGCGGCGGTGCATGCGGAGTGGCGTGCCACGGTGGCGCGGCGCAGCCGGCGGCGTGCGTATTTGGCGCTTGCGGCATCTATAGCGGTGGCGGCGTTGGCGCTGTGGATTGGGCGCGGGTACTTCGTTGCGTCGAATGAAGTCGTTGCGAATGTGAGCCGGATCGTCGGGACCGCGCAGGCGCGTTCGGGCCGCTTTGGAAGTTGGCACGTCGTGGCGGCGCCGCTGCATGCGGGCGAGACGTTGTCGACCGGCGCGGACGGGCGAGTGGCGCTTCAATTGCGCGACGGCGTTTCGTTGCGGCTCGATCACGATACGCTCGTGGCGTTCGTCGATTCGGGGCGTATCGATGTAGAGTCGGGCGCGGTCTACGTGGATGCGGGCACTGTGTCGACGGCGGCGGATCATCTGCGCGTCGGCACGCCTGCCGGTATCGTTCAGCACGTCGGCACGCAGTACGAAGCGCGCATCGTGAACGGCGGCACGCGTATTCGTGTGCGCGAAGGGCGCGTCGCATTGCTGCCGCAGAACGGGGGCAATGCGCAGAGCGCGGGTGTCGGTGAGCAGCTGCTCGTGTCGACGACCGGCGAGATCCGGCGTGATTCGATCGCGCCGAGCGATGACGCGTGGTCGTGGGCCGCGAATGCGGCGCCCCCGTTCGACATCAATGGTCGCCCGGTGCGCGAATTCTTGACGTGGGTCGGCCGCGAGCTCGGCCGCGATGTCGTGTACGCAACGCCGGAGACCGAGGCCGAAGCCGATCGCGCAGTGCTCAGCGGCTCCGTGGCCGGCCTCGCGCCCGCCGACGCTCTCGCCGCTGTGTTACCCACCACGCAACTCCGCAGCGTCGAACGCGACGGGAAGATCGAGATCACGCTGCAATGAGCAGCGTCAGGGCGACGGCGCGGTCGTCAACGCCGCGAGACGGAGTTGGCGTTCGCGCCAGATCAGGAACAAGCCGCTGGCGATGACGAGCGCGCCGCCGAGGACCACGCGCAGCGACGGCAGCGTGCTCCACAGGAGCCAATCGATCGCGACGCCGTAGATCAGCGCGGTGTATTCGAACGGCGCGACGACCGATGCGGGCGCGGCGCGGAACGCTTCCGTGAGCATGCGCGTGCCGAGTGCGCCCACCGCGCCCGTCGCAACGATCCAACCGAGATGCTCGACGCGCAACTCGACCCAATCCGGGATCGAGTAAGCGCCCGTCGCGACAGTCATCACGACGAGCGGCCACAACGTGATGCTCGCCGCCGTTTCCGTGCGCGTGAGCATGCGGACGGTGAGCACACCGGCCGCATAGGTTGCAGCCGACAGGAGCGCGGCCACCGCGCCGAGCGTCATCAAGCCCGAACCCGACGGCCGCAGCATCACGAGCACGCCGCTCAACCCGACGCCGATCGCGAGCCAGCGTCGCCATCCGACGTGCTCTTTGAAGAGCGGCACGGACAACGCCGTCACCATCAACGGCGCCGAGAGAAAGATCGCGTAGGTATCCGCGAGCGAGAGCGACCGAAGCGCGTAGATGAACGCCACGAGCGTGATGATTTGCAGCACCCCACGCCACAGATGCCACCCAAAACGGCGCGGCCTCAACTCGTGCGCACGCCGCATGATCAGCGCCGGCAACACGAGAAACGGCAACGACGCCGCGCCGCGCAGCGCGCTCACCTGCATCGTCGGATAGTGCTGAACGAGCAGCTTCAGCAGCGTATCGAGGCAGGCAAACGCGCCCACGGCGACGAGCATGCACACGATGCCGCGAAGGCGCGCCGAATGCTGGGAGTGAATCGACTCCGAGGAGGTTGCGTCCGTGCTCACCACTGCCCGACGTTGGGCATGGACTTCCAGGGCTCCGCCGGCGGCAACGAGCCGCCCTTCTGCAGCAACTCGACGGAAATGTTGTCCGGCGAACGCACGAACGCCATGTGCCCGTCGCGCGGCGGCCGATTGATCGTCACGCCGTGATTCGCAAGGCGCTGGCAGGTGGCGTAGATGTCATCCACCGAATACGCGAGGTGCCCGAAATTGCGGCCGCCCGTGTAGCTCTCCGGATCCCAGTTGTAGGTGAGCTCGACCTGCGCGGTCTCGTCGCCGGGCGCGGCGAGGAATACGAGCGTGAAGCGCCCCTGCGGCACTTCTTTGCGCGAGATCTCACGCAAGCCCAGCCCCGCGCAATAGAACTTCAGCGACGCGTCCAGATCCGTGACGCGCACCATCGTGTGCAGGTACTTCATCAGAACATCTCCGACGGGCCCGGCGTCTTGATGTCGACCTTGTGACGCGAGGCGATGTGCTCGCCGGTGATCATCTCGTCGTATGCCTGCCCCGGCCCCACCATCGGATACACCCCCGCGTCGCGATCGATGATCACTTCGAGGAACGCCGGGCCGGGATGGTTGATGAACTCCGCGATCACGCGCGGCACGTCTGCTTTCTTGTCGAGCCGCACGGCATACGTGAAGCCGTCCGCCTGCGCGGCGCGCACGAAGTCCTTCTTGTGAAGCGAGCGGTCGCTCGCCGAGAGCCGTCCCTTGAAGAACAGCTTCTGCCACTGCTTCACCATGCCGTCGCCGTAGTTGTTCAGCACGACCACCTTCACCGGCAGGTCGTACGTCGTCACGGTCTCGAGCTCGCCGACGTTCATGCGAATGCTGGAATCGCCGTCGATATCGATGACGAGCCGATCCGGATGCGCGATCTGCGCGCCGATGGCGGCCGGCAAGCCGAAGCCCATCGTGCCCATGCTGCCGGACGTGAGCCACAGCCGCGGTGAGCGGAAATCGCAGTATTGCGCGGCCCACATCTGATGCTGGCCGACGCCGGTGGCGATGATCGCTTGGCCCCGGGTGTGCTTGTTGATCTCTTCGATGACGTAGTACGGCTGGATGAGCGGGCTCGCCCGGTCGTAGTTCATCGCATGTTTGCGCTTCAGCTCCGCGAGCTCCGCGTGCCACGCGCTGTAATCGCGTTTGAAGCCTTCGCGTTTGCCATGGGCGGTCAACGCGCGCAGCGCCTCGGGCAGCTGGCCGATGTGGCTCCACTGCACGCGCTTCACTTTGTTCACTTCTGCGCGATCGATGTCGAGGTGCGCGATCTTCTTCGCGTTACGAGCGAACTTCGCGGGGACACCCGCCACACGATCGTCGAAGCGCGCACCGACAGCGATGAGGAAATCGCAATCGTCGACGGCGTAATTGGCGAACGCCGTGCCGTGCATGCCGAGCATGCGCATGCTGAGCGGGTCCATCGTGTCGAACGCGCCGATGCCCATCAGCGTGGTGACGACCGGAATGCCGAACGCCTGCGACAGCTCGGTGAGCGCCTCGGACGCGTTCGCGTTGATGACGCCGCCGCCCGCGTAGATGAGCGGCCGCTGCGCCTCGCCGAGCATTTCGAAGAAGCGCGCGGATTCGGGGCTGTCGATGGCGCGCGTCGCGAGCTCGTTCATGCGCCGGCGGTAACCGGGAATCGGCAGCATGCCGCCGCCGACGAACGGGCCTTCCCAGTTCTGTACGTCTTTCGGAACATCGATCACGACGGGACCCGGACGGCCGGTGCGCGCGATATCGAAAGCGGTACGCACGGTCGCTTCGAGCTTCGTGGGATCGGTGACGAGGAAGATGTGCTTGGCGACGGCACCCATGATCGACGGCACCGGCGCTTCCTGAAACGCATCCGTGCCGATGGCGCCCGTCGGCACCTGCCCGCAGATCACGACGATCGGCACCGAGTCGGCCATGCAGTCACGCACCGGCGTCACGGTGTTCGTCGCGCCGGGACCCGAGGTCACGAGGCACACGCCGACGCGTCCGGACGAGCGCGCGTAACCCGCGGCCATGAAGCCCGCGCCCTGCTCGTTCGCGGGGACGATCAGCGGAATCTGCCGCCCACCGTTTTTCGCCTGCTCGGTGTTGTAGAGAAATACGGCGTCGTAGGTCGGCAGGATGGCCCCGCCGCTGTAGCCGAAGATGGCGGTTACACCCTCATCCGCGACGACCTGCATGATCATCTGGGCGCCGGTCATCTTTTGACCGGCGAGCGGATGTCCCACGGGGCGGGGCTGGATGACCGTATCACTCATTGGAAATTCTAGTATCAGGGAGGCCCGATGCGGGCCGGGGACCTTGGAGACTAGCCGTAACCGGCTATGATGCTCAAGCGTCCCGTCATTGCCCGACAAAGGGCTGCCGAAACTCATGCGTCATATCATCGCCATACTCCTGCAGAACGAAGCCGGGGCCTTGAGCCGAGTGGCCGGCCTCTTTTCCACCCGCGGATACAACATCGAGTCGCTGTCGGTCGCCCCGACGGACGATCCGACAGTATCGCGCATCACCCTGGTGACGAGCGGGTCCGAGGCGGTGATCCAGCAGATCCTGAATCAGCTCAACAAGCTGATCGACGTCGTGAGCGTCGAGGACATGACGCTCGGAGAGCACCTCGAGCGCGAGCTCGTACTGCTGAAGTTGAAGGTGCGTGCCGAGCAGACGGACGTCGTGCGCGGCTACGTCGTGCGCACCGGCGGTCGCGTGCTCGATCCGGCGATCGACTGCTTCGTCGTCGAGCTGACCGCGAGCGAGGCGGAGATCAACTCGTTCGTTGGAGAGTTGGCGCGGCTCGCGACGCTGCTCGAAGTCGTACGCAGCGGCGCGCTGGGCATCGGGCGCACCGGCCGTGCGCTGCGCGTCGTACGGTAACGAGGTTTCGCGCGCCGCTCGGCGCGCGGTCCCGGAGCAAGGAACGCGGCGCGCGACGTCGTGACACGCGTTTGCTAGTGCGTCGTGGTGGGGATTGCCGCGGAGACGAGCGCTCGCTGCTGAATGACCTGCTCGCGCAGCGCCTTGGAAGCGCGAGCCACCTTCAGCGCCAGCTCATCGAGCTGATCGACGCACGCCTCGATGCGCCGGGTCGTGCGGTCGATGTCCTCCTCGATCTCGTCGACGAGCTGATTGATCCGATCGATATCGTCGATGAACCGCATGGCTGCACCTCCTGCCTTAACGTGCAGCAATAAAAGTGCCGATGACTGCGGCGGTGGCGCGGCCGGATTTGGTGCGAGGCGTGGGAGTGCGTGCCTGCGCGCAATGTTGTGCCCGGTTGCGCCGGCCCTGGCGCGGTAGCTTCGGCGGCGCTTGCAAGCGGCGCTCGCGGCCGCGCCGAGGGCCGCCCTTTGAAGTCTTCCGGGCTCGTTAGGGGATCAACACCGTCGAGCCGGTGGTCCGGCGACCTTCGAGGTCGCGGTGCGCTTCGGCCGCATCTTTCAGCGGATACGTCTGGCCGATCCGCACACGCACTACTTTGCTCTTCACGGCCGCGAATAGCTCACGCGCGGTAGCGACCAGGTCCTCGCGTTGCGCGATGTAATTGAACAGCGTCGGCCGCGTCAGAAAGAGCGACCCTCGCTTGCTGAGCTCCAGCGGATTGAGCGCCGGCGGCGGCCCCGACGCGTTGCCGTACGTCACCATCATGCCGAGCGGCCGCAAGCAGTCGAGCGACTCCATGAAGGTGTCCTTACCCACCGCGTCGTACACGACCGCGACACCGGCGTCCTTCGTAATTTTCTTCACGCTGGGCACGAGCTCGTCACGCCCGGAAATCAGCACGTGCTTGCAGCCGTGTTTGCGGGCGAGCTCCGCCTTCGCATCGCTGCCAACCACACCGATGACCGTGGCACCGAGCGCCTTCGCCCACTGCGACAGAATGAGCCCCACACCACCCGCCGCCGCATGCGCGAGCACGAAGTCGCCGCGCTTCACGCGATACGTTCGGCGCAGGAGATATTGCGCGGTCATGCCCTTCAGCATCAGCGCCGCGGCCTCCTGATCCGACACACCCTTCGGCACCTTCACGACGCGCGCCGCCGGAATGTTGCGCACTTCGGCATACGAGCCGGGTTTCGTGAAGACATAAGCCACTCGATCACCGACGCGAAAGTCGCGGACCTTGCGACCTTTCGCGACCACGACGCCCGCGGCTTCGCGCCCGAGACTGCTCGGCAACTGCAGGGGGTAGAGCCCGGTGCGGTCGTACACGTCGATGAAATTCACACCGACGGCGGTATGGCGGATCTGTATCTCATCCGGCGCGGGTGCCGCGTCCTCACTGTCTTCATAGCGTAGGACTTCGGGGCCGCCGTGCTCGTAAATCCGTATGGCTTTGGGCATGAGAGCTTCTTTCGCTGGCGTGCGGTGCGGGCGCGGGGTGTGATCCGGGTCGCAAAATCGGGATGCGGGGAGGCGATGATACGGATTTGTCGCAGGGTAGCGAACCGCGTTCCCGCCGCGGCGGGAGCTGCCGGACTACAGTCCGTAACGTCTCGGTTTCGACACATCTTTCCTATGTCACCGCCCAGCGCGCCGCTGCCGACCAGTGAGGGTTCACCGCGCTCTTCGGAGCCGACGCGGCCGCGTGCGCGCAGTCTTACCGAGGCGCTCCGCCAGGCCGTCACCGAGCTCGGTGCGTCTGCGGTCGGCGTGACGCGCGCCGACGGCGGGCCTGCGAAATATTTCACCCGCAACGCGCAGGCCGCGCAGTTCTTCGAGGACGTGTGTGCGAATGGGCTGCCGCTGCTGAAGGCGCAGACGCAGACCAAAGGCGGTGTATTCGGCACGAATCGCGTGCGCGCGGATAGCAATGGGCCGGTTCGCGGGCGGCTGATTGCCGTGTCGTTGGGCGGGACGCACGGTGTGCCGGCGGCGACGCTCGTTGCGGTTCGCTTGATCGAAGAGAACAAGTTCGGGTCGGTCGAGTCGCAGAAGCTGCTCGCGCTGGGGCGTGAGCTCGAAGCGCTGCTCGTCGAGGAACGGGGCGCGACGACGACCGTCACGCCGAGCCGGAGCATGTGGCCGATGGAGCAGAAGAACCCTGCTCCGGCCGAGAGCGCGCGACCGAAGGACTTCGGTGCCACGACGATCGCGTCGACCACGACGATGAGTCGGAGCATGTGGCCCGTCGAGGTGAACCCGACTGCCCCGCCGAGCGTGCGCACGGACGCGCCGTCCGCCACCGCTGACAAACCCGACACCACAAAGGCGCCTCCCGCGGCCCCCGCAGGCGCCGAAAGCACGGCGTCCCCGATCGAGGCCGCAACTCCCGTCACGGCAGCCAGCCCGACGGACGAGCCGAACGCCACCGCTCACAAACCCAACACCGCTAAGGCGCCTCCTGCGGCCCGCGCCAGCGCCGAAAGCACGGCCCCAATCGAGGCCGCAACTCCCGTCACGGCAGCCAGCCCGACGGACAAACCGACCTCCGCGAGCACGCCCACCGTAGCGAGCCCCTCGGCCGACGCGGACCCCTACGACCCAATCGCCACCCTCCTAGGTTGGTCCGACTTCGAACGCGCCATCCGCGCGCAAGAATCCGACGACCGCCTCCCCGGCTGCGTGCTCTACGGCGACATCGACCAGCTCCACGTCATCAACAAGCTCGCCGGCTTCGCCATCGGCGACCTCGCGATCTCCGAAGTCGGCGCGGCACTGCAGACCGCAGAGCTGCCCCAGGGATCGTGCTCGTGTCATCTCTCGGGCGATCGCTTCACCGTCTACATCCCGCGCACGACGCTCGCGCAAGGTCGCCGCATCGCCGAGCAACTCAGCAAAACGGTGAGCGGCCTCTCCGTCACCGTGCACAGCGTGCCGACCCCGCTCTCCATCTCCTTCGGCGTCGCCCTGATTCCCGCGAACGAGGGCGGCCTGAGCCACGCGCTCGCCGCCGCCGAAGCGGCATGCAAAGCCGCTAAAGATCGGGGCCGCGGCCGTGTCGAGGTGTATCAGGACGCGGATCAGAGCATCGTCCGCCGCAACGACGACGTGCTCGTCGCGGACCGCCTGCGCCAAGCGCTCGAAGCCGGCCGCGTCGAAGTGTTCGCGCAGCCGATCGTGCGCCTGAACGGCACGCAAGCGACTGCGAACTACGAGCTGCTCGTGCGCCTCATCGGCGAGGCGGGCACGCTGCTCTCGCCGACGTGGTTCATGTCGGCCGCGACGCGCTATCGCATGCTCGTCGAGCTGGATCGCGCGGTCGTCGGTCACGTGCTCGCCAAGCTCGACGCCCAGCGCGCGCTGCTCGCGTGCAAGAAGCTGCGCTTCTCCGTGAATCTCTCCGGCCCCTCGATCGGCGATCCGGACTTCCTCGAGTGGCTCGTGTCCCGCGTCGGCGGCGCCGGCGTGCCGGGCGAGTGGTTGCAGTTCGAGATCACCGAGATGGCCGCCGTCGCAAACATCGCGCAGACACAGGCGATGATTCGCCGCCTGCAGTCGCGGGGCGTTCAGTTCGCGCTGGACGATTTCGGCACCGGGGTCAGCTCGTTCGCCTACCTCAAATACTTCGACGTGAAGATGCTGAAGCTCGATGGCTCGTTCGTGCGGGACCTGATGAGTAACTCGCGATCGGAGTCCCTGGTGCGCGGGATTGCGCAGCTCGGGCGGGGGATGGGGATCGAGACCGTCGCGGAGTGCGTGGAGACCTACGAGGTGCGGGATCGCCTTGCGGACCTCGGGATCGATTGCGCGCAGGGGTTCTTGTTCGGGCGGCCGCGGCCGTTCGACGGCGTGTTGGCGAATGAATTGGGGACTACACCCAACGCCGTGCCGGGTGCGGCCGCGATCGTGGGTAAGGGCTGATTGACGCCGTGGGCGGCCTGAGAAGGCCGTCTGCGTACTTTCGACGAATGCGCGGCTAGCCGGGCAGCGGCGCGCGGACGAAGGCGAGGTCCTCGACCACGCGTCCCCCGATCAGGTGCTGTTGGATGATTCGCTCGAGGTTGTCGGGCGTGCACGCCCGGTACCAGGTGCCGTCCGGGTAGACCACGGCGATCGGACCTCCCTGACAGATCCGCAGGCAGTCCGCCTTCGTTCGCAGGACCCCGTTGTCGGCGTCGGCCAGGCCCAGCTCCTTCAGCCGCCGCTTGAGGAATTTCCACGACTCGAGGGCGAGCTCGGCAGGCGCACAGTCGCCATGAGTGCAGAGGAAAACGTGGCGGCGGATGTGGCCGAGGTGCAGCTCGGCAGCGACTTCGCGTAACGGTTGGTCGTCGGTCATCGGCGAAGTCTATGGGGTCCGCGCTCGCGCGCGAACCCCATTCGGATCAGCGGGCAGACCCCCCGCTTCTTGGAGGAGCGTCTTCAGAGCGCGGCGTCGTCGGTCTCACCCGTGCGGATGCGAATGACGCGGTCGATGTCGGTGATGAAGATCTTGCCGTCGCCGACCTTGCCGGTCTTCGACGACTTCAGAATCGCTTCCACCACTTGATCCACGAGATCGCTGCGGACGGCGACTTCGATCTTGGTCTTCGGGACGAAATCAACGACGTACTCGGCTCCCCGATAGAGCTCGGTGTGACCGCGTTGACGGCCGAAGCCTTTCACCTCGGTGACGGTCATGCCCGAAACGCCGATGTCGGACAGCGCGGCGCGCACGTCGTCTAGCTTGAAGGGCTTGATGATCGCGGTGACCAGTTTCATGAGCGAGCTCCCGTTCGGGTCTTGGCCTTATTGAAATTGAAATCGAAAGTCTTGGGCTGGCAGGCGCTATCTGTGCGGCACCTAATCAGGCATCGGCATTTTGCAGTATTCATGCCACCGACACCTCGCGCGGCGCGTGCAGAGAAATCACGGAGTTTCACGCGATCATACGCTGCCCGCGCCGACGGCTGCACCATTGCGGCGCGCGTGACCTACGACGTTGCTCGGTACTGGTGCGGCGGTGGGCGGCAGCTGTCGGCTATGCTTTCGCGGCCATGGTCGACCGCATCCTCATCGTCGGCGCCGGTCAGGCGGCCGCGCAAGCCATCGATACGTTGCGACGGAAGGGATTCAAGGGCGCACTGACCGTCATCGGGGCCGAGCCGCATCTGCCTTATCAGCGTCCGCCGCTCTCCAAGAAGTACCTCTCGGGTGCGCTCGAACAGGAGCGGCTCCTCATCCGGCCCGCTCACTACTACGCCGAGCACGGCGTCGAAACCCGCCTCGGCCGGCACGCCGAGCTCATCGACCGCGAGCGGCGCTCGGTGCGATTGGACGATGGATCGGCCGTGGGCTACGACTTGCTGCTCCTCGCGACCGGTAGCAAGCCGCGCCGGATGGTCACGCCGGGAGCGAATCTGGCTGGCGTGCATTACCTGAGGGACATCGCCGACGTCGAACGCATTCGTCCGGACCTCGTCCCGGGCAAGCGGATCGTCATCGTCGGTGGCGGCTACATCGGTCTCGAAGTGGCGGCGACGGCGCGCGAGATTGGACTCGAAGTGACGGTATTGGAAATGGCGGACCGCGTGATGAATCGCGTCACCTGCGAAGAAGTGTCCGCCTTTTATCAGGCCGAGCACGCGAGGCACGGCGTCCGCATCGTCTGTAACGCGCGCGTCGAGGCCCTGCACGGCGCAGGCCACGGCTCGGCCGAACGCGTCGGTTCGGTGGTATGCGCTGACGGCTCGGAGCACCCGGCGGACATCGTGATCGTCGGCATCGGCGTCTTTCCGGAGGATCAGCTCGCGCGTGATGCAGGGCTCGAGTGCGAGAACGGCATCGTCGTCGACCAACACTGCCGCACGAGCGACCCGCACATCTTCGCGGCGGGCGACTGTACGAGTCATCCGAGCATCCACTACGGCCGCCACCTGCGGCTCGAGTCCGTCGACAACGCGTTCGAGCAAGGCGCGAGCGCGGCGCTGAACATGTTGGGCATTTCGACGCCCCACGACAAAGTGCCGTGGTTCTGGTCGGATCAGTTCGATCTGAAGATGATCATCGTCGGCGTCAGCACCGGATTCGATGCCGCGGTGATGCGCGGCTCGCCGGCGGCGCGCACTTTCTCCGCGTGTTATCTGTTCCGCGGCGAGCTCATCGCCGTGGACACCGTCAACAACCCCAAGGATCAGATGGCTGCGCGCAAGCTCGTTGCCGCGCGAGCGCGGCCCGATCCAGCCAAGCTGGCGGACCCTGCCGTTGCACTCAAGGATTGTCTCTAAGCACAGACGGCACGGCGTCACGCTCCTGCGCAGCCGCAGGAATGTGACACGGACAGGGGCCGCCGCGGGCGCTGTCGGCTACAAATCCGACTATCGCGGGGGAAACAAGAACGAACTGAAGATGTTAAGTCACGTGCAGCTTCGTCCGGAGCTCGGTTGCAGCCGCTTCGGTCGCGGTTCGTGTCGCCTCACGCTGGCGACGTTCGTTGCCCTTGCGCTTCCGCACGTCGCAACGGCGGCGGGCGACTTCCGAGTCATGCATCATCAGGCGGTGCAAATCACGAGCCGCGCGCAAGTCGGCGCGCAAGAGCACGTGAGCTTCGAGGCATACGGGCGCCGGTTCGAGCTGTCCGTCGCGCCGAACGAGCGCATTCGCCGCGCGATGACCGACGGAAACACGACGATCGTGCCGCTGCAGGGAACGGTCGACGGCATCAAGAATTCGTGGGTGCGCATCACACGTGGCGCCGGCGGCTGGCGCGGGATGATCTTCGACGGGCAGTCGCTCTACGCGATCGAGCCGGCCGCCGATATCGCTGCTGCGACGGTGGAGCCGCTCACGGTGTCGGGCACCGCGCCCGTGGTGTATCGGCTCGACGATGCGTTGTTGCCCGTCGATCAGATGTCGTGCGAGATCGTTCAGCCGAATGCGCCGTCGACGGCGGCGGATGCGTTCGCGAGCCTCACGCATGAATTGAAGGCGCAGGCGGCCACCGCCGAGCTCACCGCGACGAAACAAGTGCGCGTCGGCGTCGTCGGTGACTTCGAGTTCGCGAATCTCTTCGCGTCGGGCACCGCGGGCACGCCCGAAGAGGCCGTGATCGCGCGCATGAACATCGTCGACGGCATTTTCACTTCGCAGCTCGGCGTGAAGATCTCGCTCGCCCCGACGCAGATCTTTCGCAATGCCGACGATCCGTTCTCGCAATCGGTCGCGGGCAATCTGTTGAGCCAGCTGCGCACGTATCGCTCGGGCTCGCAGGCGCAACTTGCGCTCGGCTTGACGCACTTGATGACCGGGCGCGATCTCGACGGCGACACGGTCGGCATCGCCTACATCGGTTCCGTGTGCGACGGCGCGAACGCGGCGAGCCTTTCGGAGGGACGCCGCACGACGACGCAGTCGGCGCTGATCGCGGCTCACGAGATCGGCCACAACTTCGGCGCTCCGCACGACGGGGAAACCGGCGCGTGCCAAAGCACCCCGCAGACGTTTCTCATGGCGCCCCGACTGAACGGCAGCGATCAATTCTCGGCGTGCAGCATCACGCAGATTCAGCCGTACATTAACAACTCGCGTTGCCTGACCGCTTACAACCCGCCCGACGTAGGGCTCGAGGCTCCGACGTCGCCGGTACCGGCGCAGACCGGGACGGCGTTCGTGACATCGTTCGTCGTGCGTGCGTTCGGGGATGATCCGTCGAGCTCAGTGAGCGTGACCGCGACATTGCCGACGACCGTGACGATTACGTCGGTGAACGCGAACGGTGGGACGTGCACGAGCGGCGCGGGCACGGCGACGTGCACTCTGGGCACGCTCGCAGCGGGCGATACGCGGCAAGTTGATATGAATCTCACGGCGACGGTGAACGGCTCGTTGAGTGTGAGTCTGCAGCTCGATTCGTCGAATGATGGGAATCCGGCGAACGACACCGGCACGATTACGATTTCCGCGTCGGGGAGTCCGGTGAGTCCTACGCCGCCGCCGACGGGTGGATCGTCGAGTGGGGGCGGCGGCGGGGGTGGGCGTGTCGATTTGGGGGTGCTTGCGATGCTGCTTGCGGTGGTGGGGATGCGGGGGCGGCGGTGGGTAGAGGCGCTTCCTAGATTCCGCCGGTCATTGGCGCCGTAGCCCGATTAATGCCGAGGTCCGGCGGTTTTCCGCCGAACTGCCGTGCTCGGGGAGCTGCGGCGCAAATAACCGGCGGAATCTAGGCAGCGCTACTTCAGCACCACCAGCAAATCCTTCGCATCCACTCTCATCTTCGGCCGCGCCACCACCTCAGCCACCTCACCCTCCGAATCCGCCCGCACCCCCGTCTCCATCTTCATCGCCTCGAGCGTCACGAGCAGATCGCCCCGCGCGACCTTCTGGCCGACGATCACGCTGACCGTCGCAACCACCCCTGGCATCGGCGCACCCACGTGCTTCGCATTCCCGAGCTCGGCCTTTCGCTGCGGCGGCCGCTTCGCCACTTGGCTCCGATCGACGACGCGAACCGATCGCGGCTGACCATTCAACTCGAAGAACACGGTGCGTGAGCCATCCTCGTGCGTCTCGCTCGTCGCGACGTACCGCACGATCAGCGTCTTGCCGCGTTCGAGATCGACGCTGATCTCCTGTCCCGGCTCCATGCCGTAGAAGAACACGGGTGTCGGCAAAATCGAGACATCGCCGTACTGCACGCGTTCGTTGATGTAGTCGAGCCACACCTTCGGATACATGAGATACGAGGCGAGATCGTCGTCCGTGACCGGTCGTGACAGCTTTTGCTGAATGCGCTCGCGCTCGGCCGCGAGATCCGTCGGCGGCAACTCCGCACCCGGCCGCTGCACGAGCGGCTTCGCCCCCTTCAAGACCTTGCGCTGAAGTGCTTGCGGAAATCCGCCGTAGGGCTGTCCGAGATCGCCCCGAAACAACTGCACGACGGATTCCGGAAACGCGATCTCCGCCTGCGGATCCAGCACCTTCTCCTTGGAAAGGCCGCTCGTCACCATGAGCAGCGCCATGTCACCGACGACCTTGGAGCTGGGCGTGACCTTCACGATGTCCCCGAACATCTCGTTGACGTCCGCGTAGGTCTGGGCCACTTCGGGCCAGCGCGCATCATCGATGCCGAGCGAGCGCGCTTGCTCACGCAGGTTCGTGTACTGCCCGCCTGGCATCCCGTGCACGTACACGTCGGACGTGCCTGAGCGGATGTCGCTCTCGAACGCGGCATACAAGCGGCGCACCTGCTCCCAGTACGACGAGATCAGGCGCAGCTTCGCGGGATCGATACCGGGATCGCGCGGCCCGAAGCGCAGCGCCTCGACGATGGAGCCGAGGTTCGGCTGCGAGGTGAGGCCGCTCATCGAATCCATCGCCCCATCGACTGCGTCGGCACCTGCTTCGATCGCAGCGAGCACGCTCGCAGCCGCAATGCCGCTCGTGTCATGGGTATGGAAGTGGATCGGCAGCCCGACCTCCTCTTTCAGCGCTTCGACCAGCGTGTACGCGGCGCGCGGCCGGCACAGTCCCGCCATGTCCTTGATACCGAGGATGTGCGTGCCGGCAGCCTTCAGCTCACGCGCCATGCTCAGGTAGTAGTCGAGCGTGTACTTTTTCTCGTGCGGATCGCTCAAATTGCCCGTGTAGCAGATCGCGGCCTCGCACAGACGACCGTTTTCGAGCACCGCGTCGATCGCCACGCGCATGTTCTCGACCCAGTTGAGCGAGTCGAAAATGCGGAACACGTCGATGCCCCGCTCGGCCGCGCGCTTCACGAAAAAACGCACCACGTTGTCGGGATAGTTCGTGTACCCGACGGCATTCGCCGAGCGCAGGAGCATCTGCAGGAGCAGGTTCGGCATGCGCTCGCGCAGCTCCGCGAGGCGCTGCCAAGGATCTTCCTTCAGGAACCGCATGGCGACGTCGAACGTCGCGCCGCCCCAGCACTCCATCGAAAAGAGCTGCGGGAGCAGACTCGCGTACCGAGGCGCGATGGCCGTGAGGTCGAGCGAGCGCATGCGTGTAGCGAGCAGCGATTGATGCGCGTCGCGCATCGTCGTGTCCGTGAGGAACACGCGCGGCTCATCCAGCATCCACTTGGCGAAACGCTCGGGGCCCAGCTCGTCGAGCTTTTGCTTCGTGCCGGGCGCCGGCGGCGGCAGCGGGATGTTGGGTAGCCGCGCGAGCGTGAGTCGATCGGGACGCGCGCGATTCTTCACTTCCGGGCTGCCGTTGACGATGACGTCGCCGATGAAGTTCAGCACGCGCGTCGCGCGATCGCGGCGGCGGGGCCAGCGGAACAGCTCCGGCGTATCGTCGATGAACTTCGTGGTGTAGTCGCCGCGCGCAAAGCGCGGATGCGTGATCACTTGATCGCAGAAGCGAAGATTCGTGACGACTCCGCGAATGCGGAATTCCCACAGTGCGCGATGCATGCGCGCGATCGTCTCTTCGGGCGACGGCGACCACGCGGTAACTTTCACCAGCAACGAATCGTACGACCGAGTGATGATGGCACCGGTGTAAGCCGTGCCCGCATCGAGACGAACGCCGAAGCCGGCCGGACTGCGATACGCGGTAATCGCACCATAGTCCGGAATGAAATTGTTCTCCGGGTCTTCCGTCGTGACGCGGCATTGGAGCGCATGCGCGCTGATGCGGATGTCGGCCTGCGCCGGAACACCACTCTCCGGCGTACCGATGCGCGCGCCTGCGGCGATGTGAATCTGCGCCTTCACGATGTCGATGCCCGTGACGCACTCGGTGACGGTGTGCTCCACCTGAATGCGCGGATTCACTTCGATGAAGTAGAACTTGCCCGTGTCGGCGTCTTGCAGGAATTCGACCGTGCCGGCGTTGAGATACCGGACGGCGCGGCCGATGGCGAGAGCGGCCTCACACAGCTCGGCGCGCTGCGCGTCCGTGAGAAAGACCGCGGGTGCGCGCTCGACCACTTTCTGATTGCGACGTTGAACGGTGCAGTCACGCTCGAAGAGATGCACGAGCCCACCGTGACTGTCGCCCAGTATCTGCACTTCGACATGGCGCGCGCGGCGCACCAGCTTTTCGAGATACACCTCGTCGTTGCCGAACGCCGCTTTGGCTTCGCGTCGCGAGACGGGCAGCAGCTCTGCGAGCTGTGCGTCGTTCTCGACGACCCGCATGCCGCGGCCGCCGCCGCCCCAGCTCGCCTTGAGCATCACGGGGTACCCGATTCGATGGGCGAGCGGCAGGCACTGCTCGATGTCCGTCGGAAGCGGCGCCGTTGCGGGCATCACCGGCACATTCGCGGACATCGCGAGATTGCGCGCGGACACCTTGTTGCCGAGCGTGCGCATGGCCTCGGGCGTCGGGCCGATGAAAATGATGCCCGCGCGAGCGCACGCCGCCGCGAAGTCGGGATTCTCCGAGAGGAAGCCGTAGCCCGGATGAATCGCGTCGGCCTCTGCTTCGCGCGCGATACGCAGGATGTCTTCGATGTCGAGGTACGCAGCGACGGGCTCCTTGTCGCGGCCGACGAGATACGCTTCATCCGCTTTGGTGCGATGGAGCGAGAAGCGATCCTCCTGCGAGTAGATCGCGACGGTGCGCATGCCGAGCTCGTTCGCGGCTCGCATCACGCGAATCGAGATCTCACCCCGATTGGCGACCAAAACACTCCGTATCCGCTGCGGCATGGCGGGTTTCACTCTAAGATTCGTGGCGGGATCGTCCGGCTGACGGACGGCTGGACAGATTAGAGGCGAACCATGCTGGGCGTAAAGCACTTCCGAGCACGTGACGTTCGTCTGCGCGACTCGCATTGGACGCGGCACGAGGCGCCGGCGCGGCTCGCGTGGCTTGCGTTCTTGGCGCTAGCGGCGTTTGGCGCAGGGACTGCGCGCGCGGACGACGCGCCGCCGATCGCGATCGTGGTCCACGGCGGTGCAGGCGTCATCAACAAGGCTGAAATGACGTCGGAGCGCGAGGCCCGCTATCGCACGGGACTGGAGGCGGCGCGCGATGCCGGTTACGCCGTGCTCGAACGCGGCGGTACGAGCTTGGATGCGGTGACCGCGGCCGTGCGCTCGCTCGAAGGCAACCCGAATTTCAACGCAGGACGCGGCGCGGTACTGAATCATGATGGTATCGCGGAGCTCGATGCGTCGATCATGGACGGCAATACTCTCGCCGCGGGGGCGGTTGCCGGCGTGAAGCACGTGAAGAATCCGATCGAGCTAGCCCGTTTGGTGATGGAGAAATCACCGCACGTCATGCTGATGGGCCCGGGCGCGGAGGAGTTCGCGCTCGAACAAGGGATGCCGCTCGTGCCGAACAGTTACTTTCGGACGGAAGAGCGTGTGCGACAGCTCGAGCGCGCGCTGAAAGAAGAGAAGGAGAAAGCGCTGCGAACGAGCGGCGCGCTGGAGAGTGGGCATGGAAGCGGGTCCGAAGGTGCGCGCGTCAGCGAAGGTGCACGCGTCGCCGAAAGTGGGCGCGTCGCTGAGGGTGCGCGCGTCGTCGGCGCGAACGCGCGCGCTAGCGGCGCCGGCGAAACGCGATCGCAAGGCAAGGCCAGTGCTGCGCGCACCGCCGAGCGACTCGCAGCCCCGGATGTCGGCGCGTCCACCGTTGAGCCGACGCCGATCGGCACATCGGGCACGGTCGGCGCCGTCGCGCTCGATCGCTTCGGCAATCTCGCGGCCGCGACCTCTACCGGCGGCCTCACGGCCAAGCGCGCGGGCCGCATCGGCGACTCGCCGATCATCGGCGCGGGCACATACGCGGATAACAAATCGTGCGCGGTTTCCTCGACCGGCGACGGCGAGTTCTTCATTCGCGCCGTCGTGGCGCACGACGTCTGCGCGCTCATGGCGTACAAGAACATCTCGCTCGAAGCCGCCGCTCGCGAAGTCATCCACGAGAAGATCGAAGGACTGAAGGCCGCCGGCGGGGTCATCGCGCTGGACACGTCCGGCCATATCGTGATGGATTTCAACAGCGACGGCATGTTCCGCGCGGCGCGCGACTCGCGCGGCCGCAAAGACTTCGCGATCTATCACGAGCGGCGCTGACGGAATACCGCGCACGCCGCGTCTCCATCGAGAACTTCACGCGTATTCCTGCAAGGCAACCCATGTACTCGATTGCGATTCACGGCGGCGCGGGCGGTGTGCCTGCAGATCTCCTCTCCAAGGACAACGGCGCGCGTTACACGGACAGTCTCAGCAAGGCCCTCGACGCCGGTTTCGCGATGCTCGAACGGGGCGGCTCGAGTCTCGACGCCGTCACGACTGCCGTCCGCTCACTCGAAGACGATCCACTCTTCAATGCGGGCCACGGTGCCGCCCTGACGCGCGAGGGGTGGGCCGAGCTCGATGCCGCGGTGATGGACGGCAAAGATCAGCGCGCCGGCGCGGTCGCGTCCGTTCGACACGTGAAGAATCCGGTGGACCTCGCGCGGCGCGTGATGGAGAAGTCGCGACATGTGCTGCTCGTGAGCGCGGGAGCCGAAGAGTTCGCGCTCGAAGAAGGGATTCCGCTCGTGGCGAATCTCTACTTCCGCACGGACGAACGCCGCTTTCAATTGGCGTCGGAACAGCAGGGGCGCTCGGTATCGGATTTGATGCCCGGGGGTGCCGCGGCGAACCGCCGCCTGCAGGCGCCGATGGGCTGGCTCGGCACGGTCGGCGCGGTTGCTTGCGATCAGCACGGCAATCTCGCCGCGGCGACGTCGACGGGTGGCATGACCAACAAGCGCCAGGGTCGCGTGGGCGACTCGCCGATCATCGGCGCGGGCACCTACGCGAAGAACGGCGTGTGCGCGCTGTCCGCGACGGGTCACGGCGAGTACTTCATTCGCGCCGTTGCCGCCCATCACGTCGCGTGCGCGGTGGAATATCGCAATCTCACGCTGGAAGCGGCTGTGCGCGAGCTGATTCACTCGCGCATACCCGCGCTCGGCGGCAGCGGTGGCGTCATCGCCTGCGGCGCGCGCGGCGAGATCGTGATGGATTTCAATACCGAAGGGATGTTTCGCGCGACACGTGATTCCACGGGCCGGCGTCAGATCGCAATTCGCCGATCTTGATGCCCGTTCGGGGCAGCGCGGCGATGGGGCTTGCCAAGGCGGGTTCCTCGCGCCCCTGACGGCGCCCGACCGCCGCTAACTCTGCGGTCGCACGGGCGTGCTCGCGTCCGCCCCGACCACGGTCGTCCACGCCCGCACCCGCCAGCTCTTCACGAGACCGTTCTGCACGTACGGGTCCGCCGCCGCGAAGCGCTCCGCGGCGACGGGTGAATCACCCTTGAACAACAACACTGCGCTGTCGGCGGGATCGGCGAGCGCGCCGGCGAGCACCAGCTCGCCACGCTCACTCGCCGCCCACGCGAGCTGCAGATGCGCGCCGCGAAACTGCGGCCGCTTTTCCAGGTAGTCCGGTGAAAGATCGTAGATCAGCAGGTAATGCATCGTTTCACGGCCGAACAACGAGGACCTTCTTGACCCAACCCTCCGCCGAACCGCCCTGCACTTTCACGTAGCCGTTCTGCTCACCGCCCGTCACGACCAACTCTTCGCCTTTCGGCAAGGTGGCGAGGGCCTTCGCGCCTTCCGTCGGCGTCGACAACAGCTTCACGTTCGCGATCTTCGGGACGACGACATCCCCTTCGTTGTACACCGCGCCGGCCGCGGTCTTCTTACCTGCCTCTTCGCGCAGCGTGCCGACGTCGCGTTGCAGGCTCGGGTCGCCGCGCACGACGTTGACCACCTTGTTGTAGTTGTCGAGCAGCGCTGCCGCGATGATCTTGCCTTCGTTCGTATTGCCGTAGCCGCCGATGGCGCCGCCGCCATAGCCGCCGAACAGAGCACCGCCCAGCGCGAGATCCGCCTTTTTCGTGCTGCCTTCGGCAGCCGCTACCTGCACGCCGCTGCGCGCGTCGGCGAGCAGCATGCTCGTCTGCGCTTCCTTGAACTTCAGACCACCCGCAACCGCGCCGATCAGCGGATTCTTGCGGCTGAGCACGCCGCCCAGGGCGCCGCCCACTCCGCCTGCATTGTTCTCCTGGAACACCACGTTGGGCGTGAGAATGAAATCGGCCGTGACCATCTGGCCGCCACCCATGTTCGAGCCCTGCCGCAGCTGGCCCGAATTCGCGAGCTCGCGCTCCTGCATGACGTTCTGCATGCCGATGCCGCGCTCGACGACGATGAAGCAGTTGGATTGCTGAACCATCAGCCGAATGAGGCTCGTCGGCGATTGCAGTCCATAGCGATTCAGCGACTGCATGATGTAGTCCTGCGGCTCGACGACGGCGAGCGCGCCCATCGGCTTGTCGCAATGCTGAACGGCATCGCCGCTCGAGCCGCCCGTACCTGCCGCGCCCGATACCGGGCTGCCGCCCTGACCTTGCTTGTACCCCGTCACACCCTGACCGTTCGCCATGCCGGCAATGCCGAGCACGGCGACGAATACCCACGCCCGACGCACGGCGTTTCGGTACGACTGACCCATGACTGAACCCCGCCTTAGTTGGAATTAGTGATAGCGAGCGCGGATGGTACTCCCATCGAATCGTGTCGCGCGCTGCGCGATTTTCACATAATTCAGATTCAACGCGTCCTAGGCGAGCGTAAGCGCCCGATTCTCAGCAGCCATGATCTGCAGACCCCGCAGGCGGGCCTGCTCCATCGCCGTGGCGTCACCGCTCGTCGCGCTCGCGAGCAGCTCGCGCCAGAACTGCGGACGGCCCGCCCAGCGCGGCTGCAGCCACTCCGGATGCGCCTCGGCCAAATCGTGGATCTGCCGCAGCGTGCACACGGCGATCAGCCGACTGCAGTGAGCCGTCATCCCCAGCAGCAAGCGCGCGGCGGCGCTTTGACTGCGCGCGAGGTGCCAGGCGTAGGTGAACACCAAGCGAGTCATCGAGCGGGTCTGTTGAAGCGTGAAGAACGGCGGCCCGTCGTTCCGATCCATGTCCCGAACGCAACTGCCGGTGACCCAGCTCCAGCGCTGTTGGTCGGCAAAACCTGCATCGAAAAGGAGGTAGGGACACGCGGCCGCGCGGTGGCGCGCGTCCATGTCCATCATCCGCAGCAACGGCCCGGTCTCACGCAGCAGCGGCGCAGCCGGGATGGACGTCGCACAGTGCTGCAGCGTGAGCATCTCGAGACATTGTTCGTTCAGCTCGGCGAGCATCGCCAGGGTCTCCGCACGCAACCATGCATGGGCTTCCCAAGGACGTTCTTGATCCAGCTCATCCATCGACCGTACTCCTTTCTGATGGTGATCTTCGACACCGCCAATGGTGACGCGGATCGCGCGAAAATGCATGTCATGAATTTGGGAATTTTTGACCAAATTTGGGGCTGGCTGTTCATTGCGATATCTCGTATGAAGTTGTCCTTCGAGACCAGTACAACTCGACGAGCACAGGGGGAAGTATGCGTATCTCAGACGACCGCTATACGCGGGATCGGCTGCGCCTCGATCTGGCGCTTCGCTTCATGCGTCACGAAGCCCGGACGCACACCATTCGCAGGTGGACGGGCCTCACCGACGATCGCATTCGCAAGCTCTACAAGGCGTATCTGACACTCACGCCCACCGGCATCGCCCGCCATCGCGGCAAGTCGCCCGGGCAGGCGTGCTTCTTTGTTCGTACACCACGCGTACAGCAGGAGGCAGCGGTCCTCGCAAGCCTGTTCTGCCTGCTGGGCGTGAAACCGTCGATGGTGGTGGACGAGGAGAATCCGCTACCGGGAATCGCCCGGGCAGAACGGCTGTGTCAGGCGTTCGAGGCGTATCTGATGCTGATGCCGTCCTCGCAAATTACCTTCGAACATGCGGTGTTACTAGTGAACGAGCTGGCGCGCGGGGCGGACATCAAGCTCGGAGAGTGTCGCGTATGCGGGGGATTGTTAGTTGTAGACAGCGGCGTGAGAGGCGACGTCCGCTGTCATCGGTGCACCGGCGGGCGGGGCGGGTATTGTTGATGCGGTGCAACCGGACGGTGGGGTGGCGACCGGAGCGATCGAGATCCAAATCGATCGGCAAGTAAAGGGCCGAAGGGGATCTCGTATCGCTCCGGTGCAAGCGGTTAGCTGAAGAGATGGAACGCCACGTCGAGCACGACACCGGTGGCGATAGCGGCAAGCACGGCGTCGTTATTCACGCGCACCCAGTGGTAGCCCACAGGCGGCGCACGCAAGCCGCAGTCGTGGTAGTTGCCGATCACGTAGCGTGGTTCGTAGTACGCAACAGGCAGACGCTCACCACGGCGCCACGTATGTGCGTAGTAACCACGCGGCGGCGAGTACGCGGCCCATCGCGGCGGCGGCGCAGGGCGATACACCACGCGTGCCCGCGGGGCGGGGCGATAGACGTAGCGCGGCGGCGGTGCGGGGCGGTAGTCGTGATCGTGACCGCGATGGTCGCGGTCCCAGTCGTGGCGATCGTTGTCGTGGCGATCGTTGCGGTGGTCGTACGTGAGCTCGCGCGACGGATCGCGGCGATCCGGCGTCAACCTGTAACCCTGACCGGCGAAGGCGGCCGAGCCGGCAAACAGGGAAACCAGAAGAGCCCCAACAACAGCGCGTTTCATAGATCCTCCGTCAGCACACCAACATTCGGTGTGTGCGGTGCAGTGTGCGGGAGAGCCGGTGAGCCGATGCTGAATGGGGCGTTCAGAATCTGTTCACCGGAACGATCTGCGAGAGGTACTCATATATAGATGAGTCGTGAGAGAGGGGCGGCGCGTGCTCGTTCTGCGCGACCGTCACGACGCGTTCGAGGGGCGTGTCGATCTCGTGGGCGTAGCGTCGAACTTCGGAGGTCACTCAGCGATCGGCGCGGCATACCGGCGTGAGCTTCCTAGACTCCCTCCCTTGGCGCGAGGTGCCGAGCTGACGTCACCGACGCTCATCCCGCGAGATTGCCTGCGCGCCCGCGCCGTCCCCAAGCCTTCACGTCCACACTGCTAGAATTTGTTGGATGGACCCTGACCGCCACCGCCCCAATTTCTTTGCGGGGCCTTACCTCGACCGTCGGGCCGAGCTCCGCGAGGCCGCTGACTGGCTGGACGCCGCGCGCGCCGACACGGCCACGCTCTACATGATCGGCCGTGGCACCACTCAACTCGTGTACGTCGAGCCCGAGCCGCGCATCGCCTTCGTTGGCAATGACCACCCGCTCGTACGCGCGGCAGCAGAAACCCAACTCATTCTGCTCGGCTGCTTCAGGGGCACACGCACCGTGCTACTGGACCTCGACCCGCGCGAATTCACGGATGACGAGCCGCGGTGGCTGCCCGGCGCGAGGTTCACGGAGTTAAGGCCGCTCTCCAATACGATGTCCGTCGACGAAGGCGGCCTGCTCGCCTACGCGCGTGCGATGTCAATCTGGCGTTCGCGCCATCGTTTCTGCGGGGTGTGCGGCTCATCGCTGGTATCCGAGCGCGCCGGTCATGTCATGAGATGCAGCAAGTGCGGCCACGAGTCGTTTCCCCGCATCGACCCGGCCATCATCGTGCTGGTGTCCGATGGCGACCGCGCTCTGCTCGGACGCCAGGCGAGCTGGCCTCCCGGCCGTTACTCGACGATCGCCGGCTTCGCCGAGCCGGGCGAGAGTCTCGAAGACGCGGTCGCCCGCGAAGTGTTCGAGGAAACCAACGTCCGCGTGCGCTACGCCAATTATCACTCCTCGCAGCCCTGGCCCTTCCCCTCGTCGCTGATGGTGGGATTCCATGCTTCCGCCGCGCCGAATCAGGAGGTGCATGTGAGCGGCGAGCTCGAAGACGCGCGCTGGTTCACGCGCGAGGAGCTGCTGAACGGCCCGCCTGTGATGCCGCCCTCGCAGTCGATTTCCTACCGCTTGATCACGACTTGGCTGCGAGACCCCTCGCTCACCCGCATCGGCGACGAGAGCTGACGCGTCATGTGCCTGCTGGTGCTCGCCTGGCGCACGCATCCCCGCTATCGGCTCATCGTGGCGGCGAATCGCGACGAGTATCACGAGCGCCCGACGGCCCCGCTCGCCAAGTGGCCTGAGCCGGACGACATCCTCGCTGGACAGGACTTGCGCGCCGGCGGCACGTGGCTCGGGCTCGATCGACGGCATCGCTTCGGCGCCGTCACGAACTTCCGCGAGCTGCAGCGTCCGCGGCGCTCGGCCCCATCGCGCGGCACGCTCGTGCCGGCATTCCTCGGTCAGCCAGGCGCGCCCGAAGAATTCCTCGGCCGCCTCGAGACCGACGCGCCCGGCTACTCCGGCTTCAATTTGCTGATCAGCGACACCGACGCGCTGTGGTACGCCTCGAATCGGATGGACCGCTTCGCGCGGTCGCTGCCGCCCGGCATCTACGGTCTCAGCAACGAGTTCCTCGATACGCCGTGGCCCAAACTCCGCCGGGTGCGCGGGCGCTTCGAGCGCTGGCTACGCACGCCCTCCAGCGATCCGGTGACGGAGCTCTTCGAGCTGCTCGCGGACCGTGAGCCGGCAGCTGCCGGTCCCTTGCAGGCCGGGCTGTCGCGGGAGTGGGAGCGGACACTGTCTGCTCCTTTCGTCATACACCCGACTTATGGCACACGGTCGACCACCGTGTTGCTGCTCGAACCCTCCGGTGACTCCGTCATGGCCGAGCGCCGCTTCAATCCGGCGGGTACGCGGACCGGAGAAACTGAATGCTTCCTGAATGCCGGCGCGTGGCCGTGAACTTTTCCTCGCGCTAGCGGCACTCCCTCGCATCGACGCCCCGGCCCGCATGGAACCGCGGCACCCGGCTGCGGCTCTGAGAAAAGGCTCCGAGCGGGGCGTCGATCTTGCCTCTAGAATTCCCCTCCTTTGAATCAGGATCGCGATGGCGCAGCGAAATCCACACGTGCATGCGATTCGGCTGTGCCGGATGTCGCTCGCGCTCGTGTGCTTGGTGGTGTGCGCCCTGATGACGGCGTTGCCCGCGCGCGCCAACGTCGAGATCGAAGTGCGCGGGGTCGACGACGAGTTGCGCGCGAACGTGTTGGCGTATCTGAGCTTCGATCGCTACAAGAAGAGCGAAGCGTTGAGTGCCGAGGCGATCGAACGCCTCCACAATCGCGTCGAGCGTGAAGTGGCCGCTGCGCTCAAGCCGTTCGGCTATTACGAGCCCAAGTCGCGCGCGGAGCTGCGTGATCTCGGCAGCGGCAATTGGCGGGTACTCATCGACGTCGACCCCGGCCAGCCGGTGCTGATGGAGACCGTCGACGTGCGCGTCACGGGTCCCGGCGCCAAAGACGTCCTCTTCGAACGCATCACCTCGAACATGCCGCTGAAGCCCGGCAAGCGCTTGAACCACGCCGCCTACGAAAAGATCAAAGGCGACTTGCAGCGGACCGCGGCGAACTACGGTTATCTGGATGCCAAGCTTCTTAAGAGCGAGCTGCGCGTCGATCCCGAGCATCACAAAGCCGATGCCGTTCTCGAGATGGAGACTGGCGCGCGCTACCGCTTCGGCACGACCACCATCGAGCAGCAGGTGATCGATGACGACCTCGTGCGCCGGTACATGCGCTACCAGCAGGATGAGCCGTTCGACATGACGGAGATCCTGCGCACGCAGTTCGCGCTCGACGACAGCCAGTACTTCTCGACGGTGGAAGTGCTGCCCGGCGATCCGGACCGCGAGGAGCACATCGTGCCCGTGAGCATTCACGCCGGCGCGAATCGGCGCAATCGGTACTCCATCGGCGCGGGCTACGGCACGGACACCAACGTGCGCGGCACGCTGCAGTGGGAAGATCGGCGCATCAACTCGAGCGGTCATCGCTTTCAGGTGGAATTCAAGACTTCCCAGCCGCAGAAGAGTCTCGAGTCCCACTACATCATTCCGATCGGTGATCCGGCACTGGAAAAGCTGGCATTCGAGACGACGTACGCGCAGCAGCAGCGCGCCGACCTCGACACGGAAGACATGAAGTTCGAACCCAGCATCACGCAAGTGGCGGGACGCTGGGAGCGGGTGTTCTTCGTGACCGCGGAGAACGTCACGACGAAATCGGCGCTTCAGGATCGCACGGACACACTGCTCATTCCGGGCATCAGTTTCGCGTCGGTTCCGCAAGGCTATCTCGGCGAAGCACTGTTCTCGCGCTTGCTGTTCGCGCAGCTGCGCGGTTCGCACCACTCGATCGGCTCGGACTCCGACTTCCTCCAGCTCGATCTGCAGAGCGAGCGCGTGTTCGATTTGTCGCGGAAGTTGCATCTGCTGTTGCGGGGGGAGCTCGGCGCAAGCCTGGTCTCGAGGTTCACCCAGTTGCCCGGCACGGTGCGCTTCTTCGCGGGCGGCGATCGCAGCGTGCGCGGCTTCGGGTATAACGAGCTGTCGCCGGTCACGGTGATCGGATACGCAGATCCGCAGGGCAAGAAGTGCGACCCCAACGATCCCGATCCCGCGATCCGCGAGACGTGCGTGGCGCAAACTGCGAAACTCGGCGGTAAGCACCTGCTCACCGGCACGGTGGAGCTGGTGCGCGATTTGCCACGCAACTTCGGCGTGGCGGCGTTCTTCGACTTCGGCAACGCCATGGACAGCTTCAAGGATCCACTCGAATATTCGGTGGGCGTGGGCCTACGCTTCCGCCTTCCCGTCGTGACGTTGGGGATCGATGTGGCGCAACCGCTGTCGGAGCCGCATCTGGGTCCGCGCCTACACATCAACTTTTCGCCAAAGCTCTAGCGCCGCATGACTCGGCGAATCCTCATCATCGTGGGCATCGTGATCGCATTCGTGATCACTGTCCCTGCGGGGATGCTGTACTACCTGGCGTGCACCGAAGACGGGCTGCAGTTCGTCGTGAGCCACATCCCGACGCGCATCGGCGGCACGCAGATGGAATTCGTCGGCGCGCGCGGCACACTCGCGGGTGGCTTCAGATTGCAACGCTTCGAGCTCGAGCACGAGCGCGTGCACCTGCGGTTCCAAGACGTCGAAGGACATGTAACGCTGCTGCCGCTCCTGTTGCAGACGATTCACGGCAACGACGTCACGATGAAATACGCGTACGTCGAAGTGCGCCGCTGGAAAAAGCCACCGCCACGCTCATCGCCTCGCTTCCTGCCCCGCGGGCTGATCATTCGAGTCGATCGCGTGCATGTGAACGCGGGGACGTTCGTCGCACAAAACGGGCGGCGCTTCGATCTTACGGACGTCACCACCTCGGGCGTCGCACGCCATCGAACGCTGCGTTTCTTCGAGGCGAGCTTCACGCAAGACGCGATTCACGTCAGCGGCAGCTCGACCCTGCGCGCTACGGAGCCCATGCAGATCGACGGGGATGCGCGCATCGACATCCGCTTCGCCGGTCAGCCGCCTTGGGTCATCGCAACCACTGGCCGTGGCGACCTCGACACGCTCGGTCTGACGGCGCGCTTCACCTCGCCGTTCCTCGCCGACTTCACGGGTAAGGCCGAAGACCTCACGAGCGCTTGGCACTGGTCCGGCAATGGCAAGCTGCAGAACCTCGACTTGCGCACGTGGGGCGGTGGCGGCGCGCTCGGGCAGATCAGCGGCGTGCTCGCCGTGCACGGCGATGCGAATGGCTTCGGTGCAAAAGGCCCCGTCACGCCGGCAGGCCTCAACGTCGGTGCATTCGAGACGATCTTCGAGGGCTCGTATGCGGATCGCACGATCACGGCGACACGCATCGATCTCACGCACGCCTCGGGCGCGCACGCCAGCGGCGCGGGCACGATCGGTATCGTCTCGCCGGACGGTCCGAGCCTCGATCTGCACGGCACCTGGCGCAACTTTCGCTGGCCCTTGGTCGGCAACACCGTCGCGGTCCGCAGCGAGTCCGGCGAGTACGCGCTGAGCGGCGTGCGTCCGTATCACGTGAAGGCGACGGGCGCGCTCCTGCCCAACGGCCTCGAACCCATGCACGTGGCGATGGAAGGCACGCTCGCGAACGATCGGCTCACGGTGAGCAGCGCCGATGTCGAAGCGTTCGAGGGACAGGCCGTGATTTCCGGCGAGGTGGCCTGGTCGCCGGAGAATCGGTGGGCGGTGATGGGCGATGCGTCCGCGATCAATCCCGCGCACGTGCGCGCCGATCTGGCCGGCAAGCTCGACTTCGGTTTCACGGCGAGCGGTCTCGGCTTCACCAACGACAATTTCATCGTCGACATTCGTGGCTTGCACGGACGCTTGCGCGGCACGCCTGCGAGCGGCGCGGGCCACATCGAACGCAAGAAGGAGATGTGGGAGTTCTCGCAGTTGCGGCTCGTGCTCGGCGGGACGACGCTCGCCGCGGACGGCAGCATCGCGCAGTCCCTCGATCTGCGCTTCGCAGTGGATTCCGAGGATCTCAGCCTCCTCAAACAAGACAGCCGCGGCAAGCTGCACGCGCAAGGCACTCTGCGCGGCACGCTGCAAGACCCGATCGTCAATGCGGACCTGCGCGGCGGCGGCCTGCAGCACGAAGGGGTGTCGCTCGAAAGCATCTCCGGCAGCATCGATTTCGATGCGAGCGGCAGTCATCCTTCGAAGATCGATCTGCGCGCGCGCAAGCTCGGGTACGGCGATCGCACCATCGACGATTTCGCGCTCACGTTGAACGGCAATGCCGCCGATCATGCCGCGCGCATCACCGTGAAGGCCCGCGGTCTGGAAGCCGAGTCCGAGATGGCCGGCGCGTTCGCCCACGGCGTGTGGCTCGGGAAGGTGCACAAGCTGAACGTGAGCGGCATGGAAGCTCTGCATCTCGAGCTCGATGCGCCGGTCGACATGCTGCTCTCCGCCGAGCACACCCGCATCGATTGGTTCTGTCTGAAGGGCCAACCGGCGCGCGTGTGCGGTGATGCTGACTGGTCGCCGGCAAAGTGGACGGCGACCGTGAACGCGAACGATTTGCCGATCTCGACGCTGACATCCGGCCTCACGCCGGCAGTCGACTACCGCGGGCGACTCACCGTGACCGGCCGCGCGTTCGGCGGGGCATCGGAGACGTTGCAAGGCACCTTGCGCGCCGACCTGGTGGATGCGGCCATCGCGCACAAGCTCGCGAGCGGCCGCATGGAGCGCATTACGCTCGGCACCGGACTCGTCACCGTGAACGCGTCGCCCTCCACGGTGAGCTCGGCGGTCACGCTGGATGCGGGCGACATCGGCACCATCAAAATGATGCTCGACGCGAGCCGCGCGACTGCGCGCTGGCAAGACATGCCGGTCACCGGCGAGGTGCACGCACAAACCGCGGAGCTCGGGTGGATCACCCTCTACGCGCCGGAAATCGATCGCGTCTCCGGCAAGCTCGTCGCCGATCTCGCGGTGAGCGGCACACTCGGCACGCCCCTCATCGACGGCAAGATGAAGCTGTCGGACGCGGAGCTCGATCTCTATCAGGTCAACCTCGCACTGCGCGGCGCGCAGCTCGAAGCGAGGTTGATGCAGAACGGACTGGACTTCACCGGCTCGGCCCGCATCGGCAACGGCAATGCGAGCGCCGGCGGACGGCTCGAATGGCGCGACGCGCAGCCCTACGGCAGGTTCAAGCTCGAAGGCCAGAATCTGCGCGTCGTCGATGTGCCCGAGGCGCAGATCGACGCCTCCCCGGCGCTCGATTTCAAGATCGACGGACGGCACATCGAAGTGACCGGCGCGGTGAAAGTGCCGTTCGCGAAGATCGTGCCGGCGGATCTGACGAACGCCGTGCGCGCTTCGTCGGACGAGGTGATCGTCGGGCAGGAGAGCGCCGATCCCTCGAAGCGCTTCGATGTCGATACCGGCATTTCCCTCACGCTGGGCGACAAGGTCAGCCTCGACACGCTCGGCCTGACCGCGCGTCTCACCGGCACGATCACTCTGCGCAGCGGGAGCGAGGAAATCACGCGCGGCACGGGCGAGCTTTCGATCGAAGAAGGCAAATATGCGGCATACGGACGGCGGCTCGACATCGAGCGCGGCCGGCTCGTGTTCACGGGCGGACCGGTGAACAATCCAGGCGTGGACATTCGCGCCGTCAAGGAGTATCCGGACGTGAAGGCGGGCGTGAACGTGCGCGGCACGCTGCTCCAGCCGCGCCTGACGTTCTTCTCCGAGCCCTCACTGCCGCAGTCGCAGATCGTCTCGCTCATCCTCGCGGGCGGCTCGCTCGAGTCCGCGCAGAACCGGGCCAATCCGAATCAGGCCGGCAGCGAGGCGCTGGCGCAGGGGAGCGCCATCCTCGCGCAGCAGCTCGGCTCCCGCGTCGGCCTCGAGGACGTGAGCCTCGAGTCGAACCTCGACAACCAAACCTCGCTCGTGCTCGGCAAATACCTCTCGCCCCGCCTCTACGTCAGCTACGGAATCAGCTTCACCGAGCAGCTCAACACGTTGAAGCTGCGCTACTCCCTGAGCGATCGCTGGACCGTCAAGACCGAGGTCGGCCAGGCGCGCGGCGCCGACCTCGTCTACACGATCGAAAAGTAAGCTCCCGCTCTGTGTTCGGGCGCAGGGGGCAAGCCACCGCTTGACCGCGCTTGCATGAATATGCACAATGCGCGCGTTTTTATGCACGGACACCTCTAGGCATTTCTCATGTTGATGGACCGGACCCAAGCCGAGCGGCGTGAAGCCATCATGCGCATCCTGCGCGATGGCCGCGTGCGCAAGCAGGCCGACCTCGTCCGCCTCCTGAAGAAGGAAGGCCACGAGGTGACGCAGTCCTCCGTCAGCCGGGACCTGCGCGACCTCGGCGTGTTGAAGGCGAGCGGCGGCTACGTGCTGCCGGCCGAGGACACGACGCGCGCCAACGGCAATTTCGGCGCGCTCGCGCAGTTCGTGCGCGCCATCAAGCCGGCGGGCCAGTGCCTGACCGTGATTCGCACCACCATCGGCGCCGCGCAGAGCGTCGCCGTGGCCATCGACAAAGCGGAGTGGCCCGAGGTCGTCGGGACCATCTCCGGCGACGACACCATATTCATCGCCACCGACGGCGCCCGTGCGCAAGCTCAGCTGGATGAGCGCCTGCGTACTCTCTTCAGAGTCTGACCCATGCCCAATACGGTTTCTGCAACGGGCGCCAAGCCCATCGTCCTCGCTTACTCCGGCGGTCTCGACACGTCGTTCCTCGTGCCCTGGGTGGCCGAGAACTACAACCGGCCGGTGATCACCGTCACCGTCGATACCGGCGGTATCGACGAGCCGGCCGCACGCACGCTCGCCGAGCGTTCGAAGGCGCTGGGCGCGGTCGAGCACCACATCGTCGACGCGCGCGCGGACTATTTCGAGCAGGTGCTGCGTTTCCTCATCATGGGCAACGTCCGTCGCGGCAACCTCTATCCGCTGTGCGTCGGCGCGGAGCGCGTGATGCAGGCACAGACCATCGCGCACATGGCGCGTGAGCTGGGCACGAACATGATCGCGCACGGCTGCACGGCGGCCGGCAACGATCAGGTGCGCTTCGAAGTGGCGCTGCGCACGCTCGCGCCCGACCTCGAAGTGCTCGCCCCCGTGCGCGACAAGGCCTTCAAGCGTCAGGATGAGCTCGAGTATTTGCAGAAGCGTAATCTGCCCGTGCCACCCTTCGGTGCCGCGTATTCGATCAACCGCGGGCTGTGGGGAGTGACCATCGGCGGCAAGGAAACGTTGACCTCGGGGGGCAGCATTCCCGACAGCGCATGGGTGCTGTCGAAGGACGCGTTCACCAATCCGCGCGAGCCCGAGCGCCACGTCATTTCGTTCGAGCAGGGCCGGCCGGTGAAGCTCGACGGGCGCGCGATGTCGCCGGTCGAAGTGATCGAGGCGCTCGAGACGATCGGCGGTAAGTTCGCCATCGGCCGCGGCATCCATCTCGGCGACACCATCATCGGCACGAAGGGTCGGGTCGCGTTCGAAGCACCGGCCGCCGAAACGCTGCTCAACGCGCATCGCGAGCTCGAGAAGCTCGTGCTGACGCCGCGCCAGCAACGCATCAAGGAGCTGGTCGCGCAGCCGTACGGCGATCTCGTGCACGAAGGCCAGCTGCTCGATCCGGTGTGCCGGGACATCGAAGCGCTGCTGTTGTCGTCGCAGGAGCGGGTCACGGGCGATGTGCGCGTGCTGTTCCGGCCCGGCAATTTGTTCATCGAAGGCGTCGACTCGCCGTACTCGTTGATGACGGCATCGAAGGGCGTGTACGGCGAAGCCGCGGGCGAATGGACCGCGACGGACGCGCTCGGCTTCTCGAAGATCGTCGCCCTCACGGGCGTGTTCCATCGCCGCGCAGGCGAGCAGGCTAAAAAGGGGACTTGAGCAATGCGCACGGTTGTGGTCGACAAGATCGCTTCGGTAACGCAGGCATGCGCGCTGGGTCATGAAGTGCGCATTTCGCCCGACATTCCCGCCGAGGAAGGCGTGGTCGTGGTCGTGGAAGTGTTGAACAACAAGTCCACGTACAACACGCTCGAGCTCACCAGCGGCCGCATGGCGAAGGTCGGCAAGGGCGACATCGTCGTAGGCGCCCTTGGCCATCGCAAGGCGCTGTTCGGCTACTCCGGACACATTCCGCAGAACGTGAAACAGGGCGACATTCTGCAGCTGCTGAACATCGGCGGCGTCGTCGGTGCGTGCGACTCGGTGAACCCCGACAAGGGCAAGCCGTTCGATTGCCGCGTGCTCGGCGTGGCCCTGCACTTCCCGTATCTCGGTGAGCGTATCGGCGTGCCGGCGCGCGTGGGCACGACCAAGCTCGACTACGACGCGAAGCTCGACGCGCGCGGCGTCCCGGTCGTCGCCCTCGCGGGCACCTGCATGGAAGCCGGCAAGACGGCGGCGGCGTGCGCCATCGTCAGCCGCATGCGCCATCGCGGCCTCGTCGTCGATGCGTTCAAGGCGACGGGCGTCTCGCTTCGTCGCGACATTCTCGCGATGGAAGACGCGGGCGCGCGCCGCTCCATGATCTTCACGGATCTCGGCATCGTCACGACGACTCGGGTGAACGGCCCGGCGCTCACGCGCACCATGCTCACCGAGCTCGCGAGCGGCAAGCCCGATGTCATCGTGTTCGAGCTGGGCGACGGCATCCTCGGCACGTACGGTGTCGACGCGATCCTCGAAGCGGAGGACGTGCGCGCGGCGCTCACGGGCGTCGTGCTGTCCGCGAATGATCCAGTTGCGGCGTGGGGCGGCGTGAAGCTCCTGCGCGAGCGGTTCGGCATCGAGCCGTGTGTCGTGACAGGTCCCGCCACGGACAACAGCGTCGGCGTTGAAATCATTCAGAAGCAGCTCGGTGTATCGGCGTTCAACGCGATGAGCGCAGGCGCTGCGCTGGGCGATCGCGTGATCGAGGCCGTCGGACTGACGCCGCGTAGCGCGGCGGTGGACGGGGCTGCGGCGTGAGCAACGTGTCCAACGCGAAGATTCCGACGATCGTGCTCGGCGGCACCGGCTACGTGGCCGGCGAGCTGCTGCGCCTCATCGCCGGACATCCCAACTTCGAGCTGGCCGCCGTGATGTCGGACAGCCAGCCCGGCGAGTCCGTCGGCAAGGCGTTCCCGCATCTGGCGGCGATCCACTCGGCGACGAAGTTCAAGTCGCAGGATGAAGTCGACCGGCTCGTCGCGGAGTTGCCGCAGTCGGCAATTTTCGGCGCCGCGCCGCATGGCGTGTCGCACGTGTTGATCGATTCCCTACTGAAGACGGCTGAGCGTGCGAAGACGAAGCCGCGAGTCGTCGACATCTCGGCAGACTATCGGTACTCGACGCCGGAAGCGTACGCGGCGGTTTACAAGCACGAGCACGGCGCGCCGGCGCGGATCAAAGACTTCACGTGCGCGGTGCCCGAGCACTTGCAGAAGCTCGAGACGGCGCACGTCGCGCACCCGGGATGCTTCGCCACCTCTGCGTTGCTCGCGTCCGTACCGCTGCTCGCGCTCGACCTCGTCGAGCCGACGCTTTTTCTCAGCGGCATCACGGGCAGTACGGGCTCGGGGCGCAAACCGGTCGAAGGCACGCATCATCCGCTGCGTCACAGCGACCTGTACTCGTACAACGCGCTCGCGCATCGGCACGCGCCGGAGATCGCCGCATGCGCGAAGGCGGCCTCGGGCGTCGATGCGGAATTTGCGTTCGTGCCTCACTCCGGCCCGTTCGCGCGCGGCATTCACATGACCGTGCAAGCGCGCTTGAGGGCGTCGATGGACCTGGCGCGCGTCCTGCCGGCGTTGCGCGAGTTCTATGCGCGCTCGCCGTTCGTGCGCGTCACGGACAGCGCGCCGCGCGTGAAGGACGTCGCGACGAGCAACTACGCGCATCTCTCGGCTGCCGCTAACGGCCGCACTCTGGCCGTGATGTGCGTGCTCGACAATCTCAACAAAGGCGCGGCCGGCGGTGCCGTGCAATGGATGAATCGCATCTACGGCTTGCCCGAGACGGCCGGCCTCATCACGCCCGCGCCGGGCTGGACCTGAGAAGAAAGCAGCGCCTATGAATGCCGACGTGAAGTCGATTGCGAGCTCGTCCGCGGCCGCGGATTTCCTCGCGCCCGTGTTCGCGCAATACCCCGTCGAGGTGGTCTCCGCCGAAGGCGTGTGGCTCACGAATCGCATGGGCGAGCGCGTGCTCGATCTGTATGGCGGGCACGCGGTCGCAGCGCTCGGCTATGCCCATCCCGCGTGGACGCGCGCGCTCACCGAGCAAGCGCAGCTCTGCAATTTCCAGAGCAATGCCGTGCCGATGGACGTGCGCACGCGCGCGGCCGCGCGGCTCGTGAAGTTCGCGGGCAGTCACTTCGACAAGGTGTTCTTCATCAACAGCGGCGCCGAGGCGAACGAGAACGCGCTCAAGATGGCGTTCCGCGTCACCAAGCGCTCGCACGTCGCCGCGTTCGAGTACGGCTTTCACGGCCGCACCGCCGGCGCGGGCGCGCTCACGTGGGGCGCGGCCGAGAAGTGGTACGGCATGCCGCGCACGCCGTTCGACGTGAGCTTCATCCCGCGTAAGGACGCGAAGGCGCTCGCTCAGCACATCACCGAGAAGACGGCTGCTGTGTTCATCGAGCCCGTGCAGGGCCTCGGCGGCGCGTACGACTTCGGCGCGGAGCTCCTCGCCGCCGTGCGCAAGCGTTGCAACGATGTGGGCGCGCTGCTCGTGTTCGACGAGGTTCAGTGCGGCATGGGCCGCACGGGCTATCCGTTCGCGGCCAATATGTACGACGTGCAGCCGGACATGATCACGGCGGCGAAGGCCCTGGGAAATGGCTTCCCGGTCGCCGCGCTCCTCACGTCACCGAAAGTGTCTGCAGCCATCAAGCTCGATTCGATGGGCACGACCTACGGAGGTGGGCCGATGGCCTGCGCCGCCGTCGAGGCGGTGATCGAGGCGATCGAGTCGGAGCACTTACTCGAACGTGTCCGCCGCGTGTCGCAATACATTCGCGAGACGTGCGCGGTCGGGCCGGTCACGGGCTTTCAGGGCGCAGGTTTCCTCACAGGCGTGAAGCTGAGCCGCCCGGCGAAGGAAGTGCAGGCCGAGCTGCTGGAGGTCGGCATTCTCGCGGGCACGAGCACCGATCCGAACGTGCTGCGCCTGTTGCCGCCGTTCATCCTGGAAGAGCAGCACGTCGACATGTTGCGCGACGCGCTGACGCATCTCGCATGAAGCGCTTCCTGGATCTCGCGGACTTGCAACGCGACGAAGTGCGGGCGCTGCTCGATCTCGCGCGTCGCTTGGAAACGCAGCCGGAGCCGCAAGCGCTGGCCGGGAAGATTCTCGGCCTGGTGTTTTTCAATCCGTCGCTGCGTACGCTCGCGTCGTTCCAAGCCGGCATGGCGAAGCTCGGCGGCTCGTCGTTCGTGATCACGCCCGGACAAGGCACGTGGCAGCTCGAGACGCGCATCGGTGCGGTGATGAGCGGCGCGGCGGCGGAACACGTGCGCGAAGGCATTCCGGTGCTCGCGTCATACTGTGATGCGCTGGGCATCCGCGCATTCGCGGACGGCAAGGACCTGCGTTACGACCTTGCGGAGACGGCGTTCAACGCGATGGCCGCAGTCGTCGAGAAGCCGCTCATCAATCTCGAGTCCGCAGCGAATCATCCCTGCCAGGCCCTCGCGGACTGGAAGACGATGGATGACCTCGGCGTGCCGAGGAACGGTAAGTTCGTGCTGTCGTGGGTGTATCACCCGCGCGCCTTGCCGCTCGCCGTGCCCGCGGCCGCGCTGCAGATGGCGGCGATGCGCGGCATGAACGTGACGGTATTGCGGCCGGAAGGCTACGCGTTGCCGCCGCAGCTCATGGACAAGGCGCGCGGTGCTGCCGCCCTGTCCGGCGGCTCCGTGCGCGAAACCGACGATCGCCGCGAAGCGCTCGAAGGCGCGCAAGTGATCTACGCCAAAGAATGGGGCTCGACGCAGCACTACGGCGACCCCGAAGGGGACGGCCGTCTGCGCGCGAATCTCACCGACTGGTGCGTTCGGAACGACTGGTTCGCGGACGCCGCCGACGACTGCCGCCTCATGCATTGCCTGCCGGTGAGGCGCAACACCGCTGTTGCCGATGAAGTGCTCGACGGTCCGCGCAGTGTCGTGCAACGTGAAGCCTACAACCGCCTGACCGTGCAGATGGCGGTGCTCTACAAGCTGCTCAAGGGAAGCTGAAGATGATTCTGAATCGAGCCGACCAGACCACTGCGATCCGCGCGCTGAAGAGCGCCGCGCCGTACATCCGCATGTACAAGGGCAAGACGTTCGTGGTGAAAGCAGGCGGCGGCGTCTTCGCGGACACCGAGTCGACGCGCGTGCTGATCGAGCAGATCGCGATCCTGCATTACTTCGGCGTGCGCGTCGTGATGGTTCACGGCGGCGGACCGCAGGTCACCGAGCTCGAAGGCGCGCTCGGCCTCAAGAGCCAAATCGTGCAAGGCCGGCGCGTCACCGACGCGAAGTCCATCGACGTGACGGCGATGGTGCTGAACGGCCTCATCAATACGCGCATTCTCGGCATCTGCCGCGATCTCAACATCGACGCGATCGGTATCAGCGGCGTCGATGCGGGGCTCGTGCGCGCTCACAAGCGTCCGCCCGTGAAGGTGGAAGGCGGCGAGATCGTGGACTACGGCTTCGTCGGCGACATCAACGGCATCGACACGACGGTGCTGAAGAAGCTGCTCGACAACGGCTTGATGCCGGTGGTGAGCCCGCTGTCGGCGGATGAGAGCGGCGTTCTGCTGAACATCAATGCGGACACGGTCGCCGCGGCCATCGGCGCCGAGCTCTGTGCGGAGAAGCTCATCCTGTGCACCGGCGCGCCGGGCATTCTCGAGCGCGTCGACGATCAGGGCTCGCTCATCTCTTATACCGACCTGCGTGGCTTGAAGCGCCTGCGCGATGAGAAGCGCATCGTCGACGGCATGTTGCCGAAGGCGAAGGCGATCGAGGACGCGATTCGCGGCGGCGTGCGGCGCGTGCACGTCGTGTCGTACAAGTCACCCGAAGGAATCCTCGGCGAGGTGTTCACGAACGAAGGCACGGGAACGCTGATCGTCGCGGACATCAACGCGATTCCGCCGAACGAGCAGCAGACCGGCGGGGGCGCGCCGCCCCCATGACGCGACTGTGGGACAAGGGCGCGCCGCTCGACGAGCGAGTGCTCGAGTACACGGCCGGCGAGGACTATGCGCTGGACGAGCGGCTCGTGCCGTACGACGTGCGCGCCTCGATTGCCCACGCCGAGATGCTGTGCGCGCAGAAGCTGCTGACGCACGCGGATCTGCGCGCCATCCAGTCCGGGCTCGAAGCGATCGCCGATGAGCATGCGAAGGGACTCTGGCGCATCGAGCTGAGTGACGAAGACGGCCAGACTGCGCTCGAGAAGCGTCTGACGGCGCGTATCGGCGAGGCCGGCGGACGAGTGCACCTCGGTCGCTCGCGCAACGACCAAGTGCTGACGGCGATTCGCTTGTATTTGCGAGACGCGATCGAAGCACTCGCAGTGGGCGCGAATCGTGTCGCTGATGCGCTCGATCGGTTGGCGGCTCGCGAAGCGGCGACGACGTTGCCCGGCTACACCCACATGCAGCAGGCAATGCCCAGCTCGGTGGCGTTATGGGCCGGCGGCTTCGCGGCCGAGATTCGTGACGACGCCGAGGGATTGCGCGCCGCTCAGCGCCGGGTGAACAAGAACCCGCTCGGCTCGGCGGCCGGTTACGGCACGCCGGGTTTGCCGCTGGATCGGAATGCGACGCGCGAGAAGCTCGGCTTCGCGGTGACGCAGGAGCCCCTCACGGCCGTGCAGCTCTCGCGCGGCAAAGCCGAAGCGCACGTGCTGTTCGAAACCGCGCTGCTCATGCAGGACCTCGGACGCTTCGCGGCAGACGTGCTGCTCTTCTATACGCAGGAATTCGCCTTCGTCTCGTTACCGGACGCGTTCACCACCGGCTCCTCGATCATGCCGCAGAAGCGCAACCCGGATGTGTTCGAGCTGATTCGCGGACGCTCGGCGACCGCGCACGCGTGCCTGTCCGAAGCGTTGGGGATCTGCGCGAAGTTGCCGTCGGGCTATCAGCGCGATCTGCAGCTGTTGAAGGTGCCGCTATTTCGGGGCATCGACGTTGCCTCGCGAACGCTGGACATTCTGCCGCCCGCGATCGACGCGACGAAATTCCGTGTCGAGAACATCGAGCTCGATCCGGCGATTCACGCGGCCGAAGAAGCGAACGAGCTGGTCGTGCGCGAAGGCATTCCGTTCCGCGAGGCGTATCGGCGCGTCGGGGCGAAGCTCAAGGGAAAGAGCTAGCTCATGGATAGGGAGGCGCTTGCGGCGCCTTCCGGCTCACTTCTCCCAGTCTGGTTGCGCTTCGGGCGCCGCGTTCGCGAACGCCGGCATCTTCTCGAGATGTGCACAGATCGCTCGCAGCGTCGGATACGGTCCGACATCGCAGCCAAACCGCGTGGCGTTGTACATCTGCGGCACAATGTAGACGTCGGCGAGCGTCACGCTCGTGCCGAACATGTGCTGCCCGTCGCCGCTCGCGCGTTTCGCTTCTTCCTCCAGGCCCCGAAATCCTTCGGCGATCCAGTGCGGATACCACGTCCCCGTCACGGCCTTCTCGTCGAGACCGAGCGGAGCGCGCAGAAAATTCAGCACGCGCAGATTGTTGAGCGGATGCATGTCGCACGCGACCGCCATGGCCATCGAGCGCACTCGCGCACGCGCCACCGGGTCGGCCGGCAGCAGCGGCGGGCTCGGGTACTTCTCCTCGACGTACTCGACGATCGCAAGCGACTGCGCGATGACGTGACCGCCATCCTCGAGCGCGGGCACGAGGCCCTGCGGGTTCAGCTCGAGGAATTCGGGCGCGCGGTGCTCGGCGCGGCGCAGGTGCTTGGCGATGGACTCGTACGGCAATCCTTTGAGATTGAGCGCGATCCGCACACGAAACGCGGCGGTACTGCGGTAATAGGTGTAGAGCTTCATCGGCGCGGCCTCCGGAATGGCGAGGCAGCTTGCCACTCGCGAGCGGCCGCCGGAAGCCGGTAGACTCGCGCCACTATGAGCATTTGGTTTTCCAGCTTTACGATCGAAGACATCGAGGACCGCGGCGGCGGCACGATGGTGAGCCATCTCGGCATCCGCTTCATCGAAGTCGGTCCGGATTTCCTGCGGGCGACGATGCCCGTGGACGAGCGCACGCGCCAGCTCATGGGTGTGCTCCACGGGGGTGCCTCGGTCGCGCTCGCGGAGAGCATCGGCAGCTTCGCCGCCAACATGTGCGTCGATCAGGGCCGATTCTACTGCGTGGGGCAGGAGATCAACGCGAATCACCTACGGCCGGTGGCGTCGGGCCTCGTGACCGCGACGGCCAAGCCGTTCCACGTCGGCGCACGCAGCCAGGTATGGCACATCGAAATTCACGACGAGCGGCAGCGGCTGGTGTGTGTATCTCGGCTCACGATGGCGGTGATCGAGGGGCAGCGGCCGCATGCTTGAGCGGAGGCGAGTGAAACAATTGGTTCCATGCGGTGTTCTCTAGGTGACACCTGCGATGGAGGTCCCCGGTCATGGCGAACGAGACGGTGACGAGCGGCGTGCCGGCGGCACGGCCGCTCGACGAGTCGCTCATCACCTACACGCACATCATTTATGGGCTGCATGCGTTTGCGGTGGTGATGGGCGTGCTGACGTCCGCGAGCATCGTCGGCAATTTCATTTTCAGCATTCCGTCGATCATCGCGGTGATCATGAACTACGCGAAGCGCAGTCAGGTGCGGGGCACGTTCCTGGAATCGCACTTCACCTGGCAAATTCGGACGTTCTGGTGGGCGCTGTTCTGGGCGATCATCATCGGCGGCGTCTCGTTCGTGCTGGCGTTCGTGTTGATCGGGTTCGTAACCTGGATCGTCGGCGCGTTGCTGCTCGGGATCTGGGTGATCTATCGAGTGATGCGCGGATGGTTCGCGCTGCGCGACCGGCGGCCGATGTATGTTTGAGGGTGCCATGAAAGTATCGAGGAGGGTTGCAGTCGCGATGGTGGCCGCCGCTGGCGTGCTGCTCGGGGCGTGCGGGCAGAAGGGGCCGCTGTATTTGCCAGATCAGGGTGGCGAGGTGGTCACGCGGCCCGGGGGCCAGACACAGTCTTCGGAGACTGCGCCGCAGCCTTCGACTCAGACGCCGCCGCAAACAAAGCCGGAAGATCAGAAGAAGGAACAACCGCCGCGGAATTGAAAGGGTCGCAGCCGAGGCCGCACGCAGGCGACGAGCAGCACACCGGCCGACCCACGCGAACGATGTCCCGACTCAAGCGATAAGACCAGCAAGCGGCCGCACCGCGCTGCTGTCAGGAAACACTGTCGCATCCAGCGCAGCGCCCGATACGCCCATGTGATCGCCGAGCACGCCCTTCAGCACCGCCCGCACATCCAGCGTCGGATTGAGATCGCGCCCCTGATACAGCGCACGCGCCGACAGTCCCGGCCAATCGGCAATCACCCGCCCGCCGTTCACCGCCCCGCCAAGCAGAAACGCTGCGGCGCCGGTGCCGTGATCCGTCCCGCGAGTACCGTTGGTCGCAGCCGTGCGCCCAAACTCCGTCGCGATCACGACGGCAGTGTCCTTCCACACAGGTCCGAGCTGATCTTTCAGCGTGCGCAGTCCAGTGTCGAGCGCACCCAGGCGCGCCGCAAGCTGCCCCTGCGCGGCACCTTCGTTCGCGTGTGTGTCCCAGCCCGTGGCGTCGAACACTGCAATTTGCGGCCCGTCCTCGCGGCGTAGAAATCCGGCAGCGGCGCGAATGACTTCGACGTAACGCGCCCCGCCGCGAGCCGCGGCCTTCTCGCGTTTCGCGAGCATCTCCGCTGGCACAGCCTCGCCGCCGCCCTTTGCAGTATCGTTGGCGCCCTTTGCAGTATCGCCGCCGCCCTTTGCAGTGTCGCCTGCGCCCATACTCGGGGCCTGCGCCTCCGTGGCGATCGCATCGGCCGCGAGCGCATCTGCAAGCCGCTTCGAGAGCAACGGATCTTTGGCGTAGAGATCGGTGATACGCGCGAGCGTGTCGTCATCGAGCGCAGCGAGTCGTGAAGGCGACCACGACGCCACCGGCGCAGCACCGCGCATCACTAGCGGCACGTTTTGCCCGAGCGCGACACCCATCTCCTTCCGGCTGCGATCTGCCGGAAGTGCAGCCAGTGCGCGATTGAGCCAACCCGTTTGCACGGCATGCGGCCGCGCGTAGCCGTTCTCGAGCACATCCTGCCCGTCGAAATGGGAGCGCTCGCGATACGGACTCGCGACGGCGTGAAGCACGATCAGCTCGCGCGCCCGATAGCTCTCGCTCATGAAGGCGAGACTCGGATGCAATCCGAACGTGTCGTCGAGCTGCAGCGCGCCGCCATTCGTGCCGGGCGCGCCCAGCGCAAGCTCACCGCGCAGTCGCGCATAATCGGGATCGCCGTAAGGCGGCACGGCTGTGAGCCCATCGAGCGCACCGCGAAGAAGGATGAACACGAACCGCGACGTCGTGTCAGCCGTGCTCGCGAGCGTGAGCCGCGAAGTCAGCAGCAACCCGCCGGCCGCAAGCGCGCTCGTCGTGAGGAATTGCCGTCGATCGAGCTGTTTCATGCGATTCACCGTCTCAGAAATTCCGGCGCAGTGAGGAGCAGGGTGAGCGCCTGCGCTCCGCTTGCGGCGCGCCCGATCGCCTTGGTCGTATCCGCATCGAGCGTCTCGCCCAACAGATGCGACGCCAACTCGGCGGCATTGCTTCGAGCGCCGGCGCGCTGACCCACCGCATCGGCCCACTCGATGCGCTTCATCAGCGCGGACGCGCCATCCCAGTCCGCGCTGCGATCCGGCCAACCCGCGGGTGAGCCCGGACTGTACGTACGCTGACCCAGCAGCTCGAACGCCGCGAGGCCGCTCTGCTTGCCCTGCACGGGCAATGCGAGCCCACGAAACGTCGACACGATGTAGTCGTTGGGCGTTTTGTACTTCGCGAGCGGCTCCCGCCACGCTTCCGGGACATCGATGAGCGCGCGATAGACGGTCGGCAAGTCGCCGCGACTGCGTATGAACGCCTTCTCGACGCGCGCCACCGCTGCAGGCGGCGGCTCGTCCGCAATGAAGTGACGCGTGAGCTTGGTCGCAATGAATTTTGCCGTAGCCGCTTGCGCAGCGACATCGCGCAACACCGCGACGCCCTGCTCGACGTCGTCCTGCGAATAGGTCTTGCCGAGCAGCGTCTTGGCGCCGGGCTCGTGCACTTCCGGCCGGAACACGAACTGGCCCGGCGCGCCGCGATTCAGCGCGCCGAGCTGGCCGCCGATGGACCAGCCGGTGATCACTTCGGCGAACGTCGTGACGTCTTTTTGCGTGTAGCCGCCGTTCACGCCGAGCGTGTGCAGCTCGAGGATCTCGCGCGCGAGGTTCTCGTTGATGCCGACTTGCCGCTCCGTACGACGGCGCGCGAGCAGCCGCGCGGCACGAGAATTCGGCCCGACGGACAAGTGGTTGTCGAGATAGAGCAGCATGGCGGGATGCTGCTCGACGGCAAGCAGCAAGTCCGAAAAATTGCCGAGCACGTGCGGCCGGATCGCCTCGCGCTCGAACGAGCCCGCGACCCCGAGAACGGCGACCTTGTCCACCGACACGGCGAAATGATTGGTCCAGAACTGCGTCAGACGCTCGACGAACGGGCGGTCCGTGTCGACCGCGTGTGCGAGTCGCGCGCTGACTTCGTCGATGTAGATGGGCCGGTACATCTGCGGCAGCTTCAAGAGCTTCTCCACGGCCGCTTGCGTATCTGCGGGATCGGTATTGTTTTTCCGGGCCGCGCGCCTCATCTCCCGTTGGTCCCGCCGCAACTCGATCGTTTCGGCGAGGACCTCCCAAGATGGCCGCAGACCCAGCGCCGCGAACGGCGGCGCGCCGCCCTTGAGCTGCGCGGTAAGCCAGCCGCGCGGATCGTCGCCGATGCTCGTGAGCTCGCCCGGTCGGGCGCCGAGGCCGAAGCGATTCGCCGCGATTGCGGGACCATATCGGTCTTGCATGACGGATGCTCTCGTGACCAGGGCCGGTATAGCGCAGAGCGCTGCGACGAGTTGACGGCAAGCTGGGCTGCGATGCGTTTCGCGACCCGCGTCACGGCCCCGGGCGGCCGTGCCCGTTCGCTATACTTCGCGCCCGTTCCGCTCACCCTACTCCCATCGAAATGACTCGCGCTCCCGATCTCGTCCTCGTCGACGGGTCCTCTTACCTCTACCGGGCGTTCCATGCGCTGCCGGCGTTCTCCACCATGCGTGGCGAGCCGACGGGAGCCGTGCTCGGCGTGCTGAACATGATGAACAAGTTCATGAAGGACTTCGCGCCCAAGCGCGTGGGCCTCGTGTTCGACGCGAGCGGCCGCACCTTCCGTGACGAGATCTTCAGCGAATACAAAGCGCAGCGCACGCCCATGCCCGACGACCTGCGGGCGCAGATCGAGCCGCTCTTCACCATCCTGCGCGCGCAGGGCTTTCCGGTGCTGCGCATGGATGGCGTGGAGGCCGACGATGTGATCGGAACGCTCGCGTGCCGCGCGGCGCGCGGGGGGCAGCAGGTGCTGATCTCGACGGCCGACAAAGACATGGCGCAGCTCGTCGACGGCTCCATCACGCTGATCAACACGATGAGCAACAGCGTGCTCGATCGCGCGGGCGTCAAAGCGAAATTCGACGTGTACCCGGAGCAGATGATCGACTACCTCGCGCTCGTCGGCGACACGTCGGACAACATTCCCGGCATCGAGAAAGTCGGGCCGAAGACAGCGGCGAAGCTGCTCGGGCAATACGGCACGCTCGACGAGCTGATCGCGCACGTGAACGAGGTGTCGGGCAAGGTGGGCGAGAATTTGCGCGCCGGCGTGCAAACGCTGGAGCTGTCGCGAAGACTCGCGCGGATTCATACGGACCTCGAATTGCCGGCGGAGATCGGGGATCTCGTGCTCGGCGAGCCCGACGTCGACGCGCTACGCGAGCTGTACGCGCGGTACGAGTTGCGCGCGCTGCTGCGCGCATTGGAGGGGAACACGCCTCCGAATGCGGCGCCGGCGGGCGGCGGAACAAAGGCGACCGTGTCGCCGGACGGGCCACAGCCTCTGTTCGAGTTGTCGCCGCCTGCGTCGGGGCCGGCCAAATCCGCCGTTGCCGCGGCTCCCGTGACTACGCCAGCGCAGGCCGCATCGACCGACAAGGTCCAGCGTCGCTACGAAACGCTCACCGAATGGTCGCAGCTCGAACGCTGGATCGATGCGCTGCGCACCGCTGAGCTCTTCGCGTTCGACGCGGAAACCATCGGCCCCGACTACATGCAGGCCGAGATCGTCGGCGTCGCGTTCGCGACGGAGCCCGGCGTGGCCGCCTATGTGCCGCTCAAACACGACTACGCCGGCGTGCCGGTGCAGCTCGATCGCGCGCGCGTGTTGGAAGCGCTGAAGCCGATTCTCGAAGACCCGGAGCGCCCGAAGGCCGGCAACGATCTGAAATACGCCGCGCACGTGCTGCTGAAGCACGGCATCCATCTCGCCGGCATGCGCTACGACACGATGCTCGAGTCGTACGTGTGGAATAGCGTCGCGACGAAGCACGACGTCGACTCGAACGCGAGCCGCTATCTCGGTGTGCGCACGATTCTGTTCGAGGACATCGCCGGCAAAGGAGCAAAGCAGCTTCCCTTCAACCAAGTCCCGGTCGAGCGCGCGGCCGAGTATTCGCAGCAGAACGTCGATATCGCGCTCCGTCTGCATCGCGCGCTGTGGTCGCAGCTGCAGACCGCGCCGGAACAGACGCGCCTGTACGAAGAAGTCGAGCAGCCGCTCGTGCCCGTGCTCGTGCGGATGGAACAGCGCGGCGTGCTCGTCGATCGCGAGCTGCTGAAAAAGCAGAGCGGTGAGATCACCGCGCGCTTGGAGGAAATCCACGCCGCGGCATGCAAGGAGGCGGGCTACGACTTGAACATCGAGTCGCCCAAACAGCTGCAGCACATCTTGTTCGAGAAGCTCCAGCTGCCCGTGCTGCGCAAGACGCCGTCGGGCCAGCCTTCGACGGCGGAAGACGTGCTCGAAGAGCTCGCCGAGTCGTACGCGTTGCCGCGACTCATCCTCGACTACCGCGGCATGGCGAAGCTCAAATCGACGTACACGGACAAGCTTCCCGAGCAGATCAACCCGCACACCAAGCGCATTCACACCTCGTATCGGCAGGCGATCGCGGCGACGGGCCGGCTCTCCTCCGCCGATCCGAACCTGCAGAACATTCCGATTCGCACGGCCGAGGGCCGTCGCATCCGGCAGGCGTTCATCGCTCCCCCCGGACACGTGCTGCTGGCCGCGGATTACTCGCAGATCGAGCTGCGGATCATGGCGCACCTCTCGGGCGACGACGGCCTGATGCGCGCGTTCGCCGAGGATCTCGACGTTCACCAGGCCACGGCAGCGGACGTCTTCGGCGTGCCGCTCGAGAGCGTTACTGCCGACCACCGGCGTCTCGCCAAGACGATCAACTTCGGCCTGATCTACGGCATGTCCGCCTTCGGCGTGGCCCGCAACCTCGGCATCGAGCGAGGCACGGCCGCCAAGTACGTCGAGACCTACTTCGCCCGCTACCCGGGGGTGAAGAACTTCATGGACCGGACACGGGCGCAGGCGCGGGAGTCGGGCTTCGTCGAAACCGTCTTCGGACGGCGGCTGTACCTACCAGATATTCGCGCCGGTAACGCTCAGCTTCGGCAGTACGCCGAGCGCGCCGCCATCAATGCGCCCATGCAGGGCACCGCGGCCGACATCATCAAGCGCGCGATGATCGAGGTGGACGCTTGGCTGCAACGCGAGGACGCGCCCGCGCGCCTCATCATGCAAGTTCACGACGAGCTTGTGTTCGAAGTGCGACAGGACGCGGTGGAAGACGTCAAGGGCCCCATCGCCGAGCGCATGATCGGCGCCGCTGAACTCAAGGTCCCGCTCCGAATCGAACTCGGGACCGGAGCAAATTGGGACGAGGCGCACTAGCCAAATCCGCAACTTAGAGAAGTTGCGGAACCCTGCGACCCGTATCCCCGTTTTGCTGGAGCGCGTGCCTGGCCGCTTGGGCACGTCGCTGGCTAGGTAGGGACCGCCCGTGTGGCCTTCGGCCCACAGCGTGCTCCGGCACGTTCCACTGCAACCTTGGAGATCGAGTCATGCGAATTCTTTTGCCCGCTTTGATCCTGGCCTTCGCCGGCAGCGCCGCGCAGGCCGCGGATAACGGGTTTTATCTCGGCGCCGGCGCGAGTAAAGCAAAGGTCAACGACATCTTCGGCTCCGGCTCCGACCTGAATATCGACGACACGGCGTGGAAGGTCATCGCGGGCTTCCGCCCGATCGACCTGGTCGCAGTCGAAGCCAATTACATGGACCTCGGTAGTGAAACCCGGCGGCTGGGCCCCTTGAATGCTCACGCTGACGCCAAGGCGTTCTCGGCGCACGCGTTGCTGTACTTGCCCATCCCCGTTCCGTTCCTCGGCGTGTACGGCAAAGCTGGTCTCGCCCGCTGGGACTTGAACGGCGACTCGAGCGTCGGATTGTTGCGTCTCGATGACCACGGCACCGAGTTCGCCTGGGGCGGCGGCGCGCAGTTGAGCTTCGGGAGCTTCGCGGCGCGCTTGGAATACGACAGTTTCGACATCAAGAACACCGACGGCGTGGACCTCTACACCCTCGGTTTCACCTGGACCTTCCTGTAGCGAAAAACCCACAGGGCGTCGCTCAAGGCCCTGATCTGATTGGTAAAGTTTGTAATAAAAAAATCGGAACTAATTGGCGGAGGGTGCGTCTCACTACCCGAGTGCTTCGGCACTCCCCGCTTCCCTCCCTGAGCGGGTCGACCCGGTTCATGAGACCTGTGCCGGGTTAGTCTGCCCCGGTGATCTCCACGAGATCGCCGGGGTTTTTTCTTTCTGGCAGCCGAAAAAGAACCGTTTACGCGAGCCAAGCTTGCAGTGTTCGCTGCGCCACCTCGACGCCCATTTTGTCGTGCGACGAGAAGAGCTGAACGGTGGCGGCGTCGCCGAGCGCGGTCTTTGCTTCGCGCAGCACCTTCGCGCTCTCGGATCGATTCAGCTTGTCGGACTTGGACAGCAGCACGTGCACGGGCATAGCGCGGCCGCCTTCGCGAGCCCAGTGGATGAGGTTCTCGTCCTCGGGCGCCACGCCTCGCCGCGAGTCCACGATCAGCATTAGGCCACGCAGGCATTCACGCTCGCGAAGCGCACCGATCAGCGGCGCCCATGTGCGGCGCTCGGCATCCGGCGCGGCGGCGTAGCCGTATCCCGGCAGGTCCACGATGCGGCGGTCCGTGCCGACCGCGAAGAAATTCAGCAGCCGCGTGCGCCCGGGCGTCTTGCTGACGCGGGCGAGCCCATTGCGTTGGACGATGGTGTTGATGGCGCTCGACTTGCCCGCATTGGACCGGCCCGCGAACGCCACTTCCGCGCCTCCATCGGCCGGAAACTGACTCGGT
>Ga0081455_10000357_pt1 | contig 60198 bp, 48 predicted proteins | sample TabmetS3T2R1_FD_70207 | JGI IMG/M metagenome (GOLD analysis project Ga0081455, IMG submission 70207) | Tabebuia heterophylla rhizosphere microbial communities from the University of Puerto Rico - S3T2R1 | ecosystem: Host-associated > Plants > Roots > Rhizosphere ...
GGACAGGCATAATCCCGCCCGGCAAAGTTCGTACTGACATCGAGGTGCTCAAACCACGACACCCCCGTAATCTGCGTCACGTCTCGCCAGTTGGCAGGCGCAAACCCCCGCAGGTGCCGGTCCGTCGGGTTGCTATCGGGGGTGCCAACGACACCCGCGAAGAACGGCTTCACGATCCCCACGTCGACTTCGACGTAGGCCACCCCCGCCCCAGCCAGGATGTCATAGCCGCGCTGCGAGACGTCCGTCGGGCACGGTGGTATCCCCGCTGTACAGCCCTGGGCCCGCCCGACGACCCCATTGGCCTGGAGTAGCGCCCGCACCGGCCCAATCTGCCCACTCCAACTGGCCGAGAGCATCACACTGTCATTCTTCTGCCCCTGGTAGCCAATGCCATCCGTCAACACGCCGCGGGAATTACCCACATTCGTCAGGTCTGCGCCAGCCCAGCGGTCCCGGAAGTACACCACGTCGAACTGGAAGCGGTGCGGCTTCAGGTTGTAGCCCACACTGAACGTGTAGTAGATATTGTCATTATCGTTTTCCAGGCCGATGCGCTGCGATTCGTACTGGATGACGGCGGCCGCCATCGCGTCGAAGTTGCCAAGATCCACAAAGAGGGCAATGCGCGGGTCGTCATCGCCCACCAGCCCAGCCTGATCCACGTTCCACAGGTCGGCGCCGACGTGCAGCTTCAGCGGGGTGCCGGGGAACTTGTAGCGGATCCAGTAGCGCTCAGTGTGGAAGCCCGGGTTTTCCGTTTCAGGCGCCCGGCCAAACACGTCGGTGCCGCCCGGGTTCGAAGCGTTCGAGCGATCGTCAATGAGGTTGCCATCGACGAACTGTTCATGTTGGAACAGCAGATACACCTCGAGGTTTTTCTGGTAGCGGAACTCGGCCCCAAGGCGGTTCTGGAAGAGCGCTGCGTCACTGTCAGAGCGCATCGCGGCGGTGCTGTCCGGATCACGGGCGTTCACCCGGTCGCGGACATTCTGCTCAAAGTCCCGGTTCTCGACCGTGTTATACCGGATATCCGTTGACGCGATGATATGCATAAACACATCGTTGCCGACTTCGATAAAGTTGCCGAGCCGGTACACCGGCTGCAGCTCCTGTTGCGCGGCGGCTATCGACGCCACCGCCAGTATTACAACACCTACCAAGGCTACCTGTGTCAACCGTCTCATGGTTTTTTGCCCTCCGTAGTATTGCCTACGTCCTACCCATGCATCAGCGCCTTACAACAGACCAACAACCGCGCAAGGCACTCCTGTTTCTATAGACATTCAGCTAAAGCTTCGGGTAGAGATGGGCGACAGTTCTCTCGTGGTGTATCCAGGCAGCAGTCGTTCGTGAGCTAGAGCTAGAGTTGTCTGTCTGAATGTCTATCCTTTATTTTCGCTAGATCAGGTCATACCTCCTTTCTTCGTTAAGCTCTATACGGACAGATGTCTTCTTCTCCCTCTCCTAGGAGAAGAGGGAGAAGAGACGGTTATGCAGTAGTCCGCCAGACAGCCTCAGACCTTAGAAGCGTGCCCGGAAGCGGACTTCTCCCTTCAGGGCCGTGGTCTTGCCGCCACAGGACTGGAAGCCAGCTAGTTGCAGGTTGCAGTCCGCCAGATTGGCTATCTGTTTGCCCCCCTCCCCCGCAAGCGCGACGTTCCCTGCCAGGCGGATATCAAAGTAGGGATTGAGGGTCCACTGCCAGTACCCGCCAAGCTCGTGGACCTGGGCCAGATCAAACTTGCCCGTGAACCCCTGGTCTACGCCCACACGAAACGCCTGCTCCAGCAGGCGGGAGTTCAGCATGCCCCGATAGGTGTACCAGCCTACAACCTCATGCTGCCGCAGCGGGTTAACCTTCAACCCCACCGGGATGAGGAGCGTTCCTGGGTTGGAGTAGGCCGAGACGATCCCCAGGTGAGACTGGGTCCCGATCCGGTTATTAAAGGGGTTCGAGTTGCTATGATTACACTCGAAACCCCTACTACTATCTGTAAAAACCTGCGCCCCAATCGCATTGGGGCCTGAGGCGGTGTTCGGTCCCTGCCGCACCCCTTGCAACCGCGCTGGACATGTATAGTCCCGCCCGGCAAAGTTCGTACTGGTATCGAGCTGATCGAACCACGACACCCCCGTGATCTGCGTCACATCCTGCCAGGAGGCTGGCGAAAAGCCCCGCAGATGCCGGTCCGTCGAGTTGCTATCGGGGGTGCCAATGACCACACCCACAAACGGCCGTATGATCCCAAGCTCTACTTCGGCATAGGCTATCGCCGCCCCCGCCAGGATGTCATAGCCGCGCTGCGAGACGTCCGTCGGGTTCGGTGGTACTCCAGCGGTGCCACCCCTGGCCCGCCCGACGATCCCATTGGCCTGGAACAAGCCCCGTACTGGCCCAATCTGCCCAGTCCAACTGGCCATGAGCAGCACACTGTCCTGCTTCTGCCCCTGGTAGCCAATGCCATCCGTAATCAGGACGCGGGGATTATTCGCCAGGTCCGCGCCAGCCCAGCGGTCCCGCATGTACACCACGTCGAACTGGAAGCGGTGCGGCCTCATGTTGTAGCCCGCGCTGAAGGTGTAGTAGATCAGATCATTGTCGTCTTCCAGGCCGAGGCGCTGCGATTCATACTGGATGACGGCGGCCGCCATCACGTCAAAGTTGCCAAAATTCGCAAAGAGGGCAAAACGCGGGTCGTCATCGCCCACGATCCCAGCCTGATCGACGTTCCACAGATCGGCGCCGACGCGCATGCGCAGCGGTGTGCCTGCGAACTGGTAGTCGATCCAGTAGCGCTCGATGTGGAAGCCTGGGTTTTCCGTACTAGGCGCCCGGCCAAACGCGTCCGTGCCGCCCGGGTTCGATGCGTTCGAGCGATCATCAATGAGGTTGCCATCAAAGACCTGCTGATGCTCGAACAGCAGATACATCGTAAGGTTTTTCTGGTAGCGGAACTCTGCCCCCAGACGCAACTCGGCCCACGACAAGTCGCCGTCACCGTCCATGGATGCTGTGCTCGACGGATTGCGGCTCGCCACCCGGTCACGCACCTCACCCTCAAAGTCATAGTTCTGGACTGTGTGATAGCGGATATCCGCCGTACCGATAATGTGCATGAACACATCGTTGCCAACTTCGATAAAGTTGCCGAGCCGTACCACTGGCTGCAGCTCCTGCTGGGCGGCGGCCAGCGTGGCCACTCCCAGGACTACAACTACTATCAGAACTAGCTGTGTCAATCGTCTCATCATAGCTTCTACTTTCCTCCACTGAACACCAATGCATCAGGCTACTACCAGGCTCAACTGTTAGATGGAATCAGCGCTATTCGCTTGAGTACTCAGCTATCGCAATGAACAGATAGGTAATCTCCTGACTATGCGACCTCCTTTTCTACTCCCACCTGGGAGAGGGTTAAGATGAGGGAGCTTCAGCCCTCCTGAGAAATTTTGGAGGGCAAAAGGACTGTGATGCCACAGCCCGTCAGCTCGACTCAGACCCTAGAAACGCACCAGAAGCTGACTTCCTCATCTCAAATGGCCTTGCCCAAAAACTTTTTGACCCCTTATAAATTGCAATTATAGGATATTATGTAAGTATGTCAAGAAAATACGCAATTTTCTCCCTGATTCTTCCAGGTTCTGAGAAGTTTGCCCATGGTCAACGTCCATTTGAATTTCCCCTGTACGTATGGTACATTAACGGCACATATGTGGTGCCTCGTCGTTGTGCCTATTGCTGCGAGCCATATTCCATTCCCTGAGGCATACGTTGTGTAAGTCCCGTGAGGATACTTAGGACACAGGAGGATAAAGATGATTACCATTACAGATGCTGCTGCCTCCAAGATTCGGGAGCTTACCCCGACTGAGATGCAGGAGAAATATGCCCTGCGTATGCGCGTCGTTGGGGGCGGCTGTTCTGGTCTGCAGTACCAGATGGGTCTTGAGGAAGAGCAGAATCCCAATGACAAGGTGTTCGTCAGCAATGGGGTCAAGGTCTTTATTGACATGAAGAGCGCTCTGTATCTTGCCGGTGCGGAAGTCGACTACATTGACGGCTTGATGCAGTCTGGCTTCAAGATTACCAATCCCAACGCCAAGACCACCTGTGGCTGTGGCCAGTCGTTTCACTAAACCTGGGTTCCCACGCTTCCTTGCTGAGTCCTCAAGGTGCTGTTGCTCTGGTAATGGCGGCTTGAGGACTCAGCATTTTTTGTCGCTGCGTCGTTCTCCTGCCTTGCTGTGGATGTCCCTCTAACTGTTGACAGTCTCAGAAAGCATCAGGTAGACTAGAGCCCGTCTCGAACCGACCTTCCCACAAGGAGTTGCCGCCATGTTTGACGGGTATTACAATGCCTTCTGGTTTCTCGTGATCGGGGTGATCTTCGTAGCGTTGAACCTCTGGATTAGTAGTCTCATTCGTCCATCCGACCCCCATGCTGAGAAGCTGCTGCCCTACGAGTGTGGTGAAGAGTCGAGTGGTACAGGTTTTGTGCGTTTCAATCCGCGCTTCTATATCATTGGCTTAGTCTTTCTGATTTTTGATATTGAAACGGTGTTTATCTTCCCCTGGGCCGTGATTCTCAAAGGTGCTGGTCCCTTTATCCTCGTTGAGATGGTGGTCTTTCTGGCTATTCTGGTGGTCGGGTTGGCGTATGCCTGGGGCAAGCGTGATCTGGAGTGGATCAAGCTGCCGACGCGGTGGCAGTAAGCACAGTCGCGGGGAACGCGGCCCGTTAAACTGGGCCGCTCTGTCGACGCAGTCGCAGGGAGGAGGTCGGTGTGGTTGAGTGGGTAGCCTGGTTGCTGCGGACGGTTGCTGAGTTTATTTTGCCGTTTCTCAAGTCGTGGACCTGGATTCCCTGGTACACCATTGCGCTCTTGCATGTGGCGGGTGCTTTAATTGGCGTGATTTCAGTGCTGGCGATGTTTCTCATCTGGCTGGAGCGTAAGGTGTCGGCGCATATGCAGGACCGCCTGGGTCCCATGCGGGTGGGCGGCTGGCACGGCTGGGCGCAATCCATTGCCGATGGAATCAAGCTGCTCCTCAAGGAAGACATCATTCCGGCGATGGCGGATAAACCTCTGTTTAAACTGGCCCCTATGCTCATCTTCACGGTCACGTTTATGTCGTTTGTCGTGCTGCCTTTTAGTCAGGTCATCATTGTCTCTGATTTGAACATTGGGGTGTTGTATATCTATGGTATCTCGACCATCACCGTGATCGGCATCATCATCGCGGGGTGGTCTTCGAACAACAAATGGTCGTTGCTCGGGGCGATGCGCTCCGCCGCCCAGTTGGTCAGCTATGAAGTGCCCGTTGGCCTGTCGCTGCTGGCAGGTATAGCCATGGCGGGATCGATGAGCACAGTGGAGATCAGCGTGGCACAGGCCGGAGGCATCTGGAACTGGTTTCTCTGGCGCTGTTTTCCGTTCAGTTTTATCGCGGCGGGATTGCTGTTTGTAGGCGCCCTGGCAGAGACCAACCGGACGCCGTTTGACATAGCGGAGGCGGAGTCGGAACTCGTGTCTGGGTATCATACGGAGTACAGTGGGTTTCGTTTCTCGCTGTTCTTCCTGGCTGAATACGCCAACATGTTTGTGGCCAGCGCGCTGGTTGTGGTGTTGTTTCTTGGTGGCTTCTCAGGCCCTATTCCCATCCCCTTCGTGCCAGACGTGATTGCTGGACCTTTTTGGTTTCTCGTCAAGACGCTGTTCCTCGTGTTTGTCATGATGTGGGTACGCTGGACCTTGCCGCGTTTACGCGTGGATCAGCTCATGGGCATGTGCTGGAAATATCTCATTCCCATTTCGTTGGTTAACCTGGCGGTCATTGGTCTGTGGGTGTCGCTCAGTGCAGCGCCGAAATAGCGGAGCATGGACGGGAGATAGAACAATACCATGGCAAAAAAGCTGACGATAGACGGCAAGGAAATTACGGCACGCGACAACGCCACAATTATCCAGGCGGCGCATGAATCCGGTATTGCTATCCCGCACTATTGCTACCACCCCAAACTCAGCATCGCTGGCAATTGCCGCATGTGTCTCGTCGAGTTGGAGGGGCGCCCCAAGCTGGAAATTGCCTGCAATACGCCGGTGGCGGATAACATGGTGGTGTTCACCAATTCTCCCAAGGTGGTCGAAGGCCGCCGCGGGGTACTCGAATTCTTGCTCATCAATCATCCTCTGGATTGTCCCATCTGTGACCAGGCAGGGGAATGTGGGCTGCAAGATTATTACATGCAGTATGGCCTCTATCATAGCCGCTTTCAGGAAGAGAAGGTACGTGGGCGTAAGGTTGTAGACTTTGGCCCTGACGTGGTCTTTGACTCGGAACGCTGTATCTTGTGCACACGCTGTGTGCGTTTCTGCCACGAGATCTCGAAGACCAACGAGCTGGGTATTTTTGAGCGTGGTGACACGGCACAGATTGCCACTTTTCCTGGCAAAAAGCTCGATAATCCTTACGCTGGGAACACCGTCGATGTCTGTCCTGTTGGAGCCCTGACCAGCAAGGATTTCCGCTTCAAGATTCGGGTCTGGTTTCTGAAGGAGACCAAGTCGGTCTGTCCGGGGTGTGCGCGTGGTTGTAACATCAACATCCATCACCATAATGGGCATGTGTATCGCCTCAAACCGCGCCAGAATGATGCCGTGAATGAGACCTGGATCTGCGACGAGGGACGCTTCGGCTATAAAGCCATTAACGATAACCGTGTCTTGCATCCGCAGATACAGCAAGATGGTAGATTGCAGCAGGCGAGCTGGCAGGCGGCGCTGGCACACGCTATTGAGGCGATACGAGCTCATGAAGGGATGGCGGTGGGTATTGTGGTCGCCCCTCAGGGAACCAATGAAGACAGTTATCTCCTCGCCAGGCTGGCGACTGAAGTCCTCAGGGCGCCGCACGTGGTCCTGTATCCCGGTGTCCCCGGCTATGAGGACGACTTCTTAATCCGGGCTGACAAGAACCCGAACACACGTGGGGCGCAGGATATGGGGCTCCCGGCGCCGGCTACGGCAGCGCAACTGGCGGCCATGGCCCAGGCGATTGACCAGGGGACCATCAAAGTATTGTATGCTATCGGCGTTAACCTGGTTGAGGCGTTTGGTGCCGAGACTGTGGCACGCTGGGGCACCCAGCTCGACTGCCTGATTGTGCAGACGTCCAACATGGTCCCGGGGGGCGAGCAGGCGCACGTGCTCTTGCCGAGTGCGACGTATGCTGAACGCGATGGCACGTTTACCAATTTCCAGGGCTACCTGCAACGCCTTAATGCAGCGTTTGCACCACGCGGCGAGGCCTGGCCGGCCTGGCAGATCTACACGCGCTTGGCGCAAGGTCTCGGGCAGGACTGGGCGTATGCATCGGCGGAAGGGGTACTACACGATATTGCCGCGGCGATCCCCCCGTATGCCGGTCTCAGTTATGCTAAAATTGGCGATCTTGGATATTCGGTCGCTCACGAAAGTTAACAGGCTATGCAACCGCTCACCTTCTGGCAAAAATTGTATATCCCGGAAATCTTGCGGGGGATGGCGGTGACTACCCGCCATTTTATGACGAACGTGTTTGGGCGACGCCATACGGTTACGCAACAGTACCCTGAAGAGCCTACCTACGTCTCGGAGCGCTATCGCGGGCGCCATCGCTTGATGCGCAAAGAGGATGGCTCGCCACGCTGCACCTCCTGTATGCTCTGTGCCACGTCGTGTCCAGCCCTGTGCATTCACATTCAGGCCGGTGAACACCCCGATCCTACGGTAGAAAAATACCCGATTTCGTTCACCATCGATGAACTGCGCTGTGTGTTCTGCGGCCTCTGTGTCGAGGCCTGCCCATGTGACGCTATCCGCATGGATACGGGCGTTTTTGCTCTGGCCGCGTACAAGCGCGAAAATTTTCTCTACCCCCGTAATCTGTTGCTTGGTGACGATGAGCCAGTCAACATTGCTGAAGGAAAAGCACCGCATCAGTAAGGCAAGAGAGCTATGGAACCGACGCGAGAAATCTACGGCAATATTGTGGGTGGCGAGCTGGTCTACCTGGCTATGGTGGTATCGTTTGGCCTGGTGGGCTGGGCGCTGTACAGACATTACTGCCTATGGATGCAGGGGCGTGCGGACAATCGTGTGCAGGACCTCTGGCGCCGGCTGAAGGTGATGCTGGTACAGGGCCTGGGGCAGCAAAAAACCCTGCGCGAAGGGCCAGGGCTGCTGCACTTCTTGGTGTATGCCGGTTTTATCGTGCTCTTTATTGGCACGCTGATGGTGGCGGTGCATGAAGATCTGGGCATTCATTTCCTGTACGGCAAATTTTATCTCTTTTACTCGTTGACCCTCGATGTCTTTGGTCTCCTGTGCATGATCGGGGTCGCGGGGCTGACGTACCGACGCTATGTGATCCGACCGACAGGGCTCGATAATCGCCGTGAGGATCTAATTATTCTCGTGTGGTTTCTGGCGGTGCTGGGTAGTGGTTTTGTGGTGGAAGGGTTGCGTATTGGGGGTACCGAGCTGCATCAACATCCTGGCTGGGCAGCCTGGTCGCCGGTGGGAACAGCGATTGCCTGGGTTCTCGACCGTCTGACGATGACGCAGAGTCAATTTCTCCTGTGGCATCGTCTCTGGTGGTGGGCCCATATGCTGGTGACTTTTGGTTTGCTGGCGTACATTGGCTATTCGAAGCTCAGCCATATGATCTTTTCGCCGCTGAATATGCTTTTGCATAAGACCCGCGCCAAGGGTGAACTCGCGCCGATCGCTGACCTCGACAAAGCCCTGGAAGGTGATGAAGAGGCGATGGCGCGCGTGCGTTTTGGCGCCGGGAAGCTGGCGGATTTTACCTGGAAACAACTCCTGGATCTGGATGCGTGTACGCGTTGTGGGCGCTGTCAGGATAATTGTCCAGCCTGGCTCAGTGGCAAACCCCTGTCGCCCAAGTTTGTCATCCTGGACTTGCAGCGGCATATGCACGCCACTGCCCCGGCTGTGCTGGCTGGTGCAGAAGAACCCTATGGTGAAGTGCGCATGCTCGGTGATGTCATCACGGATGACGTGCTGTGGTCGTGTACGACCTGCCGAGCCTGTGAGGAGCACTGTCCGGTCTCTATTGAGCACGTCGATGCCATCATCGATATGCGCCGCAACTTAGTCCTCGAACAGGGCCGTATGCCAGAAACCGCCGAAGCGGCTCTGCGCAGTATGGAGCAGCGTGGGCATCCCTGGCGTGGCACCCAGGCCACACGTACAGGATGGACCGAGGGCCTGGAGGTGCCATTGCTGGCTGACAACCCTGACGCTGAGTATCTCTTCTGGGTCGGGTGCACTGGCGCCCTAGTAGACCGCAATATCCAGGTTACAAAAGCCCTCGTGAAAATTTTGCAGGCAGCCGGGGTGAGTTTCGCCGTCCTGGGGGAGGAGGAGACCTGTACTGGTGATCCAGCTCGGCGTCTAGGTAACGAATATCTCTTTCAGATGCTGGCCCAGCAAAACATTGAGACGCTTAAGAACTACCAGGTCAAGAAGATTGTCACGCATTGTCCGCATTGTTTTAACACCTTGAAGAACGAGTATCCGCAGTTTGGGGGGCATTTTGAGGTCATGCACCACAGCCAACTCATTGCCCGACTGCTGCAGGACGGCCACATTACTCCTACACAAGCGCTGCGTGACAAGGTGACCTACCACGATGCCTGTTATCTCGGACGCCACAACGACGTCTTTACCGAACCACGTCAGACCCTGCAGGCGATCCCTGGGCTCGAGTCCCAGGAGATGCGCTGGAATCAGCGTAAGGGCCTGTGCTGCGGTGCCGGGGGAGGGCATGCGTTCATGGAAGTGAATATCGGGCGGCGCGTTAACCATATCCGCACGGAGCAGGCTATCGAGACTGGTGCGGCCGTGGTGGCGACCGGCTGTCCATTCTGCATGCAGATGTTTGAAGATGGTATTAAGGCGAAGGGAGTCGAGGAGCGCATGCGGGTGCAGGATATTGCTGAACTGGTGGCGCACTCCCTCCCTGACGACCCAGAAAGGGGCGCAGGATGAACCGACCCATTTACCTCGACCACCAAGCCACGACGCCCATTGATCCAGCCGTCCTCGAGGCGATGATGCCGTACCTCACCGACAAGTTTGGCAATGCGGCGAGCCGCACGCACCGCTATGGCTGGGAGGCCGAAGAGGCGGTGCATACGGCCCGCGAGCAGATTGCCTCCCTCATTGGGGCCAAGCCAGAAGAGATCGTCTTCACGAGTGGAGCCACGGAATCGGATAACCTGGCCCTCAAGGGGATTGCCTGGGCGTATCGTGACAAGGGCAACCATATCATTACCACCACCACCGAGCATAAGGCGGTGCTGGATAGCTGTAAAGCCCTTGAGAAAGATGGCTTTAACGTGACGTATGTGCCAGTCGATCGCATGGGGCTCGTCGATCCCGAGGACATTCGCCGCGCCATTACCCCTCACACTGTGCTTATCTCCGTGATGTACGTGAATAGCGAAATCGGCACCATCGGGCCATTGGCGGCCATTGGTGACATTGCCCACGAGCACGGGGTGCTGTTCCACACTGATGCGGTGCAGGGCGTAGGGAAAATTGCCTGTAATGTCAATGACCTGCACGTGGATCTCATGTCGCTCTCAGGCCATAAGCTCTACGCCCCGAAGGGCGTGGGGGCGCTCTATATCCGCAAAACGCGTCCCCGGCGCATTCGTATACGGCCCCTGCTCGATGGCGGTGGACACGAGCGCGGGGTACGTTCTGGCACGCTCAACGTCCCGGGCATTGTGGGCTTTGGGAAAGCCTGTGAGCTGGCGCAGCAACTGTGGCCCGAAGAGAGCCTGCACCTGTGCGGTCTGCGTCAGCGTCTCTACGACGGATTACGGGAGCGCCTCGATGACATCTATCTCAACGGCCATCCGGAACAGCGCCTCCCCGGCAACCTGAATATGAGTTTTGCCTATGTGCAGGGTGAATCGCTCCTGATGAGTCTGAAGGACATTGTGGCGCTCTCGTCTGGCTCAGCGTGTTCGTCAGGGTCCACAGAACCTTCGTATGTGCTACGGGCCATTGGGGTGGATGACACACTGGCCAGCGCCTCGATTCGTTTTGGGCTGGGGCGCCGCACTACTGAGGAGGAGATCGACACTGTCATCCATGCGGTAGTGGAAAAGGCCGAGCGCTTGCGGGCGCTGGCACCGGCCAGTGACCTGAAAGTGGGGTCGCAGATCTGAGGCTGCAAGGGAGGCAGTATGCTCGCGAAAGCCCTCACAATAGCTGGCTCTGATTCTGGCGGGGGGGCTGGGATTCAGGCCGATCTCAAAACCTTTGCGGCCCTTGGCGTGTATGGCATGAGTGCCATTACGGCGATTACGGCGCAGAACACCTGCGGTGTCAGTGCTGTGCAGGGCATTGCCCCAGAGATCGTGGCAGCGCAGATTCGGGCCGTGGTCACGGATATCGGCGTGGGGGCCGCGAAAACTGGTATGCTGTTTTCTGCAGAGATTATCCGGGCTGTGGCTGCGACAGTGCGGGCCCTGGATCTCCGGTTACTGGTGGTGGACCCGGTTATGGTAGCCACGAGTGGTGACCGGTTGCTGCAGCACGAGGCTGAAGAGAGTTTGCGGCAGGATATCTTGCCGCTGGCGACTGTGGTGACGCCCAACCTGGCGGAGACAGAGGTGCTCGTGGGCCGCAAGGTGGCCAGCCTGGAGGAGATGCGGGTCGCTGCCGAACAGATTGTGGCTGGGGGGGCGCGTGCTGTGGTGGTGAAGGGCGGCCACGCCATCACGAAGGCGACTGATGTGTTTTACGATGGCAGCCGCATGGAACTGTTGCAGAGTGAGGTGGTGGCCACATCTAACACACATGGCACCGGCTGCACCTTTTCGGCTGCCATCTGCGCCTATCTCGCCCGTGGTGCTGAGCTGCTTGAAGCTGTGCGGCGGGCCAAGACGTATATCACGGGAGCGCTCCGTCACTCTCTGACCATTGGACAGGGCAGTGGACCAGTTGGGCACTTCTGGAACGTGACCTATCCGACGGACTGATAGCCATGGAACATCCCACGACGCCGGGTACGCCCCGCATCCGTATTGTCCAAGCGGCCCCGCATGGGGTGCCAGCGTCTGGGCCAGGGTGTTTAGGGGTACTGGGCGGGGCCTACAATCCGATCACGAATGCGCATCTGGCGATTGCCGACACCGTTGTTAGGACGTTTGGTCTCCAGGAAGTCCTGTTTTTGCTGCCAGAAGTCCCGCCGCACAAGGATATTTTTGGCGCCTCCCTGGAGCAGCGTCTGGAGATGATGCAACTGGCAGTGGAGGACCTGCCGTATGCCGCGGTCGGACTCAGTACCCATGGTCTATTTCTTGACATGTACCAGGGCTTGCTGGGGATATACCCGCCCCACACAGAAGTCTTTTTTCTGACTGGACGTGATGCTGCCGAGCGCATTCTCACCTGGAAGTATGACGATGCGGCAGCAGCATTGCGCCAGATGTTTACAGCTTTTCAATTGATTGTGTGCGATCGCGATGGCCCCTTTCATCTCCCAGACGATCCATTGCTTGTCCCTTATCGGCAGCGCATCCACTGCTGTACACTGCCTCCAGGCTTCAATCATGTCTCGGCCACTGAAGTCCGCCAGCGTTGCTGCCAGGGGTTACCCCTGGATGATCTGGTACCTCCAGGGGTGGGGCGCTATATTGGTGAGCACAAGCTCTACGTCGAGTAAATCCTCCCTCTTGATACACACGTCCACGAGCGGCAGCCAGACGCGGCGGTCGTGCAGGCCACGGTACGCTATACTATGTACAGCGGACGGGTGACCGAGGAAACGCATCGCTTCCGCTTGGTCGCGGAGCCTGAAATCCAGCGCTGGCTCATTGCGGAGCAAACACCCGGGGTACGGCTGCCACGGAGCTTCTGATGAGGAGTAGCCCTGGATGGGCTCTAGAGCATCGATCAAGTCATCGGTGGCAGCATTTCTGGTCTCCTCTCCCGGAGGGAGAGGGAGCTAACGAGCGCATTGTATGTTACCAAAAGGATATCCCAGTATTATGCTTGAGCAACTACACCAACTTTTTACTCCTCAAATTGAGGCTCAGGCGCTCCAGGCTGCCCTGAGTCGTTTGCGTCAAGGCTTGCCACCACCTGTGATCTGGCTCTTTGGTAAAGTACAATCTGGGAAGACCGCAATCATCCGCGCCCTGACCGGTGCTGAGCGCGCCCAGATTGGTTCTGGTTTTGCGCCCTGTACGCGCTGGGCGACCAGGTACGATTTTCCTAATACCGATTTTCCTCTTGCAATCTTTCTCGACACGCGAGGCCTCGGTGAAGCTGGATACGATCCGCGCGAGGACGTCGCCGCGTTTCAAGCAGAAGCCCACATGCTGCTTGTCGTTGTCAGGGCTATGGATATGGCCCTTGAGCAACTCCTGGGCGCGCTCAAAGCTATCATTCAGGCAAAACCATCCTGGCCAATCGTCGTGGCGCAAACGACCTTGCATCACGGCTACCCGCCAGACCGGTACGAGCACGTGTATCCATACCCCTTCGCGTCGTGGCCCTGGCCGGCGACAGTGCCGGCGCAGGTAAGGCGTGCGCTTGACTTTCAGCGCACACTTTTTGCCGACATGCCGATCACCCGTTTTGTTCCTCTCGATTTCACCTTAGCTGAAGACGGCTTTCTCGATCCATTCTACGGACGAGAGGCGTTGCTTGACGCCTTAGCTGAGGCACATCCGCATGCCGTGTACCAGACATTGCAACAACTCCCCGCCCTGACGCAGGAGCTGAAAAGTCTGCATTTCCGCCACGCGCAACCCCACATCATAGCGTATGCTTGTGCTGCTGGGGCGGTGGGGGCCACCCCATTGCCTATGGCCGATCTGCCGATTATCAGTGCGCTGCAACTGAAAATGCTGCATACGATTGCTGCCATCTATCGACAACCACTGCGCCTGAAGACGTTTCTCGAACTAGCGAGTACGGTTGGATTGGGGGTACTCTTGCGCCAGGGGACACGCAGTCTGCTCAAAGTCATCCCTGGGTTTGGCTCTGCCGTGTCAGGCATCTACGCAGGGGCGGTGACCTATGCGCTCGGTTGTGCCCTCTGCTTCTATTATCAAATCATCTTTGACGGCCATCTGCCACGCCCCGAGCAACTGAAAGCGTTTTACAACGAGAAACTCACCGAGGGCATGCAGCTCTTGCGCAAGAGGGAGGCTGGGAGTCAGTCCCCAGAAGCCATGGAGCAGTCTTCACAATGAACTCGACGCAGTCGCACAGCCGCAGTTCGCATCCTGCCAGCCACACGCCACCGGGACAGCGCTGGCGGCTATGGGTGCTTGGTGCCTGCGTGGGTCTGCCGTTGTTGGTATTTGGCGTGGCCGGGGCACTGTGGCTCTACGAACATCATTGGCTCAAGTGGGTCGGACTGGCATTTTTATGTGGTGAGGCGCTGTTCCTCTGGCTCGTGCGGCGCTGGAGCCGTACAGACGCGGCGCTGCTGCCGCAACCATCTGCCGTCGTGCCGCCGACGTTTGCACCACGGGACGAGGCAGCGTGGGAGTTGGTGCAGGAATACCTGGAGCGCATTGATCGCGGCGACATCCAATTTGAGGATGTCGAGCAGTTCTTGTCGCTTGGCCGAGAGATTCTGGAGCGCATTGCCACATACTATCATCCAGACAATCGGGAGCCGCTTTTAGCCATACCAGTGCCACTGTTGTTTCGTGCGCTGGAAGAAACAGCGCATGATTTAGCGCAGGCGACAGCGGCGCTGCCTCTGGCCCATCGCATCACCATTGGAGATGCGGTGCGCGGCTATCGTCTGCACCAAAAAATCATGCCGGCGTACCATGTCTATCGGTTGCTGTATCCACTCTTCAACTGGCATAATGCACTTTTCCAACGCCTAGTCACCGATCGACTCTTCGATCTCACCAAGCAAACTCTCAATCAATGGCTTCTCAAGTGGTATGTGGATCGGGTTGGCTATCATGCTATTGAACTGTATAGTGGCAAGCTACTCCTAACCCGGCAGTTGGACCTGTCTACTCCGCCGCTGTTTTCCGAAACTACCGAGAAACTGGCGCCATTGCAGACCAGTACAGCCGAACCGCTACGCATCCTGATACTCGGGCAACTGAAGGCGGGCAAGTCCAGTCTCGTCAATGCCCTCTTTGGGACCGCACCGGCTGCCACTGATGTGTTGCCCATGACGGCACGCGTAACCTCTTACGTTCTGGACCGCCCGGAGCTAGGAAGCACAGTCATTATCTCTGACATGGGCGGGTACGAAGATCCCAACGTCCCCATGGAACGAGTCGAAGCCGCACTGGCTGAGGCCCAGCGCGCCGATCTCCTCTTCTTAGTGCTCTCAGCGGTCAACGCCGCGCGCGAGCCAGACCGACGCTTGTTGTCACAACTGCGCAGCCATTTTGCTACACAGCCAGCCTTACGCCCGCCGCCAGTAGTGGTCGTGCTGACCCATATCGATGTGCTTCGTCCGCGCCGTGAGTGGACCCCGCCGTACAACATTGTCAGTCCAGACTCAGCCAAAGCCCATGCGATCCATGGCGCCTTGCATGCCGTATCTACAGATCTGCTGCTCCCCCCGGAGCTGATCGTGCCCGTCTGTCTGTTGCCTGAACGACTCTACAACGTGGAAGAGGCCCTGGTGCCGCTCCTAGTGCAGGTGCTGCCGGACGCCAAGCGGACGCTGTTGCTCCGTAGCCTGAAGACGCTGCGCCAGCAAGAGGCCTGGGAACTGCTAGGGCGTCAAGCACGCACCGCCGGACAGTTCCTATGGCAACTCAGCGGGGAGGTGTTGAAAAAGGCACTGGAGCGTGTGCTGACTTAGGGGAGCCTATGAGCGCGTCCCTGGACCTTCGACCCCTTCCCCCCTGGCTGGGGAAGGGCGCCCGTTAAGCTGGGCGCCCTCTGCCCACGCAGTGGCAGGGAACGGGGCGCCGTTAAACTGGCGCCCCTCCGCCGACGCAGTCGCGGGGAACGGTTGAGATGGGGGGTTGGCTATCTACAGCCTTGCGTGTACACTACCCGCACAGCCCGGTCAGAGCTATGACACCAGGGCGAAGAGGAGCGAGACATGTTTAAAATCGGTATTGATGTCGGTGGCACGTTCACCGATTTCGTGGTCGTGCGTACCCATGAACCGCCGCGCTATTTCAAAACCCACTCGACACCCAGCGATCCGTCAGAGGGTGTGCTCACCGGCTTGCGGGAAGTCGCTGCGGCGTACGATTGCACGCCTGAGGAGCTGTTGGCGAGCACAGAACTGCTCATCCATGGCACGACGGTGGCCACGAATACGCTCATTGAACGCAAAGGCGCCAGGGTCGGACTGCTCACCACTGCCGGCTTTCGCGACCTGCTCGAAATGCGCGAGGGCATGAAAGAGGACCGCTACAACCTGCGCATGCCCCCCGTAGAGCCGCTTGTGCCACGCTACCTGCGGCTAGGTGTGCCCGAGCGTGTACGCTGGAATGGCGATGTGGCGACGCCTCTCGACGAGGCGGCCGTGGCGCAGGCACTCACGGCGCTGAAGCAGGAAGCCGTGGAGGCCCTGGCCGTCTGCCTGCTGTTCTCCTACCTCAATCCCAGCCACGAACAGCGTATCGCCGAGTTGATTCGCGCCAGATTCCCAGACATGTACCTCTCCCTATCGCATGAAATCCTGCCGCAAATTAAAGAGTTCGACCGCCTCAGCACCACCGTGGTGAATGCCTATGTTGGCCCGGTGTTCGCGGAATATCTACGCCATCTCAAGGAGCGTCTGGCCAGGCTGGCGCCACTGCGTGAGGTGCTGATCATGCAGTCGAACGGCGGCGTGGCGCCGCTTGACGACGCCAGACGTCTGGCGGTGCAGGCCATTTTATCTGGGCCGGCAGGCGGTGTGAGTGGGGCGGCGTTCTATGGGCAGCAAGTGGGTCTGTCGAGGGTCATTGGCTTTGATATGGGTGGCACAAGCACGGACATTTCCCTGATAGACAGCAGCATCCCGCATCTCACCACGGAAAAATTCGAGGCCGGCTGGAAGATCGCGGTGCCCATGATCGACATGCAGACCCTGGGCGCCGGCGGTGGTAGCATCGCCCAAGTCGATGCCGGCGGTATCCTGCACGTAGGCCCGCAGAGCGCTGGGGCTGATCCCGGGCCGGCCTGCTACGGCAAAGGCGGCACACACGCCACGGTCACGGACGCTAATCTGGTGCTCGGGTTCCTCGACCCGGACAATTTCCTGGCAGGGAAAGCTCAACTTGATCGGCATCTGGCTGAGCAAGCCCTGCACGCGCACGTGGCCACCCCCTTGGGCCTCACCACTGTGGAGGCAGCCTATGGCGTGCATCAGGTGGTGTCGACCACGATGGCTGAAGGCATTCGCCTCCTGTCCGTGAAGCGCGGGGTCGATCCCCGTGACTTTGCCCTCCTCGCTTTTGGCGGCGCCTCGGGCTTACACGTCAGTAGAGTGGCGCGACATTTGCAGATCCACACCGTCCTGATCCCAACAGCAGCGCCGGTGCTGTCCGCCTACGGCATGCTCAATACCGATCTGCAGTACACCTTCTCCAGGTCCTACACTGCGAGTCTTGACCAGGTCGATCTGGAGGCAGTGCGCGCGCTCACGGCTGCACTCGAAGCCCAGGGGCGAGAGCGGCTGCGCGCTCAGGGCATTTTAGATAGCGCCATTGAGGTGATGCTATCAGCTGATATGCGCTACCTCGACCAGGTCTACGAGGTCAACGTGCCGATTCCAGACCTGACCCAGGAGCGCTCCGCCCTGCTGTGTGAGTGGGCCAGCAATTTCCACACACGCTATCAGGAGCTCTATGCCTATCACCAGCAAGAGCAGGAGATCCGCCTGGTGACACTGCGCGTCACCGTGCTTGGACGGCTGCCCAGGGTTGCTCTGCCCGCACAGGAGCCCAATGGCGCTCCAGCCCTGGCCTTGAAGGGACAGCGGCGCGTGTACCTCGGCGAGTGGTGCGAGGTGCCAGTGTATGCTACCGACAAGCTCTCGCCTGGCACCGACATTCCAGGGCCAGCGCTCCTCGAAGCGCCTTTTACCACGATCGTGGTCGAAGCCGGCGATACCGCCAGGGTGGACCCATATGGCGGTATTGAGTTGCACGTGGAACTCGACGTGCTCGCCAAGGATGAGACCAACACGGCAGGTCTCGAGCAACCTGATCCCATCACGCTCGCCGTGGTGGAGCATCGTCTCGGCTCCATTGCCCTGGAAATGGCCGAGGTCATGCTGCGCACGTCGATGTCGCAGATCCTCAACTCCAGCCGCGATTTTTCCACCGCTATCCTCGACTCGGACTGCCAGCTCATCGCCCAGGGCGAAGGCATTCCCGTGCATATCAGCGCCTTACCGCCGGCCGGAGAAGCCGTCCGGGACTACTTTGGCGACGACATCGCCGAGGGAGATCTCTTTGTCTTGAATGATCCATACTTCGGCGGCAGTCACCTCCCTGACATCACCATCATCTCGCCGATTTTCTACGACGACAGACTCATGTTTTACGCGGTCAACCGGGCACACCACAGCGACGTGGGTGGGGCCACCTATGGCGGCTACAACCCGGCGGCGAGTGAAATCTACCATGAGGGCTTACGCCTGCCCCCATTAAAACTCTATGACAAAGGGGTGCCACGCCAGGATCTGCTGCACATGCTGGCGATCAATGTGCGCCACTCGGAAAATTTTCTGGGCGATTTGAACGCCCAGATAGGATCTGTGATGATCGCTGCACGGCGTATGCACGCCCTCCTGGAACGCTACGGCCCTGAGCGCTTGCAGCGCTGTGTCACAGACATTCTAGCCGCCACAGAGCGTCAGGTGCGCCAGCTCATCGCCAGCTGGCCAGACGGCGTGTACAAGGGCGAGACCTTTATTGACGACGATGGCTTTGACAGCACCATGATACCTATCCGGGCGACGGTGACGATCCAGGGTGATACTATGACGGTGGATCTGAGCGAGTCAAGCCCACAGGTCACCGGCTTCATCAACAGCTCCTATGCCAACACACGCTCATTGGCCCACGCTGCCATCATGTATATGGCCCCGGCCGATGTGCCGAAAAATGAGGGCTCGATGCGGGCCGTCACGATCATTGCCCCCAGGGGCCTTATTGTGAACCCCAACCCGCCAGCGCCTGTATGCATGAGCACGAACCACTGTGGCGAGGAGATCATTGAGGCCATCTTTAAAGCCCTGGCGCCGGCCGTGCCCCAAGTCGTGAGCGCTGGCTTTTCACGTCGACTGCGTTTTGCCATGAACGGCCATGATCCGCGCACTGGACGCCAGTTCATCTGGCACTTCTTCCATGCGCGTGGCGGTGGCGGCGCGTCGCAGGGCTGTGACGGCTGGTCCAACGTTGGCGAGATCAATGTGGCAGGCGGTATCCGCAGCCCCAGTGTGGAACTCACCGAAGAGCGTTTTCCATTCTTCATCGAGCACTACGAATTCCGCCCTGACTCGGGTGGCGATGGCACCTGGCGCGGTGGTCTGGGAGCAACGTTCTCGATGATCTATGAAGGCGATCAGGTGGCGCTCCTCAACACCGCTGGTGATGGGGTAGTCAATCCCCCCTATGGGTTGTGCGGTGGCAAGCCTGGCCAACCGCACATCTACCGCCTGTTCTCCAATGGCCAGGAGCGCGTGTTGCGCTCAAAGGAAGTCAGTGTGCGGGTACAACCGGGCGACCGCATTTTCTGCCTCTCGGCCGGCGGTGGCGGTTTTGGTGATCCCCAGGAGCGCCCAGCAGCGCAGCGTGCCTGGGACGTGAAAAATGGTTACTGCAGCACATAGCCCTGGGACGCTCCCAAAGCTTGTAGTGAGTCCAGACAGAGAGGAGGACGGCAGTCATGGAGCGCCCTGTGACAATGGCCGGCAGAGATTGGAGTGGGATGAGCCCGATCCGATACCCGGATCCGGCCATCAGGATCCTTGACCCACGCTTCAAGCCCTATGCCCTCGGCCATACTCCGGTGCAGCGACTCTACACGGGGACACTGTGGGCCGAAGGCCCCTGCTGGTTTGGAGATGGGCGCTATCTGCTGTGGAGCGATATTCCTAACGATCGGATGCTACGTTGGACTGAAGAGACGGGCACGGTCAGTGTGTTCCGTCAGCCGGCTAATCACACCAACGGCAACACCCGCGACTGGCAAGGGCGCCTTATCTCTTGCGAGCATGGCACGCGCCGAGTGACTCGTACCGAGTATGACGGCAGCATCACCGTGCTGGCGAATAGTTATCAGGGCAAACCGCTCAATGCCCCAAACGACGTGGTTGTCCATCCCGACGGTGGCATCTGGTTCACTGATCCGGGCTATGGGAGCCTCATGCACTACGAAGGCACCAAAGGGGAACTCGCGCTCAAGGAAGCTGTCTATCGCATCGATCCGCATACTGGAGCGCTCGTGCTCGTCACCGACGCGTTGGCGAAACCCAATGGCCTCTGTTTCTCCCCGGACTATCAGAAACTCTACATCGTCGACACAGGGGTAACACATACTCCGGATCATCCCCGCGAGATCACCGTCTGGGATGTCGTGGATGGCCAACGCCTGCGGCATGGCCGCACTTTTGCCAGCATGGTCTTTGAGGGGATGGAGGGGATGTCTGACGGCATTCGCGCCGATATCGCTGGCAATATCTGGTCTGCCGCCGGTTGGAGCGGTGAGGGTTTTGACGGCGTGCACATCTTTGCCCCCAATGGGGACCGCATCGGTCAGATCATGTTGCCCGAGAGTTGCTCCAACCTGTGCTTCGGCGGGCGCAAGCGCAATCGCTTATTCATGACCGGCAGTCAATCTCTCTATGCGGTGTATGTAGAAACCCAGGGAGCGCATATAGCGTGAGAGGATCCCACGACAACCCGGAGGCGTGGCGCTCATACATCAAAGTCCATGCCTACGTAGATGAGGTGGGAGACCCCCTGCGTCTTACTCTCCGCACGCCCATGCCGAGCATCCAGCGCCGATGTTATGGCGACTATTCTACTATGCAGTTCTTTGATCTCCACGCCGAAAATCGCTACAGCCCTGGTCAACAACGCTTCGGGTTGCTCCAGGAGAGCCGTCAGCAGATGCATACAGTGCACCTCTTCCACTCGTGCCGTCGCCGCCAACGCTGCGGCACGTTGAAAGGACATTTTACAGGCCTTACTGCGGTGCATAATCTTCTTGGGATGACTGGCTGTGCCGTTCTCTACTACGGCTCGCACTGTTTTGATCAGGGTGGTAGGAGACAAAGCAAACGTCCGCAAGGCTTCTTCCACTGTCTCTGCTTCGGCATACAGACTGCGCAGATCAATTTTCCCGTTGGGCACCAATTTTCCACGTTGCTTCATGGCGCGGAGCCACGTACCGAGTTTGCAAATCCCTATGAAAACATCCGCGTTTTCGATATGTTGATGCCCAGAGTGCATCGCCTCACCGGACGCGAGCTGCCACGCTATATAAGCACCTTGTGAGAGTGTTGGCATAGTGATCGCCTCGTTCGTATCCTCTACCTCTCCATAGAGGCTAGGGATAGCACCAGAAGGCCGCGCTGCGTACAGGGATGGTGTACGCCTCTATAGAGAGTCACTTCTGTGTCTGGCTCGTTCTGTTCTCCCGGGCCAGTGGCAAAGTTGCTCTTGCATTAGATATCGGCAAGGATGAAGTAATTCTATACTTTCATTCTATGTGATGACGCATACAGCGATGTGTCAGGAGATACACAGCGGCACAGGGTTGACCTGGTGGCCTGCTGCGAAAGTCCTCAGATCTCTGGACAGCGTGGGGACAAACAGGTATCGTAGAGATCCTGAGAACCATCCCCAGCGGGGGTGGCCTGACCGCTTCACAGGAGGAGCGCCATGACACCCGAAGAATACCTCAATCGTGCCCGCGCCTTGATCCCTGCCATACGTGAGCGTGCTCCGTATATGGAGCAACTGCGGCGTCTACCCGACGAAACGTTCAAGGAGTTCCAGGAGGCTGGTCTCTTCCGAGCGCTCCAGCCCAAGCGCTATGGGGGCTATGAATTGGAGCCGGGGGTGTTCTTTCAGGCCGGCGTCGAGATCGGCACTGTCTGTGGATCGAGCGCCTGGTGCCTCACCGTCGTCGGCGTTCACAACTGGCAGCTTGGCCTGTTTCCCCCGCAAGCGCAAGAGGATGTCTGGCACGAGGATACGAGCCTCCAGATCTCCTCGGCCCTGGCGCCAACCGGGACGGTGGAACGTGTCGATGGGGGCTTCCTGCTACACGGGCGCTGGTCGTTCTCGAGCGGCTGCGATTTTTGCCAATGGGCTGTCCTCGGTGGTACTGTCCCGTCTACGCAAGAGGACGCGCCGCCCGATGTGCGCAGTTTTCTCGTGCCGCGTAGTGACTACATCATCGACGACAACTGGCATGTCATGGGCCTGTGCGGCACCGGCAGCAAGGACATCGTGGTCGAGAAAGCGTTCGTGCCGGAGTACCGCACCCTTTCGTACCTTGATACATTTCACCTCCGCCATCCTGGGGCCGCGGTCAATGATGGTCCTCTCTTTCGTCTCCCCTTTGGCGTCGTCTTTCCCTATGCCCTGGTAGCGCCGGCCATTGGGGTGGCACTAGGGGCTTTGCAGCACTTTCGCGAGCAGGCGCGGGCGCGCGTGTTCCGTGACGGCGCACGGGTCATGGAGGATCCGTTCGTGCAGTTCCGTCTGGCCGACGCTGCCGCTGACGTGGATGCGGCACACGCCCGCATGCGCCACAACTTTGAAGAGATGATGGCCCTCGCTGGCGCCGGCAAGGAGATTCCTCTCGAATCCCGAGCGCGGTATCGGTGGGACGCCGCCAAGGCCACGACCTGGTGTGTGCAGGCCGTTGATCGTCTCTTCGAGGCCAGTGGGGGTCGCGCCGTCTTCCTGCATAACCCTATCCAGCGCTCCTGGCGCGATGTGCATGCCATACGGGCGCACGCTGGCAACAATCCCGATAAAGCGGCCCTGATCTTCGGGCGTTCTGAGTTCGGTCTGCCACCGCAGGAATTGCGATTCTAACAGGAGACATTGTCCATGACAGAGCCCCAGACCCCCATATACCTTGCGGATGGGATGCCGCGACGCACGTTCCTGAAAACGCTTGGCATCGCCAGTGGTAGCCTGATGCTCGCCGGGCTCCCCAGCCTGCAGGCGCAGACTGGCCAGTCTGGCACCTCGACGTTCCAATTAAAAGCCCCTGAGCCCAATCCCAAGTATGGCGGGACTCTACGCTACGGCATCCTGAGCGCTCCAGCACACTTCGACGTGCATCAATCCGGCACCGTGTCGAACATGGCGGCCCAGGGCCCCATGTACGACAACCTGATTCGGCGGCATCCCCTGGACTGTCAGACGATCATTCCAGACCTGGCGCAGAGCTGGGAGATTGCACCGGATGGCAAAACCTATACCTTCTTTCTGCGCCAGGGCGTGCAATTCCACGATGGGGCTGATTTCACTGCTGACGATGTGCACGCCACCTTCTCGCGCATCATCTTTCCCCCGAAGGGTTTTAGCAGTCCACGTACGCCTCTGTTTTCGGCTGTGGAAGCGATCAACGTTCGCGACCCTCATACCATCGAGTTCAAGCTGCGTGAGGCACGCCCGAAGGATTTTATGCTCGGTGCCTTTGCCAGCGGTTGGAACATCATCGTGCGCAAAAAGACGTTGGAGGACAACAATTACAGCCTGCGCACGGTCGAGGCCTTCCCCGGCACGGGCCCGTTCAAGCACGTCAAGCGCGCCGACAAAGAAGTCTGGATTATGGAGAAGAACCCCAACTACTGGAACAAGGGGTTGCCCTACCTCGACCGCCTGGAGATCTATCACCTCCAACCCTGGTCGCCCGATGTGGCGGCGTCACTACTCGGTGGTAAAGTGGACTACGCGCGTACCGTTGATCCGGTCGCCGCCAGGAAAATCAAAACCATGCCAGGGTTGACCTTTATGGATTTCTACCAGAGCGTTATTCATGCCCTCTGGGTCAATAATGCCAAAAAGCCGCTCAATGATCCGCGCGTGCGGCGGGCTATGCACCTGGCGCTCGATCGGCACGCCCTGGTGGATGTGGTCAAGGATGTGACACCGACCCTCGTCGGTGGTTTTACCTATCCCTTCTCGGAATTTGCCGCGTCAACTGAGGAACAGAGCAAGCTCCTGGGTTACCAGCGTGATGCCACCGCATCTATTAAAGAGGCGCGCCGCTTGCTGGCCGATGCCGGGTATGCGCAGGGCATCAAGGGGCTGGATTTCATGGTCCGGGAACTGCCGCACCACAAACTGTGGTCCGTCGCCCTCCAGGCCATGCTTAAAGAAAACCTCAACATCGAAACCAACATGCGCGCGGTGCAGACATCCGTGTGGTTCGACGAAGCCCAGTCTGGCAATTTTGATATCACAATTAGCGCCATTGTCTCCACGCTGCTCGATCCGTCGGACTACTTTAACTCGTGGTATGTCACGAATGGCCCGCAGAACTACTCCAAATGGCACAACGAGCAGTTCGATAAGTTAGCGGACCAGATCGACCACGAGCTGGATCTGGCCAAGCGCAAGGCTCTCATTCGCCAGGCCGAGAACATCATGGAACAGGATCCCCCCGTACTCCCCGTGACCTGGGAGAAGATGAATGACGCCTGGTACAACTACGTGAAGGGTTATCTGCCAACCACCAGCTACTTTGGGATTTACGACGTTGTGCGCTGGGATACGGCGTGGCTGGATAAGTGAACTATGGACGTTCTCAGCAAACTCCTGGCCCGAGGTGAGAATCTGCACACGGAATTTAAGCAATGGCCGGTGCACGCTGATGACCTAGCAGCCGCTATGGCCGCTTTTGCCAATACTGATGGCGGACGTATTGTGCTGGGGGTCGATGATCGCGGGCAGGTGGTAGGCCTGGCGGAAAGCGACCGTGATCGCATCGCGCAAGTTGTAGACAATGTCGCTTTCCACAACGTTCATCCACCAGTCACAGTGGTGCTGGAAACGGTAACAGACGCCCAGGGGCGGGTAGTGCTGATGGCGCAGGTGCCGCAAGGTAGCCAGCGCCCATATCGTACCAATCGTGGTGTCTATTACATTCGCACGAACTCAGGCCGCAGACAGGCCTCGCGCGAGGAATTGCTGCGTTTGTTCCAGGCCAGCGCCAGTCTGTATTACGATGAAACGCCCATACTGACGACAGCGCCGGCCGACATCGAAGCCCAGGCCCAGACTGATGTGCTAGAGCTGGCCAGGCAGCGCGGGTGGGATATTGCCACGATTGATCCGCAGCGCCTGCTGTCGAACTGGAGGCTGCTGAGCCAGATAGATGGACAGCTCTCGCTTACTGTTGCTGGCGTGTTGTTCCTCGCGAGAAATCCACAGCGCTGGTTGCCTACTGCGTATGTATCAGCACTACGCATCCCAGGCTCTGATATCAGCATTGCACCATCCGATCAAAAGCACATTACCGGGCGGCTGCTCACGGTCCTGGAGGACGCAAAGCGCTTTCTCGACATTCACTTGCGTCGTCCGCATCGGATTCAGGGTCTGGCGCCAGAAGTAACGCCGGAGTTGCCGGCAGAAGTGCTGCGCGAAGCCCTGGTGAACGCCCTGGCCCACCGTGACTACACGATCTCTGCCCCGATTCGTGAGATCGTGTTTGATGATCGGATTGAGATTCGCACACCGGGAGCGTTGCCCAACACGGTCACGCTGGACAGCCTACCCTTTGGTATCCACGTGCTGCGCAATCCGATGATATACAGTATGCTGCTGCGCATCGGCCTGGTCACAGATGCCGGCAGCGGCATCCCACGCATCATCCGCTTGACACGCCAGGCGACCGGGCAAGAGCCGACCTTCCGCCAGGAAGGGAATGAGTTCGTGCTCTCCCTGCCCCGCAGCAGCGCAGAAGGATGGTGAGGCAGCCGCATCCGAGGGGGCATCGCAAGCCAGCCCTCCCACTTGTCCCGCGCCACTCCTGACGATCCCCCCATTGTATGCCCCCATACCGGTCGCTATCCCCGAGTTTTTTCAAAAAAAATCATCGTCACCATCCCCAGGGCATGCGGGAAAACTGCCTGTGCCCAGTACTTACTCTATAAGACCCGGGCAGAGGACCCTCCCACGGGAAGTCGCCCGAACCCAGTGTGCTTGAACCCCCTCCGAGCAGACAAGGAGAAACTCCATGGATAGCCAGTACACCAACCAGGCTCAGGTCGATTTTACGGTCGGCGGGTCCTTTCATGGCTACGCTCAGGTTTCCCGGGCCCATGTCGTGATCGTATTCGATAACCAGCAGGAAGTCAGCGCCATTCCGGACAAACCCAACCTGATCAAGGTTCCCCTGGGTGGCGATGACACGGTCTTATCCATGCTCACCCGCCTGAGCACCGCTAGACCTGACGTGCACCCCTTGTTAGCAGAGTACGAGAAGCGCCCCAACATCCACGGCTAAGATCCGACGCCGGATGATGCGCCTGGGCGGCTTGACCTATGCCCCTCTGTCGTGGCGCACGATCCACAACACCAGGGATGTGACCCGCGAGAACCTGGCGTTCATGGTCGATGGCCCCATCGCTGTGCGCGAACTGCGCGACCTGGAACTCTATGAATTACCGCTGCGCAGCGAGGCCGGCACCCCCCTCCACGACAATCAACGCCTGCGCAGCCAGCTCGCGGCGACCCTGGCTCAAGCCCGTTATACGGACTGCGTCAATGACGGGTTGAATCTGCGCGAGGTCAATGAGATCCCCACGAGCCGCTTTGGCGGCATGCTGCGCGGCCGGGCCTGCTGGTCCCACATGCTCGATGCCGAGGCGCTGATGCGGGCGGTGGCGGCATACTGCCGTCTACAACTCAAGGCGCTGCGGCACCACCCTGAGCCAGCGGCGATGGACCTGGTGGAACGGCTTGACGTGGAACTCACCCCCAAAGGGCCCGCCCTGCCAACGGCGGACGACATCATGGCGCTGCTGAGCCAACCCCGGGGCGCCCATGCCGTGGGCATTGAGGAATCCGTCCGTGCCGAGCCCCAGCGCTTTGACGCCACGGTGTGGGTCTACACAGGGCAGACCCAATCGGTGGCCCTGCATGATGCCCTCCATGTCCACGAGCGGCCCGGGTCCCTGGCAGAGTTGTGCGCCCATCGGCAGCGTTTGCGCGGCTTGCTGGCCCACCTTGAGCAGGCCGCGTGAGGCGGCACAACACGTCGTCACCGTGCAGACCAGAAGCCTGCGCACACACCGCCAGGTCATGCACAACACCCTGCGCCGCCTGCGCTCGTTCCGGCGCTATCTTGACGCGATGATGCAGAGCGCTTCGCAAGTCAAACGTAGTGTGCGGGCCATGTGGGAGGCCTATGCCAGTGCCCACGCCCGTCACAGTGAAGCCGTAGCCCGCCTGGAGGTGTTAAGCGTCGCCGTGGCGCAAGTCACCGCGACCCTGGAACGCTATGAATGGCAGTGGCTGGGGCGTATTGAAAAGGGTTTGGAGACCGTGGTGGGCACGTGGGGCCTGCAGCTCGGGAGTGTAGCGTTTGCCCCGCTCGAAGTGTTCTACAGCGACTTGCTTGACGCCACCGTGCAGGCCATCACCGCCGTGGCCAGTGGCAAGACGGAGCAAGCCCTGGCCATCCTGCGGCCCGTGCTCCTGGGCGCGGTGTCACACGTGACGCTTGAAGGCCTGGCCCAGATGCTTGAGACCCCTGCTGAAGCGGAGGCCATTATCAGCGCTCTGGCGGCTGAGCGCTTCGCCTATCGGGTGCCGCTCTGGGGTGGCGCGAGCACGCAGATGCCGCCGCGCTATCACTATGTCATTTTGCCGCCGGTAGCGGCTGCAGATCTGGCAGCCCTCACGCAGGCGGCTGCAGAGCGGCATTTTGCCCCGTCGCTGGCCTCGGCGGCTTCGGCGGTGGCGGGCTGTTGCATCGTGACTTTGGCGTTTTATCCCGTGCACATACGTACCGAAGTGCTGACCTCGGTCTACGCGGCAACCCATGACTTCGTGACGCACAACGGCTCGCTGCCCCCAGTGGGTATGTCGGCCTAAAGTTCAACTCGGTGCATCGCCTACAGCGGTGCACCACCTGCGAAGGGAGGGATGATCATGTTCTGGAAAGCTTTGACCATGGTACTGTGTCTTGCTCTTGCGGCGGCGGTTGGGGGCTGGTACGGCCTCTTCCACGTCGTCGTGGGGCTCCCGGTGCTCCTCGTGGGTGCCCTGCTCTGGAAGATACTGCGTGGGCGCTTTGCAGATGCAGAGCAGGCCCTGGATGGGGAAGTCGACCAAGATGAGCCGAGCGTCGTCCATGGTGTGTGCATGGGCCTGGTTGCCAGCGCCGTCGCAGTAGGGATGCTGGCTGGCGCCTTCCCCCTGGCGACAGCCGTGGGGCTGCGGGACCTGGTAGAAGGACCGAGCTGTCGGGCAGTGGTGGACGAGCTGGCCATCTTGAACCAGGCAAAGTCGTATGCAGTGGTGGTAAGTCGCCTGGACGAGGCGCTGCAACAGCGCTGGGGGGCGGCCTGCCAGCACACCTTGCGTACGGCCAAGGTGGAGGCCCTGTTGGGTCAGGCTGGCAGATACCTGAAGCCGAACGCCTCGCACATCTCAAGCACATCTCGCTGGTGGCCAGTACGATGCAAGATACCCGACTGCAACAGCTCGTACAGAGCAAGCGCGATGCAGAACAGCAACGCCATGAGGCCGAGGCACAACATGTCGCAGCAGCGCAGCAGACGCAAGCACTTGTGCAGCAAGCACAAGCACAGGCCGCCATCATTCAGCAGCTGCAAGAGCAGAATACCAAGTTAACCGCTGTCCTCAAGGCCCTGGATATCCCCGTTGCGCATACGGCTAGCGGCATCAAGCTCACATTGACGGACAACGTGCTGCGCTTTGCCTCAGGCGAAGCCACCCTCGATGACCAGGCTCGCAAAAACCTCAAGCGCGTTGCCAGCGTGCTCGAACAAGAGACATACCGTCAACGGAGTATCCGGGTCATTGGCCATACGGATTCACAGGGCAACAACCACCGTGCCCTGTCCACAGCGCGGGCTCAGAGCGTTGCCGATGAGCTGATCAAGCACAGGGAGCCTATCTCCTGGCGTTTGAGCCCATGGGAGACACCAGCGCTGCATAGATGAATGGAGAAACTGGTCAGACGTCGGTTGTGGCAAGGGAGGAACAGCATGGCAGAAGACTCGGTCCTCAGCAATGACGGGGCAGCGCTGAATCGGCACGTTATCCAGCTCTATCGGCAGGGACGCTATGCCGAAGCCATCTCGTTTGGCGAACGCGCCCTGGCGATCTATGAGCGGAGCCTGGGGCCGGACCATCCCGAGACCGCCACTAGCCTCAACAACCTAGCCGTTCTCTACAGTGCTACGGCACGGCCCCACGACGCCCTCCCTTTGATGGAACAGGCACTGTCCATCGATGCCCTCATACTCGGGCAGGTCTTCTCCATCGGCTCTGAACAGCAACGCATGGCCTTCCTCAGAACGCAGCAAGCCACCCTGCATGCCTTCCTCTCCCTGGTCTGGGAACACTTTCGACGGGATGCCGAGGTGGTGAAGCGCACCTTTGATGTCGCCCTCAGGCGCAAAGCGTTGGGGGCCGAAGTCCTGTTCGCGCAGCGAGAAGCCATCCTGGGCGGCGCGTACCCTGCGCTCGAGCCCCAGTTACACCAGTTGCATGTGTTGCGTATGCAGATTGTCCAGAAAACCCTGACCGGTCCAGGCCCTGAGGGGCTCGCCGTACACCAGGAACGCCTGGCCCGGTGGCACTCCGAGAAAGAGCACCTCGAAGCTGCGCTGGCCCGTGAGATCCCCGAGATGAATCTGGAACGTCGGCTGCGCGCCGTGGATCGGCAGGTGGTGGCCTGGGCTCTGCCCAAGGCCGCGACACTGGTAGAATTCGTGCGCTTTGCTGTATACAACTTTCAGGCCGTCCCAGCCCGCGGGGAGCGGCAATGGCAGGCGCCACGTTACGTGGCTTTTGTCCTCCATGCGGGTGAGCCGGACCACGTGCAGATGATCGATCTAGGCGAGGCCGAGCCCATCGACCAGATGATTGCCACCTATCGGGCGCACCTGATCGCTGCCGCCGCGCCCGATCGCAGCCCTGGCACTGTGCACACTCCCGGCGCGGCCATTGGCACCGTCCTGCGCACGGCTCTCTTCGATCCTGTGGCCAGGGCGCTCCCCGACGGCTGCACCACCCTGCTCCTGGCCCCGGATGGGGCGCTCAGCCAGCTGCCCTTTGAGGTGTTACCCACGGCAGGGGGAAGTTATCTCACCGACACGATACAAATCACCTATCTCAGTGCTGGACGAGACGTGCTGCGCTTTCAGGCAGATACCCTGAGTGCCCCTACGGCACCGCTAATTGCCGCTGATCCCGACTTTGACCTGACAGACCGTGTGCCAGTCTCTGCCGCCGCGTCCTCCTCCGACCGCTCCTCGGCGCGGCGCTCGCGCGACCTCAGGCAGGGAGAACGCCAGTTTCGACGGCTTCCCGGTACGGTGGTGGAAGGCGAACGCATTGCCGCACTCCTCGGCGTGATGCCCTGGTTGGCCGACCGGGTGGTGGAAACGCCCCTGAAGTCCTGCCGCAGCCCACGTATTCTGCATCTGGCCACGCATGGGGGCTTTCTGCCCGACCAGCCCCTCGATCCCGAGGTGCCACTGGGGCGCCTGGGCGGTCCCGGCATGGAAAACCCCATGCTGCGCTCGTTCCTGGTGACGGCCGGGGTCAATGCCTGGTTGCAGGGGCGAGCCATACCAGAAGAAGCGGAAGACGGTATTCTGACTGCAGAGGATGTTTCTGGGATGAATCTGTTGGGCACCGAGTTGGTGGTCTTGTCCGCCTGTGACACGGGCCGGGGTGCGGTGAAGATTGGCGAAGGGGTCCTGGGGCTGCGCCGTGCCTTTGTGGTGGCGGGGGCGCAGACGTTGGTGATGAGTCTATGGAAGGTGTCGGACCTGGCCACGGCCATTCTCATGGAGAAGTTTTACACCCATTTGTTGCAAGGGCATGGTCGAGCCCAGGCGCTCCGGCAGGCCCAGGACAATCTGCGACGGTTGACGGTCGGTGAGCTGCGCGCAGACTGGCTTACCCGCGAGATGATTCTGCGCTTGGCGGCGGGAGGTCCGGAGATGGAAAACTACCTGGAAGATCTGGCTGACCGGCCCGATGCGTATCGCCCGTTCGAGCATCCCTACTTCTGGGGCGCCTTCATCTGCCAGGGGGACCAGACTCCTCTGGGCTCGGCGTGCGTTCCAGACTCCTCTACACTGCACCCCGGCTCTCGCGTGGTGAGCACATCCGGGATCGCACCACCGCGGCGATGGTCATTGTTGAAGAAGATCGTGCAGAGATTGGTTTTTAGCCAGCGTTGTTACCGGATATTTTCCGGCGTCGGCTCCTGAGGGCAAGGCTACGGGAACGCAAAGGGCCTGGTGCATGCGCAAGGGACCTTTTCGGCAATCACAAGGAAGGCCCCATAGCGCCTTCTCCCCGTGAGAGAGGGCGGGGGTGAGGGGCCCAGTGGCTCCCGGGATACGCCCTGCCCCCTGCGATAACACTCTCACCTGGAGTGAGAGGGGAGAACATCCGCAAACGCAGGCCAGAGCCCGGCCGGGCTCTGGCCGCATCATCCCATTACGGGTGCACAGGCGTCTGGGTCACACGAGCGAGGCGGCCCTGCGCGTCGTAGCTGTACTGGAGTTGGTAGCTGCTCCCAACCACAATGGCCGCGAGAAGGTTGTCGCCATCATACCCATACTGCAACGTGAGCTGGTTTGGTAACTGCACCCGCTCGATCTGGCCTGCATGCGGGCCCTGTGTAGCATAACTGACCGCAATCTCCTCGCCGTGAAAGGTGGTGAGATGGCGGATTTTACCGTCGTCAAACTGGACGCGTGCCTGCGCGGCAGGCTCTTGGCCGAAGGATTGACGCATAGTGAGTTCCGCCAATTGTCCCGTGTCACCATAGCGGCGCTGTTGCGTGGTGCCCCAGGAACTTTCCAGGGCTGTCACCCGTCCCTGGTCATCCCGGGTGAGTTGTACCCCCTGTGGCTGGCCGTCAACCGTGGCCAGACGCCCAGACAGTGCACCCGTGGCGTCGTAGCCCAGGATGGTACGCATGCCAGTGGAGTCGGAGATGGTCACTGGCCGACCCTGCTCATCCACCTCCACACGCAGCCAGGTATCGAGCTGTTTGGCTTTAGCCCGGCTCGGCGGGAACAGGAGTACCTCGGTCAGCCGCCCATCGGCCTGGTAGTGCGGTTGCATGGCCAGGCCATCGTGGGCCACCATGGCCAGCCGGCCATCGGGTCGCCACTCCTGTTGCACCGTGTTGCCGCTGGGGGTGGTGAGCCGGGTGAGGCGGCCAGCAGCATCACGGGTGATCGCCTGCGCGCCGCCTTCGGCCAGCGTCCAGGTGGTCTGGCGGCCGTCCGCAGACCGTGTCAGGCGCGTCGTGGTGCGATCCGGGTGGACGACCATGGTGGTCACCTCCCCATTGCTGGCATACTGCCACGCCACTTTGGTCCCATCCGCTGCCAGGCGCTGCACAGGTCGGAGCGCTGCGTCATAGACCGTCTTGGTGGTACGGTGCTCGGCACCCGGACCATGCGCGGTGATCGTGGTCTGCCCACCGTTGGCGTCCATCGTATACACTGTGGCCTGCTCGTTGCCCCGGCGCTCCCAGATGAGCTGGCCCTGGGCGTTATGGGCGAACTCCTGCACCACGTCGCCGTCCTGGCGGATGGCCGTCAGCAGCCACTTGTGATAGGTGTAGGCGACGGTGACTGTTTTTCGCCCAGGCGCGTCTCCTGACGTGGTACTGACGCTGGCGAAACGACCCTGCGTATCGTAGGTATAGGTGGCGGTGCTACCATTGCTGCCCCTGGCCTGCGTCAGGTGCCCGTCGGCATCATAGTCCAGATGGATCTCGGCCCGGCGCTGGTCACCATGCCAGCCCTCTATATGCTGCACACGATGGGCCTTGTCGCGTCGATACACGACAAACAGCCCTGGCTCCGACCAGGCCAGGAGATCACCGTCCTGGTCAAAATACCAGCGGCGGCCATCGCGCCACAGTACCTGGTGGGTCGGGACCCCGAGGCGCGGCTCAGTGCCGCTGGCCAGTCCCAGGATCTCCGGGATATTCTCAGGCACCATGAGTTCACCATTGACCTCACCGGTGAGTCGCTTGCTCTCCCGGAAGGCGACCGACCAGCTTCCCAGCGGGCTGGTGAGCTGAAACGTCGTGCGATATTGGGTGCGATCATCGACACGTTGCACGGGCTGTGGTCGTGGCTCCAGGCGTGGCAGATCCAGGCTCCAGCCCTCGCCGAACATCCCGCGTGGGTTGAAGAACGAATGAAACGTGCGGGTCAGGCCGAGACGAGTCTCCCCCTCGACGGGGACGGTGAGGTCGGTCACCTCCAGGCGATTGGCACCCACGCTACGCGTGCGGTCGCCCGGCAGCACCGCCGCTGTGTAGGTGGTACCCTTGGAGTCGAACACGACAGTGCCGACAGCCGGGGCTGTGGCCATGACGCTGGAGAGGTCTGTCTCAAGCTGACGGGCTTGGGGGACGGCTATGACGGTACGCACGTCTTTGTCCTCAGGCGCCAGACGCACGCCGCCATAGATGCGTGCCTGCCGGGTCGTGGTGATCACCCTGGTATGCGGCCCTTCTGCCTGCTGCTTCGTCTCCGTCTGGCTCCCTTCCACGACCAGCGCCGGTGTGGTTGAGGGCAGTGCGAGACGCTTGAGAGGATAGTCCTGCATCCAGGGGTGTGGTCCGTCGAGCGTGGACGCTGGCTCGGAGCGGTGCTCCATCAGACCGATCACCTCTGGGTGTCCCCCCACGGTGTGCACCCGGTACTGCTCGGTGACCCGCGTGGTGCGGCGCTCGACGGTCTGGTCTGGATCATAGTAACTGCCAACGGGATACCAGTGCATCATGAAGCGTTCTATGGGACTCGTGGCTGGCGTGTTTTGCACCATACCCCGTTCGTAACGCCCCATACTAGTGTCCAGTCGGTCCCAGTGCACGCGATGGATGTCTCCCCGCTGCCACCAACGGTCGGCACTCGTACTGAGCGTTTCGCTCCAGCGATACGTGCCACCGGCGAGTGGCGCGGTACCATATCCCTGTAAGCCCAGGGGTGTACGGTGTGTGAGATACACGGCGGGGTTCATCGCCATCATGGATTTGCCCACCAGGTCAATATATTGCATCACCGTTTCGGGAACCTCCAGGGCGGCGGCGAATATGCCGGCCGCTTGCTTGATACGAACAGCCGCAGCACGGGCCTCACGCATGGCGAAGTTACTGGGACCTAGCCCGAGCTGTTGGCGGAAGAGATTTTGGAGATTGCGGGCAGTACGCCCAAAGTCGAACAGTAGCATGCGTGTCGTCGCGGCCCAGGTCTGCATGTCCGCTTTGGCCACGATATTGAGATACTTTTTCACCTGCTCCGGACTCAGAAGCCCGGCATCTCCAGCCGCCTGAATGTCCCCCGACAGCTTCTGGATCAGCTCCGTGGCGGTGATGCGATCGCCCTTGATCATCGCGTCCATTGGGGTCCTGATCGTCTCCTTCAACGCTTCACGGACCATGCGGTCGACAGCAAAATACTTGAGAACACGGTCATCGATCCCGAGCTTTGAGAGTATGCGATTGTTGATCCCGAGGTGCTTGAGCAGCGGATCGAGCGTGTCCAGAGCGGCATCCCGTGCCTTCTGGAGTGCCTCCATCTGCAGCTGGTGCGCCGTCGCTTCACTGAGCTGGCGCTGGCGTTCCAGTTCCCACTGCTTGATCGTCTCCTGCCAGCTCAAGCAAGTCGGCTGGACACACTCCCGCACCGCGCCGGTCCGATCCACATAGTTGACGGGGTCGTTGCCGCTATAGGTATACGGCGACAGATCAGCGGGCGAGCCATAGGGTATGCGATGCTGGGGATCGACCTGCACGAAGCGTCCCAGATGCGGACTGTAACTACGGCCAGGAGTGATGTACAGCCGGGTAGCAGAATCAAAGAACAGTCCGGCAAAGGCTGGTTGCAGTGCGTGCGGCTCGGGTGGCTGGTGCGGCACGCCGAACGGCGGATACGCCCAACGCTCGGTAATCTGGCCACGGTCATCCGTGCGATAGCGCACGGAGCCGAGATGATCATAGAGGAAGAACACGACGCGCTTGCCCGTGATGGCGATCAGCGGCGTATCCCCCTCCCACACGTACGAGGTCGTTGGGCCGCTGGACGGCCTGGCCTGGAGCGGGCGCCAGATGGGATCCAGGGGATTCACCAGGAACTGCACGGTGGACTGACCGACCTGGCGTTCGACCAGATGGCCCTTCCCATCATAGCGATACGTCACCTGCGCCTGCGGTCCGATAGCCCTGGCGACGAGATTGGCGGCATTATAGTGTAATTCGAGCGCCACTGTATCCGCCGTGTAACTGGCCAGGCTCCCTACGTCGGTATGACGGCACGCCTGGTCAGCCACAGTCATGAGTCGTCCAGCCCAGTCGTAGGTGCTGCGCACCGCCGATGACTGGCCCTCGGCAACGCTCAGGCGATTGCCGAGCGGATCATAGCTGAACTCCGTGACGCCTGCCGCAGAATGCGTGACGCGGATCAGTTGCTGCTGGGCATCGTAGGCATACGCCACGCTGGCTGAGCCATACGTATCGGTCTCGTGCACCTCCTGGAGGAGTCCATCGGCGCCATAGCGATAGGTAAACTCTGCCAGCACTTTCTTGTTCTGCGCATGCGTGATGGAGCGCAGGCTGCCGTTGGGATGATAGCGCCAGGTGGTCTGGATGCCATTCGGCAGGATGCGCACTCTGGCTGCTGCAGCCGGGTGATAGTCGTAGGCCACCGTCCCGGCAGGGGTGTCCATAGTCTTCAGACAGCCAAGGAAATCATACGTGTAGCGCACCTCGAAGCGGTCCCCGAGGCGCATTGAGGTGAGGCGGTCGAGGGTGTCATAGCCATAGACGATGTCTGGCTGCCCGTGCCGTGTGACCGTGCTCAGCCGCTGTGCACTGTCGTAGGTATAGTGGACCGTCCCCGTGGTATCCGACATGGCGGTAGGCCGCCCCACGCGGTCGAACTGGTAGGTCACGGTAGTGTCATCAAAAAAGTGCTTGGTGAGTTTGGTGGTGTTGCCCTGATTATCTTCTTCATACTGTACGATGATGCTGCGGTTCGCCACATCGGTGAGCCTGGTGATGCGGTCCGCCGCATCGTATTCGAACTGCCAGGTAAAAGCGGGCCGCGCTGCGGCGTCGGGAGCCGCAGCAGCGCACACGGGTTCCGCTATGAGCGTCAACCCCGTGAGCATGAGGAGAGGAACACGATACCGCGATGTCATAACCGCCTCCTGAGTGCGGGACCGCACGAAGGAGCTGTGCATGGCGAGCGCCACGCGGCTGCGTGCAGTCGGTGTGTGTGCGGCGAGATTGCAGCAACCCCGCCTGACTGTCATACAGCCTGGCAACTAGAATCACGCAGGAGACGGTTGGGAAAATGTACTGAGCCTACCCAGAGGAAAAAATAGGCTATATACCCTATCCCTCCTGTGTTGCATTCGGCGCTATGATCCGTACAATGCTGGTACACAACTCGCTGTGTACCAGCGAGCCATCGTGCCACGCGACATCACGGGTAAGTAAAAAAATAGGCTATATACCCTATCCCTCCTGTGTTGCATTCGGCGCTATGATCCGTACAATGCTGGTACACAACTCGCTGTGTACCAGCGAGCCATCGTGCCACGCGACATCACGGGTAAGTAGTGCTCAGCGCATATACAAGGGGGGTATGGACAGCGAGGGTCTCAAGCAAAAAAGCGCTGGACAGCGGCGCTGAACCCATGCATAAGTGTCCGAGGTTCTGGAGTAGAGGTAGACCTCTAGACGTTTCGGGAGGAGATGCGGCCAGTGGTTAGAAGTGGCTACTAAATAACAGCGGAGGAAACTCCAATGGCCCAATACACCACCGATACACAGCGCACCAAGTATATCCTCGATGAGGCTGACCTACCCACGCAGTGGTACAACATTCAGGCTGACCTGAAGACGCCTGTACCGCCAGTGTTGCATCCCGGCACTGGGCAACCAATTGGCCCGCAGGACCTGGCGCCGCTCTTTCCTATGGCGCTGATTGCGCAAGAAGTCAGCCAGGAGCGCTGGATCGATATCCCCGAGGAAGTGCGCGACGTCTTGCGCCTGTGGCGGCCTTCACCGCTATACCGGGCCCGGCGCCTGGAACGGGCACTCGATACCCCTGCCCGTATCTACTACAAATACGAGGGTGTCAGCCCGGCAGGGAGCCACAAGCCCAACACGTCGGTAGCCCAGGCGTATTACAACAAGCTGGAAGGGGTGACCCGGCTCACCACTGAGACCGGTGCTGGGCAGTGGGGATCGGCCCTGGCCATGGCCTGCTCCTTCTTTGGGTTGGAGTGCAAGGTCTACATGGTCAAGATCTCGTACAATCAAAAACCCTATCGCCGGGTGATGATGGAGACCTGGGGAGCGCAGGTGGTCGCCAGCCCAAGTGAAGATACGCAGGCCGGACGCACGGTCCTGGCACAGGACCCGGACTCCCCAGGGAGTCTAGGCATGGCCATCAGTGAGGCCGTGGAGGACGCGGCCCAGCGCGGTGATACAAAATACTCACTGGGCAGTGTGCTCAATCATGTCTTGATGCATCAGACCGTGATTGGCCTGGAAGCCAAGAAACAGTTGGCGCTGGCAGAAGACGAGGCGGACATCGTCATTGGCTGTGCTGGGGGTGGCTCGAACTTCGCCGGGCTCTCCTTCCCCTTTGCAGCGGACAAGCTGCAAGGGCTCAAACCGTCCCTGCGCATCATTGCTGTCGAGCCTACAGCCTGTCCATCTCTCACCAAAGGCAAATATGTGTACGACTTCGGCGATACAGTGGGCATGACGCCGCTGGTGAAGATGCACACGCTCGGCCATACCTTCGTGCCGGCGCCCGTGCACGCTGGTGGCCTGCGCTATCACGGCATGGCACCGCTCGTCTGCAAGCTCTATGACGAGGGCAGCATCGAGGCCGTGGCAGTGCCGCAACTCAGCACCTTCCAGGCGGCTCTGCAGTTCGCGCGCACGGAAGGCATTCCGCCAGCCCCCGAGTCGGCACACGCCGTACGCGTGGCTATCGACGAGGCGCTGCGGTGCAAAGAGACAGGGCGAGCGCAGACGATTCTCTTTAACCTCTCAGGCCATGGGCATTTTGATCTGGCGGCCTATGAAGCATACTTAACCGGTCGGCTGCGGGACGAGGACTATCCAGAGGCCAAAGTAGCCGAAGCATTACAAACGCTACCAGCGGTCATCGTGTAGCAGAAGGTTTCTATTATGATCAAACCCTATACGGCTGTTGGTCTTATCCCCACCGTGCGGGGCATACGCATAAGGGCTGATATCAAGATCAACCTGGAGCACCTGTCCCATCTTGTCAAGGCAGCCTCCTGGCTCTCCAGTCTGGACCTCCCTGTCCGGCTTATCGCCTTTCCCGAAGGCGCCCTGCAGGCCTTCAACGACGAGGTGCTCGACCTCGATCACGCGCAATTTGCCCGAGAATGCGCCATCGATATTCCGGGCGAAGAGACAGAGGCACTCGGGAAAATGGCCCGCGAGTATGATGCCTTCATCATGGCACAGGCTAAAGCGCGTCATCCCGATTGGCCCGAGCGCTTTTTTAACGTGGGCTTCATCCTCAACCCGCAAGGCGAGGTGATCCTCAAGCACTATAAAGTCTCGCCCCTCTTTCCGGTCGAGCACTCCGTCTGTCCGCACGACATCTACGACTGGTGGGTCGAGAAGTATGGGCGGACACTGGACGCCTTCTGGCCAGTGGTCGATACGGAGATTGGGCGCCTTGGCATCATGATGGCCAATGAAGGCTCGTACCCCGAGAATGCCCGAGCCCTCGCTCTGAACGGGGCAGAGGTCGTGTACCGTGCCTCCTATCCACATCCGGCTACGGGCAATGAGATGTTCGAGATCCAGAGCCGCGCCCGGGCCCTCGACAATAACATGTACATTGTCGCCCCCAACATGGGGACGTACTATCTCTTTCCCGAAGAAACGACGCCCATTGACACTTTTGGTGGTCGCTCCTACATCATCGATTACAAGGGCCGCATCGTCGGGAAGCAGGACTACGGTGCTGGTTCGACCTACGTGGGAGGCGTGATCGACATCGAAGCACTACGCGATCACCGTGCCCGCGCCCAGTGGGACAACTGGATGAAAGACCTGCGCACCGAACTCTATCAGATCCTCTATGAACAGCCGATCTATCCGAAGAATCTCTACCTGCAGGGCGCGCCTATGAAGCACGCGGAGTATCGCGAGCAGGTTATCAAGCGCCAGATCCGCCTGATGCACGAGCGCGGTATCTGGGTCGAGCCAGAGCGCTAAGGAGTACTGTGCCGCGGCATCGCTTTACCAACCGCATGCTCTTTCCGGACCCGCGTCAGGCCGACGCTGATGGCCTCCTGGCCTATGGTGGAGATCTGCATCCGCAGCGGCTCTTGGCAGCCTATGCGCAGGGGATCTTTCCCTGGCCAGGCGGTGAAGACTGGCCCATGCTGTGGTACTCTCCCGATCCGCGTATGGTGCTGGTGCCCACGGACTTGCACATCAGCCGCAGTTTGCACAAGACTCTGAAGAAGCGCCTGTTTGAGGTGCGCTTCGACACGGCTTTCGCGCAGGTGATCCGAGCCTGTGCCACGGTGCCGCGCCCGCAGCAACCAGGCACGTGGATTACAGCTGAGATGATTGCGGCCTACTGCCTCCTGCACGAGTTGGGCTTCGCCCACTCAGCCGAGGCGTGGGCTGATGGCGAGTTAGTCGGTGGCCTCTACGGCGTCTCGCTCGGCGCAGCCTTTTTTGGTGAATCCATGTTTGCCTGGCGTCCTGACGCCTCAAAAGCCGCCTTTGTGCATCTTGTACAGACCCTCCACGCCTGGCATTTTCACTTCGTGGACTGTCAGACGCATAGTGACCATCTGGCGCGCTTCGGTGCGATGCTATGGCGTCGTGAGCATTTCTTACAGGCTCTGGCCAAGGCATTGCTCAAGCCGACACGCCGGGGACAGTGGAGGGGGCCTGATGGGGCGTCGTATGGTGAGGCTTTGGTCAACCTTTCCGCAACGGAGAGCAACTCAGATTTGAGTTGACAGCATCTGCAAAGGATACTAACATCCTTGGATAATGCCTTGAATCTGGGGATATTGAGGGTTTAGGAGCGGCGTGCTTTAACGATCTCAAAGTGGCTGTCTTACGATACTTTCCGTCGTGTACGCTGTCAAGCGCGTCTTGACACAGTCAGGGGTAGGTGTTGTGTATATGTCTGGCAGCGGACTAAGGGTGTACGCTCGCTGTCCATCGTGGGACGTAGCGCATGAGGTCGCTTCTGCGGTACGGCAGAGAGGATGGGGTGTCTGGGTATGCCGTTCTGGCAGAACGCCACTTCAGAACTAACCTAATGTGTTCAGTCCGTGTTTGGCACTGTGGTCATGGATATCCAGGCATTGCCAAGCCGCCTTTGCAGCGCTTCCCGATAGCTGTCTATAGATGGGGCGTCGTCAAGCGGTAAGACACAGGTCTTTGGAACCTGCATTCGGAGGTTCGAATCCTCCCGCCCCAGTCTTTTCTACCCCTTCCTAGCCTCTCTGTCCCAGTGCGGCGGCTTCAGGGACGCAAACTGCTTCGCGTGCGTAAGGTAACCAATCATGACGGACTTGCGACTCTTCACCGGGCGTGCGAATCCCCAACTGGCACGGGGGATCTGCCAGTATCTGGATATTGAGTTGGGTTGCATTGAAGTGTCCGATTTTAGTGATGGGGAGATTTTTGTCCAGATTCGCGAGAATGTCCGTGGCAAAGACGTGTTCTTGCTGCAGCCGACCTGCCACCCTGTGAATCAGCACCTTATGGAGTTGCTGATTATGACCGATGCCTGTCGCCGGGCTTCCGCCGCGCGCATCACAGCGGTGCTGCCGTATTTCGGCTATGGCCGGCAGGATCGCAAGGACAGGCCGCGGGTACCGATTACGGCCAAACTGGTGGCAGATCTGATCACGGCTGCGGGGGTGAATCGCGTCTTAGCGCTTGATTTACATGCCGGGCAATTACAGGGTTATTTCAACCTCCCAGTGGATCACCTGTTCGCTGCCCCGGTGCTGGTCGATTATTTCCAGTGCCAATCCTATTACAGTCTCAGTGTGATCTCGCCGGATGCTGGTGGCGTGGAACGGGCTGGAGCGTTTGCCAAGCGCTTAGACGTGTCGCTGGGTATCATTGATAAGCGTCGAGATCGCGACAAGAAAAACATCGCTAAAGCGATGCATATCGTGGGCGATGTTGCTGGGCGTGATGTGCTCATAGTCGATGATATGGTCGATACCGCAGGGACACTGGTGGAATCGACGACCGCGCTGCTCCGTGCGGGGGCGCGGCGGGTGTATGCGGGGGCGACCCATGCGGTGCTCTCTGGGCCGGCCATGCAGCGCCTAGCGGCTTCCGACCTGGAACAGCTCGTGGTCACCGATACGATTCCTCTGGGCGCGAAGGCCCTGGCGTGGGACCGTATCAAGGTTTTGTCAGTGGCGCCGCTTCTGGGGGAAGCGATCAAGCGTATTCATTGTGATGATTCGGTGAGTTCGCTCTTTAACTAGCGGAAGTGAGGGGGGTATGGAGACTGCAAAGCTTGTGGTGCACAAGCGCGACCAGGCCGGTAAGGGGGTAGCACGCCGACTGCGGCGTGCCGGGCAGTTGCCGGCGGTGCTGTATGGAAACGGGACCACGCTGGCCATTGCCCTGGCTGAGAAAGACCTGGTCCACATTCAGCAATCCGAGGCTGGCGAAAATACCATCCTCGATTTTACTATCGAAGGCGATACCCCAGAGAGCTGTCAGGCCATCTTGCGTGAGGTGCAGATTGACCCCGTCAGCCGTGCCTTGCTGCACGCGGATTTTTATCGCGTGGATATGAACAAAACGATCACGGTCATGGTGCCTCTGACTTTCATCAATGAGCCCCACAACCTGCTCCAGAGCGCCAATGCGGTGTTGACGCATCTCTGGCGTGAGGTGGAGGTCACCTGCCTGCCACGTGATATTCCTGATGAGATTGTGGTTGACCTGGTTGATATCCATCCAGGGGCGACATACAAAGCCGGCGCGTTGGTCTTGCCTCCAGGCGTCACGCTGGTGGCTGACCCTGAGGAGGTGATCGTGACAGCGCACGTCGAGGTCGAGCGAGAGGAGGCCGCAGCAGAAGAGAGCAGTGCTGAGGCCGAAGAAGCTTCCTAAACTGCCGGCGGCGCGAGCGTAGGGCATTCGGTGATGGTGCAATTGCAGTGCACAGAGATCGTGGTGAACGTGTGGATGTAATCGTGGGGTTGGGCAACCCTGGACAGCGCTATCGCCATACACGGCATAATTTGGGTTTTGACGTTGTTGATGCCCTTGCCGAGCGCTACCGTATTACGATACGACAGCGCGAGGCTGAGGCGCTCTGTGGCACAGGGCAGATCGCTGGACGTCCGGTACTTTGTGTCAAGCCCCAGACCTATATGAATGCCAGTGGACAGAGTGTGGCACCTCTGGTGCGGCGCTACCTGCGCCAGGAAGAATGCTTGATCGTCGTGCATGATGATATTGATCTTCCCGTCGGCAAAATCAAGCTGAAGCGCCAGGGAGGAGATGCGGGACACTTAGGGATCCGCTCGATTATTGAGTGGCTCGAGAGTGACGCCTTCATACGTATTCGTATGGGTATTGGCAAACCAGCACGGAAAGACGAAGTCGTGGACTACGTCCTGTCGCCCTTTGCGGCACAGGAAGCGGAGGCCCGTGAGATGATGATCGCGCAGGCTGTCACCTGGGTTGAGACCCTGCTCAAGGCGCCGGGACAGCCGTGCTAAGCGTAGGCGGCGCCGTGTGGTAATTTCTCCTTGCTCGCAGTGGCGGGCTATAAGCCAAAAGGAGCCTTGGTGAACGGAACAAAGCATCTCTACGAAACGGTTTTTGTCCTGAACCCGGAGCTGACCGAAGAGGACGTTGAAACCAACATTCAAAGTACCGTCCAACTTCTAGAAAGCAAAGGCGCTGAGATTATCCGCATTGATCGCGGTGGCAAACGGCGTCTGGCGTACGTTATGCGGAAGCAGCGCTATGGCTATTACACGCTCATCCATTTTCGTGCGACCCCCGAACCCCTCCCTGAACTGGAGCGGATGTATCGCCTCAGTGAGCGTGTGCTGCGCTATCTCACCGTACGTTTTGAGAAAGAGGAACATCTGACGGGCTTCACGCGTGTGCCTGACGATGATGGGCGTGAGGAGGACCGCGATGAGCGTCGTCGTGGACGACGTGGCGAGTCTTTCCAGGGACGCGGTGAAGGGCGCTACCCACGGCGTGGTCCCATGGACGACGGTCGCTTTGACGGTAATACCCAACGATTCGATACCGCTGTCACTGTGACAGAGGATGAAGCGATGGACGACGACAACGATTAACCCTCGCAAGGTACTTGCGAGAGGGGGCTAAGGCATGGCGAGCCTCAACAAAGTGATTTTACTCGGCAATCTGACCCGCGACCCTGAATTGCGCTATGCGCCCAATGGCACCCCAGTGGCCAGATTTGGCCTGGCCGTGAACACGTTACGTGCCGGCCAAGGTGACGAGCGCAAGGAAGAGGTCTGTTTTGTGGATATTGTGGCCTTCGGACGTCAGGCTGAAACCGCCAGTGAATACCTCAGTAAAGGCCGGCCTGCACTCGTTGAAGGCCGCCTGCAATGGCGCAGTTGGGAAGGCCAGGACGGCCAAAAGCGGAGCAAGCACGAGGTCATTGCCGAACGCATCCAATTTATGCCGCGGGGGCGTGAGGAAGGCACGGAGCGCACCAGTCCGGGCCCAAGCATGGAGCGCACACCTCCAGGACCCTCACGGGCAGGGGAGGAGATGGATTTCGCCCCGCCTCTTGAGGACGACGATATTCCTTTCTAACAGTTCTGGGAACCCCTGATAGGACTTAGTACGTGGAAGGAGAGTGGGATATATGGCAGTAATGTCTTCGAAGAAGAAAGCGGCTGCGCGTAAACGCCGGCGCTTTCTGCGCAAGAAGATCTGTCGATTCTGCGCGGATAAACTGACCCTCATTGACTACAAAGACGTGCGGCGCCTGCGGAACCTGATCACGGAGCGGGGCAAGATTATTCCACGCCGTATCTCAGGGAACTGTGCTGGCCATCAACGTCAGCTTACGGTAGCGATTAAGCGGGCACGACACCTCGCTTTGATGCCGTTTACCGTTGAATGACCCTGAGGTGCGGTGCATGGCACTGGGGCTCCGCAAGAGTTGGACCATGAAAGCAGTCGTCGGCAATCCAGAGGTGCTCTATCTGGCGCTCTTATCGTGTGTCTTGACGCTGTTACCAGCGTTTGTCCCCATTGGCGGGGGGCTCCTGACCGCTCTTGCACCGTTTCCATTGATCGTGCTGGCGGTGAAGTATCCATGGCGCTATGCTATGAGTCTTATGGGCCTGGAGGGCGGGCTGATGCTGCTGGGAGGCCAGTGGCAGTCGCTCGTGTTTCTGGGCCAATGTGGTCTAGTGGTGTTGGCGATCTCATGGGCTATGCGACGTGGCTGGTCCATCTCACAGACGCTGGTGGGAAGCCTTGTGGTGTTGTTCGGTGTGGGGGCTCTGTTCCTGGTCGTGTATGGGACATTCGGCCAATCGCCCACCCAATCACTCGTGACACGCTACCAGGATAATGTCGTCCACGTGTCTCAGGAATATATACGAGCGGTGGAGCAGCTTCAGGAGGGCGAGGATGAACAACTGACTGCCCTGGTGGAGGCGTTGCCCCAACTCCTTTCTATGGTGCTGCCAGCCCTGATGGTGATTGGCCATTTGTTCACAAATCTGTGCAACTATATCTTAGCGCGGCGTTACTGCCAGCGTAGTCAGCCCCCACTGAATCTCGATCCGGATGATCTGACGTGCTGGCGGGCCTCGGATTATCTGGTATGGGCATTTTTAGCGAGTGGGGCAGCGTTGCTCGTACCAATTGACCTGGTGAGTACCATTGGATTGAACGTCTTGCTCGTGACGCTGGCGGTCTATCTCTTGCAGGGCCTGGCGATCGTGTTATTTTGGGGACGACGGCTACCGCTGCCCCTGGGTGTGCAGTGTCTCATGATAGCCATGGTCTTTCTCATTGCTGGCCCTCTCTGTGTGATCGTGTGTACGGCCGCCGGCCTGTTTGATCTCTGGGTCGATTTTCGCCGTCAGCGCCACCATCCTCTGCTGCCCTAAAAAGCGGACAGACATGGTAGGTACGACCAAATATGCGCTGCCAATAGAGCCGTCTTATAAGGAGATAGGCGATGAAAGTCATTTTGACGCGTGATGTAGAGCATGTCGGAGACGTTGGTGACATTGTCGATGTGGCGGATGGGTATGGCCGCAATTTTCTCATCCCACGTGGCTTTGCTGTGGCAGCAACGGCCAAAAATAAGCGTCAACTGGAGCACGAACAGCTCCTGCGGGAACACCGCATTCTGCGCGCCCGTAAGGACGCCCAAACGCTGGCGGAACAGTTGCTGGGTGTGCCGTGTCATTTTGTGCGTAAAGCTGGCGAGGAAGGGAAATTGTTTGGCTCTGTCACCAGCATGGATATTGCTGAGGCCCTCAAGGAAGCCGGCTTTGAGATTGATCGCCGCTATATCCAGCTCGACCAGCCGATCAAGAGTATAGGTGACTTTACGGTGCCCGTGCGTTTGCCAGCAGAGACCTCGGCGCTGCTGAAGGTAAGTGTGACCGCTGAATAATACGGAGGTGCTGCCGTGGATGCGCAGCTCGATTCTCTCCAGAAACTCCCGCCCCAGAGTGTGGAGATGGAGCAAAGTGTTCTGGGCGCTATTTTACAGGACAGCCATGCGCTCGTGCGGGTACTGGAGATGTTGCAGGACCGCGACTTTTACCAGGATTCCCATCGCTGGATCTTCCAGACGATGATTGACCTGTTCCAGGACAATGTGCCGATTGATGCCCTGACGGTGACGGAACGGCTACGGAAGAAAGGTCGCTTGGAAGCGGCTGGCGGTGCTGCCTATCTCGCTGAACTGGCCGAAATGGTGCCAACCGCAGCGCATGTCTTGCACCACGCGCAGGTGGTGCGGGAAAAAGCTGTGCTGCGCGCCCTCATTCAGACTGCCACCATGATTGTCACGGAGAGTTATGAGGACGCCGAAGACGTCGATACGCTTCTTGATCGGGCTGAGCAGGCGATCTTTGAGATTGGCCAGCGTAAAACCACCGCCGGTTTTGTGCATATCAATGCCATCCTGAAGGGGAGTTTCAGGCGTCTTGAACAGCTCTACGAGCGCAAGGAACTCGTCACCGGTATCCCGACAGGCTTTACGGATTTGGATCGCCAAACGGCAGGCTTGCAGCCGTCAGATCTAATCATCATTGCTGCGCGTCCCGGTGTGGGGAAGACGGCCCTTGGTCTCAATATTGCCGAGCACGTTGGTGTGCGTGTGCATCGGCCCGTAGCGATTTTTAGCCTCGAAATGTCCAAGGAGCAGCTCGTCATCCGTTTTCTCTGCTCCCAAGCACGGGTTGATTCCTCGAAGCTCCGCACCGGCTTTCTCAGTCGTGACGACTGGCCGCTGTTGACGAATGCCGCGGCGACGCTTGCGGACGCGCCCATTTATATTGATGATACGCCGGCGCAATCAGCACTGGATATCCGTGCGAAAGCGCGGCGTTTGCAGGTGGAATTGGGAGATCTGGCCCTCATCATCGTGGACTATCTGCAACTCATGCAAACGCGTGGCCGTACGGAGAGTCGCCAGCAGGAAATTTCCAGCATTACCCGTTCCCTCAAAGCTCTAGCCAAAGAGCTGAATGTCCCGGTCATTGCACTCTCGCAGCTCAGCCGGGCAGTGGAACAACGGAAGCCGCCGAAGCCCCAACTGTCCGATCTCCGCGAATCTGGGGCTATTGAACAAGATGCAGATGTTGTCGGGCTGATTTATCGTGATGAAATCTATAACCCTGAAGATAGCACCGAGAAGGGCATCGCTGAAATTAATATCGCCAAACAGCGGAATGGCCCAACGGGTGTCATACGCCTCGCTTTCCGCGGTGAATTCACACGTTTCGAAAATCTTGCAGAGACTGGTTTTTGATGACCGCTGAGGCGGGAACCCGAGTATGCCACTGACCTTCGAGCTCCTCCACACCGACACACACAGCCAGGCACGTTTGGGACGACTCCACACCCCGCATGGGACTTTCGATACCCCAGTGTTTATGCCGATTGGCACCCAAGCAACGGTCAAGACACTGCGTACCAGCGACCTGCTGACTTGTGGGGCGCACGTCATCCTGTGCAACTCCTATCACCTCTTCCTCCGCCCTGGCCACGACCTCATCCGCAGCTTTGATGGCCTGCATATCTTCATGGGTTGGCCATCCTCCATTCTCACCGACAGCGGGGGGTTTCAAGTGTTCAGTCTCGGGACCTTGGCGCGCGTAAGTGAGGAAGGCGTGCGCTTCCAGTCCCACCTGGACGGTGCACGACACATGATTACTCCTGAGCGTGCCGTAGATATCCAGATGGCGCTGGGGTCAGATATCATGATGGTTTTGGACGAGTGCACGCCCTACCCGGCGACCTATGATACCGCCCGCTTGTCCATGGAGATGACGTGCCGCTGGGCCAGGCGATGTCAGGCGGCAGGGCAGGACCGTCTTGGGGGGCTCTTTGCTATTGTCCAGGGCAGCACCTATAAGTCGCTACGTGATAGCTGTGTGCAGGCCCTGCTCGATGGTGGCTTCGATGGCTATGCCATAGGTGGTCTGGGCGTTGGTGAACCACGGGACGTCATGTATGACCTTGCCGCGCATACTGCAGCTCAACTGCCAGTGCACCAGCCGCGCTATCTCATGGGGGTTGGCAAACCACAGGACTTGCTCCAGTGCGTGCGTGCTGGGGTCGACATGTTTGACTGTGTCCTCCCCACACGCAACGCGCGCAATGGCTTTTTGTTTACCTCGACCGGGCGCGTAGTGATCAAGAATGCGCAGTATCGCACCGATGAACGTCCCCTTGATGCACATTGTGACTGTTATACTTGCCAACACCACTCCCGGGCGTACCTGCGCCATCTGTTCATCGCTGGCGAAATTTTAGGATTGCACCTTAATACCCTGCACAATGTAACGTACTACCTGCGCCTCATGGCTCAGATACGTCAAGCGATCCGCGACGACACACTCGCTGACTTTACTGTTCCCGAGTTTTAACCTCCCTCGCCCGTCTCCATATCCTCCTCTCAAAAAGTCAGCCGCAGTCCGAGCCCCGGCGCCTGCAGCCTCTGGAACGTCAGGACAGGTGGCGCATACGTCGCCCGCAGACGGTCCATGAATGCCTTCTGCTGCTGTCGATTGGCATCACGAGCTGCATCCATAGCACTATTAATACCCCCCAGGTACCAACCTGCTTCAAAGAACAGCAAGATCGCTCCCGTGGCTTCGAGCTTTTCATGGAACGCATAGGCCGCACCAGCAAGAAAGACGCCATTGAGAACGAAGGCCGTCAAAGCCTGCAACGGTTTTCCCGCATAGAGATGCCCGGCTCCAGGGAGCATGCCAGAGAGGATGCCAGCCACCTGAGGGGATTTGAGCTGTGGTGGTGGCGTCAGGCGCAACTCATCCTGCAAAGCCAGAGCCTGCTGCGCCAGGGGGTCACGCGCCGGCAAAGTAGCGAAGACCTGCTGTGCCTCGGAGAGTTGACCATCGAGAGCCCAGGACAGTCCCAGCATGTATTTGGTGTGTGACACCAGGGGACCATCAGGATAGGTGTCGAGAAAACCCTGGAAATAGCCAATGGCCTGACGGTATTGTCCCTGCTGAAAGCGCAGCTCACCGAGCTTAAAGGCTGCCACACGCGTCGCGTCCGTGGGGTCGTCGACCAGACGCCAGCGCTGGAAGTGGGTGAAGGCGTCATCGTAGGCTTGATCTTCTTGCAACGCCAGCCCAATGAAAAGTTCTGCGGCAGGTTGGCGCTCATGCCCGGGAAAGAGCAGAGAAAAACGTTTAAACTCCGTGATGGCACGGTAGTAATCTCCAAGCTGGAACAGATGGAGACCAAAATCGTACACGCGCGTGGCCGTCACCTCATCCTGTTGTGCTTGGGCTGACATAGGCGGATGCCCAGCCCAAAGGATGCTGAGCAGCAACCAGATCACCTGGAATTGGCGAGCCAGCGAAGAATGTTGCATGCCACCTGCGCTCACAGTGAAAAGACACGACGAATCGCAGGGACGGTAGCAAGGCACTACCCGGTTGTCAACCAGGGCGAGGGAGAGAGGCAGTCGGCAGGGATTTTGACCGTGCCTTTTGTAGAGGACAGTGTTATAGTTTGCCTTCTGTTTGATCCTTGTATGGAGGTGTAAAGCTGTGTGGATGGACATTGCGTATGCGGCGGGGCCACAGGGAGCTCGAGGTATGGCTGAATTGTTCAATTCTCTTTTTTTATTCCTGCCTCTGATTGTTATCTTTTACTTCCTGATCTTTCGTCCACAACAGAAACAACGCAGGGAAATGCAACAGATGCTCGCGAATCTGAAGAAAGGCGACAGCATTGTCACCCGCGGGGGCATTGAGGCCATCATTGATAAAGTGGAAGAGAAACGCTTGCGTATTGATGTGGGTAATGGCCTCAGGATGTGGATGAACCGCGATTACGTGGATCGGATAGAAACGAAGTAGTCTCCTGAGGTTAAAGGAGATGGTGTGGGTCGGAATCTTTGGCTCAAGCTTGGCCTTATCGTAGCAGTAGTTGTTGCTAGTATCGTATTGGCAGTGCCGCCACGCGAAAAAATCCATCTTGGTCTAGACCTTCAGGGTGGGCTCCATCTTGTCTTGGAAGTGCAGGTGGACAAAGGGATTGAACGCGTTCTGGAACGCCGCGCCGACGCGCTGCGCCGGGACTTGGTCGCGAAGGGGCTCGGTGTTGTAGCCGTTGAGCCGTACGGCCTGCAAGGCGTGCGCATGGTGTTTAATAAGCCGACCGAGAGGGGAGTTGTTGAAGAGGTGGTGCGGACCCAGGACCCCTCTGGGGAGGTGCGGCAGTCATCGCCCGAGGTATGGCTGTATGACCTCTCAGCTGCAGAGCTGCAGCACATGCGAACCAGCGCGGTGGATCAAGCCCTCGAAAAAATTCGCAATCGTATTGATGCGTTTGGGGTCAGCGAACCCAGCATCAGTAAGCAGGGCACACAGCGTATTGTTGTGCAACTGCCGGGTTTGCAAGACACACAACGCGCCATTGATTTGATCGGCAAGACGGCGCAACTGGAGCTCAAGTTAGTTCATTCCCAGCCGACCGCGCCTGGTGCGACTCCACCTCCTGGGACGCAATTCCTACCCCTGAAAAAGAAGGACCCCAGGACCCGACAGCTCGTCGAGGCCGGGGGATATTTTGTCGAGCGACGCGCTCAGGTGACGGGTGATATGCTGGCTGATGCGCGTGCTGTCCCCGATCAGAGTACCGGGCAGTACTATGTACTTATGCGTCTCGACAATCGCGGGAAGAGGCTCTTCGAGCGCCTCACGCGTGAAAACGTTGGCAAAGCCCTGGCCATTGTGCTGGATGATGTCATTTTCTCAGCCCCGGTTATCCAAGAGCCCATCCCTGGTGGCGAAGCGCGTATCACCGGCAATTTCACCCCGGAAGAGGCCCGCGACCTGGCTATTGTCCTGCGTGAGGGCGCCCTACCAGCCCCTGTCACCATCATCGAAAATCGTGCCGTCGGGCCAACCCTGGGGAGTGACTCGATTGCTCAGGGTATGCGAGCTACTCTGCTTGGCGGAGTTCTCGTGGTGCTCTTTTTGCTGGTGTATTATCGCCTCTCCGGCCTCATTGCCAATCTGGCATTGCTCCTGAATCTGGTGATTATGATGGGGATACTGGCCATGCCCGGGCTTGGAGCGACGTTGACCATGCCAGGTATTGCCGGTATTATCCTCACGCTGGGTATGGCGGTGGATGCCAACGTACTTATCTTTGAGCGCATTCGTGAAGAGCTGCGTCTGGGGAAAACTGCGCGTGCAGCGGTCGATGCCGGGTTCGAACGAGCCTTCTCCGCCATTTTAGATTCGAATGTGACGACGGTGATCGCTGCACTTGTGCTCTTTCAATTTGGCACAGGGCCGGTGAAGGGCTTTGCCGTGACGCTGACCATTGGCATTGCGGTCAGTATGTTTACCGCCATCTTCGTTAGCAAGACTATCTTTGAAACCATCTTTCACATGCGACGTGTGACCAAAATCAGTATCTAAACGGGTAGAGTGAGTATGCTGGAACTTGTCCCTCCAGGACTGAATATTGATTTCCTTGGTAAGGCGAAGCTGTGTATCACCATTTCTGTTGTGGTCATTCTTATTGGTTTGGCTTCAATTGTGCTCCATGGGGGCTTTAACGAGGGCATTGATTTTAGTGGTGGCACACTGTTGCAACTGCGCTTCAGCCAGCCAGCGATTCTCGGGGAGGTGCGTGAGGCCTTAGGTGAGGTAGGGCTTGGCAAGAGCATCGTGCAGCATTTTGGGGATCAGCACGAAGTCCTCATCCGCACCGGACAACCTGCAGCGGCAGGGCAAGATATCGGACAACAAGTCCAGAAAGCGCTGCAAGACCGTTTTACAGGTCAGACAGTTGAGCTCCGCCGCGTTGAAATCGTCGGGGCACAGGTGAGTGCTGATCTACGCCGCCAGGCCCTCTTTGCCCTGTTCTATGCTATTTTGGGCACTGTGGTCTATCTGTCTGGGCGGTTTGAGGCCAAATGGGGGGTGGCCTTGGGGATGGCAGCCACGCTCTTTGTGATTACCTATGGTATCACCCAGTTGTTCCCAGGAGTTTCCCCTACCATATTGATTATCATTGCCCTGGTCGTCTCGACTGTTTTTGAACTGATGCTCGACTTACGCTACGCCCTGGCTGCCATCGTCGCCATTTATCACGACGTCCTCGTCACCGTTGGTTTCCTCTCTCTGTTCAACAAGGAGTTTGATCTGCAGATTGTCGCGGCTCTCCTGACCATCATTGGGTATTCCCTCAATGACACCATTGTCATTTTTGACCGCATTCGTGAAAATCTGCGCGGTCAGCGGCGGGAGGCTTATGCCAAGGTGGTCAACGACAGTATCAATCAAACGCTCAGCCGTACGCTGCTCACCACTGGTCACACGCTCCTTGTCGTTGTGGCGCTCTTTCTGCTGGGTGGCGAAGTGTTGCATGACTTTGCTTTTGCGCTCCTGGTCGGTATGATTTCCGGGACCTATTCAACTGTCTACATCGCCGGTCCGATTCTCGTCTACTGGCAGGTGCTTGCTAGCCGCTTACAGGTACGCCCTTCGTCTTCCCGGACTACCCGGCCTGATCCTGTATCTTAAACCCGCAGCTCTGGATGGCTACACGCGAATACACACATCGCCCGTCTGTATCTGTCTCTTAAACACGACTGGTTTGATCTCGTAGAGCACGGATCTTGAGCCGCAGCCCGTTAAGGCGAATGAACCCTTCGGCGTCGTGCTGATTGTACACCTGGTCAGCCTCAAAAGTGACGAAATCGTTGCGATACAGTGAGCGCGTGGATTTACGACCGACCACGAGACAATTCCCCTTGTAGAGCTTGAGCCGGACAGTCCCTGTGACATCGCGCTGCGCCTCGTCAAAGGCAGCCTGCAGCATGGTACGCTCCGGAGAGAACCAGAAGCCGTTGTAGACCAATTGGGCGTATTTAGGAATGAGCGTGTCGCGGATGTGCATCACCTCGCGGTCCAAGGTAATAGATTCAAGCGCTCGATGCGCAATGTGCAGCACAGTCCCACCAGGGGTCTCATACACGCCACGAGATTTCATGCCGACGAAGCGGTTCTCCACCATATCTACACGGCCAACCCCATTCTCGCCAGCAAGGTGGTTCAGGGCCTCTAACAGTGTGGCTGGACTGTAGGCGGTGCCATCGATAGCGACGGGGACACCGGACACAAAGTCAATCTCTACATACGTTGGACGATCTGGGGCTTGTTCGGGTGAGACAGTGATCAAGAACATATCCTCTGGAGGTTCCTGCCACGGATCCTCCAGAATACCCCCTTCATAGCTGTTATGCAGGAGGTTGCGATCGGTGCTATAGGGCTTGGCGAGGGTGGTCGGGACTGGGATGCCATACTGCCCCGCATACTGCATGAGCGATTCGCGGGAGTTCAAATCCCACTCACGCCACGGTGCAATGGTCTGCAGATGGGGTGCCAGGGCCTGATATGTCAATTCAAAACGGACCTGGTCATTGCCTTTCCCCGTGGCACCGTGCGAGACGGTATCAGCACCAACCCGTTGGGCTATGTCGACCTGGGTCTTGGCAATCAGCGGTCGCGCCAGAGAGGTGCCGAGCAAGTACGTCCCCTCGTACACGGCGTGGGCGCGCAGAGCAGGAAACACGAAGTCGCGTACAAACGCCTCGCGCACGTCTTCCACGCACACCTGTGATGCCCCGGTTTGTTGGGCTTTTTGGGCGATGGCTTCCAGGTCTTCCTGTTGACCGACATTGGCAACAAACGCCACCACTGGACAGTGGTAGGTTTCGATAAGCCAGCGCATGATGACGGACGTATCAAGGCCCCCTGAATAGGCCAGCACTATCTGATTGGGTACGCCATTCACGGACTTGTTCCCTTTCAGAGACCAATCATAGCAAAGACTAATAAGGCTTTTTGCACGTGCAGGCGATTCTCAGCTTCCTCAAACACGAGCGCGCGTTCGCTTTCGAAGACATCCTCAGTAATTTCCTCACCGCGATGCGCTGGCAGGCAGTGCATCACCACCGCATGACCTGGTGCCTCGGCCAATAACGCCGCATTGATTTGATACGGGCGAAAGACCTCTTGTCGTATAGCAGTTTCCTCCTCCTGCCCCATACTGGCCCAGACATCCGTGTAGATAGCGTCTGCTCCCTTCACGCCTTGCTTGGGGTCTTCCACAATATCGAGAACCGCACCGGTGGTTTCTGCAATCGCCCGCGCTCGTCGTACGACTGTGACATCAGGCTGGTACGCCCGTGGGCAGGCGATGGTCAAGGTGAGCCCCATCTGCGCGGCGCCGAGTAACCAGGAGTGGGCTACATTATTGCCGTCACCCACATAGGCAATACGTCGACCCTTGAGTTCACCAAAGTGCTCTTGCAGCGTCTGCAATGCGGCCAGAATCTGGCAGGGATGGAACATATCGGTAAGCGCATTGATGACCGAGATAGTGGCGGCCTGGGCGAGTTCTATGACAGACTCATGCGCAAATGTACGAATGGCAATGGCATCGTAGTAGCGTGATAGGACACGCCCGAGATCGTTGAAAGGCTCACGCAGACCCATCACGATACCAGGATCCTCAAAATAGCTGGTATGCCCCCCGAGCTGGTGCATACCTACCTCGAAGGAGGCCCGCGTACGCAGAGAAGGTTTACTGAAGAGCAGCACCAACGACTTGCCCATGAGCAGGGACGTGGACTCACCGCGCTTCTGGCGCTGTTTCAGCTCCAACGCCAGGGCAAGCATTTGCCTGATCTCATCAGGCGTCATATCTGCAAGCGTCAGCAAGTCCCGTTTCACGATGTTATTCCTCTGCAAAAATGATATCCAGGGTGGCCAACAGCCCATCGACTTCCTGCTGCGTAATAATGAGCGGCGGCAAAAAGCGCAGCACACGATCGACGGTGCAATTGATCAGATAGCCTCGTTCCATGGCTTTCACCACCATATGTCCGCCCGGTCGATCCAATTCCGCTGCCACCATCAACCCGCGACCACGCACGTCCGTGATGAAGGCGTATTTTTTCTGTAAATGCTTAAGTCCTTCGACAAAGTGTACCCCAACCTCTTGCACGTGCTGGAGGAGGTGCTCGTCCTCAATCGTCCGCAAGACCGCCAGGGCGGCGCTGCACGAGACCGGATTGCCACCAAACGTCGAGCCGTGTGTACCAGGGCCCAATGCCTCAGCAATGTGGGGCTTGGCCATCATCGCTCCGATAGGTAAACCTCCCGCTAAGCCCTTCGCCAGGGTCATGACATCTGGAGCAACGCCTTCGTGCTGGTAGCCGAAGTAGTGCCCCGTATGACCAATGCCTGTCTGCACTTCGTCGAACATGAGCACCACATCGCGTTGGTCGCACATGCGGCGCAATCCTTCCAGGTAGCCGTCGGGAGGAATCACAATCCCACCCTCGCCCTGGATCGGCTCGACCAGCACGGCACAGGTGTGCTCTGTCATGGCCTGTTCCATCGCCCCCAGGTCACCGTACGGTACATACGTAAAACCTGGCAGGATAGGCTCGAAGCCTTTCCGCACTTTCTCCTGCCCAGTGGCAGCGACGGTACCGAGCGTACGGCCGTGGAAAGAATTGGTGGTGGTGATAATGTCGGTACGGCTCTCACCATGGCGGTCATGGCTGTACTTACGGGCAATCTTTAACGCTGCCTCATTGGCCTCAGCCCCGCTATTACAGAAAAACACTTGACCCCCAAAGGCGTGTTCGGAGAGAAACGTCGCCACTTCTGTTTGGGGCACAGTGTGGTAGAAGTTCGAGACGTGTAACAGCGTCTGCGCCTGCTTGGTGATAGCCTCGACCACCCGTGGATGGCAATGCCCGAGCACACAGACGGCCAGACCGCTGAGAAAATCAGTGTAAGATTTCCCATCGGCATCCCATACGGTCGACCCCTGACCGCGGACGAAGGCTACTGGATATCGCCCATAGGTCTTGATAATGACTTGGTCAGCCTGGGCAATGATATCTTGGTTGGTCATGTATGCGCTCCTATCTGTGGCAACTATGTCGCCAGGCCATTACCAGGGGAAAGAGGAGGGTAGTACGGTAGCATACTCACCGTGGTAAAGGCAAACGCTTTTTGTAGTGTGGCCCCGTGGAGTTTCTGGATTCTTACGCTGCGAGGCAGTGTTATAGAAGACGGGTATTATCAACTACAGCCGAGGAGGGCTTGCTGATGTTCAAGCGCATAATCATTGCACTGTGTATGCTGGCGGTGTTGAGCACACCGGCTATCGCCGGGGTCAATCTCAATTTCGACATCCAAGTAGCTCCGCCCCCGCCGCAAGTCGAAGTGGTCCCTGCGCCACGCCCCGGCTACGTCTGGGCACCAGGCTATTGGGTCTGGCAAGGCGGTCGATACGTCTGGGCAGCAGGGCGTTGGGTGCCGGTGCGTCGAGGCTATTATTGGGTGCCAGATCGGTGGGTGGAGTATCGGGGACCACGCGGGCCGCGCTGGTATTTCGAGCCCGGGCACTGGGAACGTGAGCATTGGCATCGCCGCTACTGATATGCTCATGTCACCCAAATGCCCACCTCTGCCATCATCCCCAGTTTCAGCTTTGTCGGAGACGACGTGCTATACTGGCGCTGTGTACTCTCAGTGTGAGAACACCGACGTCATAATAGGAGCCCATACATGCGTGACATCGGAGATGTGGTGATCATTGGCGGAGGCGCGGCGGGCTGTGCCGTGGCCTATTATCTTGGCCAGGCCGGGGTCAAGGCAACGCTCATCGAGCGGGAAGGCATCGGCATGCAGGCCTCCGGATACTCTGCCGGGGGCGTGAATCCTCTCCATGGTCTCGCGGCATCGATGCGGCCACTTGCTATGGCGTCCTTCACGTTACATCTGGCGCTGTGGGATGAGCTGCAACAGTCCACAGGCCGTGACAGCCAGGGGCGCATTATCTCCACAGTCAAGGTGGCTTTTAGCGAAGCGGACGTGCCGGCGTTACAAGAGGAGCTAGACATTTTTGCTGCGACACCAGGATTCTCCGCCCATTGGTTGGACCGCGATGCCCTGCGCACGCTGGAACCCAGGCTGACGCCTGATGTCATGCAAGGCGTCTATCTCTACGGTAATGGTGTAGTGGATAGTCACCTGTTCACGGTGTCTCTGGCTGAGGCAGCCCAGCGGTATGGTGCGACTATCCGCATTGGCACAGTGCGCGGTCTGCAGCAGTCGCACGGGCGTGTGACCGGTGTGCAGCTCGACGATGGCACGCTTGCCTGTGACATGGTAGTGTTGGCCATGGGCCCCTGGGCCCAGGAAGCTGAGGCGTGGCTGGGCCTCTCCATCCCCGTGAGGCCGCTGAAGGGAGAAATCCTCCGTATGGAACTCCAAGGGCCAGAACTCATGCATGACTTTGCGAGCCCTGATGTGCTTCTGTTCAGCCGTGGACGCCAGGTGTGGTGTGGTGCGACCGAGGAGTGGTGTGGCTTTGATACCACCCCTAGCGCTACAGCACGAGATGCACTCCTCTCCAAAGCGATACAACTGCTGCCGGCCATGGCCAACGCCACGCTGGTGCAACATACGGCCTGCCTGCGCCCCGTGACTCCTGACTGGTTGCCCATTGTCGGCCAAACCCCAGGCTGGGATAATGTCTATCTCGCCACTGGTGGAGAAAAGAAGGGCATTTTACTGAGTCCAGGCATAGGGAAAGCCATTGCTGATCTGCTCACGACAGGTAGTACCCCACTCGATATCACTCCCTGCACGCCGCAACGCTTTGCTACCGTGTCAGCGTGAGCCAGATCGTTCCTCGTCCGCTCATTGAGCACAGAGAAAGAGCGTTTGAAATTCCTATACGTCGATTGCAAAATGCTACGGCATCAAACCAGCTCACATAATTGGCTGGCAAGAGATCATCATCCCGGTCGTGCTCCCATGCCGCTGGGGACTCTGTCATGACCTCCCGATACAACCGACGAGTCACCACAACACGCCCGATAGCAAAGCTGGACACCGTGACCTCATGCCGAGGTTTTTCAACATCATAAGCCTGCTCATCGTCCTCTGCCGATCCCATCCAAAACGTCCCTCCGGGGAGTTCCACCATGTCCAGCAGTCCGGGGATATCTGCGACCATGTACGGCGCGGTAGCAGGCGAGGGCATGGACGAGACTTCCGGCAGAAATCCCACACGATGCGTACGCACTGGTGGGGCTGATAGCTGGCGGGTGACCGGCTCCGCACCGCGTAGCAATGGGATGGTTGCCCCGAGGAGCAGGGCACATACCAGCAGCCCTGGGAGTTGTCCCAGGCCCAGCAAGGCCATGGCAGCAACGCCACCGCCAAGGCCCAGGCCAAGGGGGAACATCTGGGCGGCTGGACGGTGTTGCAGGATCTGCTTATGTTTTGTCAGCCAGGGTCGGATTCTGGCTTTGGTTGCTGACCACATGGGGGACTCCGATGGCATTCATGACGTGCACTACTCACGTTTTTGCAGAGGCTCACTGCACCCGGATGCCCACCTCGACCATCATGCCCGGTTTCAACAGGCCGTCGGGATTCTCAACAGCAATACGCACCGGGATGCGCTGGGTTACCTTGATAAAGTGGGCTGAGGCACTGCCGGCAGGAATCAAGGCAAACTCGGAACGTGTGGCAGTACCGAGTTGGGTCACTTTGCCATAAAACGTCTGGTGCGGATATGCATCAACCGTGATCGTGACGGGTTGTCCATCGCGCACCTTGCGAATGTGCGTCTCCTCAATATTGGCGCTGATCCACACATCCTGCGGGTCATTGACCACCACAATTGGCTGCCCGGGCTGCACGCGCTCGCCCGCGTCAGCAATGGTCTGGCTTACCACTCCGTCGATAGGGCTGGTAATCGTCGTCTCGGCCAGACGCAGGCGTGCGAGGGCTAATTGTGCCTCGACTTCTTTCACTTTGGCCCGCAGATTGTTGACGAGGTCTTCCTTCATCTTGGTGCGCTGGCGTTCGGCAATGGCAAGTTCTTTTAACACCTGCGATTCACGCACCTTGTTTTGTTGCGTCTGCACCTGATCCAGGCTGAGCTGGACGCGTCGGCCCTCCGCCTGGGCCATCTGGACCAGGGCCAGGGCACGGTTGAGCATCTCCTGTGCCGATTGCTGCTGCGCCACAGCGCTATCATAGGCCGCTACGGCCTGGTCGAGCCGTTCCGCCGCCACGATGCCGTCGCTGGCCAGCTGTTTGGCGCGGTCCCGATCAGCCATGGCCTTGTCGAGTGCTGCCTTCGCCCCGGTCAACCGGGCCCGGGCTTCCTCGACGCCGGCCTCTTTCTCTCGCAGATTTGCTAAGGTGCGCTGTTCCTCGAGTTTTGCTGCCTTTTCGGCTTCGGCTAACTGACTGCGAGATGTGCCGAGGACAGCATCGGAGCGTTGAATCTGGCCTTCGGCTAGGGTGCGCGTGAGGGAGAGATCCGCCTCGGCACTGGCAAGCTGGCTCTGGGCCGCTTCTAATGCTGCGCTGTGCAGCGCTACTTGAGCCTGGTATTCGTCCTGCTGAATCTGCCCTAAGAGGTCGCCCTTTTGAATGCGCTGCCCCTCTTCGACCGCCAGAATCACCAGGCGTCCAGCCACCTCTGAACTGATCGTAATCAATGTGCCTTTGACCCGGGCGTCATCAGTGTAAACGTGGTGTAGAGCGTAGAGCCACCACCGCACCCCAAAGTAGCCCCCTATGCCGAATGTCAGGACGAGCAGGGATATGAGGATGAACCAGCGCGTGGTTCTGGGGCGCCTTGATGTCACTGGGGCGCGCGCCTCCGGTAGGGTGTCGCGCTCGTTAACGGAGCGGTTCTCTATAGCCATGCGTTCTTCCTTGGGCTCCTGAGGTACTAGTAGTCGAGAGCAACCATCGTCCGCGGATGACATGGCGATCACGGCCGATAGGCCGTGTCATGATCTGGGTGTAATGACAAGAGACGCATCCATGGACCCTCGCGATAGGCCAGGCCCCGAAATCCTCGACTGATGCGGAAACTATACAGTCGCCCCCCATGCGGCCCACGGCGGGTATGTACGGCTTCCCACCGGAGGCCACGGTCTTGATATACCTGACCCCAGGTCATTCCTGCCAGTTTCCGTAGGGTCCCAAGGACGCTCCATTGGGCCTCTTTGGGTAACGCAAACCATTGGCGCTGAAACACGGGATTGTTTAGATCAAGCTGCACAGACTCCGCAGGATCGCTCAT
>Ga0081455_10000358_pt1 | contig 60189 bp, 75 predicted proteins | sample TabmetS3T2R1_FD_70207 | JGI IMG/M metagenome (GOLD analysis project Ga0081455, IMG submission 70207) | Tabebuia heterophylla rhizosphere microbial communities from the University of Puerto Rico - S3T2R1 | ecosystem: Host-associated > Plants > Roots > Rhizosphere ...
TGATGCGCTCGACGAACCCAGGGGTTGCGGTCTCGCTGATCACTTGCCAGCCACGCGATCGAGCATGGTCTTCCACCGCGTTAAGCATCACCGTTTTTCCGGACCCTCGGGCGCCGGTGTAGAGCGTCGCCCGACCGATCCCGCCCACGCCATCGCTGAGCGCGTCGGCGAAGGACGCCAGCAGCTCATCCCGGCCGACCAGTACCGGTGGGCTCACCCCGAAACTTGGATGGAAAGGGTTCGGCACCCGTCCACCCTAGCCGGGTTTTAGATCCTTTTAGATCTTTTAGAGGTCTTTATATCTTCGAGGCTCGGGGACTGATCCGCGGCCGTGTCAGGCGGTGATACGGGCCAGCGCGTGCTGCACCAACGCGACGAGGCCCGCTTTCGCCGACTCGCGGGACCGGGCGTCGACCCGTACCGTCGGAACCGAAGCCTCGACGTTGAGCGCCGCTCGAACGGCATCCAGGTCGTGCGTCTGGACGCCGTCGAAGTCGTTGACCGCGATGACGAACGGCAGTCGCCGCGACTCGAAGAAGTCGATCGCCGGGAACGCGTCGGCAAGCCGGCGGGTGTCGACCAGGACGACCGCGCCGATCGCACCACGCACCAACTCGTCCCACATGAACCAGAACCGGTCCTGCCCAGGGGTTCCGAACAGATACAGGATGACGTTGCCCGGCAGCGAGATCCGCCCGAAGTCCATCGCGACCGTGGTCGTCATCTTGGTGGCGACCTTCGAGAGGTCGTCGAGGCCCTCACTGGCACTCGTCATCGCGGCTTCGGTCGTCAGTGGCGTGATCTCGGACACCGCGCCCACGTAGGTCGTCTTTCCCACGCCGAACCCACCGGCCACGATGATCTTGACCGGGATGGGGCGGGTCTCCGTCGCTACCGCTCCGGTCCCGGAAGGGTCCGCCTCCCGCTGCGGCTCAGAGAGCCTGTAGTCCATCGAGCACCTTCCCGAGCAGAGCGGCGTCCGGACCCCCGTGGGCGGCGGTCGTCGGCGGTTGAACGTCCAGCAGGCCCTCGGCGTGGAGATCTCCGATGAGGACCTTCGTCACGCCCAGCGGCAGATCGAGACGAGCCGAGACCTCGGCCACCGACTGCCATTCGTCGCACAACGCGACGACGTCGGCGCGTTCGAACTGCAGCGAAGCGCCGGCCGCCTGGGCGATCCGGTTGACGACGACGAGCGTCTCGAGCGGGAGCGTGCTGCCGTCGACCGATCGGGTACGACCCCCGGTCATCGCGTACGGCCGGACCAGGCGAGTCTCTCGCCACCCGCCGGTCATCGTGCGCACGTCACGGTGGGCTCTGCTCGCTCGTGGGTCACAACGGGAGCGCGGCTTGGAGTTCGCGGCGCAGTTCGGGGGTGAGGAGGGCTCCGGCGCGTGCGACGAGCCGGGCCATCTCGTAGCCCACCAACCCGACGTCTGCCCCGGTGTCGGTCACCGTCACCAGGATCGAACCGTCGCTGATCGACATCACGAACAGGAATCCGAGGTTCATCTCGACCATGACCTGGCGGACGGCCCCGTGCCCGAAGCATCGCGCCGCACCCCGGGTCAGGCTGCTCAACCCGGAGGCGATCGCGGCGAGTTGGTCACCCTGGCCGCGGTCCATCCCGTCGTTCATCGCGAGCAGCAGCCCGTCGGCGCTCACCACGGCGGCGAACTTCACCCCCGGGACCGCCCGGGAGAACTGGCCGACCAACCAGGTGACGTCGCTGACGGCGCTCATGCCGGTTCACCTGACGCGGGGCGCTCGTCCGGCGGCGCCCCGTAGCGGTCTGGGGTCAGGCCGGACGAATCCATGATTCCGGACCGGCCCAGGGTGAGCCCGGTCCGGTACGCGGAAAGCAGCGAGCGGGCATGCTCGGGCGCCGGGGACGACGCGGCTTCACCCGGCAGCACGGGCGCGACCGAACCGTTGCGCATCTGCGGCGCGAGGCTGCTCTGGGGCACTCGCCGGGCGAGCGCCGGTGTGGTGCCTGCCGACGCGTAGACAGGTTCGACGGGCTGTTCGGGGACCTGCGAAGGGGCCGGCGGCAACGGCTCGGGCTCCGGGGTGACCAGCGGCGTCTCGGGCTGCGGGTCGCGGAACCCGGCCTCCGCGAACGAACGGACCTCGTGGTGTGCCGCGTGCACCACATCCGGCGCCGAATCCGCCGGCATGTACTGACGTGGGTAGGAGCTGACGGGAGACCGGCTGTCCTCGACCTCCGCCGCGGCGGGTTCGGGCGCGGCCGGGGGGACGGCTTGCAGGTCGCGCATCAGCACCGACGCGGGGATCTCGACCGTGACGACCGTTCCGGCGCCGGGCTGGCTCGCCAGCCGCACGGTGATGTCGAAGCGGTTCGCCAGGCGGCGCACGACGAGGAAGCCCAGCATCTCGCTCCGGACCGCGACCTCTTCGTGGTCGGCGGTTGCCAGCAACGTGTTCTTGGCGACCAGATCGTCGGCGCTGAAACCGACCCCGTGATCGGCGATCGTCACCGAATAGCCGTGCCGGCTCCGCGTGCCGGTGAGAGCCACCCGGGACGCGGGCGGGGAGAACGAGGTGGCGTTCTCGACCAGCTCGGCGAGCAGGTGGACGACGTCCACGACGGCGCGGCCGACCACGTCGGCGTCGCCACTCATTGTCACGTCGACGCGTTGGTAGTCCTCGATCTCGGCGACCGCGCCCCGGATGACCTCGGACATCGGCGTCGGCCGGGTCAGCTTGCGCACCGACTCCTCGCCCGAGAGGACCAGCAGGCTCTCGGCGTTCCGTCGCATCCTGGTCGCGAGATGGTCGATGGCGAATAGCTGCGAAAGCGTGGTCGGGTCCTGCTCGCGGGCTTCCATCTCGTCGATCTTCGACAGCTGGCGGTGCAACAGCGCCTGGTTGCGTCGCGCGAGGCTGACCAGCAACTCGCCGGTGGCCTGCTGCTTCTCGGCCGCGAGCTGGGTACGAGCGCGCTCGGCCTCCCCCAGGTCGGACGCCAGACCCGCCACCTTCCCGGTCACGTCGCCTAACGCCCGCCACAGGACGCGCAGGGCGAGGCATTCGGTGAGGACCGCGGCGGCGTAGATCACCAGCCATTCGGGCGTGGTCAGGTGCCGGGCGAAGCCGAAGGCGATCAGCGCCGGCACGTGCAGGAGCAACAACACGGCCAGCAAACGTTGCATCGGCCGCCGCTGCGTCGTGCGGCCGGAGTCCTGCTCTCGTCGGTGCACCGGATCCCTGTCCCTACCTCGCGCCTGCTCTCGTGCCTGCATCGGTCCGGGTCCGGGCTCTCCTTAGCCCGACGACCCCGAACGGGCGATCCGGCCGGAAGAAACACTCAGTCGGCCTAAGGGACCCTCACAGCATGCCGCCAGAAACACCAGGAAAAGTCGAAATCACCGCTCCCCCGCACCTGACGTCGCCGCGCCCCGGTCCCCGCCGAGGACGAGAAGGAGGACGAATGGATTCGACCTTGCAGCTTCCGGCCCGCAGCAGCCGCCCCCGCCGTACCGGGCTCACGATGATGATCGACAGCGGTCTGGCGATGGGGCAGTTCCGGGACGTCGTCGAGACCTGGCACCCGTACCTCGACGTGGTGAAGTTCGGCTGGAGCACCGCGCTCGTCACCCCCCGGATCGAGGACAAGTTCGCGATCCTGCGGGAGTTCGGCGTCGACTACTTCTTCGGCGGAACCCTGTTCGAGAAATACCTGGCGCAGAACCGCCTCACCGACTTCAGGCGCCTGTGCGCGAGTGCCCGATGTCGTTACGTCGAGGTCTCCAACGGCACGCTGCCGATGTCGAACACCGAGAAGTCCTCGTACGTGCGCAAGCTCGCCGGCGAGTTCACCGTCCTCTCGGAGATCGGCTACAAGCAGGCCGACCGCGACGCGTTGCTCCGCCCACGTGACTGGGTGCGGTGGGCGCACGAGGACCTCGACGCCGGTGCACACATGGTCATCACCGAGACCCGGGAGAGCGGGACGACCGGTCTGGCCCGTTCGGACGGGACGCTCAAACTCGAGGTGCTCGAGGCGCTCCTCGACTCCGGCCTGGCCGCCCGCGATCTGTTCTTCGAGGCACCGAACAAGCAACTGCAGAGCTCGTTGATCTCGCGGGTCGGTCCCGACGTGAACCTCGGCAACGTCGCGCCGTCCGACCTCGCCGCGCTCGAGACGCTCCGGGTCGGGTTGCGGTCGGACACCCTCCTGTGCTTCGAACCCGAAACCGCCTGGAACACCGGACGTCTTCGTGCGACGGCCTGAGAACGCCTTCCACCTGGCGATCCCGACGCACGACCTGGACGCCGCCTACGAGTTCTACGTCGGAGGGTTGGGTTGCCACCTCGCCCGGCGCTACCTCGACCGGCTCACGCTCGACTTCTTCGGCGATCAGCTGGTCTGTCATCTCGACCCGTCGGTAGCCCGGTCCGCGGATTCGTCGGGGAACGTCGCCCTCGCTCTCTACCCGCGGCATTTCGGCGTGACGTTCCACGATCGGGTCGAGTTCGACGCCCTGCTGCGGCTGGTGGAGCTTCGCAAGCTCCCGGTGTTCCGCCCGCCGGCGACCCGGTTCGAGGGCCTCGTCGAAGAACACACCACGCTCGTCCTGGTTGACCCGTCGTCGAACCTGCTGGAGTTCAAGCATTACCTCGACCCGCGGATGATGCATTGACCTCGCCGGTGACCGAGCTCCCCGCGGTGTCCTGCCTCGCCGAACTGGTCGAGCTGCGGGCGGAACGCGCCGGCGCGGCGTGCTTCGTGGCGGCGGACGGCAGCCGGTCGCTCAGCTACGCCGACCTCCGGAACGCCGCGCAGGACTGGCGCGCACACTTCTCCGACCGTCGGCTACCGGCCGGCCCGATCGGGCTCGCGATCGGCGACCCGCTGGAATTCGCCCGTGCCTTCGTCGGCCTGCTCGCCGCGGGTGCCCGGATCGCCCCGCTCGACCCGGCGGCCCCTGCCGCAGCGCGGGCCGAGGACGCTGCGGATCTGGGACTCGTCGCACTGTTGACCGACGACGGCCTTGCCGTACGCCACTCGACCCGCCGCGACTCGCCCCTCCCGGATCGCGGCGGCGGGGCGTCGGTGCTGCTGCGCAGCTCGGGGACCACGGGGCGCCGCAAGCAGATCCTGCTGGGCGAACATCAGCTTCTGCACACGGCGGGCACGGTGGCGACCCATCACGAACTGCGCCCACAGGACCGGGGCCTGTGCACCTTGCCGCTGTTCCACGTCAACGCGGAAGTCGTCGGCCTGTTGTCGACGTTGGTGGCGGGCGCCTCGCTGGTGCTCGACGACCGCTTCCATCGCAGCACGTTCTGGCCGACCGCGATCCGGACCGGCGTCACCTGGATCAACGCGGTGCCCGCGATCCTCGCGATCCTGTCCCGGGAACCCGCGCCCCCCGGCATCGCGAAGCGGATCCGCTTCGCGCGCAGCGCTTCCGCCCCGCTACCGACCGCCGTACTGGACCGCTTCGAAGCCGTGACCGGAATCCCGGTCCTGGAAACGTACGGGATGACCGAGGGAGCGAGTCAGCTGACGGCGAACCCGCTGCGCGGCCCCCGGCGAGCCGGCTCCGTGGGCCTTCCGGTCGGCTGCGAGCTCCGGGTGGTCGACCAGGGGCGACCGGTTCGGCCGGGGATCACCGGATCCGTCGAAGTTCGCGGACCGGGCGTCGTGCCCGGACCGCTGCCCGACCGATGGCTGGTGACCGGCGACCTCGGGTACCTCGACGGCGACGGCTACCTGTTCCTCACCGGGCGGGTGGACGACGTCATCAACCGCGGCGGCGAGAAGATCTTCCCGCGGACGATCGAGGAGGTGCTCCTCGAAGACGACGCGGTCGCCGACGCGGTCGCCGTCGGCGTCACCCACGACGTCCTCGGCTCGGTGCCGGTCGCCTGCGTGACCCCAACCACCGCAGCCACTTCGGGGCACCGTCCGGAGCCGGCGGTGATCGCCGCCCAGCTGCGGGCGCTCGTCGAGAACCGCCTCGCTCGGAACTGCCGGCCGGTGCGCATCGACATCGTTCCCGGGTTGCCCACCGGACCGACGGGCAAGATCAGCCGCCGCCTCGTTCGCGAATCGCTCGACGAGTTGGCCGCCCATGCGCTGGCGTCCGCATGACCGCCCTGGTGACGCCGCTGCCCGCCGCGTCCCCCCGGAGGTCGGCGGCGGGCGGCACCCCGACGTCGGGACATCTCCGCCAGGTCGACGTCGTCCGGGTGATCACCTTCGCCTGCGTCATCGGCGTGCACGCGATCTCGCACACCAACGGCGCGAGCCGGAACGCCGCCGTGGCGGGCATGCTCCTGCACTTCACCCGCGAGGTGTTCTTCGTCCTCACCGGCTTCGTGCTGTTTCACGCCTACGCCCGAAAGCCACTGCGGGCCAGTACCTTCTGGCGTCGCCGCAGCTCGCTCGTCCTGCTTCCGTACCTGACCTGGACCCTGATCTACCTCGAATACTCGCGGGCCGAGTGGCCGACCAGCGTCGGCTGGTGGCACCGGTTCGGGTACGACCTGCTCACCGGCAACGCCGAGTACCACCTGTACTTCCTGCTCGTTACGTTGCAGATATACCTCCTCTTCCCGCTGTTGCTGCGCGTCGTCCGGGCCACCCGCGGCCACCACGGTGTGCTGTTCGCCGGCGCGCTCGCCGTCGAACTCGCCGAGACGTGGGCCTTGCACGGGCCGGGACGCGGGGCGACCGGTTTCGCCGGGGCGGTGGTCCGCCAGTCCGGGACGCTGCTGCCGAGTTACCTGTTCTACGTCGTCGTCGGAGCGCTCGCCGCGGTTCATCTGGCCCGCTGGCAGCAGTTCGTCGACCGGCACCGCGCGGCGATCTTCTGGTTCCTGACCGCCGCGGGTGTCGTGACGGTATGGGTGCACGAGGCCCAGATCCATTCGGTCGCCGACATCGGACCGGCCACCGACGTCCTGCAACCGGTGATGGTGCTCTGGAGTTCCGCGGTCGCGGTCGCGCTGTACGCACTCGGGTCGAGGTGGGTCGGGCGAGCGCCCGGTGCGCGGGCGATCCGGATCCTGGACGAGGCGTCGCTGATCTCGTTCGGCGTCTACCTGGCACATCCGCTGCTGCTGCAGATCTTCAGCGACCACTGGCTGGGACTGGGGAACGGGTGGATCACCGCACCGGCCTCGACCATCCTCCTGGTCGCCGTCACCGTCGTCTCGACCACGCTCGTCGTCGAGACCGCCCGCCGGACGACGCTCTCGCTCGCGCTCACCGGACGGCCCGCCGCGAAGAAGGGGGCGACGCCGGCACCGGAGGCGTCGGAAGAGCCCGGACAGAAGCAGGTGCACAGGAACCCGGCACCCGCCTAAGGTGTGCCGGTGCGCATGCAGGCCAGCTTCCGAGCTCGCGGGGTGGCCGGGGTCCTCGCCGTCGTCCTGGCGGCCGCCGGCATCGCGACGCTGAACCTGCGTGACCATGCTTCGGGTCACTCCCGCCAGGCCACGGACACCACCACGGTGCGGCCCGGCCCGCCGGCCGAAGACCGGGTCCGGGGCGGGACGGTTCCGGTCGGAACTCTGCCGGAAGGTACGACGACGGTCCCACTTCGCTTCGGTGGTGCGGAACGCTCCTACCTGCTCGAACGTCCGACGTCGACCACCGGATCGGCAGCCCTCGTCGTCCTCCTCCACGGCACCGGGGTCGACGCCCGAGAAGAGTTGGACCGGACCGGGTTCGGCGTCCTTGCCCAGCAACGCGGCTTCGAGGTCGCCGTCCCCCAGAGCATCGGACGGACCTGGAATTCGGGGGCGGGTTGCTGCTCGTACGAAGCGGAACAGCGAATCGACGACATCGCGTTCGTCCGCGCCGTCGTCTCCGACGTCCGGGATCGGACGTCGATCGACCCCGCCCGGATCTACCTGGTGGGCTATTCGAACGGCGGGAAGCTGGCCTACGGGGTGGCGTGCACAGGGCAACGCGTGTTCGCCGGCCTCGCCACCTACGGCGCGGGCCCACAGCTGCCGTGCACCGCCGCGGCCCCGCTGGCGCTCTTCGTCGGCTTCGGGACGAACGACCCGCTCGAGCCACCGAAGGGCATGGCACCGGATTCCCGCGGCCGCCATCCGGGCCTGGCCTCGACCGTCGCGGAGTTCGTCCGGCGCGACCGGTGCGCTCCCACCGTCGAGCGGTCGGCCGTCGGGACGGCCGTCGTGGTCGCCCACACCCGGTGCACCGCCGGCACCGCGATCGAGGCAGCGACCTGGCACGGCGAGGACCACACGTTCCCGGCTCCACCGCGGACGACCCCCGACGCGGCCGGGGCCACGTTGATGTGGCAGTTCCTCAGCCGCCGCGATACTTGAGATCAACGCCGGCGCCGTCGAGGGCTAGATTCCGGGAGACCGCGGTGCGCGATCGGAGGAGGGCTTCGTCTTGGCTTCCACGCCCAGGAGAAGCCGATCGCGACGAACCTCCCCCGCCCTCGCACTGGGATTCAGGCATCGCAACCGGGATGAACAACATCGTGCGCACCGCCGGGCAGGCGATCGGCACGACGCTCGTGTCGGTGCTGCTCGCCGCGGAACTCGTTCCCGGTACCGAGCTCTCGAACGAGAGCGGCTACACCGCGCTGCTGTTGAGCCGGAAACGATCGATCTCCTCGAACCCGAGACGGCACCACGTCCAAGCGGGTGAACAGTCGACCCACGGACTCAGATAGCGTCCCCGGTCATGCCCTCATACGTCCTGCCGCTGGTCAACGCCGCCGAAGACGGTCGGTTCACCGGTGCCACGACGCACGTCTACTTCCATACGGTCGCCAAGACGATGTTCGAAGCCTGGCTGACCGCGTTGGATGCCGCGTGCGGCGAACTCTTCGTGCCGACCGACCTGGCCGTCGTCCACGTGGATCTCGACTACTCGCGCGAGGCGCATGTCGGCCAGAGCACGCACGAGGTGGCCTTGCTCAAGATCGGCCGGACTTCGTTCACGTTCCGGGTCGTCATGACGCAGCAAGGTCACGCCTGCGCGGACATGACGGCCGTCGTCGCGCAGATCGGCGAGGACCGCGAGCACGCCAGTCCGTTCAGCGAGGCGCAACGCGCGGCGCTGCAACGACTTCAGGCGGCCTAGCGGGCGCCGGAGCCGCACCCGCTCCGGCGCCCGCTAGGCCGGCGAGACCGGCGATGAGTTGGCGCAGCGTCGCCTGGTCGGCGGCCGAGACGTCGGCCAGGAGCGCGGCCTCGTGCTCGTCACGGCGTCGGGTGATCTCTTTCTGAATCCGCACGCCGGCCGGCGTCGCCCGCGGGATGCGCACCCGCCGGTCGTGCGGATCGGCCGTGCGAACGACGAGGTCCCGCTGTTCCATGCGATCGAGGATCGCCATCAGGGTGGTCTTGTCCACGTCGATGTCGCGACCCAGTTCGAGCTGGGTCCGCGGCTGCCCGTCCGACAGCACGGTCAAGACGACCCATTCGCGGGCGTCCCCCAGTCCGGCGGCCCGCGCGATCTGGTCGAACTCGATGCGTAGCCGGACGGCCGCCACGTTGATCAACCAGGTCAGGTCGGTGGCCGGCGCGCACGGATCGTTCGGCTTCCTCGTCGTCGGATCCGGGAGATCCCTCGTCGTCCTGCGCGCCATGGGTCGAGCCTAGTCGAGGTGTGATCGTTATCTCACCCCGGATTATCTCGGTTCGGATTATCTTGGTTCGTACTTCTTCGAGAACCCGGATCCCCGGATCCGACGACGTGACTGGAGATTTCGATGTCGCTGTTCCGTCTCGATGCCAGCATCCGAACCGAGGAGTCGGCCAGTCGAGCGATCGCCGACCTCGTCGAAGCGAGCTGGCACGAGCATCGCCCGAACGACGCGGTGACCACTCGGCACATCGGCCTGGAGCCGATCCCCGCCTCGGCCTGGGCGAACGCCGTGAGCGCCGGCCGGATCCCGGCCGAGCAACGCTCCCCCGACCAGGTCGCGGCAACCCGCCTCGCCGCCGCGCTCACCGACGAACTCGTCGGTGCGGACGCGCTTCTGCTCGCCGTGCCGCTCTACAACTTCGGTGTCTCCCAGCACTTCAAGGCTTGGGTCGACCTGGTGCTGACCGACCCGCGGTTGAGCCCCGGAGCCGCTCCGATCCTCGCCGGCAAGCCGGCCGTGCTGGCGACCGTTCGGGGCGGTAGTTACTCGCCGGGAACGCCCCGGCACGGGTGGGACCACGCGACCGGGTGGACGCGGCGGATCCTCGCCGACGTCTGGCAGCTCGACCTCGAGGTCGTCGAACGCGAGTTCACCCTGGCCGGCGTCAACCCCGCTCTCGACGAGTTCGTCGAGCTGGCGGACCGCCTGCGCATCGAAGCGGAGGCGAACGCTCGCGACACGGGCCGCCGGCTCGCCCAGCGCCAACCCGCCGCCGCCTGACGCCCGGCGGGGCGGTCCCATTCGAACGCGCCGGGCGGCGCTACTCCCACTCGATGGTGCCCGGGGGCTTGCTCGTGACGTCGAGGACGACGCGGTTCACCTCCCGCACCTCGTTCGTGATGCGGGTCGAGATCCGGGCGAGGACGTCGTAGGGCAGGTGGCTCCAATCCGCCGTCATCGCGTCCTGGGACGAGACCGGACGCAACACGATCGGATGGCCGTAGGTGCGTCCGTCACCCTGCACGCCCACCGACCGGACGTCGGCCAGGAGCACCACGGGGCACTGCCAGATATCCCGGTCCAGCCCGGCAGCGGTGAGTTCCTCGCGCGCGATCAGGTCCGCGCCCCGCAGGATCTCCAGCCGTTCCCCGGTGACCTCGCCGATGATGCGGATCGCGAGACCGGGTCCGGGAAACGGCTGCCGGCCCACGATCGCCGACGGCAACCCGAGCTCGGCACCGAGCTGGCGGACCTCGTCCTTGAACAGCGCACGCAACGGCTCGACCAACGCGAACTTCAAGTCGTCCGGCAGTCCGCCGACGTTGTGGTGGCTTTTGATGTTCGCCGTGCCGGTTCCCCCGCCTGACTCGACGACGTCCGGGTAGAGCGTTCCCTGGACGAGGAATTCGACGTCGCCCCGGGCGGCTATCTCGCGGGCGGCGTTCTCGAATGCCCGGATGAACTCCCGGCCGATGATCTTCCGCTTCGCCTCCGGCTCGGTGACCCCGGCCAACGCGGCGAGGAAGGCGTCCGCGGCGTCGACGACGTGCAACCGCACCCCGGTGGCGGCGACGAAGTCGCGCTCGACCTGCTCGGCCTCGCCGGCCCGCAGCAACCCGTGGTCGACGAACACGCAGGTGAGCTGGTCGCCCACCGCCCGCTGGACCAGCGCGGCCGCGACCGCCGAATCGACGCCGCCGGAGAGCCCGCAGATGACCTGCTTGCCACCGACCTGGGCCCGGATCGCGGCGATCTGCTCCTCCAGCACGTTGCCGGTGGTCCACCTGGGCTCGATGCCGGCGAGACCGTGCAGGAATCGTTCGAGCATCTGCTGGCCGTACGGGGTGTGCACCACCTCGGGGTGGTACTGCACGCCGGCCATCCGGCGGTCACGGTCCTCGAAGGCGGCCACCGGGGCGCCCGGCGTGGACGCAGTGACCGTGAAGCCGGCGGGAGGAACCGTGCAGCCGTCACCGTGGGACATCCAGACCTGCTGTGCCGCAGGCATTCCGGCGAACATCGAGTGCACCGCCTCGGTCACCGTCAGCGGGGTCGAGCCGTATTCGGAACCGCCGGTACGTGCGACCTCGCCGCCGAGGGCCTGCGCCATCAGCTGGAAGCCGTAGCAGATGCCGAAGACCGGGACGCCGGCCGAGAACACCCCCGGATCGATGCTCGGCGCTTGCTGTTCGTAGACGGACGACGGGCCGCCCGAGAGCACGATCGCCGCCGGCTGCTCCGCAAGCATCTCGGCCACCGGCATCGTGGAGGGAACGATCTTCGAGAAGACCTTCGCCTCCCGGATGCGCCGGGCGATCAACTGTGCGTACTGAGCTCCGAAATCGACGACCAGAACGGGATGCGCGTCAGCCTGGGCCACCGTCCGATTCTACGTTCGCGGGCGGTCCTCCTCCTCCGAGACGTCTCATGTCAGGATCGGAGTATGACCCTTCTCGATCAGTCCATCTCGACCCTGCAGGGCGAGCCCACCACCCTCGGCGCGCTCACCGGCGGCAAGCCCGCGCTCCTGGTCAACGTCGCGTCGAAGTGCGGTCTCACGCCGCAGTACACGGCGCTGGAGAAGCTCGCTTCCGGCGGGGTCCGCGTCGTCGGGTTCCCCTGCAACCAGTTCGGCGGGCAGGAACCCGGGAGCAGCGAGGAGATCGCCGAGTTCTGCTCGACGACCTACGGCGTCACGTTCCCGCTCACCGAGAAGGTCGACGTCAACGGCGTCCACCAGCACCCGATCTACTCCGAGCTCACCGCGACCCCCGACACCAACGGCGACGCCGGCGAGGTGCAGTGGAACTTCGAGAAGTTCGTCATCTCCTCGGGGGGCGAGGTCGTCGGCCGGTTCCGGCCCCAGACCGCGCCCGACGACCCCGCGATCCTCGCGGCCCTCGACACCGCGAGCTGAGCCGCGACGCGGGAGCGCGACCCGTCTCAGGGCGTCGGCCGGACCGCGACCTCCACCCGCTGGAACTCCTTCACCGAGGAGTAGCCGGTGGTGGCCATCGCGCGGCGCAGCCCGCCGGCGAGGTTCAACGAGCCGTCCGGGGCCGAGGACGGTCCCGTGACGATCTCGGTGAGGTTGCCGATCGGGGGGGTCGCCGTCCGCGTTCCGCGCGGCAACGTGGCGTGCGAGGTGCCCGGCCCCCAATGCCAGCCCCGGCCGGGTGCCTCTGTCGCGTGCGCCAGCGCCGCCCCCATCATGACCGCGTCGGCGCCGCAGGCGATCGCCTTCGCGATGTCCCCGCCGGTACGCAGACCGCCGTCGGCGATCACGTGGACGTACCGGCCACCGGACTCGTCGAGGTAGTCGCGGCGCGCACCGGCGGCGTCCGCGATCGCGGTCGCCAGCGGCACCCCGACCCCGAGCGCCGTCGATACCGTGCACGCCTGTCCGGCGCCCACCCCGACGAGCAGGCCGGCCGCGCCGGTGCGCATCAGGTGCAGCGCGGTCTGGTAGTTCGCCGTCCCGCCGACGATGACCGGGGTGTCGATCCCGGCGATGAACGTACGTAGGTTCAGAGGCGTCGACGTACTCGACACGTGCTGAGCCGAGACGACGGTCGACTGAACGACGAGGATGTCGACGCCGGCCTCGACCGCGAACCGGTAGTAGCGCTCCGTCTGATGCGGGGTGAGCGCGGCGGCGGCGGTGACGCCGGCCTCCTTGACCGCCCCGATGCGCTTGCCGATCAGCTCCTCGCGGATCGGGGCCGCGTAGATCTCCCGCAGTCGGGCCAACGCGCGATCGGCCGGAACCTCCGCGAGCTCGGCGAGGAGGGGCTCCGGATCGTCGTAGCGGGTCCAGACGCCTTCGAGGTTGAGCACTCCGAGCCCACCGAGCCGCCCGAGGGTGATCGCCGTCGCCGGGGAGGTGACCGAGTCCATCGCGGCCGACAGGATCGGCACCGCGAACCGGTACGCGTCGATCTCCCAGGCGATCGAGACGTCTTCGCTGTCCCGGGTGCGCCGGGACGGGACGATGGAGACGTCGTCGAGCGAGAACGCCCGCCGCGCGCTCTTGCCGATGCCGAGGTCGATGTCACCCATGCGCTGTTCTCGTCCGATCAGATGTCGTAGTTCGGGGCCGACGCCGTCATCTGTATGTCGTGCGGGTGCGACTCCTTCAAGCTGGCTTGGGTGATCCGGATGAATCGCCCCTTCTCGATCAACTCGGGAACGGTCCGCGCGCCGATGTAGAACATCGACTGGCGCAGCCCGCCGATCAGCTGGTGCGCCACCGCGGACAGCGGGCCGCGGTAGGTCACCCGGCCCTCGATGCCTTCGGGCACCAGCTCGTCATCCTCGGCGACCTCGGCCTGGAAGTACCGGTCCCTCGAGTACGACTTCTTGCCACGAGAGCTCATCGCGCCGAGCGAACCCATCCCCCGATAGGACTTGTACTGCTTACCGTTCACGAAGATCAACTCGCCCGGCGTCTCGTCGCAGCCGGCGAGCAACGAGCCCAACATGACGGTGTCGGCACCGGCGACCAGCGCCTTGGCGATGTCCCCCGAATACTGGATGCCGCCGTCGGCGATGACCGGAACACCCGCCGGCTTGCACGCCAACGAAGCCTCGTGGATCGCGGTGATCTGGGGGACACCGGCGCCGGTCACCACCCGGGTAGTGCAGATCGAGCCCGGGCCGAAGCCGACCTTCACCGCGTCCGCTCCGGCGTCGACGAACGCCTGTGCTCCGGCGCGGGTGGCTACGTTCCCACCGATCAGCTGCACGTGCCGGGTGGCGGGATCGGACTTCAGCCGGCGGACCATGTCCAGAAGCAGCCCCACGTTGCCGTGTGCCGTGTCGGCGACCAGGACGTCGACCCCGGCGTCGATGAGCGTCCCCGCCCGCTGCCATGCGTCGCCGAAGTAGCCGATCGCCGCGCCGACCATGAGCCGGCCGTGCGGGTCCTTGGACGCGATGGGGAACTGCTCGGACTTCACGAAGTCCTTGACGGTGATCAGCCCGGCGAGCCGGCCGTCGGGGTCGATGAGCGGCAACCGTTCCCGCTTGTGCCGCCGCAGCAGTGCGGTGGCCTCCTCCCGAGGGATGCCCACCGGCGCGGTGATGAGCGGCATCGGGGTCATGACCTCGTCGACCTTGGTCGTGGCCCACTCGGCGACCGGCACGAAACGCAGGTCGCGGTTGGTGATGATGCCCAGCAGCCGGTGATCGTCGTCGACGACGGGAAGTCCGGAGATGCGGTACTCGCCGCACACCCGGTCGAGGTCCTCGAGCGTCGCGTCAGGGGTGATCGTCACCGGGTTCGGGATGATCCCGGTTTGGGTGCGCTTGACGAGATCGACCTGCCTGGCCTGATCGTCGACCGAGAGGTTGCGGTGCAGTACGCCGATGCCGCCCTGGCGGGCCATCGCGATCGCCATCCGGGCCTCGGTGACGGTGTCCATCGCCGCGGAGATCAACGGCGCGGCGATGGACAGTTCACGGGTCAGCCGCGTCGTGGTGTCGATGTCTGCCGGCACCAGGTACCCGGTGTCCCCCGGAAGTAGGAGGACGTCGTCGAAGGTGAGACCGAGAGGTCCGAACTTCTCGGGAAACTGCTCCATCGGCGGCACTTCCGTCGTCCGGCTGTTTGGTCCTGCGGGTGGTCTTGAGGCTGCCCCAAAGGCTCGTTCCCAAGCTGGTCCGGCGAGCGTCCGCCGGGACTCCATCGTAGCCGAGACCGCATGAACGGCCCACCCGCGTAGCCTTGGCGGAGATGGACGACAACCACCCCCTCGACCCGTTCGCCGACGACCCCCTTGACCCGGCCGCGGCCCTCGGCGAGCCCGACGATCCTCCCGAGCCGCTGACCCCGGCGGAACGGGAAGAGGTCGTCGCGGACCTCGCGGACCTCGACGGTTTCCAGCAGCTGCTCGAACCGCGAGGTGTGCGTGGGCTCGTCGTCGACTGCGCCGATTGCGACGAACCGCACTACTTCGGCTGGGACCTGCTCCGGGGCAACCTGCGACACCTGCTCGCCGTCGGGGAGACGCGCGTGCACGAACCCGCCCACGCGCCTGACCCGAGCGCCTACGTCAGCTGGGACTACGCCCGCGGCTACGCCGACGCCGTCCTCGAGGCCGCCGAAGAGTAACCGACTTCCCGGCAGCCTCCGGTTTGTGCCCAATTCCAGAGTCTGAAAGTGGTACCAAGCCGGAGCTGCGGGGGGAGGCTTTCACCGCAGGCGAGGAACGAGTTACGACGAGCTGCGAGACGAGCTACTACGAGACGAGTCCCTGGCGGAAGCCGAGGGCGACGGCCTTGGCCCGGTCGTTCACCCCGAGCTTGCGGAAAAGCCGTCGCGCATGCGTCTTGATGGTGTCCTCGGAGAGGTACAGCGAGCGCCCGATCTCCGCATTGGACCGGCCCTGCGCCATCCCGCGGAGCACCTGCAACTCCCGCTCGGTGAGCGACACCGGTTCGGCCCGCGGCAGCACCTGTGGTGCCGGGCGGACGGCCCCGTCGAGGAGCTCACGGCCGGCGATGGCGCCAGCAACCGCGGTGGTGAATCCGGAGTCGACGCCATCCCGGGTAAGGAACCCCCGCGCCCCGGCCGCAACCGCCGCCGCGGCGGCTTCCCGATCCCCGCGCCCGGCGAGCATCAGGACATGCGCGTCAGGATGCGCCTCGAGCAACGCGGTGACCGCCGCGGTGTCGATGTGGCCGACCGACGACGCACCCAGCAGCACCAGCTCGGGATGGCTACGGTCGTAGAACTCGACGAGCTTGTCACTGGACGAGCAGATCTGGACGTTGTCGACTCCGGGGATATCGGCGACGCGGCTGGAAAGATCGGCCATGGCGGTCGGCTGGTCCTCGCAGATCAACACGGTGGTCACAGAGTTCGCTCCTCGTCCGGCACGGGACGGGCGCCTCTCGCGCCCGCTGAGTGACACCTACATCGGCGCTCCGAGGGCTGGTATCAAGCCGAAAATAACTCTGTGTGACGAAATTTTGCCGTAAGTCGGGTCAATTCGGGCACCTCTGCCACCGGCCGCAGCCGTGACCACAAAGGCCCGGCCCCCGCGGCGAGATCCCGCGGGGGCCGGTGAAGAGCTGCGGACCGAAAGCACCACGGGCCTTCGAACCGCCGCTCGGTACGTGGCGAGCTTTCGGGTGAGCTCAGTGATGGTGCCCGTGGCCGCCGTGGGAGTGGGCATGTCCCTGGTCGGGTTCCGGCTCCGCCGGCTTGTCGGCCACCAGGGTCTCCGTCGTGAGCAGCAGACCGGCGATCGAAGCCGCGTTGGCGACCGCGTTACGGGTGACCTTCACCGGGTCCACGATGCCGGCCTTGATCAGGTCCTCGTAGGCGCCGGTCGCGGCGTTGAGACCGGATCCGGCAGGCAGCTCCCGGACCTTGGCGACCGCGACATACCCCTCCAGCCCGGCGTTCGAGGCGATCCACCGCAACGGCTCGTCGAGTGCGCTCCGCACGATGCCCGCGCCGGTCGCCTCGTCCCCGGTCAGCGCCAGGTCGTCCAGACCGGTCGCGACGTGCACCAGCGCCGACCCGCCGCCGGGCACGATGCCCTCCTCGACGGCCGCCCGCGTCGCGGACACCGCGTCCTCGATCCGGTGCTTGCGTTCCTTGAGCTCGACCTCGGTCGCCGCCCCAACCTTGATCACGGCGACTCCGCCGGCGAGCCGCGCGAGACGCTCCTGCAGCTTCTCGCGGTCCCAGTCCGAGTCGGTGTTCTCGACCTCGGCGCGGATCTGGCGGATCCGATCTGCGACCGCGTCCGAAGAGCCACCACCTTCGACGAGCACGGTGGTGTCCTTGGAGACGGTGACCCGGCGGACGGTGCCGAGCACCTCGGTGCCGACCTGGTCGAGCTTGAGGCCGACCTCGGGCGCGACGACCTGCGCGCCGGTCAGGATCGCCATGTCCTCGAGCATCGCCTTGCGGCGATCGCCGAAGCCGGGTGCCTTGACCGCGGCGGCCTTGAGCGTCTTGCGGATCGCGTTGACGACCAAGGTCGAGAGCGCCTCGCCGTCGACGTCCTCGGCGACGATCAACAGGGGCTTCCCGGACTCGGCGACCTTCTCCAGCAACGGGAGGATCTCGGCGATCGCGGAGATCTTGCCGGTGGTGAGCAGGAGGTACGCGTCGTCGAAGACGGTCTGCTGCTCCTCGGCGTCGGTGATGAAGTAGGGGCTGATGTAGCCCTTGTCGAACTGCATGCCTTCGGTCAGCTCGAGCTCGGTGCCGGTGGTGTGCGACTCCTCGACGGTGATCACACCGTCCTTGCCGACCTTGTCCATCGCCTCGGCGATCAGCTCGCCGATCGTGCGGTCCTGCGCCGAGATGCTCGCGACATGGGCGATCTCGGCCTGCGACTCGATATCGGTCGCGACGCCGAGCAGTCGCTCGCTCACCGCGGTCACCGCAGCGTCCATTCCCCGTTTGAGGGCGCTCGGGTCGGCGCCGGCAGCGACGTTACGCAGCCCGGCGTGAACCATCGCCTGGGCCAGCACTGTTGCGGTGGTGGTGCCGTCACCGGCGACGTCGTTGGTCTTGGTGGCGACTTCTTTGGCCAGCTGGGCGCCCATGTTCTCGTACGGGTCGGTCAGCTCGACCTCGCGGGCGATGGTGACGCCGTCGTTGGTGATGGTCGGCGCGCCGAACTTCTTGTCGATGACGACGTTGCGGCCCCTGGGGCCGAGGGTCACCTTGACGGCGTTGGCGAGCGCGTCCACGCCGCGCTCCAGCGATTGCCGGGCGTCGGTGTTGAAAGCCAGGATCTTCGACATTCGGGTCCTCTCCAGAGGTCCTCTCAGGCGTTCGCCCCGGCAACCTGGGGCAGCCGGGGCGAACGTGACAACGTTTGGTGACTTCGAGAAGCCGTCGAACGACTACGGCTACGAGTGACTACTTCTCGATTACTGCGAGCACGTCACGCGCGGACAGCACGAGGAACTCCTCGCCGCTGTACTTGACCTCGGTGCCGCCGTACTTGCTGTAGATGACGACATCGCCGACCGCGACGTCGAGCGGAACGCGCTGACCGTTGTCGTCGATCCGGCCCGGGCCGACCGCGATGACGGTGCCCTCTTGGGGCTTCTCCTTGGCCGTGTCCGGGATGACGATGCCGGAGGCGGTCGTGGTCTCGGCCTCGTTGGCCTGAACGACGATCCGGTCCTCGAGCGGCTTGATCTTTACCTTGGTGGCGGTGGTCACGAAGCGACCTCCCCCTTCTTGAGCGTCGGTGAACGAGAAGGGCGGGCCTGCCGTCGCGGGGTTCAGGCCAGCTGGCACTCTCGGGTGCCGAGTGCCAACCTAGGACGCCGAGACCGTCGGCGTCAACACGAACGGAGCGATCGGTGGATACAGCGGCGATCACGGCGCTGCGTTCGGCGGCGGGCCGGTCGCTGTTGGCGACGCTTCCCCCCTACGACGAGGCCGACGCGATGCGCCTCTCGGCGGAGCTCCGCCGCAAACACGACCCGGACCTGGTCGCGGCCGCGCTTACCCAATCCCGCCTTCGGGCTGCGACCGCCCGGCGGGTCGGCCCGCTCGCCGGGCAGCTGCTGTGGACGCCGGACGCCGCGCAGCAGGCGACCCGCCACGAAGTCGCCCGCTGGCGCGCCCAACGGTTCGCGAAGGTCGGCGTCCGCCGCGTTCTCGACCTCGGGGCGGGGGCCGGCAGCGACGCGCTGGCGTTCGCCGCGGCCGGCTTGGAGGTCCTCGCCGTCGAACGGGACGCGGTGACCGCCGCCGTCCTGACGGCGAACGCCGAGACGGCCGGCGCCCACCGAGTCGAGGTCCTGCATGCCTCGGCCGAAGAGGTCGCCGCCGACCCGGGCATCCTCGCCGGATGCGATGCGATCTACGCCGACCCGGCCCGCCGACGGGACGGGCGTCGGATCCTCGAACCCGCCGGCTGGTCCCCGTCGCTCGGGCTCGTCGCCGAACTGGCGTCCCGGGCCAGGGCGGGCGCCGCGAAGGTCGGTCCGGGGATCGATCACGCCGAGATCCCGCCGGAAGCGGAGGCCGAGTGGATATCGCATCGGGGCCAGGTGGTCGAGTGCTGCCTGTGGTGGGGCGCGTTGCGCCGGGGCGCGCCGCGGTCCGCGACGCTGCTCGACGCCGAACCCCGGACCCTGGTCGCGCATGCCGATCCTGGGCCGCCCCTCATCGCGCCGCCGGGGCAGTACCTGCACGAACCGGACGGGGCGGCCATCCGGGCCGGCCTGGTCGCCGAGGTCGCCGCGGAACTGGGCGGCTGGCTGCTCGACCCGACGATCGCCTACGTCTGTTGCGACACGGACCTCTCCTCCCCCTGGACCAGGCGGTACGTGATCTCGCAGGTCCTGCCGTTCTCGGTGAAGGGCTTGCGTGCTCGACTGCGCGAGTTGGGCGTCGGCCGAATCACGATCAAGAAACGCGGCACCGCGCTTACCCCCGAACAACTGCGACCCCAGCTACGGCTCGACGGGCCGAACGAAACGACGGTGGTACTGACCCGTATCGCCGGGCGCCCTTTCGCCCTGCTCGTCACCCCCGCCTGATCCGCCTCCGGCTTGTGACCAGGCCCCTCCGGGTACCGACCAAAATTCCGCCCCAAAAAGTGGTCGCAACCCGGAGGGAACAAAACGCAACCCGGAGGGAACGAGGCCCAACCGACCTGGGAACGAGGCGGAATCCGAGAGACGAGCCGCGCGCCTCAGCGCGACAGCGGCATCGTCGAGCGGGCCGGCAGGTCGAGCGGCGAGGGAGCCTCGCCGCGTTCGACGAGCAGGGACCCCAGCGCCGCGACCATGGCGCCGTTGTCGGTGCAGAGCCCGGGACGCGGAACCCGAAGCCGCAAACCCGATGCGGCGCAACGAGTTTCGGCAAGCGCCCGCAAGCGCGAGTTGGCCGCCACCCCACCACCGACGACGAGAGTGTCCAAGCCCAGGTCCCGGCAGGCCTGCACCGCCTTCGCGGTCAGCACGTCGGCGACGGCTTCCTGGAACGAAGCGCACACATCGGCCACCGGCACCTCCCGCGCATCCGGGTATGCGGCAAGCCACCGCGCCACCGCGGTCTTCAGGCCGGAGAACGAGAAATCGTACGACCCGTCGTCGTGCTTTCCGCGCGGAAACGCGATCGCCACGGGGTTCCCGTCCACCGCCATCCGGTCGACCACCGGACCTCCAGGGAAACCGAGGTCGAGCAGCCGGGCCACCTTGTCGAAAGCCTCCCCGGCGGCGTCGTCGACGGTCTCCCCCAACACCCGCGGGCTGGCCGGGTCGTCGACGGCGACCAGCGAAGAGTGCCCTCCCGAGACGAGCAGCCCCACGCACGCTTCGGGAAGCGGTCCGTGTTCGAGCGTGTCGACCGCGACGTGGGCGGCGAGGTGATGCACACCGTAGAGCGGCCGGTTCAAGCCGGTCGCGAGTGCCTTGGCCGCCGCGACGCCGACGAGCAACGCCCCGGCCAGCCCCGGACCGGCGGTGACCGCGACCGCATCCACGTCCGTGAGCGTGCAGCCCGCAGTCGCGAGCGCCCGGTCCAACGTCGGGAGCATGGCCTCGACGTGGGCCCGACTCGCGACCTCGGGAACGACTCCGCCGTACCGCGCGTGGTCGGGGGCACTGCTGGCGATCGCGTCGGCGAGCAGCACCGACCCGTGCGGCCCGCTGCGGACGATGCCGATCCCGGTCTCGTCGCACGAGGTTTCCAAGCCCAGGACGAGACTCACGGCAGCTCCAACAACATGACGATCGCGTCGACGCCTGACGGCTGGTAGTAGCCCCGGCGCCGGCCGACCGCCTCGAAGCCGTGCCGGGCGTAGAGACGCTGCGCGACTTCGCCGTCCGCCCGAACCTCGAGCCCGACGACCGCGGCGCCGCGCGCCCGTGCCTCGTCGATCAACGCGCCGAGCAGCCGCGCTCCCACCCCGCGGCGCTGACACTCGGCCTTCACCCCGATCGTTTGGACGAACGCCTCGCCCGCACCGGACGCCAGCCCGGCGTAGCCCACGATCCGATCCCCGCCGGTGGCGATCAGGTAATGCCGGTGCTCCCCCTGGGCCAGTTCGGACCAGAACAACTCCTCGCTCCAGCACTCCGGTGCGAACAGCTCCTGCTCGAGCACGAGAATCTCGGGCAGATGCCACCACCGCAACGGCGCGAGCACGATCTCGTCACCCGCGACGGCAACGGGCCGGTCGGCGGCCTCACCCCTCACGCCGCACCGCCGATCGAGGAGCGGGCGGCAGTCGGTTCGGCAGCGTCCGGACGCCGTAGGTACAGGGGCACCAGAACCTCGCCGGCCGCCTTCGCGAGCAACCGGCCCGCGGCGAGATCCGCGAGCCGGGCGACCGGATACGGCGGGCTCGGCTCGGACGCACCGCCGCCCAGCACGTCGGGATAGACCTCGACGCCGGGGCCGACGAACGTCCGGCGGGAGACCCGAGCCACCAGGTCGGCCGGACGATCGACCGCCGGTCCGGCCACCCGGCGGGCGCCGTCGTCGTAGGCGGCCCAGTAGACCTCGCGACGCCGCGCGTCCGTGGTGGCCACGACGTTCGGCGCGGCGAAGGCGTCGAGGCTGCACACCCCGTAGGCGGGGATCCCCAACGTGCGGGCGAGCACCGCGCCGGTCACGACGCCGGCGCGCAGGCCGGTGAACGGGCCCGGTCCGAGGCCGACGGCGAGCGCCGACACGTCGGGCAACACCGCACCGGTTGCCGCCAGCGTCTCCAGTACCAGCGGTATCAGGTGTTCGCCCGCGCCTCGCGGATCGCGACGGGTGCCGACCGACCGAGTCGTCGATCCTTCCGGTGTCACCTGCACCAACGCCACCGCGACGTCGGCGGTCGCGGTATCCAGGCAAAGTACGAGCACGTTCGCCAGCCTACGAGCCGCCCCTCGGGCGCCCGGTGACGTCGCCCCTGGTCAGGACGAGGAACTCGGCGACGGACCCGTCAGGTAGGACGGCACCGCGGGAACTGGTGCGGCCACCGGCGTGATCGGCCCGCTCCCCGCGTCGGTGGTCAGCACCGGTCCGTCCAGGACCAAGGACCCGGACCGGATGACCCCCACCCGCATGCCGGTGAAACCGCCGTGGTTCGACGCGCTCAGCACGGCGGGCGTCAGCGCCGGACCGGTCGTCGACAACGTCGCGGCCTGGAGCGCGCGCACCAAGGAGGCGCGGGTCAGCGCCGGACCGGCCGCCCGCAGCGCCTCGACGAACGTCTGTGCCACCGCCATGCCGTAGACGGTGTTCCCGTCGAACGGCTGGCTCGAGATCGTCTTGTCCGCCGCGTGGACGCTGCGGAACAGTGCGATCCACGGGTTGGCGACGTCCTCGGGGGCCGGCAGGAAGCTGTCGGTGATCACCCCGTCCAGCACCGTGACGGTGCCGGCCACCGCCTCGTGTTCGGTCTGCTTGGCAACCTCGCCGGCCACCGCCGCCGGCTCGGACCCGCCGCTGCTGACGGCGATCTTCGGGTGGAAGCTCAGGTTCGCCGCGGTGAGGAGCAGTTCGGAGGTGAAGACCGGGACGCTGAAGCTGATCACGATCCCGGCCTGCTTGGCGCGCAACGCTCCCACCTGGGCCACCAGCGAACCATTGGTGGTGGAGTAACTTTCGGCGTCGACCAGCAACGACGGGGGGACGACCGCGCGCACACCGGCCAGCCCGGCCTGCCCGTAGGCGTCGTTCTGGTACAGCACCCCGATCGGCACCCCGGGGTAGCGAGCCATCATCGTGGTGGCGAGGACCTTGCCCTCCGCCGTCACGTCGGGCTGGAAGCCGAACCTCGAAGGTGCCGTGGTCGGGGCGTTCCAGCATCCGCATCCGCCGCCCACGAACAGGTCCGGCATTCCGGCCGCCGTGAGGTCGTCGGCAACGGCTTCGTGATCGGCGGTGATCAGCGCGTTGAAGGTCGCGAACACGTCGCCAGCGCCCAGGAACCCGCTGACAATGCTCTTCGCCCGGATCGGGCTCGACTGATCGTCGGAATATCGGTAGTCGATCTTCCGACCGTTCACACCACCGTGCGCGTTCACGAAATCGAAGTACGCCTTGGCCGCCGGAGCCACTTCGGCGTAGCCGGGCGCCAGCACTCCGGTGAGCGGCTGGTGGCTGCCAATCGTGATCGTCGACGCGGTCACGCCGGGGACCACCGCCTGCACGACCCCGGACGAAGACGGAACGCCACTGGAACCGCCGCCCGCGGCGTTCGTACCCCCTCCGCAGGCGGCCAGCAGACCGACGAGAGCTGACGCGGCGAGCGCCGCCCCACCTCGGCAGTGCCTCAACATCCGGTATCCAGCAGGTGCTGCCGGCCGGACCAGGCCGGACCCACCCCGCGCAGAACCACCTGACGCCGTTCGTCGGCAGGATCTTCGGACCGTTCGATCGAGACGAGAAGATGGCCCTCGGCCAGCCCTTCGGCCAGCCCGGAGCCCCACTCCACGACGGTCACCGCGCTGGCCGCCGGAGTGTCGAGGTCGAGGTCGTCGAGTTCGGCCAGCGAGCCGAGCCGGTAGGCGTCGACGTGGACGAACGGCGTACGGCCGCCCTCGTGCTCCCGGGCGAGGACGAACGTGGGCGAGGTGACCCGGTCCGGCACGCGCAGACCCCGCGCGATGCCCTGTGCCATGACCGTCTTCCCAGCTCCCAACGGGCCCGCCAACAACACCAGGTCGCCGGGCCGTAGCACGGCCGCCAACCGACGTCCGAGATCGTGCATCGCCTCGACGGTCGGGACCGTCCGGGCGAGCGGCACACCGTAGACGAGCCAGGCCGGGCGTGTCGCGACGACCGACCAGCCGAGGTTCTCGTACAGCGGGCGATAGCCCACCATCGCTTCCCGGACGTCGGCGCGCAGCGCGGTCAGCCCTTCGGCGGCAGCGTCGGAGGTAGCGCGGGTAAGCAGAACCGACCCCAGTCCACGGCGGCGCCAGTCCGGTGACACCGAGACCCGGGTGACCCAGCGCAAGCGCTCGGGGAACTCGTCGTCCGGCCTGGTCCGCAATGCCCCGACCGGCACGGCGGCGGCCAACGCGAGCAGCGCCGGATGCTCCTCGATCTGCCGGGCCACGTCGGCGACGGTCTCCCGCAAAACCGTGCTGGCCGGGGTGAGCGCCGCGTGCTCGGCGAACGCCGCCTGGGTGAGCCGGTGTACCTCCGCGGCGTCGGCGACGGTGGCCGGCCGTAGTTCGAGTGTCATGCGAGGAGCTGGGCGGCTAGCACGAGGTCCTCGCGCAGGGCCGCCATCGGGGCCCCCGCCGGACCGAACCGCAAGGCCGCGGACGGGTGGTACGTGGCCAGGACGCGGTACCCGGCGACGTCGTGCGGCGCTCCCCGCAGCCCGCCGATCCTGGCGCCGGACCCGTGAAACCAGGTGAGGGCCGTCGACCCCATCGCGACGACCAGCTCCGGCGCCAGGACCGCGAGTTGTTCGGTCAACCAGCCCCGGCAGCGCGCCAGCTCACCCGCCTTCGGTGCCCGGTTGCCGGGCGGGCGGCATTTGAGGGTGTTGAGCACCGCGATGCGCGAACGGTCCAGATCGGCCGCGATGAGCAGTCGATCGAGCAGCTGACCGGCCCGCCCGACGAACGGGATACCGCTCTGGTCCTCCTGCGCGCCGGGCGCCTCCCCCACGAGGACGAGTCTGGCAGCGACCGACGCCTGGCCAACCACGACCGTCGTCCGCGTCGTGGCCAGTTCCGGGCACGCCACGCACGCCCGGATCCGCTCGGACAGTGCTTCCCACGCCTCCCGCGGACAGGAGGCGGTCGCCGTGCTCACCGGACGATCCTGTCGCCGGCGGCACTCGCCCGCCTCATCAGGGCCCGCAACTGTTCGTCGGTCCTCTCCGGCGCCTCGAGCATGATCATGTGCCCGGCCCCCTCGACGACGGCGAAATCGGCGGACGGCAACGCCTGCGCTATCGCCCGGCTGTGGTCCACCGGGGTCAGGACGTCGGCGCCACCGACCACGATCGACGTCGGAATCGCGGCGAGCCGGGGCAACGCGGCCAGCTTGTCGTGACCGAGCAACGCGGCACCGAAGCCGGCGGAGGTGGCGAGCGGCGCCTGGGCGATCATCTCCTCCATCAACTCGACCAGCGCCGGGTCGACGGAACCACCGAAGGCCAGGTACTTGCTGAGCATCCAGGTGAAATCGCCGCGCGGGCGCCGGGATTCGATCCGGTCGCCGTAGCGCGCCAGGACCGAGTAGGAACGGGGCAGCAACCGCCGGGTGACGTGCGCCAGCCCGGCCGGCAGGCCGAGCGAGACGCTGGCGAGCCTCCCCGAGGACGTCGAGAGCAACGCGACCGCGACCACCGGGCCGGTGCCGTCGAAGAGCTCCGGGCGTTGGTCGACGAGCGCCATCACGACCATCCCGCCCATCGAATGACCGACCAACATCGCCGGGCCGGCGGGGGCGGCGGCCTGAAGGACCCGGCCCAGGTCCCGGCCCAGGACCTCGAGATCGGTCTTTTCCGGCCGGGGCCGGCCCGAGCGGCCGTGCCCACGCTGGTCGTAGAACACGAGCCGCACGTCGGGCGACGCCAGCGACCGCCGCTGCAGCACCCAAGCCTGGGACGTGCACACCCAGCCGTGCACGAAGACGACCGTCAGCGGCGCGGCCGCCGGGCCGACCTCTTCGACGTGCAACGCGACGCCGTCCTCGGTGGTGACCACATACGACCGATCGGCGGGGTCGGAAGCCGTCAAGGACGCCACCCGCTCCACACCGACCCGTGCTCGCTGCGAGCGCACTCGCCGTTTCGCCGCTGCCGCACCCCCCGCCGCGACCGCGCTGGCGACCGACGCAGCGAGCGCGATCTGGCTCTTACGACTCATGCGAGACCGTCGCGTTCCGTTGCGAACGGGACGCCAGTGGGTCGCCGCGATAGACCCTCGGCACCCGGGGGCCGACCCGGGTGACCACCTCGTAGGAGATGGTGCCCAGGGCTTCGGCCCAATCCTGCGCGGTCGGCTCGCCGCGGGTTCCGGGCCCGAACAGGATCACCTCGTCACCGGGGGCTACGGCGGGACCGGCGGTGACCAGGAACTGGTCCATGCAGACCCGACCGGCGACGCGTTCCCGCCTGCCCCCCAACAGGACCTCCGCGACGTTCGTCGCGGCGCGCGGGACGCCGTCCGCGTAGCCGAGCGGCACCAGCGCGATCCGGCCGTCGTGGGAGGCCACCCACAGATGCCCGTACGACACCCCTTCGCCTGCCCGGACGTCCTTCACCAGCGTCACCGGCGCGGTCAGCGTCATGGCCGGGGTCAGGCCGAACCGACTCGGCGGCCCCGCATCGGGCACCGGCGTGAGCCCGTAGCAGGCGATGCCCGGACGGACGAGATCGAAATGCGAGTCCGGCCGGGTCAGCGTCGCCGCCGAGTTCGCACAGTGCCGCACCGACGGACGGATCCCGCGCCGGTCGGCTCGCTCCAACACGTCCCGGAAAACCTCGATCTGCTGTCCGGTCAGCTCGTCGGCCGGCAGGTCGGCGTGGACGAAATGGGTCATGATGCCGACCACCTCGACGCTCTGTTCGGCCTGCGCGGCGGCCAGTGCGTCGAAGATCTCCTCGAGATCCTCGGTGGACACGCCGTTGCGACGAAGCCCGGTGTCGACCTTCAGGTGCACGCGCGCGGACCGCCCGGACCGCCGGCCCGCCGCCAGGATCTCGGCAAGTCCCCAGGCGGAGGACACCGCGAGATCGATCTCGTTGGCGAGCGCCGATTCCAACGGTGTTCCGGGCGGGTTCAACCAGCTCAGGATCGGCACGGCCAGCCCGGCCTTGCGCAAGGCGACCGCCTCGGAGACGTGCGCGGTGCCCAGCCAACTCGCCCCGCCGGCAAGCGCCGCCCGGGCCGAGGGCACCAGGCCGTGCCCGTACCCGTCGGCCTTGACGACGGCCATGACCGCCGCCGTCGGAGCGGCCGCGGCGCAAGCCCGAACCGAAGATGCGATCGCGCCGAGATCGATCTCGGCCACCGCTTCGTACCGGGCCGGTTCCGGCGCGCCTCGATCGCTCATCCGGCCGATCGTACGGGGGCGAGCGCTAGACCTGGCGGATCGCGGCGACGGCTCGCGGCCACGCGTCCAGCAGATCGGCCGCGTTCAGCGGCACCGGCGCGTAGTGGGCGGCGAGGCCGTGCAGGAACGCGGTGGCCGCAGCCACCCGCAGGAGATCCGGTTCGCCGCGCTTCGAGGCGGCGGCGAGCAGCGCCCCCGTCGCGCCCGCGAGCACGTCGCCGGTCCCCGCCGTCGACAGCCAGGCGGAGCCGGTCGGGTTGATCAACGCCCGCCCGTCCGGCGCCGCGACGACGGTCCGATGCCCCTTGAGCAGCACGTGGACGCCCAGGTCGGAGGCCGCGGCGCGGGCCGCACCCAGCGGGTCGCCCGCCGGGTCGACGCCGGTCAACCGCCGGAACTCACCGGCGTGCGGGGTGAGCAGGGTCGGCGCGCCCCGGCCCCGGAACTCCCCCGCACCCAGCTCCAGCGCACCGGCGTCCAGCACGGCCGGAACGTCGCTTCGCACGATCTCGCGAACCACGTCGAGGTCGGCGACTCCAGGCCCGCATACGTAGGCGTCGACCCGCCCCGGACCGGCGACCACGCTGGGCCAGCGGCCCCGCACGGCATCCGCGGGGCCGCCCAGGTCGGGGCCCAGGTAGCGGACGTAGCCCGCACCGGCCCGGACCGCGCCGCCGACCGCCAGGACCGCGGCGCCCGGGTACTGCGCTCCGCCCGCGACGATTCCGACCACACCCCGGCTGTACTTGTCCGCGTCGAAGCCGGGGACCGGCAGCAACGCGGCGACGTCGTCCGCGTCAAGCAGCGCCAGGGGGGATTCGTCCCGGAAGTCGAGCCCGACCGGGACGACGGCGACCTGGCCGCAGCGCTCGGCCCCGGCGCCGACGACGTGTCCGGGGGCCAGCCGGTCGAAGGTGACGGTGACGTCGGCGGAAACGGTGACGCCGTCGGCGGCGCCGGTCTCGCCGTCCACCCCGCTGGGCAGGTCGACCGCCACGACCGACGCCTCGACCTCTGCGGCCCAGCGGGCCAGCTCGGCGGCCGTTCCGGTGAGCCCACCGGGACGGCTTCCCAGCCCCGTCAGCCCGTCGATGACGATGTCGACCGCGCCGAGATCATCCCGGTCGGTGGCGTCCCGGAACGCCAGCCCACGGGCCGCCGCCTGCCAATGCTCGTCACCGTCGACGTCGGAGGCGCGCAGCACGACCACCTGCGCCCCGCGGTCCGCCAGATGCCGCCCGGCGAGCATCGCGTCCGCCGCGTTGTGCCCACGCCCGGCGAGGACGACGATCCGCGTCCCGTAGACCCGGGGCAGCACGTCGGCGATCACGTTGGCCACGCCGAAGGCCGCCCGGGCGATCAACGCGCCCTCACCGACCCGGGCCGCCGCCGACGCGTCCGCCTCGCGGGTTTCCGCGGTCGTCGCCACGTATCGCATAGCGCCGCACGGTACCGATTCTTCGTCGTACGTCCAGTGAGGGAGCCCTGGATCGGAGTTCGGAATGGCGACAATGCCGGCCTGGGCGCGCAGACCAAGGACCTCGATTCATACGATCTCGTTTAAAGTCCGACCAGTCGATTACGCAATGGATTAGCGCTCTTCTTACTGAGGGAGCACTCGGCAAGCCTACTGAAAGCGAGCGCCGCCACACTACTGATGTGTTCATAGGATCCTCTACCAGCAGACATGACTTCCGGTCGTCTTGCTGAGGCGGCCGCGATGCTCTTAGCTCAGAAGAATGCCTCGATCAGGGAGGGCCGTAGAGTCGACAGTAGTTGATTTCCTCGCCTACGACGCTCCGTCTAGGGGATTCTCTAATACCGAAATGTCGCAATTCCTCCACCTTGAAAGGAGATTACTTTCGACCGTAATGACCGATCAGAAATCGATTAACGTGCACGAAGCACCAACGGTTCCATCTCGTATTCTCGAAGCGAATCAAGCTGTATCGCGAGATAGGATGTTCCCCGACGAGAGTTCTATCGTAATGGTGACCGTTGTATAATTACTTGCGCGCCCGCTCCAATCGCGACCACTTCATTCAAGCCCCGTACAAATCACGAGATGCGCCCGACTAGATGCGGCTATTTGTTGAATCGGTCGGATTGGAACGACCTCGTAGCTTCGCGGGTGATCGACTTGAACTAAATAGCCAACGCCGCCAGCCACCGCTAATACCGTCTTGAGGTCAGGCGTAGACGCAAGGCCAGAGAAAAAGTCTCGACCATCGTAGAACTCCCCCGTCCAATTCGTTCCGGCCCCAAACCGTCGTAGCGACGACGAAACTAGGAGCGAGCAACGAGACACCATCCGTCGTAAACTGCACGTGGCAGCTCGGAGACGATGTTACCTCTTCGATAGAGTAGCTCGCCGCGAAGCTTCGCTCAAATTCGATCATGGGATGAATATGCCTAGGTTGAAGAATCTGTGAACGGCGACTTCTCCATTCGCAAGCCGGGAAGGCCTCGCCAATCTCGTAAGTCCCGTCGACACCGTTGATGCTACCGCGTGTGGTGTAACGGACGTAGCCGTGGTTTACAACTTCGCTTCCGGAAGCGTTAGCAGCTGACCACCTTCGTCGTAATCTGACGCAACCGTTCGGATATTGCTATGTTGGATCCATGGACGCACCGAGTTGCCGTGCCGCTCCCGAGAGTTAGCTACCTATGTATTTCCAAAATCTCTCCATACCCGATGATCTTGGTACCTTCACGAAGATCGAAGATCTGACCATTAAAGAGTGCCGGGAGAAGATCACCTGCCCAGAACGTCAGCGTTGCTGTTCCTTTTCCTCCGGGAGCGAGAGCGACATCGTCAAGGGTCAATTCATATCCAATGTCATTCGTTGTTCCAGAAAAACGAAGGAGGCTTCGGTAGCCTGATCTGATATCCGTCGTGCGCCCTCCCTCTTCGGTGGACAGGAGACTTATCACGGATCGTATGCTGCGCCGAGTCATGGGATCACCGAGTAGTTGAAGATGCGGACCACTCCTGACGGTATATAAGGAGTACTGAAGAAGTAACCGGGGCCCTCTCCGGCAGGGTTGATCGCTTGTCCTTGAGCCAGTTCTCTCTGGCTGACTTTGACAGATGTCGTCGTGTAGGCCTCATCCCCCATCATTCGCCCGAAGTTGGAGGCTTGCTGCGGTGTGCCAAAGAAGTACTTACCCTCGGTCCCACCTGGTACTGCGCGATACCGCCCAACAGTTTGCAATAGCAATAGCGATGGTGCCCGTCGCGCGCCGTCTGTGCCGCATGAACCTACCCCCGAATTTCACCTAGAGTGATGAGGCAGACACTAGGAGTGGGAAGGCGACGCGTCAACGTGAGGCTCCTCACAGCAGATTCACAGCGACCGCCGCGTTGCAGGTCGGCAGGTCCATCGTCGTTCAGCGCGACTCGGCGATCACCGTCGCGGTGGCCAGGCCACCGTCGTGGGCGATCGACACGTGCCAGTGCAGGTGCTCATAGCCCCGGACCGACAGCACCGGCCGGCCGCCGTCGCCGCGGATCACCTCGGCGTCCCGCCACGCCATCCCGGCAGGGCGGGAAAGCGCTTTCGCCACAGCCTCTTTCACCGCGAACCGGCCGGCCAGCGAATCGAGGTCCAGGTCTGCCTCGGCGGGGGTGAACAGCCGCTCGCGCAGCGACGGCGTACGGGACAGCGCCGCGGCGAGCCGGGAGACCGCGACGATGTCGATCCCGACGCCGACGATCACGGGTCGCTCGACCAGCTATTCGACGGTCACGGACTTGGCGAGGTTGCGCGGCTTGTCGATGTCCAGGCCGAGGGCCAGCGCGAACTCCGCCGCCAGCACCTGCATCGGTACCGTCGTCACGATCGGGGAGTAGAGCGTCGGCACCCGAGGCACCCGGATCACGTCCGTCGCGTACGGCAGCACCGCGTCGTCGCCGTCCTCGGCGACCACGATCGTGCGGGCCCCCCGAGCACGGACCTCGGCGATGTTCGAGAGCACCTTCGAGTGCAGGACCCCGCGGGAGCGTGGCGACGGCATCACGACCACCACCGGCACGCCCTCCTCGATCAGGGCGATCGGGCCGTGCTTCAACTCGCCCGCCGGATACCCCTCGGCGTGGACGTACGCGAGCTCCTTCAGCTTCAGCGCACCTTCGAGGGCGACCGGGTAGCCGACATGCCGACCCAGGAAGAGCACGGTCCGCGACCCGGAGATGTCTCGCGCGAGTTGGCGCATCGGCTCCATCCTGGCCAGCGTCTGCGCGACCATCGCCGGCATCCGTTCCAGGGCGGCGAACTCGCGGGCGACCTCGTCGCCGTCCTTGGTGCCGCGAACCCGGGCCATCGCGAGCGCGAGCAGTGACGTCGCGGTGAGCTGGGCGAGGAAGCACTTGGTCGACGCGACGCCGACCTCGGGCCCGGCGCGGGTGTAGAGAACGGCGTCGGACTCGCGCGGGATCTGGGCCCCGTTGGTGTTGGAGATCGCCAGCACCCGGGCCTTCTGCGCCTTGCCATGCCGGATCGCTTCGAGCGTGTCGGCGGTTTCGCCGCTCTGGCTGATGCCGACGACGAGCGTCGACCGGTCGAGCACGGGGTCTCGATAGCGGAATTCGGACGCCAGCTCGACCTCGACCGGGATGCGGCTCCAGTGCTCGATGGCGTACTTCGCGAGCAACCCGGCGTGATACGCCGTTCCGCACGCGACGACGAACACCTTGTCGATGTCGCGAAGGTCCTCGGCGACGATGCGCTCCTCGTCCAAGATGACGTTCCCGTCCGAGGTGAGCCGCCCGCGCAACGTGTCCTGGATCGCCGCGGGCTGCTCTTCGATCTCCTTCTGCATGAAGAAGTCGTGGCCGCCCTTCTCGGCGGCGGACACATCCCAGTCCACGTGGAAAGGGTGCCCCTGGCCGGGAGCCCCGTCGAACGTGGTGATCTCGTAGCCGCTGGAGGTGATCGCGACGACCTGGTCCTGACCGAGCTCCACCGCGTGCCGGGTGTGGGCGATGAATGCGGCGACGTCGCTGCCGAGGAACATCGCGCCGTCGCCGATCCCGACGACGAGCGGGCTGTTCCGCCGCGCCCCGACGACGAGGTCCGGCTGGTCGCGGTGCAGCGCCAGCAAGGTGAACGCACCCTCCAGTCGACGGGCGACTTGCCGCATCGCCTCGGCGAGGTCATTGCCGCAACGCGGCCAGACGACTTCGAGCAGGTGTGCGACGACCTCGGTGTCGGTGTCGCTGCGCAGCTCGTGCCCGGCCGCCTCGAGTTCGGCGCGCAGCGCGCCGTGATTCTCGATGATCCCGTTGTGGATGATCGCCAGGTCACCGCTGCAGTCGAGGTGCGGGTGCGCATTGCGGTCGGTGGGGGATCCGTGGGTCGCCCACCGCGTGTGACCCACGCCCGTCAGCCCGTCAACCAGGCCGGTCTGGGCGAGGAACTTCTCCAGGTTGCTGAGCTCGCCGGCCTTCTTCGCGGTGATCAGGTCGCCGTGCTCGTCGACGATCGCGAGTCCGGCCGAGTCGTAGCCGCGGTATTCGAGACGGCGCAAACCGTCGAGGACCACCCCCAGCGCCGGCCTGGAACCGGGGGATCCTACGTAGCCGACGATGCCGCACATCCGGTCAAGGCTAACCGGCGCGCCGCCCATCGCCGAACCGACGCGCTCGTCCCCCGATCCGAGCGGCGAGGAGACGGCGCGGGATCAGACCGACCCGGCCGCCGCCCGGACCGCGGCGGCGACGAAGTCGGCGTACTGCTCGGCCTCGCGCTGGGTCGTCGCTTCCACCATGACGCGAACGAGCGGTTCGGTTCCCGACGGCCGGAGCAGCACGCGCCCGGAGGTGCCCAGCCGGGCCTCCACCTCCGCGACCGCGGCGGCGACGGAGGGGAACGAGGCGATCCGGCGGTCGCGCACCTCGACGTTGACCAGCACCTGGGGCAGCCGCTGCACGACGGCCGCAAGCTCGGCGAGCGGAGTCGCCGAGGAGGCCACCCAGCCCAGAAGCTGCAACGCGGTCAGCATCCCGTCGCCGGTCGAAGCCTTCTGGCGGAAGACGACGTGACCGGACTGTTCGCCCCCCAGGACCAGGGACCGTTCGCGCATCGCCTCCAGGACGTACCGGTCCCCGACCGCCGTCTGCACCACGCCGATCCCGGCCGCGGCCATCGCCCGGGTGAACCCCAGGTTGGTCATCACGGTGGTGACCACTGCCTGGCCGGGCAGCTCGTCCCGGGCGTGCATCCCGAGTGCGCAGATCGCCAGGATCGCGTCGCCGTCGACGACGCTGCCGTCCGCCGCCACGGCCAGGCATCGGTCGGCGTCGCCGTCGTGCGCGATCCCGACGTCGGCTCCGTGCTCGACGACGGCGGCCCGCAGCGGGTCCAGATGCGTGGAGCCCACTCCTTCGTTGATGTTGAGGCCATCCGGGTCGCAGCCGATCGCGACGACCTCGGCACCGGCCTTGCGGTAGACATCCGGGGCCAGGTGCGCCGCCGCGCCGTGCGCGGCGTCGACCACGACCCGCAAGCCGGTCAGCGGCGCCGGCGCCATCGACAGCAGGTGCTCGACGTACCGGGCAGATGCGTCCGGCAGCGGCCGGACCCGGCCCACCTCGGCGCCGGTCGGGCGATCCCACTCCTCGCGCAACCGCCGCTCGATCTCGAGTTCGATCGAATCGGAGAGCTTCTCCCCGCCGGCGGCGAAGAACTTGATCCCGTTGTCCGGCATCGGGTTGTGCGACGCGGACAGGACGACGCCCAGGTCGGCGTCGAGCGCACGGACCAGGTACGCGACGCCCGGCGTCGGAAGGACGCCGGTCAGCAGGACGTCGGCGCCCGCGGACGTCAGCCCGGCGACCACCGCAGCTTCGAGCATCTCGCCGGACGCGCGGGTGTCGCGACCGACCACGACGACCGGGTGCGCCGAAGCCCCGTGCTCCCGCATGACTCCGATGGCGGCCATCGCGAGTTGGAGCGCGAAATGGGGCGTCAGGTCGGCGTTCGCGATCCCGCGAACACCATCCGTTCCGAAGATCCGGCCGCCGGACAACGAGAGCCGAGCCGGATCAGCGCTTCGAGTACTGGGGCGCCTTACGAGCCTTCTTGAGGCCGTACTTCTTGCGCTCCTTCACCCGCGGGTCTCGGGTGAGGAAACCGGCCTTCTTCAGCTCCGGACGAGCCTCGTCGATCAGCTCGGTCAGCGCCCGGGCGATTCCGAGGCGCAACGCGCCGGCCTGGCCGGAGACGCCGCCGCCCGACAGGATCGCGATGACGTCGTAGTTGTCACCGACTTCAAGCCTGGTGAACGGGTCGCGGACGGTCTGCTGATGAACCTTGTTCGGGAAGTAGTCCTCGAGCGAGCGGCCGTTGAGCCGCCACTGCCCGGTTCCTGGCACGATCCGGACGCGGGCGATGGCTTCTTTACGGCGCCCCACCGTGCGGGCGAGGTCTGCGACGGTTGCAGCGGCGGCCACTGTCGTATCTCCTTGATTCCGAAACGTCAGCGCGCGAGCTGGCTGATCTGGGTGATCTCGTACGGCACGGGCTTCTGCGCCTCGTGGGGATGGGTCGGGCCGGCGTAGACCTTCAGCTTGCCGCCCATCTGCCGCCCCAGCGTGGTGTGCGGCAGCATCCCCCTGATCGCCCGCTCGACGACCAGCGTGGGGCGGGTGTTCAGCAGCTCGTCGTACGACGTCGAGCGCAGACCACCCGGGTAGCCCGAGTGGCGGTGGTAGAGCGATTGGGCCCGCTTGTTGCCGGTCATCGCGACCTTGCCGGCGTTGATGACGACGACGAAGTCGCCGGTGTCCACATGCGGTGCGTAGTACACCTTGTGCTTGCCCCGCAGCAGCGCGGCGGCGTGGGAAGCCAGCCGGCCCAGGACGACGTCAGTGGCGTCGATGACATGCCACTGCCGCGTGATGTCGGCCTTCTTCGGCTGGTACGTGCGCACGGTGGATCTCTTTCAGGCGGGTACGGCAATCGGTCTGGGCGCCTCCTGGAAGGCGCTGCGGCACCCGATCCGCCACCTCGCAACAGACCTCGAAGAGAGCGAGCGTCGCGGAGACCGCGACAGGCACCAGCGGACAAGGCTACTACAGCCGAGCCTTCCGGCGAACCGTCGGTCCACCCGCTGCGCGGAGGCCGCCGAGCGGCTCTTGACAGGGCGCCCTTACCTAGGTGAAGCTGCCTTTACCCGGTTGCGAAGGAGCACCTCGTGTATGCGTGCGTCTGCAAGGCCGTCACCGAATCGACGGTTCGTGCCTGCCACAGCGCGGGCATGCGCGACGTCCGCCAGGTCAGCACCGCAACCCGGGCCGGTACCGGGTGCGGCCAGTGCGTGAGCCGGCTGCGGGCCATGTTGACGACGGCTCGGGAGACCGAATCGGTGCTCGCGGACAGCATCGCCTGACCCGAGGACGAACGGGAAAACCCTATCCGCGCGCTCACCTAAGCGCGGAAAAGTGAAGTTTCCTTTTCTCTTGTAAACTTTACTTTACAAGATCAAAATCACTTTTTCCATTCGCCGTCCGATCACCTCTGCGGTGATTTCCTCGTGCCATCATGAGCCGCGAGCCCTGAACAGCCGAGCGCGAGGGAGTGCAGCCATGCAAGGAAACAGCGAGATCGTCGAGCTCCTGAACGCCCAATTGACGACCGAGATCACCTCGGTGAACCAGTACTTCTTGCACGCGAAGATGCAGGAACACTGGGGCTACACGAAACTCGCGCACTGGACGCGGCACGAGTCGTTCGACGAGATGAACCACGCCGAGACACTGACCAACCGGATCCTGATGCTCGAGGGCCTGCCCAACTACCAGCGGATCCTGCCGATCAACGTCGGCGAGAACGTGCCCGAGCAGCTCCGCTCCGACCTGGCCCTGGAGTACGACGGGTTGCAGCGACTTCGGGACTCGATCGTCACCTGCCGGGGCCACGGCGACGCCACCACGGCCAACATCTTCGAGGAAATCCTGGCCTCGGAGGAGGACCACATCGACAAACTCGAAACCGAGCTCGCGATGTTGGTAACCTTGGGAGAGCCGCTCTACCTCGCCCAACTCCGCGGTGAGCCCGGCGAAGGCGACTGATCGGAACGTAATCGGCGGGGTCCGAACCAGCGGGAAATACGTCCAGGAGCGGACGCGCGAGCGCCAACCCGCCGCTAGCGTCGAACGGGTGGGAGTTCTGCACGCGCCGCCTTTCGGCCGGACCTCGACGCGGCGGTTCCGGGCGTCGGACGCCGCCCTGGCCGCCGCCGGGCTCGTCGTGGTCTTCGTCGGCAGCCACGTCGCGGCCTCGTCGCAGGAGCGAGCGCACCTGCACGTCGCGGCGTACGTACTGCTCACGCTCGTCGCGGCGACGATCCTGCTGCGACACCGGGCGACCCGGCTGTTTCTGCTGCTCGCCACCGCGATCTCCGGCATCTACCTGGCGCTCGGCTATCCCTACGGCCCCGCCATGCTCGTGGTCGCGCTCGCCGCCGGCACGGTCGCCGCCCACGAGCCGCCCCGGCGAGCCCGCGCCTTTCTGGCACTTTGCGCGGTGGTCCTGGTCGGCGCCGCGTTCATCGGCGAATACGACGGAGGGGACGGCAACTGGTTCAGCGCACTGGTCCAACTCGGCTGGGTGCTCGTGCCAGGAACGATCGGCACGCTTTCCCGATCGGCTCGGCAGTCCCGCGTCCAGGCGCAGGCCGAAACCGCCCGGCGGGCCGACGAGCAGAGCCGGCTGCGTCTCGCCCGCGAGGTGCATGACGTGGTGGGCCACGACCTGTCGGTGATCTCCCTGCAAGCGGGCGTGGCCTTGCACGTCCTCGACCGGGAACCGGATCAGGTCCGCGCCGCGCTCGAGGCGATCCGGCGGACGAGCACCGACGCGCTCGACGAACTGCGCGCCACCCTGGCGATGACGCGTGGCGACGCGCTCGACGCGCGTCGCGACACCGGCGCCGGGCTGGGGCGTCTTCCGGGCATCGTCGACGGACTGGAGCTGTGTGGACTACACGTGCGGACGGAGGCAACCGGAAGCGGAACCCTTTCTCCCGCAGCCGATCTCGTGGCCTTCCGCATCGTCCAGGAGTCGTTGACGAACGTGCTGCGGCACTCCGGGGCGAACCGGGCCGACGTCCTGCTCGCGTACGGACAGCGGACGCTCACGATCACGGTGACCGACCCCGGCCCCATTCGCGTTGCCCCACAGGGACTTCCGGGGCGCGGGCTGGTCGGTCTCGCGGAACGGGTTGCGGAGATCCGGGGCGTGCTGACCGCGGAGCCGTACGAGGACGGATGGCGGGTGCTCGCGGAGCTTCCGCTGGATCGCGATTCCGCGAATCCCGGACCTCCTGACGTGAGCCCGCCGTGATCCGGGTCGTGCTCGTCGACGACCAACCGCTGGTACGTATGGGAATGCGGGTGTTGCTCGAGAGCGAACCGGACCTCGAGTGCGCCGGTGAGGCCGCCGACGGCACCGAAGGGGTCGCCCTCGTCCGCCGGGTACGGCCGGACGTGGTGATGCTCGACATCCGGATGCCGCGGATGGACGGGCTCACGGCACTGCGGCACATCACCGCCGAGCCCGAACTGGGAGACGTCAAGGTCGTCATGCTGACCACATTCGGGCTGGAGGAGTATGTCTTCGAGGCACTTCGCCTGGGGGCCAGCGGTTTTCTGGTCAAGGACTCGGAGCCGTCCGAGCTCCTGAGAGCGATCCGGGTCGTCCACGCAGGCGAGTCGCTGCTGTCGCCGGCGGTGACCCGCCAGCTGATCTCCGCGTTCGCGGCCTCGGGCCGGCCGGCGGCGGACGCGCCTGATCTGCGGCACCTCACCGACCGGGAACGTGAGGTGATGGCCCTTGCCGGCCAAGGCCTGTCCAACGCCGAGATCGCGGCCCGCCTGGTCATCAGCCCGGCGACCGCCCGCACCCACGTGTCGCGCACGATGGTGAAGCTGCACGCCCGCGACCGGGCCCAGCTCGTGGTCTTCGCTTATCAGGCCGGTCTGGTCTGACGTACGCCCCCCGACGTAGCGGGATTGCCGCTTCCGGACGGACGTCGCGACGGGCGACGTCGCGAGAACCTGCGAGGCATGAACACGAAAACCTTCGCCCTCGACGTCGAGGGCCTGTCCAAGTCCTACGGCGGCCGGCAGGTGGTGGACCGGCTCGACGTCCGGGTTCCGCTCGGGTCGGTCGCCGGATTCATCGGTCCCAACGGCGCCGGGAAGACCACGACGCTGCGCATGCTGCTCGGCCTCGTACGGGCGAGCAGCGGCGGCGGTTCGGTTCTCGGGCAACCGTTCGGCCACCCGGCCGGCTACCTGCCAAAGGTCGGTGCCCTGATCGAGAGCCCGGCCTTCTACCCGGCACTCTCCGGGCGTCGCAATCTCGAAGCGCTGGCGGTGCTGGGCAGCCATCCGGCAGCACGAGTGCCCTCCGCACTCGAGCGGGTCGGCCTCGCCGAGCGCGGCGACGACGCGTACCGGGCGTACTCGCTCGGCATGAAACAGCGACTCGGCATCGCCGCCGCACTCCTGCCGGCGCCGGAACTGCTCATCCTCGACGAGCCGACGAACGGCTTGGACCCGGCCGGGATCCGGGACATGCGCACGCTGCTGCGCGGGCTCGCCGCCGACGGCCTGACCGTGCTGGTTTCCTCTCACCTGCTCGCCGAACTCGAGCAGGTTTGCAACTGGCTGATCGTGCTCGACCGGGGACGCGGTGCGTACCTGGGCCCCGCACGCGAATTCATGTCCGCCGACCGCGAAGTACGGCTTCGTCCGGAGCACGAGGACGACCTGCCCCGCCTCGCCAGGCTCATCCGCGCGGAGGGAATCCCGGCGACGATCGACGATCGGCACCTGCGCCTGGCGGTCGACCATGACGCGACGACGATCGCGCCGATCGTCCGGCTGGCCGCCGAGAACGGCATCACGCTCGTCGAGATCGCCTCCGCCGCAGCCAGTCTCGAAGAACGTTATTCCGAACTCGTCGGCCAGGGAGGCACCCGATGATCCGCGCCTACCGCTTCGAACTCCTCAAGCTGCGGCGGCGCAGTGTCGCCATCGCGATGGCGGGAGTCACCATCCTCGCGCTGTTCGCGACCGTCCTGACGTTCTCACGGGCGTCCAAGAACGGGCGGCCGAACCGGGAAGGCTACGCGTCGACGATCACCCAACTGGAAGGGCACCAGGGGCTGACCGCCGGCTTCGTCGACGGGATGAGTCTCATCGGGTTGCTGATCTTCGTCGTCTTCCTCATCTCGACGACCACAGAGTTCAGCGGCGGCACCATCCGTTCTGTCCTCGTCCACCAGCCTCGGCGGCTTGCCTGGGCCACCGGCAAACTCGGCGCCCTGCTGACGGCGCTGGTCGCCTCGATCACGACCGCGTACGCCGTAGCCGTCGTGGCGTCGCTCGCCCTGGCACCGACGCGTGACGTGTCGACGTCGGCATGGTTCACCGCCGACGGCATCGGTCACGCGGCAGGAGCCTGGCTGACCGGCGTCGCCGGTGCGGGCTTCTACGGCGTGATGGGCGTGGCGCTCGGCCTGCTCGTCCGCTCCACCGTGATCGCGCTCGCGGTGGGTGTGGCGTGGGCCGGTCCGCTGGAACACATCACCCAGAACGCCTGGTCCGGGGCCACCGGCGTGTTCCCGGGCCTGTCGTTCGACGCCGTCGCCCGCGGTGGTGTGCCGGACGCGAGCCTGACCCACGCGGTGATGACCGCGCTCGCGTACGCGGCGGTCGCGGGTTCAATCGCTCTGCTGGGCCTCGTCCGCCGCGACGTGACCTCGTAGGCTGGCAGGACCCCGACGGCGAGGAGGCGCGAATGCCCGCGATCACCCCGAACCTCTGGTTCGACACGCAAGGCAAGGACGCCGCCGAGTTCTACGTCTCGATCTTCCCGAACTCGCGGATCAACAACGTCTCGTACTACGGCGAAGCCGGTCCGGGCGAGCCGGGAACCGTCCTCACCGTCGACTTCGAGCTCGACGGCAAGCGATTCACGGCGATCAACGGCGGCCCGCAGTTCACCTTCGACGAGGCGGTCTCGTTCCTGGTCGACTGCAAGGACCAGGCGGAAGTCGACTACTACTGGGAGAAGCTGCTCGACGGTGGAGAGCCGAGCCAGTGCGGCTGGCTCAAGGACCGGTTCGGGCTGTCCTGGCAGGTGATTCCGGCGCAGCTCGAAGAACTGTTGAGCGATGCCGACCCGGCCCGCTCGCAACGAGCGATGAAGGCGATGCTCGGCATGGTGAAGATCGACGTCGAAGCCCTGCGAGCCGCAGCCGACGGCGCCTGATCCACCTCTCCGAAGCATCGGAGGCTCGCCCGGCATCGAAGCCCGGCGAGGATCAACTCCCGGGAAGTTCCTCCGGCTCGCGAGGTTGGGCCGGTAACGACCGAACCGCCCGGGTCCGTTCCACCCGAACCGCAAGTTGGTCGGGCGGCGGGTAACCGACCCGCAGAAGCGTCAGGCCGTGCGGTGGCACGACGAGGACTGCGTCCGAGCGCCGCCGCGCACCCAGCAGGGAAGCCGGCCGGTCCACCGGCCAACGCCCCTCCCCGACGGCCAGCAGCGCACCGACGAGCGACCGAACCATCGAGTGGCAGAACGCGTCAGCCTGGACGGTCGCGACAAGCACGCCGTCCTCGTCGCGTACCCAGTCCAGACGTTGCAGATCGCGGATCGCCGTCGCGCCTTCGCGAGCCCGGCAGAACGCGGTGAAGTCGTTCAGCCCCAGCAGCTTCGCGCTCGCCGCCTGCATCGCGGCGCGATCCAGTGACCGGGGCCAGCGAAGGGTGTCCCGGCGGCGCAGCGGGTCGAATTCGACGTCGCCCACCCGGTAGCGATAGGTCCGGCTCACCGCCGAGAACCTCGCGTCGAAGCCCTCCGGCGCGGCGACGACCGAGAGTACGCGGACGTCCGGCGAAAGCAGACCGTTCAGCTTCCGGACGTCGACGGTGGCATTTGTCGACACGTCGATGTGTGCCACCTGGCGCAGGGCGTGGACGCCCGCGTCGGTGCGCCCGGCGACCACCATCGGAACGTCGGCACCGCAGAGAATCCGCAGTGCCGCAGCTATGTCACCCGCGACGGTGCGCCGGTCGGGCTGGATCGCCCAACCGGAGAAGTCCGTGCCGTCGTAGGCGAGGTCCAGCCGGAGCCGAACCGCGTCCATCGCCGCGAGCGACGAGGAGGCGCCGGTCGCGGTAGGCGACGGCTCAGGCCTTCTCGCCCTCGTCATCGCCGTCAGTGTCAGCGCCGTCCGCGGGTTCCGCCGCGCCCGCGTCGTTCGCCGATTCGGCCTCGGCGGTGCTGCCGAGCGCCTCGTCGGTCGTGACCGCCGCGGCTGCGCCATCGGTGTCACCCTCGGTCGCGACCGAGGCGTCCGCCGCGATCTCCGCGGCTTCGGCATCGGATGTCGCCGCTTCGGTGTCGGCCCGTTCCGCCACTGCCGCAGCGGTTTCGGACTCACCGGCCAGCGCCGCTGCCGCCTCGGCCGTCGAACCGGTCACCGGAGTGCGCGCGGTGCGGGTGCCGCGACGAGCCCGCTCAGCCTCACCGACGGCCGACTGCGCGATCGTCAACGCCTCGACCAGCTCGATGGAGGCCATCGGTGCGTTGTCGCCCTTACGCGGCCCGAGCTTGGTGATCCGGGTGTAGCCGCCGGGACGGTTTGCGTAGCGGGGACCGATCTCGGTGAACAGGTGGGCGACGACGTCCTGGTCCCGGACCACCGTGGAGACCTGCCGCTTGGCATGCAGATCGCCACGCTTGGCGAACGTGACCAGCTTCTCCGCGAGGGGTCGCAGCCGCTTCGCCTTCGCCGCGGTGGTCGTGATCCGGCCATGTTCGAACAAGGCGGTCGCCAGGTTGGCCAGCAGCAGCCGCTCGTGCGCGGCACCGCCCCCGAGACGGGCTCCCTTGGTGGGCGTGGGCATGGTCTTGGACTCCTCGTTCGCCTTCGGTCAGGTGGATCGGGGCCGACGATCGGCCCGGGTCGGGGCTAGAGCTGCTCGGTTTCCTGGTACGTCGTGTCGTCGTCGCTGAAGTCGACCGGCGTGTACCCGTCGGTGCTGTAGCCCTCGTCGCTGTACGCGGCGGCGGCGGCACTCGGGTCGAATCCGGGCGGGCTGTCCTTGAGCGCGAGCCCCATCTGGGCAAGCTTCAGCTTGACCTCGTCGATCGACTTCGAGCCGAAGTTGCGGATGTCGAGCAGGTCCGCCTCGCTGCGTCCGACGAGCTCGCCCACCAGGTGGATGCCTTCGCGCTTGAGGCAGTTGTACGAGCGAACGGTGAGATCCATCTCCTCGATCGGCAGCGCGAGGTCGGCGGCGAGCTGCGCGTCGATCGGCGACGGGCCGATGTCGACCCCCTCGGCCTCCACGTTCAGCTCCTGCGCCAAACCGAACAGGCCGACCAGCGTCTTGCCCGCCGACGCCATCGCGTCGCGCGGCGAGATCGACGGTTTGGTCTCGACGTCGACGACGAGCCGGTCGAAGTCGGTGCGCTGCTCGACCCGGGTGGCCTCGACCTTGTAGGTCACCTTCAGCACCGGCGAGTAGATCGAGTCGACCGGGATCCGCCCGATCTCCTGACCGGCCTGCTTGTTCTGAACCGCGCTGACGTAGCCCCGGCCACGCTCGACGGTGAACTCGATCTCGAGCCGGCCCTTGCCGTTCAGCGTCGCGATCTGCAGGTCGGGGTTGTGCACTTCGACCCCGGCCGGCGGCGCGATGTCGGCGGCGGTGACGACACCCGGACCCTGCTTGCGCAGGTACATGATCGTCGGCTCGTCGTTGTCGCTGGAGACGACCAGCGACTTCAGGTTCAGGATCAGGTCGGTGACGTCCTCCTTCACCCCCGGAACGGTGGTGAACTCGTGCAGGACGCCTTCGATGCGGATACTCGTCACGGCCGCGCCCGGAATGGACGACAGCAGCGTGCGACGCAGCGAATTCCCGAGGGTGTAGCCGAAACCCGGCTCCAGCGGCTCGATGACGAACCGGGAGCGGTTCGTCTCGACCGGCTCCTCGGTGAGGGTGGGGCGTTGTGCGATCAGCAAGGTGGTGCCTTTCTTCTTTCGTGGGCAACCGCTATTTGATGCCCTGACGAAACCCGTCGCGAGCGACGGGAACCACTACTTCGAGTACAGCTCGACGATCAGTTGTTCGGAGACCTGGGTGTCGATCGCGCCGCGGTCCGGGAGCGAGTGCACGAGCACCCGCATCTGGGTGGGCAGGACCTCCATCCAGGCCGGTGAGATGCGGTCGCCGTGCAGCTCACGGGCGATCACGTACGGGGTGAGATCGCGCGAGGACTCGCGGATCTCGACGATGTCGTGCTCGCTGACGCGGTAGCTCGGGATGTCGACCTTCTTGCCGTTCACCAGCACGTGACCGTGCCGGACGGCCTGCCGGGCGGCGTCGCGGCTCGGCGCGAACTGCGCGCGGTAGACGACGTTGTCCAGCCGCGACTCGAGGATGCGCAACAGGTTCTCACCGGTCTTGCCGGCCTGCCGGTTCGCTTCTTCGTAGTAGCCCCGGAACTGCTTCTCCAGCACGCCGTAGATGCGGGCGGCCTTCTGCTTCTCCCGCATCTGCAGCAGGTACTCGGAGTCCTTGCTGCGACCGCGGCCGTGCTCGCCCGGAGGGTAGGGCCGGATCTCGATCGGGCACTTGGACGTGGCGCACTTGCTGCCCTTGAGGAACAGCTTGGTCTTCTCCCGGCGGCACCGCTTGCAATCGGCGCCTGTATACCTAGCCATGGATCTCTCTTTCTGGGGTCCCCGCGGCGTTTTCGAGCGCAGCGAGAAAAGGTCGTGGGGGTCTCAGACTCTCCGTCGCTTCGGGGGGCGGCAGCCGTTGTGCGGGCTCGGGGTCACGTCGCTGATACCGCCCACTTCCAGGCCGGCGGCCTGCAGCGAACGGATCGCGGTCTCACGGCCCGAACCCGGGCCCTTCACGAACACGTCGACCTTGCGCATCCCGTGCTCCTGCGCCTTGCGGGCGGCGGACTCGGCGGCCATCTGCGCGGCGAACGGGGTCGACTTGCGCGAGCCCTTGAAGCCGACGTGACCGGAGGACGCCCAGGCGATGACCGCGCCGGTGGGGTCGGTGATCGTGACGATCGTGTTGTTGAACGTGCTCTTGATGTGCGCGTGGCCGTGCGCGACGTTCTTCTTCTCGCGGCGGCGGACCTTCTTGGGCGCGCCCGGTGCGGTACGAGTCTTCGGAGGCATGTCTACTTCTTACCGACCTTCTTCTTCCCGGCGACCGTCTTCTTCGGGCCCTTGCGGGTACGCGCGTTGGTGTGGGTGCGCTGCCCGTGGACCGGCAGGCCACGGCGGTGGCGGATCCCCTGGTAGCAGCCGATCTCGACTTTGCGACGGATGTCCGAGGCGATCTCCCGGCGGAGGTCACCCTCGACCTGGAAGTTCGCCTCGATGTACTCGCGGAGCTTGAGGACGTCTTCGTCGCTGACGTCCTTCGCCCGGATGTCGGGGCTGACCCCGGTCGCGGCGAGGATCTGCTGGCTGCGGGTTCGGCCGATGCCGAAGATGTAGGTGAGCGCGACCTCGAGGCGCTTTTCGCGCGGGAGGTCGACGCCGACGAGGCGTGCCATCGTGCGGGCGGGTCCTTTCTGCGTCGGAGGTCTTCGCGCCACCGTCCCCACCTGCCCGGGTGGGGCCCCGGCCTCCGACCGGGGGTGGTCCACGCCGCGAACGACGTGGTTGGGGCGCGCTAGTTCACAAGCGTCGTCCGGCCGGCGAACCGGACGAACGGGGTGGTGCCGTCAGCCCTGCCGCTGCTTGTGACGCGGCGTGGACGAGCAGATGACCATCACGCGACCGTGACGCCGGATGACCCGGCACTTGTCACAGATCGGCTTGACGCTCGGCTTGACCTTCACGGCTGACGTTCCTTACTTGTACCGGTAGACGATGCGACCACGCGTCAGGTCGTAAGGACTGAGCTCCACCACCACACGGTCCCCGGGCAGGATCCGGATGTAGTGCATCCGCATCTTGCCCGAGATGTGAGCGAGAACCTTGTGGCCGTTCTGCAGCTCAACGCGGAACATCGCGTTGGGGAGCGGTTCGACGACCGAGCCCTCGATCTCGATGGCACCGTCCTTCTTGGCCATACGCTGGTTGCCTGCCTCCGCGTGGTGTCCAGCCCGCACGAGCAGGCTCGTAGTGAGTTTCATTACCGGGGTTTCGCGCAAAAGGGACGCGCGTGTCGACCCGCGAACGGGCCGTCAGCCAGTGTACGACACCATCGAGCGAACACCAAAGGCTCCGGCTTCCGACCGCTCAACTCCGGTCTTCGACCGAATCCGGACGCCCGAACTGGTCGCAACCCGGCGCGGGTGGATGGACGCTCAGACGGGGGCGAGCTCTCCGGTCCGCACCCCGAGCTTCGCGAACCGGGCGGCTCCCCCGTCCGCGGCGGTGAGCACGAACGGACCGGAATCGGTCAACGTGAACGAGTGCTCGAAGTGCGCCGAGACCGAGCCGTCGACGGTCACCACCGTCCAGCCGTCCTCCAACTCCTTCGTGCCGGCCGCGCCCAGGTTCACCATCGGTTCGATCGCCAGGCAAAGACCCTTCACCAGTTTCGGCCCGCGTCCCGGCTTTCCGTAGTTGAGCACGTGCGGGTCCTGATGCATCTCCGACCCGATTCCGTGACCGCCGTAGCCCTCGACGATGCCGAAGCCGTACGGCCGGACGACCTGTTCGATCGCGTGGCTGATGTCCGAGAGCCGGCCACCCAGCGACGCCGCTCCCAATCCACGCCAGAGCGACTCCTCGCACACGTCGAGGAGCTTGCGCACCTCGGGGGCGATCGACCCGACGCCGACGGTCACCGCCGCGTCACCGTGCCATCCGTCGACGATCGCGCCGAAATCGATCGAGATGACGTCGCCCTCGCGTAGCACCCGGTTCGGCTTCGGGATCCCGTGCACGATCTCGTTGTTGATCGACGAGCAGATCACGGCCGGGAAGCCGTGGTAGCCGAGGAAGCTGCCCGTCGCACCGGCATCCCTCAACACCTTCGCGCCGATCTCGTTCAGGTCGGCCGTGCTCACCCCCGGAGCCACCGCGGCCTTCATCTGGGCGAGACCCGCGGCGACGACGAGTCCGGCCTCACGCATCTTGGCGATCTCGGCCGGGGATTTGAGTTGAATCATCGGATGTCGTCTCCACCATCGGAACAAAGGCGTGCCCCCGCGAAAGGCTCGAAAGGCTTCCTCAGGCTAACCGGACGCGCCGCCCGAACGTTCCCCGACGATCTGCGCGGCCCTCAGTCGTGGAAGCGATGCAGTGCTTCGAGCGCCCGCTCGGTGACGTCGTCGACCGGGCCGGTGGCATCCAGACCGACGAGGACACCGCGCTTGGCGTAGAACGAAACCAGCGGCGATGTCTGCTCGGCGTAGACGTCGAGGCGGTGGCGGATCGTGGCCTCGCGGTCGTCCTCGCGTTGGAAGAGCTTGCCCCCGTCGCGATCGCAGACCCCCTCGACGGCCGGCGGGTCGTAGTCGACGTGCCAGATGTGGTTGCACGTCGTGCAGGTCCGCCGACCGGAAAGCCGCAGGACCACCTCGTCGTCGTCGACGACGAGTTCCAGCACGACGTCGAGCGGTGTGTGCCCGATGTCGCGCAGCAGGTCGTCGAGCACGAGTGCCTGCGCGACGTTGCGCGGAAATCCGTCGAGCAGGAAACCTTTCGCGGCATCCGGCTCGGCGAGGCGGGCCCGCACCATGTCGATGGTGATGCTGTCCGGGACGAGGTCGCCGGCATCCATGTACGCCTGCGCGGCCAGCCCCAGTTCCGTGCCCTGCGAGACGTTCGCCCGGAAGATGTCACCGGTGGAGATCTTCGGGATCCCCCGCTGCTCTGCGATGAATTGGGCTTGGGTGCCTTTTCCCGCGCCAGGGGGCCCGACCAACACCAGCCGCACTAGCGCAGGAATCCCTCGTAGTTGCGCAGCATCAGTTGGCTTTCGACCTGTTTGACGAACTCCAGACCGACGCCGACGAGGATCAGGACCGTCGTGCCGCCGAACGGGAACTGGTTCCCCCCGGTCACCCCCAACGCGATGATCGGCAGAATCGAGACGATGCCCAGGAACAGCGCACCGGGCAGCGTGATCCGGGAGAGCACGTAATCCAGGAACTCGGCGGTCGGCCGTCCGGGCCGGATACCCGGGATGAAACCGCCGTGCTTCTTCATGTTGTCTGCCTGCTCGACCGGATTGAACGTGATCGCCACGTAGAAGTAGGTGAAGAACAGGATCAGGACGAAGTAGACCGCGAGGTAGACCGGGTTGTCACCCCGGTATAGGTACTCCTGGTAGAAGCGGTCGAAGCCGCGGTTGTTCCAGACCTGGTCGAGCAGCGCCGGCACCTGCAGCAGCGAGCTGGCGAAGATGATCGGGATGACACCCGCCTGGTTGATCTTCAGCGGGATGTACGTCGACGAACCGCCCAGGACGCGGCGACCGACCACTCGCTTGGCGTACTGAACCGGAATCCGCCGATCGGCCTGCTGCACGAAGATGACGGCCATCACGATGCCGATCCCGAGCACCAGGATCAGGGTGAAGACGAACCCGCCGGACTTCTGCAGGATGCTCGACCCTTCGCTGGGGATCCGCGACGCGATCGAGGTGAAGATCAGCAGCGACATCCCGTTGCCGATGCCCTTGTTCGTGATGAGCTCGCCCAGCCACATGATGACGCCGGTGCCCGCGGTCAGCGTGATGATCAACGTCGCGAGCGAGAAGACCGACTCGTCCGGGATCAGCGGCTGATCGCAGGGAATCAGGCGGCCGGACCGGGCCAGCGCCACGATCCCCGTCGACTGCAGGACCGCCAACGCGATCGTCAGGTAGCGTGTGTACTGGATGAGTTTCTGCTCGCCCGCCTGCCCCTCGTCCTTCAAGGTCTGCAATCGCGGGATGACCTCACGCAGCAGCTGGATGATGATCGAGCTCGTGATGTACGGCATGATGCCGAGCGCGAATACCGAGAGCTGGAGCAGCGCTCCGCCGCTGAACAGGTTGATGATCTGGTAGACACCGCTGTTCGCGGTCGAACTCACGCAGTCGTGCACGTTCTGCGTCGAAACGCCGGGGCCTTGGATCACGCTGCCCAGCCGGAACAGCGCGATGATGCCGAAGGTGATAGCGAGCTTCCGCCGGAGATCCGGCGTGCGGAAGGCCCGGAGCAGGGCTGTCAGCAAGAGCTCCTCCAGGCGTGGACGATCGACTCGACCGGGGTTCGGTCAACGCCGACGAGGGCGAGGCACATCGAGAATGACCAGGGATTCGGAGCGCCCGATCGGCGACGAGCGAGCGACCGGGGAGTGGACGAAGTTCACCAGGACTGTAACAGTCGCCGGCTAGCCCAGAAATGCTGATGACCGGCGCCGCACGCCGGTCATCTCGCGTTCAACACAGTTCACAAGGTGGTCGCGGTCACAAGGTGGTCGCGGCGCCACCCGCCGCGGCGATCTTCTCCGCGGCGCTCGCCGAGAAGGCGTGCGCGCTGATCTGGATCGCCACGGTGAGTTCACCGGTGCCGAGCACCTTGACCGGCTCGCCCGGCCGAACCGCCCCCTTCGCGACGAGATCGTCGACGCCGACGGCGCCGCCCTTGGGGAACAGCGAGCCGAGCCGGTCGAGGTTCACGACCTGGTATTCGGTCCGGAACGGGTTCTTGAAGCCCTTCAACTTGGGCAGCCGCATGTGCAGCGGCATCTGGCCACCCTCGAAGCGGGCCGGCACCTGGTACCGGGCCTTGGTGCCCTTCGTACCGCGACCGGCGGTCTTCCCCTTCGAACCCTCACCACGGCCGACCCGGGTCTTCGGGGTCTTCGCACCCGGCGCGGGCCGCAGATGATGGACCTTGAGTTGGCCTTCCTTGGGTCCGGCGCTTGCCATCTACTCCACCTCCTCGACCGTCACCAGGTGGTTGACGGTCGCAACCATCCCGCGAATCTCGGGACGGTCCTCCTTGACGACGATGTCGTGCATCCGCTTGAGCCCGAGCGAGCGCAGCGTGTGCCGCTGGTTATGGGTACCGCCGATCCCCGAGCGGACCTGGGTGACCTTCAGGCGTGCCATGTCACACCCCCACCGGTGCGGCCGGAGCCGCGGCAGCGGAAGCAGCCGCGCGGGCCCGCAGCAGCGCGGCCGGCGCGACGTCCTCGAGCGGCAGCCCGCGACGGGCGGCCACCTCCTCGGGCCGGACGAGGCTCTTCAGCGCGGCGACCGTCCCGTGCACGATGTTGATCGGGTTCGACGAACCGAGCGACTTCGAGAGCACGTCGTGGATCCCGGCGCATTCGAGGACGGCACGCACCGGACCACCGGCGATGACACCGGTTCCGGGGCTGGCCGGACGGAGCAGCACGACACCGGCGGCCGCCTCGCCCGTCACCGGGTGCGGGATCGTCCCGCCGATGCGGGGCACCTTGAAGAAGTTCTTCTTGGCTTCCTCGACGCCCTTGGCGATCGCCGCGGGCACCTCCTTGGCCTTGCCGTAACCGACGCCCACGCTGCCGTCGCCGTCGCCGACGACGACGAGCGCGGTGAAGCTGAAGCGTCGACCACCCTTCACCACCTTCGCGACCCGGTTGATCGCGACGACGCGCTCGAGGTACTGGCTCTTCTCCGGGGCGCCTCGACCGCCGTCGCGACCGCGCCGGTCACCGGCGGCGCCGCCGGTTCCCCTCCGCTGTGGTCCTGGCATCAGAAGGCCCTTCCGATCTTCATGGGGTTCGAGTTCGAGTACGAGTTCAAGGCGAGCATCAGAACTGAAGGCCCCCCTCGCGGGCCGCGTCGGCCAACGCGGCGATCCGGCCGGCGTAGGCGTTCCCGCCGCGGTCGAAGACGACCTTCTCGATGCCCGCGGCCTTCGCCCGGTCGGCGACCAGGGTCCCGACCTTCGCGGCCTTCGCCTTCTTGTCGCCGAGGGCGACGCCTCGGATCGACGCGTCCAGCGTCGACGCGGCGACCAGGGTCTTGCCGGCGGTGTCGTCGACGACCTGGACGTGGATGTGCCGCGAGGAACGGTGGACGACGAGGCGCGGGCGCTCCGCCGTGCCGACGACCTTCTTGCGGAGCCGGAAGTGCCGGCGGGCCTTGCCCAGGCGACGCTGCGCGGATGTCTGCATGACTACTTACCCGTCTTTCCGACCTTGCGGCGCACGACCTCGCCTTGGTAGCGCACGCCCTTGCCCTTGTACGGGTCGGGCTTGCGCAGCTTGCGGATGTTCGCCGCGACCTCACCGACGCGCTGCTTGTCGATGCCCCGCACGATGAACCGGGTCGGGCTTTCGACGACGAACGTGATGCCGTCCGGAGCCTTCACCGGCACCGGGTGGCTGTAGCCGAGGGAGAACTCGAGGTCGCTGCCCTTGGCCTGGACGCGGTAACCCACGCCCTGGATCTCCATGACCTTCTCGAAGCCGTCGGTGACGCCGGTGACCATGTTCGCCACCAGCGAGCGGGTGAGCCCGTGCAACGCGCGGGACTGGCGCTCGTCGTTCGGACGGGTCACCCGCAGCGCGCCGTCATCACCGCGCTCGATCTGGATCGGGCTGGCGATCGTATGGGTGAGCTGCCCTTTCGGACCCTTCACCGTGATGACCTGTTCGGCGACGTCGACGTCGACGCCGCCAGGCACCGGAATGGGAAGCCGGCCGATACGAGACATGCTGGCCTCCTAGTAGACGTAGGCGAGGACTTCCCCGCCTACCCCTCGCTGGGCAGCCTGACGGTCGGTCAACAGGCCGCTGCTGGTGGAGATGATCGCGACACCCAGGCCGCCGAGCACCTTGGGTAGGTTGTCGGCCTTCGCGTAGACCCGCAGGCCGGGCTTGGAGATCCGCTTGACGCCGGCGATCGTCCGCTCCCGGTTCGGGCCGTACTTGAGGTCGACGACGAGTTGCTTGCCCGGACCGTCGTGGTCCTGCACCCGCCAGCCCGCGATGTAGCCCTCCTTCTGGAGGATCTCGGCGATATGCGTCTTGATCTTGCTCGACGGCATGACGACGGTCTCGTGGTACGCGTGGTTCGCGTTACGCAACCGCGTCAGCATGTCGGCGATCGGGTCGGTCATGCTCATGTGTTGGTGTCATTCACTTTCTCGCGTGGTTCCCCGACTCGTTCGGATGAGTTCAGGGCCTGTCACGAAGAGGACGTTGTCGGGGCGTTACCAGCTCGATTTCGTGACGCCGGGAAGTTCGCCGGCGTGGGCCATGTTCCGGAAGCAAACCCGGCACAGGCCGAACGCGCGGTACACCGCGCGGGGCCGGCCGCACTTCTGGCAGCGGGTGTAACCCCGGACCTTGAACTTCGGCTTCGCGGCGGCCTTGTTCTTCAGAGCGGTCTTCGCCATCAGTTCTCCTTGAAGGGGAAGCCCAGGGCGCGCAGCAGCGCCCGGCCTTCGTCGTCGGTCGTCGCAGACGTGACGACCGTGATGTCCATGCCGCGGACCCGGTCGATCTTGTCTACGTCGATCTCGTGGAAGACCGACTGCTCGGTGAGCCCGAAGGTGTAGTTGCCGCGACCGTCGAACTGCTTGGGCGACAGGCCGCGGAAGTCACGGATGCGCGGCAGCGCGATGGTCACCAGGCGGTCCAGGAATTCCCACATCCGGTCACCGCGCAAGGTGACCTTCGCCCCGATCGGCTGGCCTTCACGCAGCTTGAACTGCGCTATCGACACGGTCGCGCGACGCAGCTGCGGCTTCTGCCCGGTGATCGCGGTGAGGTCCCGGACGGCGCCGTCGATCAGCTTCGCGTCCCGGGCGGCCTCGCCGACACCCATGTTGACGACGACCTTCTGCACCCGCGGGATCTGCATGACGTTCGCGTAACCGAACTCGCTGTTCAGCGCCGGCGCGATCTGCGCGCCGTAGCGCGACTTGAGCTGAGGCGCGTCGGGCGCCAGGGCGGTTGCGGTGCTCACGAGATGTCCTTCCCGCTGCGGACGGCCACCCGGACCGACCGCCCGTTCTCATCCCGGCGGTGACGGACGCGGGTGGGCCGGCCGTCCTCCGGGTCGATCAGCATGACGTTGCTCGCGTGGATCGGCGCTTCCTGCGTCACGATGCCGCCGCTCTGCGCGCCCCGCGCATCGGTCGAGGTCCGGGTGTGCTTCTTGATCCGGTTCACGCCCTCGACCAGCACGCGGCCGGTGTCCGGGAACGAGGCGATGACCTTGCCCTTGACGCCCTTGTCCTTGCCGGAGATGACCTGGACGGTGTCGCCCTTCTTGACGTGCAGGCCTGCCATGTCAGAGCACCTCCGGTGCCAGCGAGATGATCTTCATGAACTTCTTGTCCCGCAGTTCGCGACCGACCGGGCCGAAGATACGGGTCCCGCGCGGGTCACCGCCCTCGCGAAGCAGCACCGCCGCGTTCTCGTCGAACCGGATGTACGAGCCGTCCGGGCGACGCTTCTCCTTGGTCGTGCGGACGACGACCGCCTTCACCACGTCGCCGCGCTTCACGCCGGCCCCCGGGATGGCGTCCTTGACGGTGCAGACGATGACGTCGCCGATGCTCGCGTACCGGCGGCCGGAGCCGCCGAGGACGCGGATGCACAGCAGTTCCTTGGCGCCGGTGTTGTCCGCCGCCCGCAACCGCGATTCCTGCTGGATCACGAGATCTCCTACTTCGCTTTCTCGAGGATCTGCACCACACGCCACCGCTTGGTCGCGGACAGCGGGCGGGTTTCCATCAACAGGACGCGATCGCCGACGCCGCAGGAGTTCAGCTCGTCGTGGGCCTTGAGCCGGCTGGTGCGACGCATCGTCTTGGCATAGCGGGCGTGCCGGACCCGGCTTTCGACTGCGACCACGACGGTCTTGTCCATCTTGTCACCGACGACCAGCCCCTCACGGACCTTGCGGAAGTTCCGCTGTCCGGCCGCCTCGGGGGCGGCCGTCTTGCTCTCGGGGGTCATGCGTCCACCTCGTTCGCCTCGGAGGTCGGCTCGCCGTCCTCCGGCTTGCCATCCGTCGTCTCTTCGCTTGCCGCGGCCGGCGTGGGCGACACGACCGCGGCGTAGGTGATACCGAGTTCGCGCTCCCGCATGACGGTGTAGATCCGGGCGATGTCGCGCCGGACCGTCTGCAGCCGACGGTTGTTGTCGAGCTGGCCGGTCGCGACCTGGAAGCGGAGGTTGAACAGCTCTTCCTTGGCCTCGCGCAGCTGGCTCACGAGTTCTTCGTCCCCGAGGCCGCGGGCCTCGGCAGCACGGGTGCTCGCCATCTATTCCCCCTCCCGGCTGACGAACTTGCACTTCATCGGAAGCTTGTGCATCGCACGCCGCATCGCCTCACGGGCGATCGGCTCCGGCACTCCGGCGAGCTCGAACATGATCCGCCCCGGCTTCACGTTCGCGACCCACCACTCCGGCGAGCCCTTACCGGACCCCATCCGGGTCTCGGCAGGTTTCTTGGTGATCGGACGGTCCGGGTAGATGTTGATCCACACCTTTCCGCCACGGCGGATGTGGCGGGTCATGGCGATACGGGCGGACTCGATCTGCCGGTTCGTCACGTACGCCGGGGTCAGCGCTTGGATGCCGTAGTCGCCGAACGCGATCTGGTTGCCACCCTTGCTGAACCCGTTACGGGTGGGGTGGTGCTGCTTACGATGCTTGACCCTGCGGGGGATCAACATGCCTCAGGCCTCCGTTCCTTCCGCGGTCACGGCCTCGGCCGGAGCCTCGACGTCCGTCACCGCGGGCACCTCGACCTCGACCTCGACCTCGGCGCGCGTGCCACCCGGCGCGGCCGCCTCGCGGCCCGCTTCGGTTCCGGCCGCGGTAGTCCCGGTCGAACCGGAACGCGGGCCGCGGCGAGCCGGGCGGTTGCGCTGGGCGGCGCGCAGCAGTGCCTCCTGCGCCTCGCGCTCGGCACGGCTCTGCACGACGTCACCTTTGTAGATCCAGACCTTCACGCCGATCCGGCCGAAGGTGGTGCGGGCCTCGTACAGGCCGTAGTCGATGTTCGCCCGAAGCGTGTGCAGTGGCACCCGACCCTCGCGGTAGAACTCGCTCCGGCTCATCTCGGCGCCACCGAGGCGGCCGGAGCACTGCACCCGGATGCCCTTGACCTGGGGGGACTTCATCGCCGACTGCATCGACTTGCGCATGGCCCGACGGAAGCTGACCCGGTTGGTCAGCTGCTCGGCGACACCCTGCGCGACGAGCTGCGCGTCCGATTCGGGGGACTTGACCTCGAGGATGTTGAGCTGGACCTGCTTGCTGGTCAGCTTCTCGAGGTCACCTCGGATCCGGTCTGCCTCGGCGCCACGGCGGCCGATGACGATGCCCGGACGAGCGGTGTGGATGTCCACCCGGACCCGGTCGCGGGTGCGCTCGATCTCGACCTTGGAGATACCGGCGCGCTCCATGCCCTTGGTCATCAGCTCGCGGATCTTGACGTCCTCACCGACGTAGTCGGCGTAGTTCTTGTCCGCATACCAACGCGACGTGAAGTCGGTGGTGATCCCCAACCGGAACCCGTGCGGGTTGACCTTCTGCCCCACTATCGGGTCCTTCCGTTCGAGGTGGTGGCGCGGCTCTCCACGACCACCGTGATGTGGCAGGTGCGCTTGCGGATCCGGTACGCCCGGCCCTGCGCGCGCGGCCGGAACCGCTTCGCAGTCGGGCCTTCGTCGACGAACGCCTCGGAGACGAACAGGCCCTCACGCGGAAGCTGCTCGTTGTGAGTGGCGTTCGCGGCGGCGGAGGCGACGACCTTGTAGACGTCGGCCGCGGCCGCCTGCGGCGCGAACTTCAGGATCGTCAGCGCCTCGACGACGGGCAGGCCACGGATCAGGTCGACGACCCGGCGGGCCTTCATCGGCGTCACCGATACGTGTCGGGCCACGGCCCGGGCGGTGGTGACCGGCTCGTAGGCGAAGCCGGTCTCGTCGGCTGTGTCAGCCGCTGTGTCAGCCGCTGTGTCAGCCACCAAGTCAGCCACGGCGCGCCCTCCGGTCGTCCTTGACGTGCCCACGGAACGTCCGGGTCGGCGCGAACTCGCCGAGCTTGTGCCCGACCATGCCCTCGGTGACGAACACCGGGATGTGCTTGCGGCCGTCGTGCACCGCAATCGTGTGCCCGAGCATGTCCGGGATGATCGTGGAACGACGGCTCCACGTCTTGATCACGTTCTTGCTTCCGGCCTCGTTCTGGCCGTCCACCTTCTTGAGCAGGTGGCCGTCGACGAACGGGCCCTTCTTCAGACTGCGCGGCATATCCCTCTACCTAACGCTTCTTGCCGGTACGGCGACGACGGACGATCAGGGCGTCCGACGCCTTGCGGCGACGGGTACGGCCCTCGGGCTTGCCGGCGGGGTTGACCGGGTGGCGGCCACCGGAGGTCTTGCCCTCACCACCACCGTGCGGGTGGTCGATCGGGTTCATGGCGACACCCCGGACCGTCGGGCGCTTGCCCTTCCAGCGCATCCGGCCGGCCTTGCCCCAGTTGATGTTCGACTGCTCGGCGTTGCCGACCTCGCCGACGGTCGCCCGGCAACGGGCGTCGACGTTGCGGATCTCGCCGGACGGCATTCGCAGCTGGGCGTACGGACCGTCCTTCGCGACGAGTTGGACGCTGGCGCCGGCGCTGCGGGCGATCTTCGCGCCGCCACCGGGACGCAGCTCGATCGCGTGCACGACCGTGCCGGTCGGGATGTTGCGCAGCGGCAGGTTGTTTCCCGGCTTGATGTCCGCACCCGGTCCGGACTCGATCCGGTCGCCCTGCGCGATCCGGGTCGGCGCAAGGATGTAACGCTTCTCGCCGTCCGCATAGTGGAGCAACGCGATCCGGGCGGTGCGGTTCGGGTCGTATTCGATGTGCGCGACCTTCGCCGGCACGCCGTCCTTGTCGTTACGGCGGAAGTCGATCACCCGGTACGCCCGCTTGTGCCCGCCGCCCTGGTGCCGGGTAGTCACCCGACCGGTGGCATTGCGCCCCCCCGTGTTATGCAGCGGGCGGACGAGCGAGCGCTCCGGCTCGTCCCGCGTGACCTCGACGAAGTCGGCCACGGACGAGCCGCGACGGCCCGGCGTCGTCGGCTTGTACTTGCGGATACCCATGCGTCAGTCCCTCTTCCGGTCCGGGCTCAGGAGCCCGGGCCTCCGAACAGCTCGATCTTGTCGCCGGCCTTGAGGCTGACCACGGCCCGCTTCGTCGCCTTGCGGGTGCCGAACCCGGCGCGGGTCCGCTTGCGCTTGCCGGGCCGGTTCAACGTGTTCACGTCCAGGACGCGGACGTTGAAGATCTGCTCGACCGCGATCTTGATCTGCGTCTTGTTCGCATCCGGGTGGACGACGAACGTGTACTTGTTGTCCTCGAGCAGGCCGTAGCTCTTCTCGCTGATCACCGGCTTGAGGATGATGTCGCGCGGATCGGCGATCATGCGGAGACCTCTTCCTTCGTCGGCGCCGTGCCCTGCGCAGCTCCGCCCTTGGGGGCGACGAACGCGGCCAGCGCACCCTCGGTGAAGACGACGTCGTCGTTCACCAGCACGTCGTAGGTGTTGAGCTGCCCCGGCGCGAGCAGGTGGACCGCCGCCGCGTTGCGCAGGCTCTTCCAGGTCCGCTCGTCGCTGCGCTCGGCGACCATGAGGACGTGGCGCGAGGACGCGATGCCACCGAGGTTCGCCACGGCCGTCTTCGTCGAGGGAACCTCGCCCGGAACCAGGTCGGCGACGACGTGCACCCGACCACCGCGCGCCCGGTCCGACAACGCCCCACGCAAAGCGGCCGCCTTCATCTTCTTCGGCGTCCGCTGCGAGTAGTCCCGCGGCTGCGGGCCGTGGACGATGCCGCCGCCGGTGAACTGCGGCGCGCGGGTCGAACCCTGGCGGGCCCGTCCGGTCCCCTTCTGCCGGTACGGCTTGCGTCCACCACCGCGGACTTCACCGCGGGTCTTGGTGGCATGCGTGCCCTGCCGGGCGGCCGCAAGCTGCGCGACGACGACCTGGTGGATCAACGGGATGTTGACCTTCGCGTCGAATATCTCGGCCGGGAGCTCGACGGTACGAGTCGCACCGCCGGCCGGGTCGTGCACGGTGAGCGTCAGGGACATCAGGCACCGACCTTGCTTGTCGAGGCACTCGGAACGCCGCCCTTGACGGCGGAGCGGACGGTGACCAGGCCGCCGACCGGGCCCGGAACCGCACCGCGCAACAACAGGAGGCCCCGCTCGGCGTCCACCGAGTGGACGACGAGGTTCAGCGTGGTGACGCGCTCGGCGCCCATACGACCCGCCATCCGGACACCCTTGAACACCCGAGCGGGAGTGGCGCAGGCACCGATCGAGCCGGGCGAGCGGTGCTTGCGCTGCGTGCCGTGGCCGGCGCCCAGACCGCGGAAGTTGTGCCGCTTCATGACACCGGCGGTGCCCTTGCCCTTGCTCGTGGCGGTGACGTCGACCTTGGCGCCGGCCTCGAACACCTCGACCGTCAGCTCCTGGCCGAGCGTGTACTCGGTGGCGTCCTGCGTCCGGATCTCCTGCAGGTGTCGACGCGCCGGGACCCCGGAGCGCGCGAAATGCCCACGAGCCGGCTTGTTCGCCTTGCGCGGGTCGATGTCGCCGTACGCCAGCTGGACGGCGGCGTACCCGTCGACATCCGGTGTCTTCACCTGGGTGACGACACAGGGACCCGCCTTGACGACGGTCACCGGAACGACCCGATTGCCGGAGTCGAAGACCTGGGTCATGCCGAGCTTGGTGCCCAGCAGGCCCTTGATGGTGGAAGCCATGACTTTTCCTTCTACCCCCGCCAGCTAGAGCTTGATCTCGATGTCGACACCGGCCGGCAGGTCGAGTCGCATCAGCGAGTCGACGGTCTTCGGCGTGGGATCGAGGATGTCGATCAGCCGCTTGTGCGTGCGCATCTCGAAGTGCTCGCGGCTGTCCTTGTACTTGTGGGGGGAACGGATGACGCAGTAGACGTTCTTCTCGGTCGGCAGCGGCACCGGGCCCGCGACCTGCGCACCGGTACGGGTCACCGTCTCGACGATCTTGCGCGCCGAGGAGTCGATGACCTCGTGGTCGTAGGCCTTCAGCCGGATGCGGATCTTCTGTCCCGCCATCGTTGCTCGTCTTCTTTCTCTGTGCTGCTGCCGGGTGGAGCTGTGGTCGAACCGGTCATTCATGCCGTGGCGGCCGGAGTGCGAGCCCCGGCCGCCACGGCGACGAATGGGTGATGCGGTCAGGCGATGATCTTCGTGACCCGGCCGGCGCCGACGGTACGGCCGCCTTCCCGGATCGCGAACCGCAGACCGTCTTCCATCGCGATCGGCTGGATCAGGTCGACCTTCATCTCCGTGTTGTCACCGGGCATGACCATTTCGGTGCCCTCGGGGAGGGTCACGACGCCGGTCACGTCGGTGGTACGGAAGTAGAACTGCGGGCGGTAGTTGTTGAAGAACGGCGTGTGCCGTCCGCCCTCGTCCTTGGACAGGATGTAGACCTGGCCCTCGAACTTGGTGTGCGGGGTGATCGAGCCCGGCTTGCAGACGACCTGGCCGCGCTCCACGTCCTCGCGCTTGGTGCCACGGAGCAGCAGACCGACGTTGTCGCCGGCGCGGCCCTGGTCGAGCAGCTTGCGGAACATCTCGACGCCGGTGACCGTGGTGGTCTGCGACTTGTCCTTGATGCCGACGATCTCGATCGTCTCGTTGACATTGATCAGGCCGCGCTCGACACGACCGGTCACCACGGTGCCGCGACCGGTGATGGTGAAGACGTCCTCGATGGGCATCAGGAACGGCTTCTCGATGTCGCGCTCGGGCTCCGGGATGGAGTCGTCGACCGCGGTCATCAGCTCCATGATCTTCTCGCCCCACTCGGCGTCGCCCTCGAGCGCCTTCAGCGCCGAGACGCGGATGACCGGAGCGTCGTCGCCGGGGAACTCCTGGCTGGAGAGCAGCTCGCGTACCTCGAGCTCCACCAGCTCCAGAATCTCCTCGTCGTCGACCATGTCAGCCTTGTTCAGCGCAACGACGATGTAGGGGACACCGACCTGACGGGCGAGCAGCACGTGCTCACGGGTCTGCGGCATCGGACCGTCGGTGGCAGCCACCACCAGGATCGCGCCGTCCATCTGCGCCGCGCCGGTGATCATGTTCTTCACGTAGTCGGCGTGCCCGGGGCAGTCGACGTGCGCGTAGTGGCGCTTCTCGGTCTCGTACTCCTGGTGGGAGACGGCGATCGTGATGCCGCGCTGACGCTCTTCAGGTGCGTTGTCGATCTGGTCGAACGCCGCTGCCTTGTTGACGTCCGGGAACTTGTCGGCAAGCACCTTGGTGATAGCCGCGGTCAGCGTGGTCTTGCCGTGGTCGATGTGACCGATCGTGCCAATGTTGACGTGCGGCTTGTTCCGCTCGAACTTCGCCTTCGCCACTGGATCCTCCTACCGGATGTTATTTCTTTACGTCGTACGGGCTTTCGAACACTTGAAGACTTGGACTACTCGCCCGTCGCCTTCGCGATGATCTCCTTCGCGACGCTGCTAGGAACCTCCGCGTAGGAGTCGAACTGCA
>Ga0081455_10000359_pt1 | contig 60084 bp, 59 predicted proteins | sample TabmetS3T2R1_FD_70207 | JGI IMG/M metagenome (GOLD analysis project Ga0081455, IMG submission 70207) | Tabebuia heterophylla rhizosphere microbial communities from the University of Puerto Rico - S3T2R1 | ecosystem: Host-associated > Plants > Roots > Rhizosphere ...
GAAGTCGAAGCCGGCCTCGCCGTAGATCGTCTTGAGTTCATCGTCGCCGCGGAACGTGCCGTCGTCATTGGCCGCCTTGCTCCAAGGAACGTTGATGGCCGACGGGATGTGACCCGGAATCTGTGCCTGCTCCTGCGGGAGGTGCGCCGGTGCCAGCAGGCGTCCGGCGTACTCGTCCGGGCTGCGCACGTCGATGAGGTTCTTCGCGCCGATCGCTGACACTACTTCGTCGCGGTAGGCGCGGATGGCCTCGTCGCCATCCTTCGCCTTGTAGTCCGTGCTCGGGCGGTCGGGGACCTCGGTCGTCAGCTCGCGGGCGTCGAGCTCCCACTTCTTGCGTCCACCGTCGAGCAACCGCACGTCGTCGTGACCGTGATAGGTGAGGAACCAGTACGCATAGGCCGCGAACCAGTTGTTGTTGCCGCCGTACAGAACGATCGTCTGGTCGTTCGCGACACCTTTGCTGGACAGCAGCTCCTCGAGCCGCTCCCTGCTGATGAAGTCGTGACGGACGCCGTCCTTGAGGTCTTTGTTCCAGTCGAGCCGGACAGCACCGGCGATGTGGCCACCGACGTAGGCCTCGGTGTCTTCGTCGACCTCGATGAGGACCACGTTCGGGTCATTGAGATGATCCTCGACCCAGTCCGCGGTGACGAGCGCGGTTTCGCGACTCATGGATGTTCCTCCATTTTCAGTGTGGGCCGCTGCCCACGATCGGGTGGTGGTGACCAGGCCTCGCGGCCTGCAGACGTCGGAGCAAAGTGGGGTAGCTCGATGGGCTCAACGCATCCGACACAGACAGGAGCGCAGGCGGCAGTTGTCGTCTACCAGGCGTCGCGTCAGGTGTGTCGTGGTGACCATGGGATGCAGCGTACGTGCGGGCTCCTGATTCCCCACCACCCGTGTCTCACAAAATGAGACGACGTTTCGCTATATGGGCCCTGGAGGAGGAACCGCGCCTGGTTCCAGCGAAAACGGCCACGCGCTCTCGGGGCCTGCCTCAAAGGCCGGCGCTGACCAACTGTCCACCGATGTAGACCAGGGGCCCGGTCAGCGCGAAGGCGAGGGCGCCGGGGAAGCCCCAGCAGGCTGAGAGGTGATGTCGCCCTTGGGTCCAAGCCATTCCGACCACGATGCCCACCAGAGCGAACCCGGCGGCGCCCGTTCCGGCAACGATGGAGAATGCCGTCGAAGCCGGCCCACCGAGCAGGAGGGACGCACCGGCCGAAACAGCTCCGGCGACACCGATAGCCGCTGGGGCCACGATGACACGCGACCCCGGAAGCATCCAGACGCACAGCGCGGCCACGATGCCGACGCAAGCGATTGTCACGACCTCTCGACCCGATGCGGCGCGCGCCGAACCGATCCACGCGGACGACGTGCCCGCGAAGAGTGCGAGCGTTGCCGACGTGGACATCGACGTGACCAAATCGCGGCGTCCATCGCGTCGCATGACCTGAGCAACCATGGCAGCCAGCACGCCGAGGGCCACTGCAGGAACCAGACCCGCCAGAACCCCTGTCGTCACCAACCCGTCGATACCGGCTCGAGTGCCAGAGGCTCCAAGGAGGACCGGAGGCCGGTACGCGATGGCTGCGGCGAGGAGTCCCGCCAGCATTGTCGGGACCAGTTGAGGACTCGGCACCGCTCGCCCGCGAGCGTCGGCAGGTGCCGGCGCGGTGGCGATGAGCATCTGGGCCACGGCGATCGTCGCGACGACGAGAAGCAGGATGCGCGTCTGGACGGCCAGCGCAATCGTGACGGCCAGCGCAATCGTGAGAAGAGCAGCCGGCGCACGTGACACCCCCGCATGATGACAGGTCGATCTGCCCGACCATCACCCACCGGCAAAGGGCGGGAGGAACTCGACCGTGTCACCCTCCACAAGCCGGACGGTAGAAGGGTCGCGCGATCCAACCGGTTGCGCACCCACCAGGACGGCGCACATCGCGATCACGTCTGCGAAGCGTGGCGTCGGGTGCCGTTCGCCCACGACCGTGAGCACATCGGCGAGCGTCGAGGCTTCAACGATTTCGCTCTCGACGCCCGCTGCGGCACGCGCCGCAGCCCAATACCGGACGCTGATTTGGGGCGTGTGATTCCCAACACCGGACGGATCGGCTGGTGGTAATGCGTCTGACATTTCGCCTATTCTTGGACCTTCATCGCAAGCAGTGTCGTCGTTTGGGGGTGCCAGTGTCCCACCTGCTGCTGCTCACCAAGAGCACCCAGTCCTCGGTGGAGGTACTCCCAGCGCTGGCCCTTCTTCCCCACCACGTCAAGGTGCTCCCGGCCGAAGCGAGCGCTCTGGTCGATGCCCCGCGCGTCGACGCCGTCCTCGTCGACGGTCGCAACGACCTGGCCCAAGTCCGCAGTCTCACCCGCGTCATCCGCATGACTGGTGTCGAGTGCCCCCTCATCCTGATCCTCACCGAGGGCGGTCTCGCCGTTGCGGCCGCCGACTGGGGCATGGACGACGTCATCATCACCAGCGCCGGCCCGGCCGAACTCGAGGCGCGGCTTCGTCTGTCCATCGGGCGCGTGGCTGCGGCCCGCGACGACGAAGGCGACCGTCACCTGATCTCGGCCAGCGGCCTGGTCGTCGACGACGCCACTTACACCGCCAAACTCGAGGGCCGCGCGCTCGACCTCACCTTCAAGGAGTTCGAGTTGCTCAAGTTTCTCGCCCAACACCCCGGGCGAGTTTTCACCCGTCAGCAGCTCCTCCAGGAGGTCTGGGGATACGACTACTTCGGCGGCACGCGCACCGTCGACGTCCATGTCCGCCGACTCCGGGCGAAATTGGGCACAGATCACGAGACCCTCATCGGCACGGTGCGCAACGTCGGCTACCGCTTCGTCGCCACCAAGACAGACGACGCAGACAAGAAAGACTCCCCAGGGAGCAACGATGGCGACCGGCCAACGAGCTCCGTCACAACAGACGCTTCCTCAGCCTGAGAATGGTCACGGCTCTCGAGCTTCTCTCGGTTGTTCTCGACCCCGATTCGTACACCTCTTGGGATGCGCCGATCGACATCGACGGACATCCCGACGACTACCGCGCAACCTTGCTGCGCGCCGCCGAAAAGTCCGGCGTTGACGAGGCGGTCATCACCGGCAGCGGTCGGATTCGCGAGCGACCCGTCGCAATCATCGCCAACGAATTCGAGTTCCTTGCCGGATCCATCGGCATGGCGGCGGCCGAACGCATCGTGCGCGCGATCAACCGCGCCACCGACGAACGACTCCCGCTGCTCGCCTCTACCGCATCGGGTGGCACACGTATGCAAGAGGGCACGCCTGCGTTCGTGAAGATGGCAGACATCACGCACGCCTTGGCCGAGCACAAGGCTGCCGGCCTGCCCTATCTCGTCCACCTGCGTCACCCGACCACCGGCGGCGTGTTCGCCTCGTGGGGATCACTGGGCCACATCACCACGGCAGAACCCGAAGCCCTGGCCGGATTCCTCGGGCCGAAGGTGTTCGAGGCCTTGAGAGGGCGCCCCTTCCCGCCAGACGTCCAGGTCGCCGACCGGCTCGCCTCGCGCGGCGTCATCGACGGTGTGCTCCCCACAGCCCATCTGCGACCCATGACCGCTCGCACTCTTTCGCTGCTGCTGGACGGTCCGACTCCCAGCACCCGCGAGCGTCGCCAGGTCACTGATGGCGGTGGACCCGACCGACCCGACGAGTCGGTCTGGTCCAACATCGAAGCCACCCGTTCGCCCGACCGACCCGGACTCCGAGAACTGCTGCGGTTCGGCAGCGACGAGACGGTCAACCTGTCGGGAACCTTGACCGGCGAATCGAACCCGGCCGTGGCCGTCTCCCTCGCGCGGCTCGACGGCGTCGCCTGCGTCGTGGTCGGCCACGATCGTGCCGCCGAGATCGATACGCCCCTCGGTCCGGCGGGCCTTCGCCAGGCACAGCGCGGCATGCGGCTGGCGAATGAGTTGTCCCTTCCTCTCGTCACGGTCGTCGACACAGCGGGTGCCGACCTCTCCGAGTCGGCCGAGCTCGGCGCAATGGCCGGCGAGATCGCCCGGACGCTCGCGCAGCTCACGTCCTTGAGCACGCCGAGCGTTGCAGTGCTCTTGGGACAGGGATGCGGCGGCGGCGCCTTGGCTCTCCTCCCGGCGAAGTGCATCCTCGCCACCGAGAAGTCGTGGCTGTCGCCACTGCCGCCAGAAGGCGCAAGCGTCATCCTCACCGGGAGCACCGACAGTGCCGCCGACGTGGCTCGCAGCCAAAGGGTCGGCGCCGCCACCCTTCTCGCCGACGGCATCGTGCACCACGTCATTCCCGAGCATCCGGCTGACGATCCGGAGGCGCTCTGTAATGCGGTCGCCGCCGAGATCGGCGCAAGACTTCGAGACATGCTGTCGTGAACCTCGTTGATTTCGCGACGCTCATCCGGGCGCACGACGGTGTCGACGCCTTCAATGAGGCAAGCCGATTGGCCTTCGCCGGCGAACGTCCGGGCCGCGTCGAGCTCGTGGTGACCGACGGCCCGCAGATCACCGCCGCGGCCTTCGCGCCCGAAACGGGCCCGGTTCCAGCGCCCGTCGAACTTGCCGTGCATCCGGATCGTCGGCGGCACGGTCACGGAACCGACCTTCTTGATCGGCTGATCGCGGCCGGCGAAACCCGATTCTGGGCCCACGGCGACTTGACTGGGGCTCAAGGTCTGGCAGTGCAGGCCGACCTCGTCGCTGATCGGACGCTGCTCGTCCTCCGCCGCGACAACAGGTCCGTTCCCGACGACACATCGAAGCCCGAATGGACGATCAGGCCCTTCCAGACTGCGGACGTCGCGGCGATCGTCGACGTCAACCGTCGCGCATTCGCCGACCATCCGGAACAGGGCGCCATGGACAGCGCCGAGTTCACTGCAAGGTCAGCGGCTGACTGGTTCGACCCGCAGGGGCTGCTAGTTGTCGAGGTGGGAGGCGAGATCGCCGGATTCCACTGGACCAAGGTGGAACATGGCGTCGGCGAGGTCTACGTCGCCGCGGTAGACCCGAAGCATCAGGGCATCGGGCTCGGGCGCGCTCTGCTCATTCACGGCCTGCGCCACCTCGCCCATCGCGGCGTCAGCGCCGTCGACCTCTACGTCGAGCGCGACAACCAGTCGGCTCGTGAGCTCTACTCCGGCTTGGGATTCGCCGAGCGTTCGCGCGACGTCCTGTATGTCAGCAAGACGCCGGCAGCAACGGCCCCTGCCCCGTCATGAGGTATTCGGCATCAGCCGGATGGCCGTAGGACAAGACGGCGGTAGTTCCCTGCGCGCGCGAATCCCGCAGCCGAAGCACTTCTGACATCGCCTCGGATCGTCCGACGAACGGCCCCTCGCTCATGTGCGCCCGGATCTCGGCCTGACGCCTGGCGATGGATGCTGATCTGAACGGCATCGCCAAGACGAACCGCTGGACGTGCGACCCGTCGTCAGTCAGCCCTCGGCCGAGCATCCGGTATCTGGCGAGCTGTCCGAAACGGGCCTCAGCCGCACGAACCTGACTCGCCGTGTCGACGTCAAGGGCCGCGTTTGTCGACTGGCAGGCCAGACCCGGAACCTGAATCAGCGCAGTCTGAGCGCCCGCCAACGCCTCGGCCGCATCGGCTACTGCACGGACAGAGGCCAAGGAAGGCGCGCGCGACTTGATGACGTCCACCGCACGGACGACCTCCCTCGTGTGGTCGCTCATGACGACGAGACGGTTCCGCGGCATCAGCTCCATCGCATTGAAGAGGTGCTCCTCGGCACCGATCCGTCCGGTTGCATGCCAGATGCCGTCAGCCTGACGGAAACCGGCTGCGCGAAGCCGGCGGTCAGTCGGCAGCGCACGGTCAAGGCGCACGACCGCGACTCCGCCGGAAGGACCGCGGCCGTAGATTTCCCAGCGCACGTCGCCAAGGCGCCAACCGAAGAGGCGCCGCACCTCGCTGGCTTCGTCGATGAGAGCCGACCGCGTGACGAGATCACGCTCGCGCGCCTTAGACAGGGTGTAGTGGTCCGTCACCCGCCGCCAGTCGGTGAAACCGACGACCGTCATCGTCCTCGGCATGGTGCTCACGGCGGCCGCCAGGGGCGCGCGCCCAGTCGCCGGCGCGCCACCTCCCGCAACCACACCGGCCACCACTGCGCACAGAGTCACCGCCGCCGCAGCGACGGCAGTGACCGGCGAACGCGCAGCAGACATGTTCCGGCTCCTAGGCGACAGCGGATGCTCAGCCATGCAGAATACGCACCATGGCAGGACCACGCGTGATCCATGCAGCCGGCGGTGTGGCGTGGCGATCAAAGGGGCCGCGCAAGTCCGATCCCGAAGGCAAGGACCGGGTGGAGGTTCTCCTCGTCCACCGGCCGAGTTACGACGACTGGACGTTCCCCAAGGGAAAGCCGAACCGCGGCGAAGCCCTTCCGGTCACAGCCGTGCGCGAAATCGAAGAAGAAACCGGCTACCCGGTGCGGCTGTGCCATCCGCTACCGGAGACCCTCTACCGAGTACGCGGCGGAATGAAGCGCGTGTCGTACTGGGTTGCACGTCCGACCGGCACGCCACGGTCGTTCAAACCCAATGCCGAAATCGACGAGGTTCGCTGGGTCAAGGTCGGTAAGGCACGCAAGCTGCTCACGTACGACCACGACCGCGTTCTACTCAAGGCTTTTACAGCCATGCGCGACGCTGAAGTCCACCGAACCCGAACAACGATCGTCCTCCGTCATGCCATCGCTCGCACACGCACTGGGTGGAAAGGCGACGATCTTGACCGCCCGTTGACGAAGCCGGGACAATCTCAGGCGACCAAACTGGGACCGTTGCTGAAGGCGTATGGCGTGCGGCGCGTCGTCACAAGCCCGGCGGTCCGATGCGCTCAAACGGTCGAGTCGTATGCCAAGTCGATCAAGGAACTCCTTGAAGTCGACGACCGGCTTGCAGAGGAGACCAAACCGAAGCGGGTGGAGCGGTCCATCGCCACGATCCTTGAGCGCAAGGGCCCGCTCGTCGTCTGCACGCACCGCCCAACCTTGCCGTGGGTGTTTGAGACCCTCAACTTGGAGCCGCGGGAGCTCGCCCCCGGCGAAGGCTTGGTGATCCATCACCACAGCGGCCGCATCATGGCGGTCGAACAATTTGCACACCGCGCTGCGCGGCGTTAGACCCGCACGATTGGCTCACCGTTCACCTGTCGTTCATTCAAGCGCGCAAAGCGGTTTATCTGCGATCCCTAGCGTCACCAAGTGAAAGCTGGCGAAACCGCCGGCCATCACCGAGAGGGAAACACTCGATGAACCGCAAGTTCGTGCGCACGTCGGCAACTGCCGCAGCCGCGCTCACCCTTGCCCTTGGGCTCACCGCCTGCGGAGCCGCAAACGAGAACGGTGGAAAAGAGCCCGCCGGATCGAAGTTGGCTGGCACGCTCAACGCTGGTGGCTCGAGCGCCCAGGAATCTGCCGTCGCGGCCTGGAAGAAAGCCTTCCAGTCGACAAACCCTGGCGTCACCGTCAACTACGACCCGGTGGGGTCTGGCGGTGGCCGCGAACAGTTCATTGCCGGAGGCCTTGCTTTGGCCGGTTCCGACGCCTACCTCGATGACGAGGAGTTGAAGAAGGCCAAGGATCGCTGCAAGAGCGACATCGTCGAAGTGCCGACGTACGTCAGCCCGATCGCTGTCATCTACAACCTCGACGGCGTCGACAGGCTGAACCTGTCGCCCAAGACGGTTGCAGGCATCTTCGAAGGCAAGATCACGACGTGGAATGACGCGGCTGTCAAGGCTGACAACCCGAAGGCGACATTGCCGTCATCGAAGATCACGCCGGTCCACCGTTCCGACGACTCGGGCACGACCGAAAACTTCACCGACTATCTGGACCAGGCCGGCGAAGGCGCTTGGACTGGTGGCAAGACGAAGACCTGGCCGGTGAAGAGCGGCGAAGCCGCCGAGGGCACGTCGGGCGTCGTCGCTGCCGTCAGCAACGGCAAGGGCACCATCGGGTACGCGGACGCCGGTCAAGCCGGCGACCTCGGCCAGGCATACATCAAGGTTGGTGACGGTTACACTCAGCCGTCCGCCTCGGCGGCGGCCAAGGTACTCGACGCCTCGACCCAAGTCGAAGGACGCGGCGCAACCGACATCGCCATCGCGGTTGATCGCAAGGTCACCGAGAAGGGTGTGTATCCGGTCGTGCTGGTCTCGTACCAGATTGTGTGCCAGCAGTATGACGACAAGGCGACTGCCGACCTCGTCAAGGCCTGGCTGGAGTACGTGACCAGCGCCGAAGGCCAGCAGGTTGCTGCTAAGGACGCCGGATCCGCGCCGCTGTCCGACGCGATTGCTGGCAAGGTTGTCCAGGCCGTCGAAACGATCCAGGCCGGGTAACCCACGCCATGGCCGCCCGGCACACCGCCCAGGTGTCCGGGCGGCCATGCACATCACCCGGGATCATCCCCGCTCGAGGAGCACCGTGAACAGCCATGAGACCGTCGCCCCGTCCGACATCGGCGGCCCTGGCACCCAACGCCTTGGTGATCGGCTTTTCACGGGACTGTCGACATCGGCCGCTGCGGTTATCCTGCTGGCACTCGCGGGAGTCGGCGTCTTCCTCACGCTCGAAGGAATCCCCGGCATCACGGCCTCACCAGATGAAGTAAAGAGCGGCCAACATTTCCTACCGTACGTCTGGCCCCTCGTCTACGGCACGCTCATGGCAGCTGTCCTCGCCTTGGCGATGGCGGTGCCCATGGCCATCTCGGTTGCTCTCTATATTTCGCACTACGCCCCACGCCGTCTCGCAACGTTCATGGGATACCTCGTGGACCTGTTGGCTGCCGTCCCCAGCGTGGTCTACGGCCTCTGGGGCATCGGCTGGCTAGCCGGCAAGTTGGTACCTGCCTACGGCTGGCTGGAGGGACACCTCGGATTCATTCCCCTGTTTGCCGGGCCCGCCTCGGCCACTGGCCGCACGATCCTCACCGCCGCAGTCGTTCTGGCGGTCATGATTCTGCCCATCATCACGGCAATCTGCCGCGAGGTTTTCCTCCAGACGCCCCGCCTTCACCAGGAAGCGGCGCTGGCGCTCGGCGCAACCCGTTGGGAGATGGTGCGTTACGCGGTGCTTCCCTACGGCCGCTCGGGCATTGTTTCGGCGTCAATGCTCGGACTCGGACGCGCGCTCGGCGAAACCATGGCCGTCGCCATGGTTCTGTCCGCCTCAGGTGTTGTCACCCTGAACCTGATTAGCAGCACCAACCCAAGCACGATTGCCGCGAACATCGCACTCTCGTTCCAAGAGGCAAGCGGCCTAAGCGTCAATGCCCTGATTGCCAGCGGTCTCGTGCTATTCGTCATCACGTTCGCCGTGAACTTCGCGGCTCGCTGGATCGTGGACCGCCGCGAGGAATTCTCGGGGGCCAACTGATGACGACACTTATGACTACCGCTCCCGTTCCCAGCGAAACAGGACCGATTCACACGGCAAACCATCGCCGCCGAAAGATCGTCGACCGCCTCGTGACCGTGATCGTGACCGGCGCGTTCGCGCTGGCCCTGCTTCCTCTCGTGTCAATCCTTTGGACCGTCATCTCGAAAGGTGCGCCGGCGCTGAGCGCGGAGTTCTTCACATACTCGATGCGCAATGTCGTCGGTGCGGGGGGCGGCATCTATCACGCAATCGTCGGGACACTCCTCATCACCGCGGCAGCTGCCGCAATGTCCATCCCTGTCGGCCTGCTCACCGCCATCTACCTCATCGAGTACGGAGAGGGCCGTCGCATGGCCCGGATGGTGACGTTCCTCGTTGACGTCATGACGGGTATCCCGTCCATCGTCGCCGGCCTGTTCGCCTACGCGCTTTTCGTCCTGATCGCCGGTCCTGGTGTCCGAATGGGGTTTGGAGGGGCCGTCGCTTTGTCGCTGCTGATGATCCCTGTCGTCGTTCGCTCATGCGAGGAGATGCTCAAGCTGGTGCCCAACGAACTGCGTGAAGCGTCGTTTGCGCTGGGCGTTCCCAAATGGAGGACCATCCTGAAGGTCGTGCTACCCACGGCGCTGGCGGGCATCGTCACCGGCATCACCTTGGCGATCGCGCGTGTGATCGGCGAAACGGCGCCGCTGCTGATCATCGCTGGGACATCCGACTCGGTGAACTTCGACCTGTTCCATGACCGCATGGCAACGCTACCGGTGTTCGCCTACTCGGCCGTGCGCTCCCCTGGCGTCCCGCCCGAGCCCAGCATTGATCGCGCCTGGGGCGCCGCTCTTGTCCTGCTGATCATCGTGATGCTGCTCAACCTCATTGCTCGCATCGTTTCGGCGGTGTTCTCGCCCAAGGGGGAGAAATGAGCACGAACATCCCTGGAGGAGACATGAATCTCGCTCTCGTATATCCCGCTCCTGAGCCCAAGCCTTCCGTGGCGAAAGGAACTTCGATGGCAACCAGCATCGACGTCGCCAACCTGAACATCTATTACAGCGACTTTCTCGCCGTGGAGGACGTGACGCTGTCGATCCCGGCACGCTCGGTAACGGCACTCATCGGGCCGTCAGGATGCGGAAAATCCACCTTCCTGCGGTCGCTGAACCGGATGCACGAAGTCATCCGCGGCGCACGTGTCGAGGGCAAGGTGCTCGTCGATGGTCGCGACCTCTACGCGTCCGATGTCGACCCTGTGGACGTCCGCCGGATGGTCGGCATGGTGTTCCAGCGCCCCAATCCGTTCCCAACCATGTCGATCTACGACAACGTTCTGGCTGGACAGCGCCTGAATGGCGGACGGATGAAGAGGGGCGACGCCGATGCGATCGTCGAACGTTCTCTGCGCCGCGCCGGACTCTGGCTCGAAGTGAGGGATCGTCTCGACCGTCCGGGATCCGGACTCTCTGGTGGCCAGCAGCAGCGGCTGTGCATAGCCCGCGCGATCGCTGTCGAGCCGCAGGTCTTGCTCATGGACGAGCCGTGCTCGGCGCTCGACCCGATCTCGACGAGTGTGATCGAAGACCTGATCCACGAGCTCAAGGAGCTCTACACGATTGTGATCGTCACGCACAACATGCAGCAGGCGGCTCGCGTCTCTGACATCACCGGCTTCTTCAACCTGTCGGGCGTGGGCATGCCCGGCCGATTGATCGAGTCGGGGCGCACGGAAAAGATCTTCTCCAACCCTGATGATCCGGCGACGGAGGCCTACATCCAAGGCCGGTTCGGCTGACGTTCTAGTGTCCGCACTCGTCCCAGCAGTGGGTGCGAAACTCCTTGCCCGGCGCCGTGCGGAGGTAGGACAGGTCGGTGTGCGGGTGACCCGATACGACCTCATGGGGATGGGCCGGGAATCCCTCGGCCAACTTGTGGAGCTGTCTGGTGTCCAATTCGAACGACGATTCATCCACGATTGCCATGCTCCCTCACCTCACACTTTCACCGTAGGCCTGGTGCGTGCCATGCACCAGACCCACGGTGCAAAAGCTGAGTGACGAGTGCGTTACTCCTCGGCGTCGAGCGATGTGATGACGCGCTGAATCGTCGGCTCAGGGCTGCTCCCACACGACAACGCAGCTGGCGGCCCCACTTGCTCCTCCACTTCCGCGGTGATCGCTGCGGGCAGCGGCACATCGGCTTCGAGTTCAACCCGCCACCGACCAGCGCTTAGGGTGGCGCAGGTTGCCTTGGTGATGGAACCCGACGTGGCAGGCCCCCAACGCCGATGGGCTTCGACTGCAACGACCTGGGCGGGCCCGTCCATCCAGCTGAACCCGCGCAGGTTCGCTGCAGTGACCGTTCCACCGAAATGATCGGCAACCAGGGTCGAGGCCACTTCGACGTCGACCCGCCCGTAATAGGTCCCGTCCAACGGAAGCACGACATTCCCGGCCAGACGATGCCCGCCGACATGGCTGCATTCCCATGCGAGATCGCCATGCGATTCCGCAAGCACGGCAGCGATCGGCCGGCCATGCAGCCCGCAACATGCGTCGTGCCGCGCGTGGGTGCACACGAGCACCGCTGGGTCCGTTGACCACGTGCTCGAGTCTGAGCCGATGGACTCAGCGACAAACCTGAGTTCCTCCGGGTGGTGCCAAGATCCCCACAACGAACGCTGTGCGCGCGCGTCGAAGATCGCCCAACTCCGCGTTTCTCCCGTCCGTCGGCCAGATCGCCGGACCAGCAGAACCTTGGCCGACGCCGCGTCGGCTGCGGTCGTGAGGGCCGATTTCAAGGCGGGGTCGAAGACATCAACGGCCTTGTGCGGCCACGGTGTCGGGAACTCCACCAGGACGAAGCGATCCGCACGGGACGCTGTCCCTGCAAGTAGTTCTCCCCGTTCCTCGGCGCCAACTGCGCACCGCCGGCCGAGGGTCACTGCGGAATGACAAGGTGAACGATGCTGTACATCAGGGCGGCAACGAGCCCGGCCATCGGGATCGTAATGATCCACGCGGTTACGATGTTTCGGGCCACACCCCACCGCACTGCGCCAAACTTGCGTGATGCCCCAGAGCCCATGACAGACGAGGCCATGGTGTGCGTCGTCGACACCGGAGCGCCCTGACCAATCGCCATGAAGTAGAGGACGAAGGATGCGGTGATTTCGGCTGCGAATCCGCTGGGCGGCGTCAGGGCGATGATGCGCCGACCCATCGTGCGCATGATGCGAAGGCCACCTGAGAACGTTCCCAGTGAGATTGCCGTAGCGGAACATCCGATAACCCAGACTGGAACGGTGTCTGCGTTCGGAAGCCGACCCGCAGCCACGAGCGCGAGCACGATGACACCCATCGTCTTTTGCGCGTCCTGAAGACCGTGTCCCAGAGACAACATCGCCGCTGACACCGTCTGCGCGAGGCGGAATCCACGATTAACCGAACTGGGACGTCCCCGACGGAAGATCCACATGATCAATGTCATCACGACAAACGCCCCCGTGAATCCAAGGACCGGGCTGATCACCATTGGAATGGCGACCTTCTCGATGACCTTGTCCCAGTTCACGGCCACGCCAGAGGCCAAACCGACTCCGACGAGAGCACCGATGAGGGCGTGGGAGGACGACGACGGCAGGCCGAAATACCATGTGATGAGGTTCCAGGAGATCGCGCCAATAAGCGCACTGATCACGACGGTGAGCGCATGGGCCGGCGACGAAATTCCACCAAACCCAGTGAGGATATCGGCGACGGTCTTTGCGACCTCAACGCCAAGGAGTGCTCCGACAAAGTTCATCGCTCCGGCCAAGGCAAGCGCGATCCGCGGTGTCAGAGCTCGAGTTGAGACCGAGGTGGCGATCGCATTGGCTGCGTCGTGAAAACCGTTCGTGTAGTCGAAGAACAGGGCGATGGCGACAGTAACGATGACCAACGCGAATTCGAAGTCCACTCAGGACTCCTTGACCGCGATCTGCTCCACGGTGTTGGCCACGGACTCCAGGGCGTCGATCGCCTTTTCAAGGGCATCGACGATGTCTTTGAGCTTCAGAACCTCAAGCGTCTTGTAGTTGCCACTGAACAGGTCGGCCAAAATCCGACGGTAAGACTTATCGCCCTGGTTTTCGAGACGGTTGATCTCGATCCAGTACTCCTCGAGGTTCTTCATACTGCGCAGCCGTGGCATCGCATCAGCCGTCAGTTGAGTCGCGCGCTGGAGGACGTCTACTTGTCCGGCGAACTCGGCCGGCAGCGCCTCGACTCCGTACAAGCTGATCAGATCGACGGTTTCCTCCATGAAGTCCATGACGTCATCGAGGTTGCTGGCGAGTGCATAGATATCTTCACGGTCGAACGGCGTGATGAACGTGCTGTTCACCTGCTTGACGATTCGGTGCGTTGTCTCGTCCGCCTGATGCTCGGCCTCGGCCATCTTTGCGGCGATCGCGGCGCGGTCTGCTCCGGCATCAAACAGCTGCGCCAGGAGTGCCGCACCGTCGACGAGATGCGCCGCGGATTCAGAAAACAGGTCGTAGAACGATGATTCAAGCGGGCGAAGACGAAGTCCCACGATGGCTCCTGTCAGGTCTCAATTTAGGCCGTTGCCATGCTAGGGGGTCGGTCATCCGGCCTGTCAATCGTCAAACTGAACAACAGGTGAACGGAAAGTAAACGAACCGGCCCTGTCAACGCGCGGGGACGCCAAGAATCTCGTCGACTTCCTTCTGCGTCAGACGCCCATCGTGTTCTGATGCCGCAATCATGAGCCGGCTGGTGAGTTCGATCTCAGCGAGAGCAGCTTCGTCGCGCAATCGCCGATCCAGCGGCATGGGTGTAAACATCTTCCGTTCGGCTCCCTCGAACTGATTCCTCGCAGATCACGACCCTACGCCGATTCGGACGGGGGTGAGGGTGGTTTCTGCAGATGGGGCAAACTGGTCCGGCACTTCGTCGAACGTGCGGGCCTCTAGCTCAATTGGCAGAGCAGCGGACTTTTAATCCGCGGGTTGTGGGTTCAAGTCCCACGGGGCCCACCATCGGTTTCGGCTGGTCAGAGACTAGCCGAGCCTCTCGGGCCCTACTCCTCAGGGAAATCACTCCCGTTCCAGTCCGCAAATAGTCCGCACGCGCTTCGGAAACAGTCGATTCGAGGCGCTCTGCGAGAGCATCCAGGTCGTCGTCAAAGAGGTCGGCGTAGACATCCAAGGTCATCGCCGCGGAGGCGTGGCCCAGCATCCGTTGAACCGCCTTCACATTTGCGCCGGCGGACACGGCAATGCTGGCTGCGGTATGGCGCAGGACGTGCGGCGTGATGTACGGCAGGCCCGCTTTCTTCACCGCGGGATCGAAATCTCGGTATCGGAAGTTCCGCAGGTACAGCCAGCCACCCTCAGGCGCAGGGAACAGCGGAGCGTCAGCCGAACGCCCCAGGATCCGCTCCTGAAGTTCGGCAGCGAGGCTGCCCGTGATCGGAACCGACCGCATCGCATGACTCTTCGGTGTCCCGAAAACGAGTTCTCCCTTCACGTCCGAGACGGCCTGCCTGACGTGCAGGCGACGCCCAAGAATGTCCACGTCTTTGACCCTCAACGCCGACGCTTCACCCCACCGCAATCCGGTGTAGCCGAGTGTCAAGATCAAGACACGTGCATCACCTGAGGCGTCTGCCAAGGCCTCTAGCTGCTGCGGGGTCAGGTACTTGCGTACGGATTTTCTGGGGATTGTGGGGAGCATGCCCTTGACCTTGCCGTGAGCCGGCCGCGCCGGATTCCTCGAAAGTCGTCCATCCTCGACGGCGAGGTCGAGCATCATGCTCAACACCTGGTAGGCCTGTTTCACCCGCGACGCGCTCAGTGGTAGGCCAGCAACCCACGCCTTCACGTCGGCCAGAGTGACCTGCTCAAGCCGGACATGCCCCCATCGGGACAGGACGTGGTTGCGAAGCAACGACTCGTAGGAGTCCCGGGTCTTGGGCTTGACGACCAAAGTGGCCAACCAACGGTCCGACCACTCTGAACCGCCCCGGGGTGTCTGGAGAGTCCTTTCGTTGGAAGGATGAATCTCATGGGACGTCCCTTGAAGTACCCACGTGAGTTGCAGGAGCGGGCGGTCCGGATGGTGATCGAGTGTCGGGCTGACTATCCGACTGAGTCGGCGGCGATCCGTTCGGTGGCGACCAAGCTCGGAGTTGCTGGGCCGGAGTCGCTTCGCAAGTGGCTGCGTCAGGCTGAGGTCGATGGCGGTATCCGTCCGGGCAAGACGAGCGAGGAGATCGCGGAGATCAAGGCGCTGCGCAGGGAGGTCCTGAGCTGCGGCGGGCGAACCAGATCCTCAAGTCTGCGTCGGCTTTCTTCGCGGCGGAGCTCGACCGCCCCTACCGGTACTGATCGACTACGTCGCCTCTCACAAGGACGAGTTCGGGGTCGAGCCGATCTGTCGCGTGCTCAGCGAGCATGGCCTGAAGATCGCCCCGAGCACCTACTACGACAGCGTCACTCGCAAGCCGTCCAAGAGGTCGGTGCGTGACGCCGAGATCGTGGAGGTTATCGAGTCCCAGCGGGCACGGCAGAAGTTGTTCGCTCGGTTCGGGGCGCGCAAGATGTGGCTCCATCTGCGCTCCCAGGGCCACGATGTGGCCCGGTGCACGATCGAGCGGCTCTACCGCGAACAGGGCTGGGTCGGCGCCATGCGGCAGAAACGTGTCCGCACCACGATCGGTGACGAGGTCGCCGGCAGGCCGGTCGATTTGGTGGACCGCCGGTTCTGGGCCAGCCGGCCCAACCAGCTCTGGGTGGCCGACTTCACCTACGTCGCGACCTGGTCCGGGATGGTCTATGTCGCGTTCATCTTCGACGTGTTCAGCCGCCGGATCGTGGGCTGGCGGGCGGCCACCCGGATGACCACGGACCTGGTGCTCGACACGTTGGAGCATGCGATCTGGACCCGCTCACAAGCCGGCGTCAACGACCTGACCGGATTGATTCATCACACCGATGCGGGCAGTCAGTACGTCTCGTTCGCGTTCACCGAACGACTCGTCGAGGCCGGAGTCGATCCCTCGGTCGGCTCCGTCGGGGATGCCTACGACAACGCTCTGGCCGAATCAACGATCGGGCTATACAAGGCCGAACTGATCCGACCCGAAGGCCCTTGGCGGGGCGTCGAGCACGTCGAGATCGAGACGCTGAACTGGGTCCACTGGTTCAACCACGAGCGGCCCCACGAAGCCGTCGACGACCTTCCACCCGCGGTGGTCGAGGAAGTTCACTACGCTGCAAGAAACGAGCTCACGCCAACCGGCTGAGCCACAAAATCGGGCCTCCGGACTTGCCGGAGCGGTTCATCCTTCAGCGCGCGTTGATTTAACAACCCCGGGTCGAAATTCAGGTCCGCAAATAATCCGCATGCGGACTGGAGTAGGTGAAACTACCCAGAACTAAACGCCGCAAATCTCCAGGAATTGCAACGTGTCGCGTATCTGGCCTGCACGTTCATTCTTCGGCCTCGGATTCTTTACTCTGCGGTTCTTGAGCAGCGGATAGCGGGTCCGCTGCAGAGGAGCGCATGTCACCGGTTCTGCCAGGCCTCAGGCCGATCCGCCATGGCCTTTACGTGAGCCGGCAGGTCGCCTCTAAGCACGTCGTCAAGGGTGGTGGCATCGAGAACATCGCGTAACGCGACCCGAACCGCCACCCATACCTCAGGTAGGTGCGTCGCGACGCCGTTGTACTTTGTTTCGTGGGGACGAAGCCCGCGCACTTCTGCGAGCGGCCCACTCACGGCCCGCATGACGTCGCCGAGCGGTATCTGTGCCGGTTTTCGCGTCAGGACGTATCCGCCATGGGGACCCCGGACGCTGCGTACCAGGCCGCCGGACTTCAGGTCACTAAAGATGGCCTCAAGAAAGCGCCGCGGCAGGTCCTGCGCTGAGGCCAGTGCGTCAACGCTCACAGCGTCTCCGCTTGGGGCCGTTGCCAACTGGAGCATCGCACGCAACGCGTACTCTGTGCGCGCTGAGATGTCCACAAGCCCATTGTGGCGGACCATGCTCAGGAGGCTGCGTTCGCCACCGCGTGCGCGCCCGGTGTTGCGCGGATCCACACGCCGACGCCCTCGCCGAGTTGCAAGGCATGGGCCTCAGCGCGGGTGACGATGACCTGTACGGGTTCGGTGGTCGGCGAATCGGAGACGTTGACATCGAGGCGAACCTCGAATCCGATACGGGTCGTGCGGACGATCCATCCCTTGACGCCCTCGGCTAACTCGCTGGTGCTGATGTCGATATCGTGCGGACGGATCAGGAGGCCGTTGAGCCGTGTAACCGGGCCTAGAAAGGAAAGGACGAACTCGTTCGCTGGCTGGTCGTAGAGGTCGTCGGGGGTGCCGACCTGTTCGATTCGCCCGTCGTTGACCACAACAATCGAGTCGGCGACCTCCAGTGCCTCCTCCTGGTCATGCGTCACAAAGACCGTGGTCACCGGCATCTCGTCGTGAAGTCGGCGCAACCATTCGCGGAGCTCCTTGCGGACCTTCGCGTCGAGGGCACCAAACGGCTCATCGAGGAGGAGGACGCTCGGCTCGATCGCTAGGGCGCGCGCCAATGCCATGCGCTGGCGCTGGCCGCCGGAGAGCTGTGACGGCAGTCTGTGCGCAAACTGCTGCAGGTGTACGAGGTCCAGCAGTTCGGACACCTTGTCGTTGATCTCGGACGGCGGTCGCTTGCGGATCTCCAGACCGAACGCGATGTTGCGCGCGACGGTGAGGTGCTTGAACGCCGCGTAATGCTGAAAAACGAAGCCGACGTTCCGCTTTTGGACCGGCAGGCGCGTGGCGTCGGTGCCCTCAATGACGACGGAGCCGGAGTCGGGCGATTCAAGGCCGGCGATGATCCGCAGAAGCGTTGTCTTGCCGCCTCCGCTGGGCCCGAGCAACGCCGTCAGCTGCCCGGTCGGGATGTTGAGGTTGATGTCGGAAAGGGCGGCAAAGTCGCCGAAGCTCTTGTTAACGTCAATGATCTCGATACTCATGGCGAGGCCTCTCAGACTTGGGTGCTGCGCGAGCGCAGCACTGCGACGACGAGGATGGACAGGACGGAAACGCTGGCGAGCAGGAACGCGATCGCGTAGGCACCCTGGGGGTCGAAGTTCAGGTACTTCTCCTCGACTGCCAGCGTCGCGGTGCGGGTTTCGCCGAGAATGTTTCCGGAGACGACCTTCACGGCGCCGAACTCGCCAAGCGATCGCGCCACCGTGAGTACGACTCCGTAGACAACTGCCCATCTGATACCCGGCAGCGTGATCAGCCAGAACGTCTGCCAGCCGCTCGCGCCGAGGCTTTGCGCTGCCTGCTCCTGTTCGGTGCCGATCTCGCGCAGCACCGGCACGACTTCGCGGATGACTAAGGGGAGGGAGACGAACGCCGTGGCCAGGATGATGCCGGGCGTCGCGAAGATGACCTGTAGTCCATGAGCCTCCAGCCACGGGCCTGCCCAGCCGTTGCGACCGCCGTATACAAGCACCAGTGCCAGGCCAACGACCACAGGCGATACTGATAGAGGAAGGTCGAGCAAGGCGCTGAAGGCGCGCTTCCCGGGGAACTCGGTGCGCACGAGCAGAAGCGAGGCGGCGACACCGAAGACGGTGTTGATGATGGTTGCGACGACGGCGGCGATCGCGGTGAGCCGAAGCGCCGCCACGATGTCTAGGTCGCTTATCAGGGTCTCGATCGCTTCGAAGCCGTGGGCGAAAGTGTTGCTCACCACGAGTGACACCGGCCAAGCGACAAGAAAGAACAGATAGGCGATGGCGAAGATGCGCAGGCCGATGGTCGCTGGGCCGCGAGCGTCGCGGGTAAAGCGTGCGTCAGCCACGGTCCGCCACCTTGCGCTGGATGAGGTCGAGCACGACGATCACGAGCAGGGCGATGAGCAGCAGGATGGCGGCGACGGACGCCGCGCCGGCGGGGTTGTCGGACTCGATCGCGCTGAGGATGCGGACGGACGCGACCTCCGACTTGAACGGCAGGTTGCCGGACAACAGCACCAGCGAGCCATACTCGCCCATTCCGCGGGCGAACGACAGGGCGGCACCCGCAGCGATGGCGGGAGCGAGACTCGGCAGGACGATCCGGCGGAAGGTGGTGAGGCGGCTGGCACCAAGCGACGCTGCTGCCTCCTCGACGTCGAGGTCGAGCTCTTCGAGCACCGGTTGGACCATGCGCACGACGAAGGGGAGCGTGACGAATGCGAACGCGAGGTACACCGACCAAGACGTGTTCGCGACGTTGATGCCCAGCGGGCTCGAATTGCCGTACAGGGACACAAGTACGAGCCCGGCGACAATCGTGGGCAGTGCGAACGGGATGTCGATCAGCACTTCCAGCGCCTGCTTGCCGAAGAACCGGTCACGCACCAGCGTCCATGCGATGGCGGTGCCGGCGAAGACATTGACCACGGTCACGGCGACCGCCGCCAGCACGGTCAGCCGGATGGCGTGGGCGGTCTGCTCGTTGGTGATCGTATGCCAGAAGCCTGACCATCCGCCCTCGGCTGCCGTGATGAGCACGGCAGTCAGCGGGATGAGGACGAGCAGGCTGAACCACAGCAGGGTAATGCCGAGGCCGATACCGCTCGCAGGAGTGAGGGTGGTCGACAGGGTCGGCCGGGGGTTGCCCGGTCGACCCGTCGATGTGGCGGTGATCGTCACTCGACCGCCTGGCCCGAGCTCTCGATCGCGAGGGTGACGATGCCCTTCGGCTTGCCTTCCTTGCCGTCGCCGAACAGCTTGTCCTTGACGCCCGCCCAGCCGCCGAAGTCATCGAGCGTCAGAAGGTGTTGGACGGCCGGGAAGGGATTGTCTTCGTAAGTTGCGCCGGCGACGTGGCCGCCGAAGTCGACGTCGTCGCGGATGGGGCGGAAGCCCTTTAGCGCGAACTGCTTCTGGCCCTCGTCACTAAGGACGAACTCCAGCCAGTCGGTAGCCGCCGGTGTCGCCTTCTTCAAGACCGCGCCCGGGTTCTCGATCTTGATCGAAGTTTCCGGGATCACATACTCGAAGCCTTCGCCGTTCTGTGCGGCCAGGATCGCCTCGTTCTCGTAGGCCAAGAGCACGTCGCCATTACCGTCGAGGAAGCTCTTGGTCGCGTCGCGGCCGCTGTTCGGCAGTGCTGCGATGTGCTCCTTGCTGAACAGCTTGTCGATGAATTCGGTCGCCTCCTTCTCCGAGCCGCCGTTCTCGGTGACGTTGCCCCACGCCGCCAACGCGTTCCATCGAGCAGCGCCTGACGACGCCGGGTTGGGGGTGACGACCTTGACGCCCGGCTTCAACAGGTCGTCCCACTTCGTGATGTTCTTCGGGTTTCCCTCGCGGACACCGAAGACGACGACCGACGTCGAGACGACTCCCTTGTTGGCGCCCTTGTCCCAGTCGGCGGCAACCAGGCCAGCGTCGACCAAGCGGGTCACATCGGTGCCGACGGAGAAGTGGACATAGTCGGCCTTGAGCCCGGCTTCCACCGCTCGGCTCTGATCTCCGGAAGCACCATAGGAGGTCCTGAAGGTCACGTTCGAGCCCGCTTTGGTCTTCGCGAACTGTGCCGCAATGGCCTTGTTGGCCGCCTCGGGAACGGCGAAGCCGACGATGTTGATCGTCTGCGGCTTGCCGTCGCCTTCAGTCTCCGCTGCGTTTTGATCGCGCCCGTTGAAGGCAACGTAGGCGCCACCGGCCACGAGGGCGACGACGACGACCGCGAGCAGCACGCGCAAGCCTCGACGGGACCGGGACGCATAAACCTGTTCTGACATGGGGATTTTCCTTCTGGTGGGTGATGTTGGCCCGCTGCAGCGGCTACATCCTACTAAGTAGGTCGGATTAGAGGGGAATGGTGTCCAACATGTGATACACCACAGAGCCGACCGGATTAGTAGGGATACGGTCAGCACCTGCTCAGACCCCTGAGTCGTCGAAACCGATATGTGAAGGAAGGCATCCATGACCGCCACTCACCTGGAGAGCTGGCTCGGCTACGCACTCCTACTCGTGCTTGGGGCCTTCCTCCTTGCCGTCGCCATCTCCGTGCGCTCGTTCGTCCGCAGCACCCACGACTTCGTCATCGCCGGACGGCGTATCGGTCTGGGATTCGGCGTCGGATCCGTGATCGCAGTCTGGACATGGTCTATGGCCGTCCTGATGTCCTCGGCGCAAGCCTTCAGCTGGGGGACGTCCGGCCTGATCTGGTTCATCGTCCCGAATGGACTGGCGGTGGTGGCGGTTGTGCCGTTCGCGCTCAAGCTCCGCAAGCACATGCCACAGGGCTACACGATCGTCGAGTTCATCCGGGCGCGGTTCAGCAGCCGGACGGCCACCATCGTGATCCTTGCCGCGCAGATCTTCGGCCTACTGAGCGAAATCTTCATCAACTTGTTTGGCGTCGTCCTCGTGACCGGAGTCATCTTCGGCCTCAACCCGACGGCTGTGCTATTGGTGACGCTGGCGACCATCACCATCTATTCGTACTTCGGCGGACTGTGGACTTCGGCGATCACAGCGACGATCAACACACTACTGATCACGATTCCGGCGGCGCTGGTCGTGCTGTTCGTGCTGGCGAAGGTTGGCGGCCCGTCGGCGGTTTTCGAGTCCATTGACACCAAGGGTGGTGAACTTCTCAATCCATTCTCGGCGCAGACTGCCGCGGCGTTCGGAATCTCGCTCGCGCTGGGCCTGTTTGCGTCGACCATCGCCGACCAGACGTTCTGGCAGAAGCTGTGGGCGTTGCGCCCGGGTAACCTGCGTCGCACGTTCGTGTGGGGCGGGTTGTGGTTCTACCCGATTCCGCTGGCGCTCGGCCTGCTCGGGCTCGTGGGCTTGTCGCTGGGCGTGACGCCTGCTGACTTGGGTGCTGCTGGCGCTGGCGGTATCGGCCCATATGTCGTCTCGCACGTCGGTCTACCGGTGATACTGATCGCCGCGTACGTCCTGGTGATCCTCAACGCCTGCTTCTCGTCGATCGACGGGGCCTTCTCCGCCCTGTCCTCACTCGTCGCAGTGGACATTCTGAAGCAGGCGTGGCCAAAGATCTCCGAGAAGCGTCTGTTCACGCTGACCAAACTGAGCCTGCTTATCGGCGGTGCGATCGGGGCGCTGGTGGTCAGCTCCGGCATCGACTACATCGCGCTCGTCACGCTGGTCTTCTTCATCAAGGCTGTGCTGATCTTCCCGCTGGTGCTGGCGATCTTCTGGCGTCGCACGACGGGGACGGCGTTCATTGCCAGCATCTTGGCCGGCCTCGCCGTGGGCCTGCCACTGCGCCAGACCGGGCATGACCTGCTGTCCATCGTTGCGCTGGAGGGTGTCTCTCTGCTGGTGGTCTTCGGCGTCAGCCTGCTGCAGAAGAAGCCGTTCGACCTCGATGCACTGCGGCGCCAAGCTGGCGAACTCGAGCAGATTCCCGTCCTTGAAGGAGCAATTTGATCATGGCCGCTTTCTACATCGCCCTCGTTTTGGGTTTCCCGATCGCCATCGCCTACGTCGGCTTGGGCATCGAGGAGTTCCGTCGTGCTCGCCGCACGTATGGGGCGACGGCCGAGGCCGTCTCGGACAGCGACCTCGACGAGCAAGGCCGCGGCTTCACCTGGGTCGCACTGAGCGGGGTCGTGGTCTCCACGACACTGCTGGTGCTGATCAGCCACTGGAGCCGGAGTTGGTACGTCTTGCCCTTCCTCAGCATCGGTTCGGCGCTGGCCGTCGTGGTCGCGTTCTTGGTCGATCGGGAGGAATCTGCGTCATGACCAAGCAACTGCATCTGCTCGGCTTCATCCAGCACGGCGTCAACAGTCACGCCACCGGTATGTGGCGGCATCCCAAGGACAAGGTCGGCTGGAACTTCGCCCGACCCGAGTACTGGCAGCACATGGCCCGGACGATGGAGCGGGGCCTTTTCGACGGCGTGTTCATCGCGGACGAGTTGGCTCCGTATACGACCTACGAGAACAGCTCGGACGCGATCGTGAGGTATGCCGTCCAGTGCCCGACCCACGAGCCATCGACGATCGTGCCAATCATCACCACGGCGACCGAGAAGCTCGGAGTCGGCCTGACATTATCGACGGCCTTCGAACATCCGTACTCCATGTGCCGTCGACTTTCCAGCCTCGATCATCTTTCCGGTGGGCGCCTCGCGTGGAACATCGTCAGCTCGTACTCCAAGAGCGAGTGGGAGGCGTACGGCCACGAGATGACTGCCCGAGACGACCGATACGACCGGCTCGAGGAGTACATGGAACTCTGCTACAAGCTCTGGGACTCCTGGGAACCGGACGCGATTGTCGCGGACAAGGAATCAGGAATCTATGCTGACCCGGCGAAGGTCCACGAGGTAGTCCACGAGGGCAAGTACTACAAGAGTCGCGGTCGCCACTTTGTCGCACCGTCGCCGCAGGGACGTCCGGTGTTGTGGCAAGCCGGCTCGTCTGGGCGGGGCCGTGACTTCGCAGCCAAGCACGCCGAGGCGATCTTCGCCGTGCACCCAACCATCGATCGGATGCGGGAGTACGCCGACGACCTCGACCACCGCCTCGTCACATTCGACCGCAAGGAGGGCAGCGTCAAGCTCATCTACGGGGTCCAGACGGTCGTTGCCGAGACACGTGCGGAAGCACAGGCGAAGTACGAGCGGATCAAGTCGCTCATCCCCGCGGAGGGTGCGATCGCCTGGATCTCCGGCCACTTCGGTTTGGATTTCTCGACGTTCGACCCTGACGAGTACATCCAGAACATCGAAGTCCCGGGCGTTCAGGGCCTCTTCGAGTCGGTCGTCTATGCGAAGGGTGGCGACCCGGTTACGGTTCGCGAGGCGGCGGAGTACTACGCGCAGGGCATGGGCATGCCGGTGCTGGTGGGAACTCCGGCTGACATCGCCGACAAGCTCGAACAGTTCGCCGACGAAGGCGGCGCAGACGGGTTCATGCTCATCGCGACCTACACACCAGGCTGCTTCGAGGAGTTCGTCGACCTGGTGGTGCCGGAGCTGCAGCGCCGCGGTCGATTCCGCACGAAGTACACCGGCACAACGCTCCGAGACCACCTGCTGGAGTACTGAGGGCGCCACATGAGAATAGCGACCACAGGCCGGACATCAATCGCTGACGATTATCGGTTGGCTTTGCGAAACGTCCTTTCCCCCGTCTCGGTGGTGACGACTTTCGACGGTGGCGGACTTCCACACGGCACGACCGTCAGCGCGTTCATCCCGTTGTCGATGGATCCGCCGCTTCTGTTGGTGTCGCTGGCGAATTCGTCCCGACTTCTTCGGCTCCTGGACCTAGGCTCCGTATTCGGCGTCAACGTGCTGACCTCAGAGCAGGCCCAGCTGAGTCAACGCTTTGCGCAACGATCCGAAGCTCGCTGGACCGGGGTTGCGTGGCATTCAACGTCAGGGGCTCCGGCGCTCACTGAACGTCTCGCCTACATCTCAGCCAAGGTTTGGCAGTTGGCGCCGGCCGGAGATCACACGATAGTGATCGGCACAGTGCGACGCGCGGACCGGCAGTTCGGCGAGCCATTGACCTACTGGCAACGAACCTTCGGCACCTTTCGACAACATTGATGGGCCACCGGACGAAGCATCCGCGAACCCGGCAGTTTCGATTGGACGGATCAGGTATCCCCTGCCATCGCGGACCCCCCAATTTCACCCGGCTTGCGGCCTGGCAGACATACATCCATTGGCGCTCGGAGATTTAACAACCCCGGGTCGAGATCGAGTCCGCAAATAATCCGCATGCGGACTGTAATAGGCAGAACTACCCAGAACTAGGCGGGGCAGAATCTCCTGGCATCGCAAGGCGTCAGGCCTCTGGCCTCCGCGTTCATTCCTCGGCCGCGGGATCTTTTAATCCGCGGGTTGTGGGTTCAAGTCCCACGGGGCCCACCATCGGTTTCGGTCGGCACCAAGGAAATCGCCGACGAGATCGAGTCCCGCTATGGCATCCCGGTTGGATCCTCAAGCATGGTTTGCGCTTGCAGAAGGTTTGGACCATGAGGCGCGGATTACGCAGTTCGTAAGGCGCGGCATATTTGAGCGATTCGTGGCGAGGATGGGTTGCCGTAGCCATTGACGGCTCCCATCGGCCCGTTGGAGATGAGCTACGAACCGCAACTGTGCAAGCTCTCGCGACCGAACAGGAAATCGTTGAACTCCTGTCGGCGATGGCCGACGAGGCCTTACCGCATGCGGTAGCTGTAAGAACGATGCTTGACGAAGTAGCCGCACTAGCTGATCTGTAGGCACTTCGCGCCGATGGCGAGCCGTTTCATCTTGTGATGTTCGTGCTGGAATTTCGCCAGATCCGGTTTCATCGCGTGCCTTTTCGACTCGCTCCACGTGCGCAAGCCTGAGCGGATTTCGAGCAGCCCCACAAAGGTCAAGGATTCACGACTAGTTCACCTGGCCGTCAACCGATCCCCGGCGCGGCGACCGTCGCAGAACTACTTTCGAGCTGTGGCACCTTACGTGGCCCTGGGAGTGCGCTACCTCTGGCCACGAATCCCCCCGCGACGGGCCCCGGAACCGAATACGGGGCCCGTCGTCACTCCACAAACTTCGCAATGGCCGTCGTCCTCATGACCGCAGAACAAGGCATCTCTCCCATGCACCATTGGGTCACCATTTACTTGGCCTGGTGGACTTCTGCCGGCTCCGACGGCTGGCCGATCGCCAAGGTCGTCGTCTTTGTCATGGCTCACCTGATCGTCCTGGCGGTCTTCATCGTCGTGATCGAGGTCGTGGTGAATGCCATCCGATTCATCGTCCGTGTGAGAGTCCAAGCGGCTGAGTTAACGGCGAATTATGACGTCCCGTGGGCACGGCACAAGGCTGAGAGAAAGGAAATGCTGGAGACGCCGCGCGCAGCCAGGAGAGTCCGAGGAGTTGTTGGCCGTCATCATGGGACTAATCGCGACCCATCGCAGAGGCCCTAGGCAGCCGCCGGCCGCAGGAACTCTGCCTTGATCCAACAAATCGTGATGGACTCGCCAGGATGGTGGGCGTTGCCGGACAAGACGCCGACGCGTCCTTCCCATTCGCCCACCGGAAGATCCTCGGCGCCGAGTGCGTGATCCAAGACATCGAGCAGCGCGTCCTGCCAGGGCCACCGCGACCTATGGTCGCGCCCAGGCCCTTCTGACAACAAAGCTAAGTACCATGCGTGCCCGTGCGAGTACCCCGCAGTCCGGCGGTGTTCAATGCTCGATGTGACGGACGAATGCCGGGAAGTCTCGCGCCGCGCTCTACTCGGACTTGGGGCGTGCCTCGCCACCTTCGCTGGGTGTGGAACCTACCAGGGACCGCAGGCAGAGAACGCCACAAACGCCTCCCCGGCGCCGCCCGCGACCACGCCTACGCCCGGCCTTCCACCGAGCCGAGAAAGTATCGTCGGCAAATACGCTGGGGTGACTCCGAAGGAGTGGGGTCTCGCCGTGACCGGGATGGCACTGACGCTGGAGGCCAAGGCTGTGGAGGACAAAACCTTCGCGCTCACCTTCGATGCCTGCGGAGCCCCGCAGCGTGGCATTCCGGGCAGCGGCATCGACCGCGAACTCATCGACTTGTTGCGGGCCAACGACATTCCAGCGACGCTGTTTCTCAACAAGCGTTGGATCGAAGAGAATGCCGACGACGCGATCGAATTGGCCGCCGACCCGCTGTTCGAGATCGGTAGCCACGGAACGCGGCACCTTCCGTTGTCCGTAAGTGGACAGTCCGCTTACGGCGTGATCGGGACACTCGATGCGGGCGAGGCCTACGACGAGGTCGTGGGAAACATCGAAACGATCACGCAGCTCACCGGTCGGCCACCTCGGTGGTTCCGCGCCGGGACCGCACACTGCGACGAGGTCGCCGTGAAAATCGTCCATGACATCGGCCAGCAGGTCGTGAATTTCACCGTCAACGCTGACTGGGGCGCGACGGCGACGGCGGACCAGGTGACCTATCTCCTGGACACCTTGAAGCCCGGCGACATCGTCATCAGCCACATGAACCGACCCGAGCACGAAACGGCAGAGGGGTACGAAGGCGGGCTCGCTGCAATTCGAGCCAAGGGCCTGAAGCCCGTGAGGCTTAGCGAATACCTCGCGTAACCGGCATGTGTGGTGGGGTAAATCTGCTCTCAACGCCATTGCTGCTTTGAGCCGATGACCTCTCATTACGAGTGAGACGCTCGGCTCACCCATTGCGTGCCCACGCCGCCTCCCCAATTTCACCTCGGACACGAGACGGGAGACATACCTCCTTGGCGGGCGCCCGTTTAACAACCCCAGGTCGAAATCCAGTCCGCAAATAGTCCGCACGCGGACGGAAACAGGCAGCACCAGACAGAACTAGGCAAGACGGAAAACTCTGGGATGCCAACGGGCCAAGCCTCTGGCCTGCAGGTTCATTCCTCGGGCTGGGGATCTTTTGATCCGCGGGTTGTGGGTTCAAGTCCCACGGGGCCCACAGAACGCTGCCACAGGTCAGCGACTCGCGACGCACCCTGTGGCGCCACTACCTGGCACAAACGCCGACGGGGTGGGCGTGAAACGCCTGAGCCGCCTATCGGATTCGAAGCGATGACCTTCTGCACACAGGAAGCCGGAAGGTTATGCGCTAAGCGCGTCACCGATTTCGGGTAGCCCGGCTAGTTCGGGCGCGTGGTCGACGATGACCGTCGACTGCCGCTTCTTCAACTTCTTGGCCTTGCGTCGCCATTTCGCGGCATCCTCTTCGGCCCTTTCGATGACCTTGTTCAACCGACGGATCTCGGCTTTGTAGGCATCGACCGTCGCCTCCAGTCGCTTGATCCTCTTCGCGTGCTCCTGCTTTCCCATGAGAAAACCGTGCCCGGCTCGAATGAACCATCGGCGAACCCGACACAACTGGCGGGCACCAACCGGGTGACCACGAAACTGCCGGAATCGGCAGCATCTGCCGATGCCAACCCCGATTTGAACTGCGGTCCGTGGCGGCGGCGATATCCTCGTGAACCTCGACGGCCGAAATCGCCCGCAATCAGCGGCGCGTCAACTCTCGAAGCGCCTACAAGCGACGCATTCCGCGTATGTCGGCCGTCCAGCATAGCCGGTATCGGTCAAGGTTCATTTCCCGTTCATTCGACCGTTAGTTCATTCCGAACGCGGTGCCCGTGGACAGCTTTGGAGTGCCCCGGCGCGTGTTTCGGGGCCCTTCTTCTGCTTGGCGGAATCGCCTCGAGGTCGATGCCTATCACGACTCTCTCCACCTGTTCTGCTTGCCGTCGGCCTCGCATTTGTAGGCCGTGCCCTCGGCGTCCTTGCCCGTCTCACCGGCCTTCGAGCAAGGTTGGCCGGCTTCGATGCAGTCACCCGACTCACCCTTGGTGCAGCCTTCGTCCGTGGGGGTTGTCGAAGCGCTCGCTATGGCCGATTCGGTTGGAGCGGGCGAGGGGCTCGCTGTCGGTGACGCGGAGGTCGATGCCGTCGAGGTGTCTTTCTTGACCGGCCCATACGAGGGGGACGGAGCCATGTCATACGGGCCCGGCGGGTACGGCTTCTGCACACAACCGGCGAGCGCAAGCACGGTGACAGCAACAAGCACAAGGCGCTTCATGCGGCGTCACGCTAGACCAGGCGCTCCCGGTCCGGCGGGCAGTTCATCAGGAGTTCACGGCCAACCTAGCTAACGAAAACTTGAAAGGCCGTCTGAAACGTGTGTTTCGGGCACTTCGTCTTGGCGTATGCGAAAACCGCGTCACAGACCCGGAAGTGCCGCTGTCCACTTGTCTCTGCGACGAAACCCCTCGTCCCATTCGACCGTGACGGTATTTGTCATGGAGCCGAGCGCATGCACGAGGTCGACTTTGCACACGGCGCCGACGCCAAGAGTGCTCGGGACAGCGCTTGCTTTCGGGGGCGCCTCCGGAGCATAAGTAACCGTGATCCCGGTCGCCCGCCGAGATCCCTTGTTGTGAAGGATGTATCCGTCTGACTTCTGAAGCGGAAGCACCTCCCATTCGACCCGGCCACGGACGTGACGGTATGTCAGGGTGCCGAGTATCAAAGTGCCCGCGCCAGACGCCGCAGCGAGCCACTCCGGAACGTTCCTCACGCCGACACCTCTAGCGCATGTGCACGCCAATCACAACCATGGTAGGACCAGCTGGAGATCTCCAAATCCGCTAGTTGTGGGTTCGAGTCCCACGGGGCCCACCCGACGTCCTTGTCGGTCGAAAGATCTGCGGGAGTCCTTTCGCCTCAACCCAGGGCGTACCAACCGATGGCGGAAAGTTCCTCATGTCCGACGGGAAGTGGTCCACCCCAGCAAGCCACCGCTAAGTCGCGTTGAAGGCGCTGGTGTTAGGCAATTGCGAGAACCAGCACGATTCCGGCCACCGTCGCCACCGCGATGGAAAGAACGGCGGGTGATCGTGGCGTGGACACTGGCCGCCTCTGACGGATCGACTCTTCAACCCTTCGCCAACGCGTCCACGCCAGGACGGCTGAGAGCCCGGCAATTGCCGCGAGGAGCCCGGCCAGACCGTGCTCCACTGGAGCGGGCCATGGCAGGTTGACCCCGAGGATGCCGGCGGCTCCGGCGAGGAGTCCCAAGGCTGTCCGAATCCAGGCCAGGAATGTTCGCTCGTTGGCCAGCGCATACCGCGGATCGACGTCGTCGGACTCCATGCGGCCAGTGTCGCAGGAGCATCTCCGGTACGGCCTCGTGCCTGCATCCATATCGGCGAGTCGGAGACATTCACCGATACTTGCGAGCCAGTTAACGGTGCATTCATTCTCTCCGGACACTCTTGGCGGGTGACCCCCGGACGCTTGACACAGTGCGGCTTGGGCCTGCTCGCGTTTGCGGCGTTCGCGGCCAGCGCTGGGGTCGGTGACGTTGCAGCGGCACCGGCCGGCGCAGGAGTGGGGCTCGCGTTGTGTGGGTTGCACGAATGGTTGATAGTGAACGGCTCCGGCCAGTGGGCCAAGAGACATCATTGAGCTAATCAGGTTTGCCCTGGGCTCCGAAGACCGATCCGTGCGTGGGCATGGGGCACGCTAGCGAAGCCTGATCGCGGCGAGAATCGTGGGCTCCTTGGACGAGTCGACGTCGGCGCCGACCGGATACAGCTTGTTGGTGAAGCCGAAGTCATTGTCTGCGATGACGATGAGGGTGTGGCGACCTCTGAAGGCCGCTCCCTCGATCTTGCCCGGCACGTCGGTAAGACCACCGAGATCAGCCAGTGCGAACTTGTCGCTACCGGCAATCACGCCGTCGGGCTGACGTGGCGCAACGATGTAGAAGCGCGCTTCGTCGTCGGTGCGCTCCTCGACGGCGATGTGTGTGCTGTCGATCGGTACTAGGGCCGAGATCTTCAGGTCCTTAGACTCGGCCTCTCCACTGTCGAAGGTCGAGGGATCGTCGAACTGGTAGCCGACGGAGCCGGTGGCGCGGCCCGGTGTCGTATCGAAAGTGACCAATCGTGTCACTAGTGAGGATTTGTCGATCGGGCTCTGCAGCGCCACAACGACGGTGTGTCCGTCGGGCATCAGCACGATGTCCTCGAAGCCGCGGTTCGCCCGACGCTTTGACAACCCTGACGGGAGCGATCCGATGACGGGATATGCAACGCTGACGGTCGACCCGTCGAGCTGCGCCACTTTCGAATAACTCGACTCGGTCCCGGCCGGCACAAAGCGTTGCAGGACGTGACCGAGTCGATCTAGTTCGAGAATAGATGGGCCGTATTCCTCGACGATCCAGAAATGACCGTCGGCGGTCCGGACCACGCCCTCAGTGTCAATTCCATTCGGGTTGTAGTTCGTGTCAGTCGTTCCGTCGGACAGGACGGGCTTGGGGTCGTCCTTCTTGGGAAAGTTCGGCAGACCTGTCACGGGCTCACCATCGGGAGTGGTGATCGCGATGGATTGCCGGACGTCGAGCGTGTTCCCTCGGACGCGAATTCGCACGAGGTGCGGGGTGAACTCAGGAAGGATGAATGTTTTCAGGTCTCCTGCGTCGGCATTTGGCCCGCGATCGGTGATGGTCCAGTACTCGTCGGCGTTAATCCGAAACAAGCCGCTCCCGATGCTGCCGAGTTTGATCGCGCGATCGTTGGCGATCGACGGCTGGATGGACGACATCGCGATCTGAGGCAACACGGCGCGTTTAGTGACAACGGGGACGCGAGTCGTGGGCGTGGCCGGGGCCACGGCCAGCGCAGTCGCGACGAGCGCAAGCCCAGAGGAGAGCCGAAGTTTCAGCCGCAGGCTCCGACTAGTCATTCTCAGAGAACTGCGCCCGAGTTGCCTCAAACTCGGAGTCCACCATCGCGGCCCGCAAGAGCCGGACAGCTTCCTCCCGGTCGAGATGTTCGACCGTCAGTGCTACCCGTTCGGCGGCACGGTCGAGCACCTCACTTGCGGCATCTTCCGGAAAGTCCTGGAACGCTCGAAGACTGTTGAGGACAGCTTCCCTGAGCTTCGGGTCGAGCCGTTTGGTGCTGGGTCCAAGTTGAGGGCGCCGACCCTGGAACCCTTGCACTGGCGATGCCGGTGGGCTGGAGCCCATGAGGCATTGCGTACAAACGCTCTTTTCTCGGTATGGCTGACCCTTGGCTCGCGGACCTTGGAACAGAACATGCGTATTCGTCTTCTTGCAGCCGGAACAATGCGCGGCGTACTCGGTAGCCATGATTCGCTGGACGCTATCCCTGTCCGACGAACTCCATCTGAGGCGATCTTGAACGCTGGGTGAATTCGCACGAACCTGGCCATCGCACTGGTCATGTCGCGCGGCTGGACCATCTCCCGCTACTTCCCAGTGTCTGACCGGCGACCCGCAAGACAACCTTCTTGATCGAATAGAAGTGCAGGTCAGACCGCATATTTCAATGGCCGTCGAGCGTTCATCGTGCGTTCACGCCGAGAGCGTCTCTGGCCGCAATTCGGGCTCTACAGTCGGCGACAACACCCCCGTTTTGTCAGAGAAGGTCCTGCGTGTTCACCGTGTTGCGGGTCGATGCCGGGACGTCCGAATTGGACGTACCTCGACCTCTTCGCTCCCGTCCGTCGGGTTCAGATCGGGTCTTTGTCCTCGGGACCCGAGCTGTCGCTGCCAGCGTTCTTGTCATCACTGGCGGCATCGGACTGTTTCTGGCACTTCGCGCGGTCCCAACGTTCGAGCACTACGGACTGAAGTTCTTCACCGAGACTCAATGGAACCCTGATTCTGACGTGGTTGGCATCCGGTCGATTCTGGTCGGGACCTTTACGGTGGCGATCGTCGGCATTCTTACCGCATTTCCCTTGGCGTTGGCCACGGCTCTCTATATCAGCGAATATGCGCCGAACAGGTTCAAAGCGTCGTTGGTCTCGATGGTCGACCTCATGGCGGCAGTGCCGAGCATCATCTATGGCCTGTGGGGCTTCTTCTTGCTCCAGCCGCGCGCCAGTGCCGTCGCCCACTGGCTCCACTTGCATCTCGGTTGGCTCCCGTTCTTCCACGTCAACGCCAACGCTCATGCCGCGATCTGGGAACAATCGCGCTACACCTCATCGGCGTTCATCGCCGGGATCGTGGTGGCGATGATGGTTCTCCCCATGGCCGCGGCCGTCATGATTCAGGTATTTGGTCAGGCCCCTCCGGGCGAACGCGAAGCGGCGTACGCGCTGGGCTCGACCAAGTGGGGCATGATCACGTCGGTCGTTCTCCCATTCGGCCGCGGCGGCATCATCGGTGGCACCATGCTTGCGCTCGGTCGTGCGCTCGGTGAAACCATCGCGGTTGTCCTGATAATTTCGCCGGCCTTCGACCTGAAGTTCCGACCTCTCGAGATCGGCACGAGCACAGTGTCGGCACTGATCGCGGGACGATTCGGCGAGGCAAGCCCCACGCAGTTGGCGGCATTGCTGACCGCCGGTTTCGTGCTGTTCATCATCACTCTCCTGATCAATACCGCCGCTGCCATGGTTGTTGCTCGGAGTCGCTCGGGGGCAGACACATGAGCTCCCTTCCGCTCGAGCCGACCGAGACCCTAGTTCGCACCCTGCCGATCGACGCCGGTCAGCTTGATTCGCCTCTGCGGGAACGCCGTCGGCTATTGGGCGGTGTTCGGCCCGAGGACCGCATGGTCCTCGCGGCAACCTGGTTAGCCGGCTTGTCGATCGCGTGGCTCATCTGTTTCCGCATCCTGCCGTGGCATGGCCTGCTCGCATTCTCGATCACCACGTTCGTATGCGGCCTCATTCTCGTGTGCGTCACGACACTCATCACGATGGGTTTGTCAGACGTCGGCGACCGGGTGGCTTCGTCGTTCATTCACGCTGGGGGTCTGGTCGTGGCCTTCACTCTGATCACGATTGTGGTGTTCACCTTTGCAAAGGGCGCCGCTGGCCTGCCGCATATTTCGCTATACATCGACGACATGTCTGGCGTTGGCCCTCGCGATGCCTTGAGCCGCGGCGGCATTTTGCACGCCATTCTTGGATCCTTGATTGAGGTCGGCCTGGCAGTCATGGTGACCGTTCCACTAGGGATCGGTACGGCGATCTACATGACTGAGATCGGCGGTCGGTTCGCAAAGGTGGTCCGCACCGTCGTTGAAGCCATGACCGCGCTGCCGTCGATCGTCGCTGGCCTCTTCATCTATACGACTCTGATCATGGTTTTCGGATTCCCGAGTTCCGGTCTCGCCGCAGCGTGCGCCCTTGCCGTCATGATGTTGCCGATCATCGCTCGCGCGTCGGACGTCGTCTTGCGGATCGTGCCGGGCGGGTTGCGCGAGGCAAGCCTGGCTCTCGGCGCTTCACGCTGGAAGACGGTATGGAGCGTGGTTCTGCCGACGGCGCGGCCGGGATTGGCAACGGCACTGATCTTGGGAATTGCTCGTGGCGTGGGCGAAACCTCGCCCGTGCTTCTTACGTCCGGTGCGTCGACATTTTTCAACTTGAATCCAGTCGACGGCGTCATGAACTCCCTGCCGCTGTTCATCTTCTCGACCGTCCGCAGCGGCGAGCCAATCTACATCACTCGGGCCTTCGCGGCCGCCACCGTGCTGCTTGTCCTCGTACTCGCGCTGTTCGTGGCCGCGCGGATGATTGCCCGCACTAGTCAAGGGAACCGCTGAATGTTCACTCACTCCCACAACCGTCACTCTCAGGCATCTCGGTCGTCGTCCCTGTTGCGTCCGTTGAGTGTCCTGTTCGTTCTTGTCGCGGTCGCAGCACCAGCAGCCGCGGCGGGAGGCAAGGTTCCGTACGCGCAAATCGAGGGAACAGGATCCACGTGGTCGCAGGTCATCGTCCAACAGTGGATTGCTGACGTCGACGCGAACGGCATGAAAGTCGTCTACACGGGCAACGGATCATCGACCGGCCGTAAGGACTTTGCGGCCGGCAAGACCGACTTCGGTATCACGGAGATCCCCTATCAAGGCGCCAATGGCGAACACGGCCAGGCCGACCCAGCACCCAGCCGATCCTTCGCGTACCTCCCCATCGTGGCCGGAGGCACCTCCTTCACGTACCAGGTGAAGGTCGCTGGAAAGCTCGTCAAGAACCTGCGGCTCTCCGGCGACACGATCGCCAAGATCTTCACCAACAAGATCACCAACTGGAGTGATGCGGCGATCACGAAAGACAACAACGGACACGCACTCCCGTCGTTGCCGATCATTCCCGTGGTCCGTTCTGACGGATCAGGCACGACGGCCCAGTTCACCCGCTGGCTGAGCTCCGAACACTCTTCCGACTGGAAGAGCGGAATGACGTCGTTCTTCCCGAAGAAGGGCAACGACGTCGCACAATCCGGTTCAGACCAGGTCATGAACTTCATCGCAAGCTCTGCGGGCAACGGCACCATCGGTTACGTCGAGTACTCCTACCCAGTCAACAAGCACTTCCCAGTCGTCAAAGTGCTGAACGCCGGTGGCTACTTCGTTGAACCCACCCAATACAACGTCGCCGTCGCGCTGACTCAAGCCAAGATCAACTCTGATCTGACGCAAAATCTCGATGGCGTCTACCGATCGAACGACGCGCGGGCCTATCCCCTGTCGTCGTACTCGTACATGCTCATCCCAACAGGCGCCAAAGACACCCGCATGAATTCCAACAAGCGCCAGACGCTCGCGGACTTCATGTTCTATTCGCTGTGCCAAGGACAAAGCAAGGCCGGAGCGTACGGCTACTCTCCCTTGCCGATCAACTTGGTCCAGGCCGGATTCGACCAGTTGAAAAAGTTGGGTGACGCGGACCCCAAAGTGCAACTAGCGACCAAGACTGCGACCAAATGCAATAACCCGACGTTAGTAAACGGCGACCCGTCCAAGAACCATCTCGCTCAGATCGCCCCACAGCCGGCGGCCTGCGACAAGGTCGGAGCCGGCCCGTGCGGCGGCGATACTGGTTCCGCGCCGACAACGGTGAATGACGCCAAACAAAGCGCCACAACCACGGGTACCGGCTCTGCGCCCGCGAGCGGCCCTGCGGCGGCTGGCGCGGGTAGTGGCGGTGCTGCGGGAGCCGACGCGGCCGCCGGAGGGGCGGTGGCTGCCGATGGATCGGTTCAAGCAGTCGGCGGATCCGCTCCAGTGCCCATCGACCTCGTCGCAAGCCGCGCTGGCGACACTCGAATGTTCGGAATCGTCGCGGTCCTTGAGTTGTTGGCCGTGACTCTCATTCCCGGCCTTGCGGCCGTCTACATGCGTCGTCGCGACTCCCAGTACGACGGTGGCATGTGATGGGTTGGCTGTTGGCGCGTCGCCGGCTCGCGATCTTGTTGACCGGTGCAGTGTCCGCGGTGACTGTGCCGCTGATTGCCGCCGTAAGCGGCGCGGCCACCCCGAACGAACATACGTTCACCAGGGAGATCACCCGCACCTTCGACAACGGCGACGGCTCGGTCTTTACTGCCGACAAGCGCACAATCACCGTCAAGATCGACAAGACCGCGAATCTCCGCGGACGTGAGCGCGTCCACATCACCTGGTCAGGGGCCCATCCGACCGGAGGTCGGGCAGTTAACCCATACGGCGAACAAGGGCTCAAACAGGAGTACCCAGTCCTCATCCTTCAGTGCCGTGGACGCGACGGGAGCGGGCTGAGTCCGAACACCTGCTGGACTTCCAGCAGGGAAGAGCGTTCGCCGGTGAGCGTCTCCGACGCCAGCACCGCCTTGTGGCGACTCGACGCTGCGGCGACGCCCGCCGACCGCGACGTCCGCAGCGGTGTCACGCCCTTCCCTGACAAGGCGACCTGCCCAGCTGTCACTGACGACGACGCCACCCACCTGACACCGTTTGTCGCCGCCAACGGACACCGGTTCCTTGCCTGTGATGCAGACACCATGCCGCCGGAGGCAGCCGTCGGTTCGTCATTTCCGCCCGCCGAGATCTCGGCATTCACCAACCCTTCAGGCAAGGGCGAGGTCTATTTCGAGGTGCGGTCGGACGTCGAGAACGAATCACTCGGCTGCAACGACAAAGTGGCGTGCTCAATCGTTGTCATCCCAATCGAAGGTCTGAGCTGTGTTCCCAAGGCAGGTTCGATTGACCCCGCCGGGAGGGCTTGCCGAAAGACAGGCGTGTACGACCCCACGAAGGGCGAGTCCTATGAATCCGGTCGTGGCTACGACCTCGCTGTGTCGCCTCGCTTCTGGTGGAGTGCATCGAATTGGAAGAACCGCATCACGATCCCGATCACGTTCGGCCCTCCGCCGAACGTGTGCGACTTGCTTGACCCTCGCGCGCCGGTTGGTTTCTACGGATCGGAGTTGATGAGCCAGGCGAACCTGCAATGGGCGCCCGCATATTGCTTGGACAAGAAGCGATTCAAGTTCCAGGGCAACAAGATGCCCGACGACGCTGCGTTCAACCTCCTCGACACCGGTCAGGCAGCGGGAGCATTTCTGTCCGGGAAGCGCGACTCGGGCAATTCGAACACCATCGGTTACGCCCCAACCGCGGTCACCGGATTCGCGGTGGGTTATGTGGTGGACAAACCGAACAATTCCGGTGAAGTCACGAACCTGCGCCTGAATGCTCGGCTGTTGGCCAAGCTCCTGACCACGTCATACGTGGGTAGCCAAGCCGGCAAGGGGCATCCGGGCATGGCAAACAACCCACTGGGGATCAATCTCGATCCCGAATTCCAAGCCCTCAACCCGAACCTTCCAGAGGGTTATCTGGGAAGCGAGGCCCCGGCCGCTCTGATGTCACTGTCGGTGTCGTCGGATGTGATGGGTTCACTCACCGGATACCTAGACCGTGACCCAGAGGCCCGCGCGTTCCTGGATGGGAAGGCCGATCCGTGGGGAATGGTGGTCAATCCCTCATATCTCAGTAAGGGCAAACCAAGCTTGCCGCTGAGCGACTGGCCACTGAACGACGACTGGCTGTTGCCGTCAAACGACCCCTGCCAGAAGGCGAACACCACGCCCTACTTGTCGCAGGTGGCTGCGCCGGTTAGCAGCCTGCGCACGATCTCGGAGGCGGTGCTTGACGGATGGCCCCTTGTCCAAACGAAGACCGACTCCACCCCCGATGCAAGCTCTCCCTCGGGCTATCTGTGCAAGTACGGACGCATCGACCGGCAGGATGTCGGTCACCGCTTCCTGCTGGGCCTAGTGGACTTGGGTGACGCGGCGCGACTTGGTCTTCGAACTGCGTCGCTACAAACAAACGCCGCGAATCCGAGCGAGAAGTTCTCCGCGTCGGGCCGGACCTTCGCGGCCCCAACGTTGGGGGGGCTCGCCGCGGCACTCGGCGCCTACACCCCCACCGACAAAACGAGTCCCTTCACCTTCAATGCCAAGAAGCTGAAAGCCTCCGCCTATCCCGGGACGATGATCGTCTACACGGCCTCTCGGCTCTCCGGCATGGCCAAGGACCAAGCCAAGGACGTTGCGATGTTCATTCGCACGGCCACGACTGAGGGGCAAATACTCGGATCAGGCAACGGAAAACTTCCTGACGGATATCTCCCGCTCGTCAAGAGCGGCGAAACGGCCGCCTTGTGGAACCAGGCGCAAGCTGTGGCGACGTTGGTCGAGGCCCAAACGGCTCCGGGACCTGCGCCGTCCAAAACGCCAAAGTCAGAGAAGTCGAGCTCGCCCAACGAGAAGGCGACAAAGACTCCTTCGGACTCAGCGACCGCCGCCGCTGGCACTGGAGGTGACGACGCGGAGGCCGGCAAGGGTAAGGACGCGCAGGCCACCTCCTTCATCGAAACCGACCCGACCGCGGTCAAGACCTCCAAAATTGCGGCTCTGCTCCTTCCGTCACTCGTCCTGGGGGCCGCAATCTGCATGTTGACGACGCCGGTCCTGCGCATGATGATCTACGGCAGCGACGATTCATGACCGTAACCTCCGTCGGCGAAGGCGGTCGGCGTCGCGCCCCGGGGCCGGCTCGCATCGGACGGCGACACGGCGGCAACGCATCACTCGAGCGTTCCGAGTCGGCGACGGTCGGCGTCGAAGCGATCACGGTCATCGGGTTGATCTGCGCGTGGATGGTGGCGCAGATGCTTCTGTTCGGAATGCTGTCGCACACCCGCAGCCAAGCAATTCTTTATGGCCAACTGCGCGAAGAACTTGCCGAAGCGACGGCGCCGACAGGCGGCGTGATCGTTCCAGGCAACCCAGTCGCTCTGGTGACCATTCCAGCCATCGGCGTACAGGAGGTCGTTGTCGAAGGCACCTCCGCCGGTGAGTTGCTCAAAGGCCCCGGCCACCTGCGCAGTTCGGTGCTGCCAGGTCAAGCCGGCACATCCGTCCTCTTGGGTCGTGCCAGAACCTACGGTGCTCCCTTTGCCAAGATCTCGCTGTTGCATGCTGGCCATGCCATCCAGGCCATGACAGCCCAGGGTCCGGCCACCTACCGGGTTGACGACGTCCGCCGTGCGGGCGACGCGCTGCCCAAGCAGTTGGCCGCGGGCGCAGGCCGACTCACCCTGGTGTCCGGATACACCGGGACCCGACTGTCTTCGCTCGCACCTCACGAAGTCGTCTACGTCGACGCAACACTAATCACGAAGTCATACCAAGCTCCAGCAAACGGATTGCGAGCCGTCGCACCCAGTGAGCTGGCAATGGCTCGAGACACCAATGTCATGCCGTCGCTGGCGTTGTCACTGGGTGCCTTGGCGGTGGTCCTGGCGGCCGGGTTGCTGGCCCGCGATCGCATCCCAGACGCCGTCGTCTGGATTGTCGGCGCCCCGACCACAATTGCCTTGGCCTGGGCGTCCGGGGACAACCTAATGCACCTATTGCCGAACCTGTTTTGAAGCATATCTGTGCAGGTCAGGGCCACGTAGCAGGACTTCGTTCAAGCATCATCCGGCGTTCACCTTCGGGACGCCCGCCCCGTCCCTTTCTGCCCTAAGTTCAGGGCCGGATCCAGCCGTTGGCTGCTCTCCCCACCCGAGACAAAGGACTCCCCAGATGAAGCGCAGAACGATGGCGTCGACAGTTGCACTTGCGATGACGGCAAGTGCCGCAACCTTGATCGCGACCCCCGCATTAGCGGTCGCCGGTAGCCCATACGACACCTATGACGGCACCGCTGCCGCGTCCAGTTCGCCATCCGACGCCGTCGTTGGTGTCGGCTCCGACACGACCCAAATAGTCGTTCACGACTTGGCCGAGGCATACAACGCGAACCACGCAACGGGCAAACTGTCGAGCTTCTCGGCCGACGGCTCACCGACCTCGATCTTTCTCAGGACGACATCAAGTGCCGCCATCACCCGACCAAACGGTTCCGGGCCCGGCAAAGCGACACTTTTCAGCCCAAGCAATTCCGAGGTGGACTTCGCGCGATCGTCGTCGACGCTGAGTACGGACGAGGCCAATGCCAACCTCCAGCAGGCAGCATTCGCCATCGACGGCCTAAAGATGGCTGTCGCCTCGACATCCAATGCTCCGGCATCATTGACCCCGGCGCAGATCGTCGGGATTTACACGGGCACCTTCACCAAGTGGACAGATGTCGGAGGCACATCGACGGAAACGATCCACCCGCTCATTCCGCAGAGCGGCTCGGGAACGGGGAAGTTCTTCGCAGCCAAGCTCAAGGAAGCAAACGGTGGCACGACGGTCACGATCAACAATGCGGTGGTCAGCCCGGCCCAAGAACACGATCCGTCGCTCATCCAGGGGAACCCGAATGCGATCGCTCCGTTCTCCACGGCTCGCGCCAAGAGCATCAGCAGCATCAAGTTGCTTAGCGGCACATCATGGAAGCGCGCCGTGTACAACGTTGTGCGCGTCGGGGACAAGACGCGACTCGACAGCATTTTCGGTCCGACTGGCTTCGTTTGCAGTACAGCTGGCCGGGATGTGGTCGAGGCCGACGGTTTCGACCCAATCGCGACGACCGCCCAGGGCGGCAAGTGTGGCGTATTCACGACCGAGGAAATCACCGGAAGCGACTTGGTGTCGTTCGACGAGGCCGGCAACTCCGCGACAACGCTTGTCGGGTCGGCCGCCAACGGTGGAAACGTGAAGTTGACCGCAACGGTTGACGCGCTGTCGACAGACGGGTCGGTCGCCTTCACCGAGAACGGTGCGGAAGTCGGCACATCCACCGTCGATGCTTCCGGGCACGCCGTCACGACCCTCACGAGCGTCTCCGTCGGTGAGCATCACTACAAGGCGGTGTTCTCCCCGGCCGACACGCAGCTGATCGCACCGTCGACATCGTCTGAAATCACGGTGACGGTCAAGAAGACCTCGGCCGTGACACTCACGCTGACCCCTGCCACGCAGTATTACGCCCGCACTGTCACGGCCAAGGCCAATGTGACCAGCGACGGCGCACCAGCCACCGGTTCGGTTTCCTTCGCGATCAACGGCGCGACTGTCAAGACCGCACCGTTGGCTGGCGGCACCGTGACCGTCACATTGCCTTACACCACGCCGGTCGGTACGAAGCCGGTCAAAGCGACGTATCTCGGTGCGGCCGACACGTTCGGCAGTTCGGCTCAGGCCTCGCTGACAATTGTCCGGTCGGCATCGACGATTGTCGGCAAGTTGTACGCCACGACGGTCCACTCGACTGCTAACGCGAAGGTGCTCAATGTCGTGAAGATCTACAAGGGGGCGGCCAGTGTGTACCCGACTGGCTACGTTGTGGTCAAGCTCGGCAGCTCGCAGCTGGCGAAGGTCAAGGTGGTCAAGGGCCAAGCCATCGCTCTTCTGCCGAAGCTGAAGCCAGGCAAGTACAAGTTGACGTCAACGTACCTCGGTTCCTCATACGTCAAAGGTTCGGTCTCCGCGCCGTACTACCTCACGGTGGTTAGGTGAGCGGCCGACTTACCGAGGCTGTTGTCTCGGCGTCGCGGGACGCCGAGACAACAGCCCGTCTCACCACGACGGCCATTCTTGAACCTGTCCGCGACCCGATACTTGAACCGACTCGGTCGGCTCCGCCGGCACTGGCCGAATTGGACGCGCGATCCGTCTCGGCATGGTTCGGAGAGCACAAAGTGCTCGACCGGGTCTCGCTGACGATGCCGTCGGGGGAAATCACCTCGCTAATTGGCCCCTCGGGGTGCGGCAAGTCCACTTTTCTGCGGATCTTGAACCGCATGCACGAACTGGTACCTAACGCATCTCTGGCTGGCCAAGTACTTCTCGACGGGGATGACATCTACGATCCGTCGAAGCGATTGACCGAGGCGCGTCGCCAGATTGGAATGGTCTTCCAGAAGCCAAATCCGTTCCCGGCGATGTCCATCGAGGAGAACGTGCTGGCCGGCCTCAAACTCACGAACACGAAGGCGGGCCGCGACGAGCGCGAGGTGCTCGTAGAGTCTTGTCTGCGCAAGGGTGGGCTCTGGAACGAGGTGAAGGATCGCCTTGATGCGCCTGGCGGGGGCCTGTCGGGCGGCCAGCAGCAACGCCTGTGCATTGCGCGGTCTTTGGCGATCAAGCCGCGCGTGCTGTTGATGGATGAACCGTGCTCTGCGCTGGATCCGACGTCGACTCGCGTGATCGAGGAAACGATGTTGGAGCTGGCGCAGGAGGTCACGATCGTGATCGTCACGCACAACATGCAGCAAGCCGCCCGCGTTTCGTCCCAGTGTGCGTTCTTCCTTGCCGCACAGGGGACACCGGGCGTCATCGTCGAACATGGTCCGACGGACGCCATGTTCAACGCCCCGCAGGACCAACGAACGTCCGATTACGTAAATGGACGGTTCGGTTGAGTCACCGAGCACCGCTCCACCGGCTTTCCAGTCATCGCCGTCAGCCACCGTCTTGGGTGGTGGCAGGGATGTACGTCTTACCGCTCGCCGTCGCCGCCGTCGGATTCATCTTCCTGGGGGCAGGTACTCGGCCCTTGGCCAGTGGGGCTCCGTACGTCGACGCTCCCGTGGCCGCTGCCGTGGAGCCGGCGGCCGGCGAGGTTTCGCTAGCCGATCTCACTGAAGTCGGCATTGCGGCGCAAGTTGACGTCGGCTGGCTGACTACGGAGTCGGCCAAAACACAGATCCCGCCCAGGGCGTTGCAGGCATATGCCGGTGCGGAGTTGGCGCTGGGGCGCGATAACCCGTCGTGTCATCTCTCGTGGAACACGCTCGCTGCCATCGGCTGGATCGAATCGGGCCATGGTGGGCACACTGATTCTGTCTTGAATTCGGATGGCACGACGTCGCATCCGATCATCGGGCCCGCTTTGGATGGAAGCGATGGGCACTCGGCAATCCGGGCAACCGATGCAACGTCCCGAGCCACTGGCGACCCGAGTTGGGACCACGCGGTCGGCCCCATGCAGTTCATTGGTTCTACGTGGGCGAGGTGGGGCGAGGACGCCTCTGGCGACGGATTCGCCGATCCCAACAACATTGATGATGCGTCGTTGACGGCGGGTCGCTATCTGTGTGCCGGTGGACGGGATTTGTCGACTGGCGAAGGCTGGACGAAGGCGATTGGTTCGTACAATCACAGCGGAAGCTACATCGACGCCGTGCGGACAGCAGCTAACGACTATGCATTCAAGTAGGGACACGCTGATGCTGGGTATGAGTGCCCCTGAGACGCTAAGGCGTTACGCCCGAACGGCTAGGAGTGTTCGGGGAGATCGTCGTCGTCTTCGTCGATGAGAAGCATCCCGAGGCCGTTGCGCAGAAGATATCGACCGACGCTTTCTCGGACCCCCGGGTCCGGAGCATTCTGGGCCAATTCCACCAGTGAAAGTGCCGCCGAGTCGGCAGCTCCGAGTTCTACGAAGACGTCCCTAACTTCATTCGCAGGTATCTGATCGAGGTCAGACTTCAGGGCTTCCCAATCCACGTTGCCATCGGCATCCCGGAACCGGTTCTCAGTCATAGGCCCGACTCTGCCGGACACTCGCTGATCGCGCTTGGCGCTCATCAGAGTCAGCCCTGTGCGAGGTCACGATTCACACGCTCCACAAATCCACATGATGGGCACATTCTCAGCCACGAGGGTGCATCGTCGGTGTCGACAACCTGTTCTTCAACGGTGATAGAGCCGCATTCGCTACACCGCTCTGCTCCGTGCCTCGCCATCTGCGAACCGTAGGACGGCCAACACCAACGGCGGGCAAACGCCAACTGAACAATGAACGTTAAGCGTCAGACGCTCGGCGCCGGACCCACAGTCTGACGTTGATCGAATGCTGAAGGCTGCATCGATTCCCTAATTGCGTCGGCCCACGGGAGCCATACCTGCACAAACCCGACATAGTCGTCACCGCAGTCGTGGCCCAACCCGAGCCATATCCGGCCGGCCACCTGCATCCGGGCTCCCCGTTTGGCCAGAACGTCGAGCACAGGCGCATAGCGAGCCGAGGCTGCATGGTCCAGGTGTCCAAGAACCAACCCATTGATATGGATCGCAACGGCGTTCCCATCGCGCTGATTATGTGGATCACGCACCAGATCGATCGTTGTCAGGTTCTCAACGTTGGGCTTTCGGGCCTTGTGTGCTTGGAGGAGGACGCGTCGGAAGTTCGCGGTGTGAACCGGCTCCCCGACTGCAACGGTGAGATCTCCCTGATCAGCTGTGAACGTGAGGACCCGGTCCGGACTGGTGCGTTTCGGCCTTTCGGTTCCAAGCTTCGGCTGGGCGGGAGCGCCAACGGTTCTTTGGCGACGCCGGTGCGAACGAATAAGAAACGCCGCGATGATCAACCCGAGTTCCAGGAAGAACACGGCGCCAAAAATGTCTTTGCCGATGAGCGCCGCTCCTCCGACCAGTACGGAGATCACAAGGGCCCACCCGAGGGTCAACAACACAGTTCGCATGCTCAGTCGTTTCTTGTCATCCAGCGCGCCGTACAGCGGTTCCGGCTCCAATCCACTGGAGGTTCTTGGAGCAGAATGCGCGTCGTGTTTCCTCACGTGGTGTGCTTGCTCAGTGGCCATGGTTCACATGAAGTTATTCATGCCCGACTAACTCCGCCTGAGAGGATGTTGAACGCTGAGTGAACTCACGCTTGCAGCGCGTCAGCTCAACGAGATCTGTCGGCCGCCCAGTCCGTCGATCTGGTCACTACCGCTTTCGGCAGGCTGGTCAGGGTCGCCTCGGAGGTTGTCGGAATTCTCGGTTCCCGTGATGGTGTCGTCGCCCGACGTGCCCACAAAGTCGGTCGCATAGGCGGTTCGCGGATCTCGCTGGCGTACCTTTCGCGCCACCTGCGCCGGACCGCCTCCGCAACCGTGTTCTCGTTGGTCTCGCGCCAGACCCTCCCGGTGAACTCCAGCCATCCCCCAGACCAGCAGCCCAAGTGAACTGGTTCCCCAGTTCCTTTTCCGGTCCACTCGGCCCGTGGCACGTATTCGTGTCGTACGTGCGGGAGGATGCCGCAACACCCGCTGCACGTGTTCTGACCAGCGCTTTTGGTCGGAAAACCTGACTTACCAACGAAAACGACGCTCGCTGGCATTGGTCTGTTTGGAAAGTTTCCCCTAGATCTGTCAGATGAGAGCCAAATGCGAAAGACGTTCAAGACAGGCAGACAGCTTGTCGGTCAGGTGCGTTTGGGCCTGATCTGCGTCGTGGCCTTTGGGTGGGCGCAGGTGCAGCGTGACCACCCAATCGCCAATGGATGCTTGTGCTGTCAGATGCTCGCGACCGTTGTATTCACGGCGTGACACAGCGCATCCGTCGCCGACACCGTGCACCCGCCGGGCCGTGGCCGGGAGCACGGCGTTGCGGACGCGCCCAGCAAGCCATGGCGAGAACTGCACCTTGGCGAGCAGAAGTAACTCTGACTCGTGCTTGTCGCGGCCTGGCTTGTCCCAGCACGCCATGGCTGTCCGCGCCCAGGTGTTGGTCCTTGGCGGACCGGTTGAGCACGCCGTCAGCTGCTCGACTTCGGTCTCTTCCAGCATCGCCGATGCTGCATTCGGTTCGTTGACACCATCGCGACGCCTCCGTCCGTACAAGCTGGAAAGCAGAGCCGGCGCGGCTGCGAGAGCGGCCGCCACAATGAACAGCCCACCCGCCCCAATAGTCAGGCCCAGCCATTTGGGGTAGACCTGAGCGCGTCCACGCGCACCACCCCACGCGAAAACAGCAGCACCGACAACAAACAACCCCATCGCCCACGGCCGTGACATTGCTAGGTCTTCGTCTTGATGCAGAACGCGGGCTGCAACACTGGCGATACCCATCACCGCAGATGAGCCGCCAACAACCATCGAAGCCATGTGCGCCCAAGATCTCCGCATCGACAGGTCCAGAGCCAACGCATACAGCGGCGGTTCGCCACTCACCAAAGAATGCTTTCAAACTGATACATCCGCACGTTCCACATGTTGGCACGCACCCGGACGGCGTTCATGGCCTTCGACGATTCCGACCCGACAGGTACCGAATCCGCGAATCAAAGCTGGCGATTCCGGACAGGCCCGACCTGTTGCCCCGCCGTCACGGTTTGACTGTTGACTGCTTGCTTGACCCCTCCCAGCAATCTTCGCCGGCATATGCCGCTTTGAGATCTGCAGTGTTGTACTGCGAGCATGGGTACCCCATCTGGGTTTCGCCGAAGAACGTCCAAGCGCCGCCCTTCTTGCGCCAGAAGTCAGCCGTGACACCTCCATCCTCGGCGACGAAGTCGTCGACGGAGGCAACTTGGTATCCAGGCGTTGCCGAATCCTTCTGTTGGATGTCGGCGAACTCAACAACCACGTTGGAGGGGATCTTCTGTCCTGCACGCTTGAATGCCTCAACAAACGGCTTGGACTTCTTGAAGGAGTCAAGGTCGGTCGTGTACTTGGAGAACGTGCCGCAGCGCAGTGATGCGACGCCCTGCTTGTAGTCGGAGTAGAGGCTGCTTCGGGAGTCAGTCAGAGAACACAGCGTCCTTGCCGTGCCGTAGGCGACGTTGGTGTGGACCGGGCCGTTGTATCCGCGGTCGGCCAGCTTGCGGAACCCTTGCGACTTCAGTGAAACCTCGATGATCGAGAGCACACTGTCGCGGATGGATTCGACGTTGCTGTCGGAGTACTTGACAACCGGAGTCAACGAGGACGCGTCACCACCGGTGTAGTTCACGTAGACGCCCCCACGCTCCACCTTCCACAACGGTGCGACCCGACCACGCCTGAAACTGACCGGACCCGGAGAATATTGATCCCTCAACTGCTTGGCGACCAAGGCAGTCACAGCTTGAGGGCTCCCAGCTGATGCTGCCGCGGCGCCTGTCGATGATGGTGAGCCATCCGTGGCGTATGACCGATCGGTCTTGGTCGAACCGCACCCGACAAGTGCTGCGGCAACGGCAGCGGCGATCGCCGCCGCAGGGAGCCTCTTGAAACTCACTTCCATGCGCGCGAATCTAGCGCTCAAGACGGTCCCGGGTCAGGGCTTGGCACGTTCGGCTTCGCCGGGCGACCAACCTTCAATTCGGCTCCAGAGGTGGTCGCAGTTGCTGCAGAGTTCTGGGAAGACCCGCAATCCACCGTTGCGCGGACGCGTGCGCGTACCGGTTGTGCGGGACTACTCGCTGTCGAGCGTCTCATTTCGGTGAACCGGGCTCGAATTTGGGGACGACCGCCACCCTCGCCGCACGGAGAATTCCTCTTATCGGTATCGAGCCGATGGTCTGCTTGGGTCAGCGGAGGGTAAGCCGATCGTCGGTGACGATGTCGGCCATCTCTTCAATCGAGATGCCAAGGCGCTGCTTGCGCGGATCACCCTTAATCAAGGTTCCGGAGTAGTCGGCCACCACGTCCTCGCTGTCACGGCGATTGATGACGTAGACCACGCCGGGGTCTTCCTCGGGCTCGAACTCCTGCCAGCCAAGGATCAGTTTGGTGCCGTCGTGAACAAGACTCACGCACTGGTCGAAGAAGGTAGGCCGAGCGCACACCAGCGCGCTATCGGTGGTCGGGGCAACCGCGACGGCAAGGAAATCGTCATGTGCGAAGCGCAGCTGTGCGCCAGGGGCTTCGACCCCGAGTTCACGCGTCATCACCTCCCACCGGTCCACCTTCACTGGCGTCCGTTCGAGGTGGTCGGTGACGACCTCGGCGATGCGATGAGCGGAAAGAGCGGAGTCGCCCGACAATGGCTTTCCGCAAGCGGGCACTGACACAAAGACGATGCCAGCTAAGACCAGCCGAACCACACCTGGAGCACCGTTCATGGGGGTCATTCAACAGGAAGTAACCCAGCAAGGCGCAATGAAGAACCCCCGGAACAGTTCGAAGTCAGACGCTCCTGGGCAGGCGCTCTTCTCGCTTCTCGGTTTCGGGATCAGACGCGAGCCAGAGGTCGACCGCCAGGTCGATCAACTCGGCACGCCGAGACACCAGTTCGCCGGAGTGCAGTTCAACGACGATGAGCCGTGTAGGACGTGGGTCGTCCAGAATCGTCTTGCAGAAAGCCTCGATGCCTGGCCGCGGCCGACGCCATGCTCTGCGCCGAAGGGCAGCCGAATGTGTTGGACACCGCACCGTCTGGCCTACCGTTATAAGACGCCACGGGAGGCGGTTGAGGGTTCATGTCCCGCGGAGCCGGACGGTGCATGCCTGGGCATCGTCGGAACCCGACGCCTATCCGGAATTCGCCCACCGTGGCGTCGTGTGCGTCAGGATACGTTCGTGTTCCGTTATCGCATCGCCGAATCGGGCAGCCCTGACGTCGATCGATGGCTGCGGCTTCGCCAAGACGTGTACCTCGAGACCGGACTGATAGCGGCGGGCGAAGTCGATGGCGGCACCGGCTTCTATGCGGACCAGTACGACGAGTACTCGACCCACGTGATCGCCTCGGACGATAGCGGTACCGACATCGCCTGTTCCCGACTAATCGACGGAGGCGATGACCACCCACTGCAGGTAACTGACCTCTTTGGCATCGAGACGGAGCCGCGATCCTCGGAGACGTCGGGCGTCGCTGCCATCCCTTCCTACCGGAAGTCTTGGGCCTCCCTTGGCCTGTACCGGGCGATGTCCGCGATCGCGGCCGAGCGCGGACATGAGTATGGATACGCCATCGTCGAACCGCCCTACCTGGCCTCTCTGCGCCGAATCGGCTACCCGTTCGAGGTCATTAGCGAGCCGAAGGACGTGTATGGGTATCCCAACGTCGCTGCGGTCTTCCGCAGGGGGGACCTGCTGGAGTCCATGCGGACTGCCGGGGGGCCGTACGCCTCCTTGGTCTACCGGTACTTCAGCAAGCCATTCGACTGGACGCTAACCGGGGACGACCTCGCGGTCTCGGTGTCGTGAAACGGCCCGCGTTCCTTCGGCGTGTGTTTCGGCGGCTGCCTGCTGTCGCGCGCCGTGATCGGCGCATCGCCGACCTGCAGGCGCGGTTGAGCGAGCGTCGTGAGGAACAGGCAAGTACCGCTTCCTTCCAGTCACGGTTGTTCGCGGAACGACGAATCCGTGAACACGAGATGCAGATGGACGCGCCTCCACCCAGCATCATCTCCAACGGAAAGTTCTGGGTATACGACCTCGTCCGCTCTCATGGCGTCGACGTTCCGACACAGTTCGGCTGCTGGGACGACCCGGTCGACATCCCATTCGACAAGCTGCCGGACAAAATGGTCATCAAGAGTGCCTTCGGCAGCACATCGCGCGGAGTTCTGCCTCTCCGACGATCCGGCCACGGGTGGCAGATTGTCACGCATGACGAGAACGTAACCAGCGAGGAGTTGATGGCCGTCCTTCGTGATCGGATAAGCAGCGGCCAGATCCGCGGTCCGCTGGGAGCTGAGGAATTCCTCGACGCCGAAACGCCTGACGCGCTGCCAACTGACGTGAAGATCTACGCCTTCTATGGCGATGTACAGATGGTCCTCGTAGCGCGGTCGCACGACCACGGCGACGGTGGAGCAGTCCGCTATCGGGTGCTGGACATCCACGGTGCTGATCTCATCAACGCCGACACTCACCCAGCGCTCTCCCCCGCCACTGGACGCGAGCCCGAGGCCAGCTTGGCTCAAGTTGACCTGACTCTGCCGACGCCGGCAGGACTCGGCGAGCTGGTCGACGTCGCATCGCGGCTCTCGGTCGTGATGCGGATTCCTTTTGGCCGGTTCGATCTGTACCGCATTCGCGATCGGGTGGTGTTCGGTGAGATCACTCCACGGCCCGGCGGCCGCCAGTGGTTCGGTTCAGACCTCGACGCTCGACTCGGCGAGGCGTGGGAGAAGGCCCAGGCCCGACTCGCCCACGACGTCGCGGGCGGTGCTGCAAGGGAACCCCAGATGGGCCCGCACGCCATCGAATAGATGGGATGGTTTCGGCCGCGTAAGACGCGATCGGCACCCATGTGAGGTGGTGCCTGCGAGACTTAGAGATCGTTCCAGGAGTTGAATGTGCCCATGCGCCGACTCTCAGCGACAAATCTGCTGACGGCGGTGACAGTGCTCGCCGGAGTCATTGTCTTCGTTTCGGCGGCAGTCGGTGAACGCCAGGTGCAGGGCGTCGCGGTTGGAGCCGCCATCATCTTCGGCTCACTGTTGGTGCGCAGCGTGGCACGAGACTTGGGCAGGGCCGGCCAGCAGCAGGTGCGCCTCCTTGGCTCCCTTCGACGCCAGGTGACCGCCGCGAGGCTGAGCCAAGGCGAACGGATCGAATCCGAGGTCGCAAAGATGACGCGGCGCGTCCTTGGCGACATCAATGCTGCCCGGCTTGAGCAACTCGACGCGTCGGAAAGGGCCGGCGACAGCTGAGGCTCAGGACGCGAGCCGTGTGCGCGCCCAGAGCCGGCCGCGCTCGAGTTGCTCGACATAGGTGTCCCGGTCGCCTCGTAACCGATGCACGACGGCCGCCATGTCAGCTAATTCAGCTGCAACCACGGCGTCGCCAAACCACGATGCGGATGCGGGTTGGAGCACCACCACGCATCCGGCCGCGAGCGCCTCACCAACTGTCCGTTCAAGCGCTCTCCGCCTGGGATTGCTTGGAGCCGCAACGGCAAAATCGACTTGGTGCCAGAACTCTCGCGCCGTAACATCGCCGGGCTCGTGGAGTAGCCACGACCGATCCGCAGCGATGCCGTGCAGGCTCAAGGCCCTGCGCACACCGACGAGGCGGATGTCCATCTCCTCCCCTGCCGGGTATGCCTGAAGCATGGCGGCAGAATCGTTCGGAAGGTCGGAGCCGTCGGCCTCGGCGATCCAGCCGACGACTGGGCGATGAGCGCGGAATCGGTTGCGTGGCGTCCGAAGGAGCACCGGATCGATGTCCAGGGCCGGGTCAGTCCGCCACGTGGGTTCGACACCGAACCACTCCACTGCGACGCGCTCCACGTCGCCACGCGACCAGTGAACCCCTTCGCACCCATCATCAACGATCTCGACCCGATCGGCGGAGATGCCGACTGGCAATGACGTCGGGAACTGCAATACGTCCGGCTGCCACACAACGACCTCCGGCACGTGCAACTGATCCTCAGGCGATACGACCTGGGCTTCCGTGCTCGCTATCGCCAGCCGTGCGGCCCGACTCAAGCGCTCACTCCCGGGCGCCCCATATCCGCGCAATGAACGCACTTGCACAAGTCCGACGCCCCGAGCGGACTTGAGGTGGCCGCGCATGTGGTCGAGTGCCGTGCGATGCAGAGCGTCGTCCATAGTCCAGTCCGCAAGGGCGAGAGTCTCCGGGTCGGTCAATTCAACTCCTGTGTCGCGCAGGAACGCCCGTGGAGCCGTCAGCGGCCTATGCACCAGCTCAGGTGTCAAAAGAGGGTCAGCGCCGCTCTCAATCGCGCGATGCCAGTGCCGCATGGCATCCCGGTATTCGGCACGGTCAGAACGCCACCAGCCGGGTACGAAGTCAGCCCGCGACAAGGACGTCGGGTCGAGACGTACGAAAGCAAGCGGCTCGGTGAGAACCAATCCACGCTCTGGAAATGCGGCCTCAACGCGAAGGTCGAACTCGGTATCGGCGCCCTTGCGAACTCGGTCGAAACCGCCGAGGCGGTCGAGCACAGATCGCCGGAACAAATGAGACGAGGCATTGGCGCGCATCACTTTATAGCCGGAGCATTGGAAGATCAGGTCTGTCGAGGCCCGGACAGACTGACTGTGGGTTCTGAGCAGAGCTGGCTCCTCGACAAGTGGTTGCACCTGGAGCTCAATGCGCTCGGGGTGCGACCAATCGTCTGCGTCCTGAAAGGTGATGAACTCGCCCGCGGACACTCTCATTGCCCAGTTGCGGGCTGCGTAGGTACCTCGGTTCACCGGTTGGCGCAGCACCTGGACGCGCGAGTCGAGCGCGGCCACACAGTCGAAGGTGTCGTCGAACTCATGGCCAGACGCGTCGTCAACGACCAGTAGCTCGAGCTCAGCCCATGTCTGGTCGAGGATTGACCGGACGGCCGTCAGAATCTCCGGTCCCGGCCGGTACGCGGACATCACCACACTCACCAGCGGACCGCTCACGGCCGCGCGTGCCTCGGTGGACCCAAGCCGATCGAACATGGTGGCCCCCACCATGTTCAAGCCGATCGGCGCCACGCCTCGCGATGTGAGCGCAGCATTGAGGGCATCGATCCACGGCGCTGATGCAATGCCCTGGGACAGACCGATGAGGTCTATCTCAAGAAATTCGCGCTCACCAGGAGGCAACCGCTTGAGCAGTTCGCTGTCGATTTCCCCCGACCGGCCGGCCGACCACATGAGTTGGGCCAACCCCTGCGCATCACGAGTTGCCCACTGAGAGGCGGGCAATACCGACCGGGCGAGGTCGAACATCGCAATCGCGTCGTCAACGTCGCTGGGCTCCAACTGTTGTTGCCCGATGGCCAAGGCGACATGGACCCATTGCCAGGCAGCGGCTGCATCCACCGGTCGAGCAGCAGTGCCGGCGCGCACCGACTCCCGAAGGCTCTCGTAGTCGGCGTGGGGCGCGAGAAGGCGAGCCATCACCTCTCGCACCGCCACTGAGCGCATCCACTGGGCCGAGCGCGCGAGGTGGAGGCTCCCGCCTGGGAGTCGGTCGAAGACGGCTGCGGCGGCGCTGGCAATTCGCGGATCGATGGTCATCGTGTTAGGGAGCATGGTTGGACGCGACACGGTAGATCAGAGTCGGTGCGCTCGGTTCAGGGTCGTGACACCCCTTGTGTCGAAGAAGCATTTGGCACGCGCCGCGAGCCTGTCGACGTCGTAAGCGCTGTGATTCTGAACGAGCACGACGATGTCGGCCTCCTCGACTGCGCTTTCGAGGTCGACGACCCGCTCGAATGCTCGCTGCGCCACGTGCAACGCCTCGATGTGGGGGTCATGAAATGACACTTCGGCGCCCAAATCGAGAAGCGACCGCGCCAGCGGTATCGCCGGAGATCCGCGCTGATCGGCCACGTCGGGCTTGTATGTGACGCCGAGGAGCAACACCCGCGCCCCCTGCAGCGGAACACCTTTTGCTGTGAGCAGCTCGCGTGCCCGCTGGGCGATGTATTCAGGCATCGCGGCGTTTACTTCCTCTGCCAGCTCAACGAATCGGAAGGGGTAGCCCAAGCGAGTCCGCACGTTGTGGTTGAGGTAATGCGGGTCGATCGGGATGCAGTGTCCCCCGACTCCGGGACCGGGGTAGAAGGCCTCGAATCCGAACGGCTTGGACTTGGCGATCCGAACAACGTCCCAAAGGTCGATGTCGAGTTCGTGGCAGAAGCGGGCCATCTCGTTGACGAGCGCGATGTTGATGTGCCGGTAAGTGTTCTCGAGCAGCTTGGCCGTCTCGGCCTCACGGGCACCTTTTGCCGTGACGACCGTGTCGATGAACCGGCCGTAGAATTCGGCGGCCCGCGCCGTCGATGCCGGGGTGAGCCCGCCAACTACCTTCGGTGTGTTTTTCAGCGTGTACACGTTGTTTCCGGGGTCGATCCGCTCGGGCGAGAACGCGAGATCGAAGTCTTGTCCGACGGACTCAAGGATCGGCTTGACGACATCTTCTGTGGTGCCCGGATACGTCGTCGACTCCAATACGACGAGCATGCCGCGCTCCAGGACTTCGGCAACGGTATGCGTTGCCGCAACCACGGCCTCCAGATCCGGGCCGCCGTCGGGACCGAGCGGTGTCGGAACGCAGATCGCGGCAATTTTGGCACCGCGGATTTCATCAACAACCGACGTGGCGCGGAATCCGAGGCCAACGAGATCAGTGACCTCCTCGTCGCTGACCGTATCCACGTGCGATTTGCCCGAGTTGAGGCCGTCAACGATGCCGGTGTCGATGTCGAAGCCGATCACCTTGAGCCCGGATTGCACTGCCTCCTTCGCCAGCGGCATGCCGACATACCCCAAGCCGAGTACGACCAGATCGAACGCCACGCTCCGGCCTCCTCGTCAAGTGCATGCCGACGTGAGGGTTAGTTTGCCAATGCCGATGCCCCGTTGATGGACTTACGACTGGAATCGGTCGTTGAAACCGCGCGAAGTGGCGGATGCAGAACCCTGCGAACGGGATGTGTCTGTGAAAGAAACCACCACGATCCCAGCTCCTTCTGCGCTACGGTCGCGTGGTGCGTCTGCCTGTCACCACGCTTTTCGCTGTGGTGGTCGGTCTTGGCATTGGTCTCTCATCGATGCCTGGGAATGCCGCGTCTGGGCCGTCAGGGAGCGTTGGTTCAGATGGAGTTTTCCGGTACGACGACCCCAGTCTGAAGGGGCAGTCAACCACGACTCTGACGGGCCACCTCGTGGTGTCCCATGCTGACCCGGCGCCGGGGACGGACCAAACGCCACGTGAACATGCCGCATCGATCGCGACGGCTATTGGATCGGATGAAGGTCCGCTGATTGGAGTGCGGTTCGACGCCTCCGTCGGCGAACTACTTGAACGGTTCGGCGGCGGAGCCGTCTCTGCCGAGGTGGTCAACTCGGAATCATCCGGTTATGTGGTGGCGAATGCGACGGTGGTTCCGGCCAATGCCGTCGGCCCAGACTCAGCTGCCGGCGTCTCGGCGCAAGCGACCGTCGGGTCAGCTCCGCCTCCGATCACAAGCACGCCAATGGCCCATCACGCCGACGTGGTGCTGCTTGACAATTCAGGCGACTGGACCAGCGTCGGAACCGACGACGCGACGCGCGAGACCATCGTCCGCAGTGAGCTGCAAAAGACGCTCGACTGGTGGAGGGACGAGTCGGGAGGACAGATCTCCAGCTTCACCATCGATGAGTACAAGCACTATGCGTCTGCCCTGTCGAACGCGGGGCCGGACCCCTGCGGTGCAATCGACGACGGCACCTTCGAGGACTTCTACAACGAGGCAGCCGCAAAGTTCGCGACAGATTTCACGGCGGCAGGCAATCACTTGCTCATGGTCGTCGCGCCCGATTGTTCAACGACAGGCGATGAAAGCATCGGACGTGGGTTCATCGGGCCACTAGGTCTGGGGTTCGGTTCCAGCGGATCAGAACACTTCGAGGTCTCAAACTTCACCGAGTCCTTGCGTTTCGAAACCGCGACCCATGAGCTGGGCCACAACTTCGGTCTGGAACACGCTTTCTGGCGAAATCCGAACGGGACGGTCAACGAGTATGCCGATCAGTACAGTCCCATGGGCTTTGGCCACTTCGGTGAATCCGAATGGAGTCCACCGCGGCTGAGCCAAGCCCATCGAGCGATGCTTGCCGTGCAGGACCCGAACGAAGTCCAGCTGGTGTCGAGCCCCGAGACGCTTCCAGGTGTCAACGTCACGATCAGCGCCCGCGGCGGTTCGGCAGACCCACGAGCCGTCGAGATCCCCGTGAAGGCGTGCCCAGAGAACACATTGACCTCCATCGGCGACCCGGACCGCCACTGCACGGCGTGGCTTGAGTTCCGCAACGGCGGCGATTTCGATGCGGCGAGTTGGTATCCGGGATTCGTGCAATTCTCGACCGGTGTGACCGCGACCGAGACCTTTGACGGTTGGGGGGTCACGCTACTTGTCACGACCTCCGACTACGAGACCGGCAAGGTCCCCGGCTCGTACGGGGTCTGTTCGGTGATCGACCTGGGGTCCGTGAAAGCCACCGTGACGGCGACAAGCGCTTCGGGAGCGACAGTGCACGTCGGCCCGAAGGCGATGCTGCCGGCGTCCTGCCCCGCGAAGAAGCCCGTCCACCACAAGCACAAACACAAACACGATGGCGGCGAGCACAAACACCACGGGGACGGCAAACACCACCGCCGCCACCACGCCAGCCGCAGGCACCCAAACTCCGTGCCCCGTGAAATCACGTCTGGAAACTAGACCGTTTCCAGATTCAACTACTGCGGCTCGCCACCGCCGCCGCTTTCACCATGATCGGTGCCGCTTTCCCCGCTGCCATCGCCACCGGAATTTCCGTCGCTGCTATTGCCGTTGCCAGCGGTGCTATCGCCGCCGCCACTGTCGTTATCGCCATCGCCGCCGTTTGGATTTCCGCCCGGTGCACTGGTGTTGTCGTCCGGCTTGGTCCCGGCGTCAGTCTGGTCGTTCGACTTGTCGATTGGACCCGTCGCTGGTGGCTGATCGTCGATCGCGACGGAGGTTGCCCTCGGCTTCGGCTTCGGCTTTCGGCTCGGCGAAGGAGAGGGGCTGGGCGACCTGCTCTGCCGCCACAATTTGCCCCCGCCAGGACGGACACCGCCATCGGTCTGAGTCGGGAGCGAATCGTCGGGAGCGGGTTCAACCGGCGCATTCGACTGAACCGGGGCATTCACTGGAGCGGCATCGGCCTTAGGGGCATCAGGGACCAGCAATCGCGCGACGACCAGGAAAACGACTGCCAACCCGACGGCCAACAGTGTGGTCCTGGCTTGCTGAGAGAGTTGCATGGTCCTTCACTCGCACGGGATTTTGGAGGGCGGCATCCAATCGGACGACCGCATCTCCCAAGTTAGACCCATATTCGCATTCCTTGAAGCGGCTCGGGCAGACGGGCGGAAGCAAGGGCCCGCCATCCCTCGTAGCGCCGGCAGCTGGTCGACCATCGGAGCGGCCCTCTGTCATGCGACAGTGACGAAATGAGACTCGGTAGAGATGCCAACCCGTTGCTCGTCACCATCTTCCTCGTGGTCTGGATCGTGGTCGGCGTGATGGAGATCCTCGCGCGGATCTGAAACTTGGCGCGGGCTGATGCGATCCCGGATGCCCGCCCATGCCTCAAACCGACGATCGCGTGTCGACGGCTCGGACTGTCGTCGCGGGCTCACCTTTACGATGAGGAGCCCCAGGGAGGATCCCGAGTGACAGCGACCCAACCTCGTCGCTATGCCGGCCAATCGGCCGAGCAGCGTGACAGCGAACGCCTCCGCCGATTGCGGACGGCCGCTCTCGAACTGTTCGGTACCGAGGGCTACACCGCCGTGTCGGTCGAGCGCGTCTGCACGGAGGCGAAGGTCTCAACGCGGCACTACTACCAGCTTTTCGGCAACAAGGAAGATCTACTCATAGATCTCTACGGAGCGATCACGAACGAGGCCTTCGCGGCAGTCGGACGTTCCCTGGAGGCGACCAGCGGCCAACACATCGTCGAGCGGCTCGAGGTCGCCATTGGCGCATACCTTGCGCCGATCCTCGCGGACCCGCGAGCGGCCAAGGTCGCCTTCGTCGAGATCGTCGGAGTAAGTCCGCGCGTCGAGTCCACCCGACTGGGATTCCGCGACGGCATCATCGCGCTGATCGAGCGCGAATCCCACGAAGCCGTCAAGCGTGGCGAGGTGACCATACGAGACTTCCGCTTCCTCGGGTTGGCCTTCCTCGGCGCGGTCAACGTTGTCGTTCACGACTGGAGCCTCCACGCCGACCGAACCGGACACGAGGCGGCTGATGAGCTTCAACGTCGGCTTACCAATCTCGCCATCGAGCTTCTGACGCGAGAACCCGCCTGAATCGAATCAGATCGTGCGATCTAGATCCCTCAGTTGCGATCTGCCTCCGCGCACCTTAGAGTCTCGCCCATGCGAAAGATGCATGTTTCACTTTGCTGGGCCCTCGCCGCCCCGATTCTGACTCTCATCACGCCGTCGACCGCGCAAGCTGCACAGCCGATTCCGGAGAATGACCCGTTCTTTGCTGTTCCGGCGAACATCGCCAACTACAAGGCTGGTGACGTCATCGCGTCGCGAAGCGTTTCAGCCAAGATGTTCAATCTTCCGTTTCCGGTGAAGGCGTGGCAGCTCAAGTACCGGACCTCGGATCGCTTGGGCACCCCGACCGCGACCGTCACCACACTGATCAGCCCGCTCATGCCGTGGACGGGCACCGGGGCCCAGCCACTGCTCTCGTATCAAACGGCCGAGGACGGAGTGACCACGCGCTGCGCACCCTCGTACGCACTCACCGCCGGCATCCTTGGCTCGGCTGGCATCGTCCGTGGCATTACGGGTTCCTACACCGAGACGCCGCTGATCGCCTGGGCACTGCAGCGAGGCTTCGCAGTCTCCGTCCCGGACTACGAAGGACTCCAATCTCAATTCCTCGTCGCCGACGTCGCGGCAAAAGGCGTGCTCGACGGGCTGCGTGCTGCCCGAAGGTTCGCTCCGGCAAAACTCAACCAGTCGCCCGTGGGCTTGTGGGGCTACTCCGGTGGCGCGTTCGCCTCAGGCGTCGCCGCACAACTACAGGGGTCCTATGCACCGGATCTCCCCCTCAAGGGCGTAGCGCTCGGGGGATACGTCGGCAGCATCCGTGCCTCCATTGACGCGTTCTCCGGCAGCTTCGCCGGCAGCGCGATCCCGATGGGCATGCATGGATTCGACCGGGCGTACCCGAATCTCCAGATCCGAACTCGCCTCAATGCCTTGGGGCAGAAGCTCTTCGACGCCACGTCCGCGGACTGCATCTACGACGCGGCCCAGCGCCGCCCATTCCTCAAGGTCAGTGACATCGAGGCAGCGCCAAACACGCTCGACCAACCGGCGATTGCAGACATGTTGAAGTCGAACAGTCCGCTGTATCGCGCAGGCGTCCCGACTGCACCCGTCTTCGAGTACCACGCGACGGATGACGAGTTGGCGCCCATCGAGCCGGTCCGCGCCACGCTGCGCAAGTACTGCGCCGCCGGAGTTGCGGTTCAGCACACCGAGCGCAAAGTCGGGGAGCATCTCACCGAGGTCGGGCTGGGCGCGAGCGCCGCCTTGACGTTCCTCGCCGATCGGTTTTCCGGCAAGCCGCCGATCAATACGTGCCGCAGCATCCCGGAATGAACCGGCGCCATTTCATCGTCGCCGGCATGGCCGCAGTGACGATTCTCAACACGATGGTGCCAGCCAGTGCGGCCGCGACGACGTGGTACGTCAAGGCCGGCGCGACGACTTCCAGCGGCACGGCCGCCAAACCTTTCCGTTCGCTTGCCCAGGTGGAACGGTGGTCCAAAGCTGGCGACCACATCGTCGTCCTCGCGTCCAGCGGTGTGCTCGACGGAGGCATTCTCCTCAAATCGGGTCAGAGTCTGGCTGGTGCCGGGCCATCGGTCGTCTCGCTCCCCCATCGGCGACCATCCAGCCGAAACTCGCGAACACGACAACGCGGCTTGACGGCGATGCCATCCGATTGGCGGACCGGACGACGGTCTCCAACCTGCGCATCACTGCCAGCCGACGAGGTGCTGTCTATGGCCGTGACGTCACCGGAGTCCGCGTCGTCGGCAACAACATCTCTGGACACAACAGCGCTTGCGTCAAGGGATTCCTCATCCCGCAGTTCAATGCACCGACCAACCTTCCCGGCATCGGTGCGCCTATTCTCGGTGGCCTTCAGAACGGCTGGGCCGGCATCATGGTCGACGCTTCCCAAGGGACGGGCCTGACCGTCGACGTGACGCGAAATGTCGTCCACGGCGCAAAGTGCGGTGACGGCATCGACATCCGGCTGTGGGGAACCGCGACCGGGACGGCGACCGTCGCCGGCAACGACATACATCATCTCGCCCAAGGCATAACGTTCCTGTCCCTCTTGGCGGTTGGGCTGCAGTCACGCGACTCGGCCCGCCTTGTCGCGCACATCTCCGGAAACACCCAATCGGCGCTCGGGACATCTGACGGCTCGAAGCCGCTGAACGACAAGGCGACAGATTCAGAGGGCATCTTCCTGAATGCAGTCGGGCCGGCCACGCTGAACTCCACCGTGACCAACAACCGCTACACGAACGCGGAGGGGTGGGGCGGGTTCTCGGCGAATGGCCTCGAAATGGTCTCAATGGGAGCCGGATCACGGATGAATGCCGTCGTCACCGACAGCTCA
>Ga0081455_10000360_pt1 | contig 59979 bp, 58 predicted proteins | sample TabmetS3T2R1_FD_70207 | JGI IMG/M metagenome (GOLD analysis project Ga0081455, IMG submission 70207) | Tabebuia heterophylla rhizosphere microbial communities from the University of Puerto Rico - S3T2R1 | ecosystem: Host-associated > Plants > Roots > Rhizosphere ...
CGTACGGGCTCGGACACCGACGGCGCCCCGCCGCGAGCCGACGTAGCGCTCGGTCGATGAGACTGCCCAAGGCACGCTGGCATTGAGCTGGCGAGCATCGGCGTCGCCGACGGCGTCGAGGAGGTCGGTCGCGGTCGTCAGGGCGTCTTCGATGGCCCGCAGGCGCGTGGGAGCCTCGTCACGCTTCTCGAGTTGGCGAGTCGCTGCGTCGAGCAGATCGGCGGCCAGTTCGACATTCCCGGCGACGGTCGTGGCGGCGCGGGTGGGCAGCTGCGCGTAGACCTCGCGGGCTCCGGGGACCCGACCCACGGCCTGTCGGACCTGCGGCTCGAGTTGGTCGAGCAGTGCCTTGGCATTGTGCTTCAGGTCGCGGGCGCGATCGAAGGCTTCTGTCTGTGCGTCGAGATCGGCGTCGACCTGTTCGCACATGGCGAGGATGCGGGATGCCCTCTTGCGCCATTTGCGCTCAGCCTTGTCGTCGGTGCGGTCTTTTGCGATCAGCTTGTCGAGCTTGAGTCGGATGCGAAACGCGGTATTGATGGTCGCCCGCCCGTTGGTGACGGCGTCTGCGAATGCGCGGACTGCGTCATCACCCAACTGGGCCGCTGCGCGGGCCACATCGCGTTCGCAGGTGAGGAGCGCGTCGTCGACGGCAACCAGCGCAGCGGCGGAGACCGCATTGATTTCGTCGAGCGTGAGGATGCTCGCCGGGTCGACCGGGTTGCCGTGTTCGTCCAACACGTGGTGCGAGTGTTCGAAGCGGCGCCGATTTCGGCGCACGACGATCCAGATGATGACAAGCGCGACGCCGAAGCCCGACACGATCCATGCCCACGGAAGGGGTTGGCGTTCGGCCAGGTCGCCGTAGGCAGCGGCTGCCTGGATCGTCGCCTTGGCATAGTCGTCATTGCGCAGCGCTGGACCGATGTTGCTGCGGTCGATCGCGTCGAGGCCCTGCCGAGTGAGCCGGGGGTCGTGGGTGGCATGCCCGAAGGCGCGATCTTTGGTGGCGAACACCAGCAAGACGGCTGAGCGGCCCAAATGTGATTTCTGGGCGGTCTGTTCAGCCCACTGCGGGCCGGTGAGCGACCCGAAGGATGGGACGTACACCACATACATCCGATCGCTGGTGCGGTCGAAGAACTGGTCGAGCGCCTTCTGCACGTCGGGCCGCTGGTCGCGCAGCGTGAGGGCGGTGTCGGTGATCTGCTGGGAGATGTCGATCGGGTCATCGGCCGAAGCTGGAGCGATGCCGCCGAGGAGGACGCTGCCAGGAACCGCGATGCCAAAGAGGGCTCCGGCAAGCAGTCGCCTCATCACGTTCCCGATCCTACGGGCAGGATGCGACGGTCCGGGGCGCGCGCGTGTCCACATCGTGGTTGTCGCGACTTGGCCAATCGGAGTCTTTCCGGCAGGATCCCTGCAACTGTCTTGCAGAGAGGCCATCGGGGGATGGATTCACCGGCACCGGCTTTGTCCGAGCGCGTCCGCGCGCTGGTGCGCGAGCAGCGCATCGATCCGCGGCTCAACGCGGGCGCGGTCCATGAATTGGCGCACACGGTCGTGGCTGATCACGACCGGCGGAGCTTGTCCGGTGCCTTCCTGCCGATCGACGAGCCGGACATGGTCGTCAGCCAAATCGTGGCGGACGTTTCCGGCTTGGGCCCGCTACAGGCACTCCTCGACGACCCGGTGGTCGAGGAAGTTTGGATCAACGAGCCAGACCGCATCTTCGTTGCGCGCGATGGGCGGCCCGAATTGACGTCAATCATCCTGACCGAGTCGCAGGTTCGCGAGTTGGTCGAACGCATGCTGTCGAGCAGCGGACGTCGCCTCGATCTGAGCCGACCGTTTGTCGATGCGACACTCCCCGGCGGTCACCGGCTGCATGTGGTCTTGAACGGAATCAGTCGCGGTTTCAGTGCTGTCAACATCCGTAAGTACGTCGCGCGCGCCGAGAGCCTCGCCGACCTCGTCAAGCTGGGGACCCTGAACGCCGACGTCGCGTCGTACCTGACCAGAAAGGTTGAGGGCGGCAGCAACATCCTGGTCTCCGGTGGAACGCAGGCTGGCAAGACAACCCTTCTCAACTGCTTGGTCGCGGCGATCCCCGGATCCCAGCGATTGGTGTCTGCGGAGGAGGTTTTCGAGCTCAAGTGCGGCCACCCGGATTGGGTGGCGCTCCAGACGAGACCGGCGGGGCTGGAGGGCACGGGCGAGATCACGTTGCGAGAATTGGTGAAGGAATCGCTCCGGATGCGTCCCAGCCGCTTGGTCATCGGCGAAGTGCGTGGGGCCGAGTGTCTCGACCTCCTGCTGGCCCTCAACTCCGGCCTGCCCGGCATGGCAACCATTCACGCCAGCTCGGCCCGGCAAGCCCTGGTGAAGGTGTGCACGCTCCCATTGCTGGCCGGCTCCAACATCGGCGCCGGATTCGTCGTGCCGACCGTCGCATCGTGCATTGGCGTCGTGGTGCACCTCACGCTCCGCAGTGACGGCGTTAGGCAGGTTCGCGAGATCGTCGAAGTGACCGGACGGGTCGAGGGTGAGGTCATCGAAACCGAGTCGGTCTTCGCGATTGACAGCGCACGCGGAAGGGGCTCCGATCCTTGGGAACCTTGATCGGATTGGTCGGCGGGGTCGGTTGCTCGTTGATCTTCTGGGTCATCGTCGAGCCAGACCGCCCGCGACTCGAACATCCACGATCGTCGAGGGTTGCCGACCTGCTGGCGACAGCGGGCATCACCCGGATGTCGCCGCGACGATTCGTCCTCGCATGCGTGTTCGCCGGCGTGGCGGGCAGTGTGCTCGCGCTGGGCATGACTGGCGTTCCAGCCATCGCTGCGATTCTCGGACTGATGGCGGGTTGGGCGCCGGTCGCTCTGGTTCGTGGCAAGGCAGCTCGTCGACTTCGCGAGCACGCCGAACTGTGGCCCGATGCGGTCGACAATCTCGCCTCCGCGATCCGGGCCGGGCTGTCGTTGCCGGAGTCTCTGATGCAGTTGGGTGACCGAGGCCCCGAGCGCTTGCGCCCAGCTTTCGTTCGCTTCGCCCACGACTACCGAGCCAGTGGCCGCTTCGAAGAATCGCTGGACATTCTCAAGGCCCGACTCGCAGACCCCGTCGGCGACCGCGTGCTCGAGGGCCTTCGCATCGCGCGCGAAGTCGGCGGGGGAGACGTCGGACGCATGCTGCGATCGTTGTCCGCGTTCTTGCGCGACGATCTTCGAACGCGGGGCGAACTGGAGTCGCGCCAGTCCTGGACGATCAATGGCGCGCGTCTTGCTGTCGCTGCGCCATGGCTGGTGCTGATGGCGATGAGCCTGCAGCGCGACGTCATCGGCCGCTTCGCCTCAGTCGACGGCGCGGTGGTGCTGGGCGGCGGCGCTGTGCTGTGCGTCGTTGCGTATCGGATGATGCTCAGGATTGGACGGCTGCCAGTCGAGCGTCGGGTGTTGGCCTGATGGGAATTCTCGGGGTTGCCCTGGGCGGCATGCTCGCAGTCGGCCTGTGCGCGATTGCCTCCGGCTGGGCACGACGGTTGCATCCGTCGCCGATGGTGCGCGTTGCCCCATACGTGCGCGACGTCCGGCCCGACCTGGCCGGGGCTGATCCTCGAACCGCGTTGACGGCTTGGCCCGCGGCCGTGCTCGACAAGGTGCTGGGTGGTCGGACGAGCGTTGAACGTCGGTTGTCCCGTCTCGGCCTCCAGAGTCGATCGGTCGAGGGCTTTCGGATTCAGCAACTCATCTGGGGTGCGGTCGGGTTCGGAGTGGCGACGTTTGTCGCGCTCGCTTTGTGGAGTTGGGGTCGGGGGAGTGTCGGCGCCCTCCTTGCCATGTGCGTCTTCGGGGGCGTCGCCGGTGCGCTCGGCTGCGACCAGCACCTCTCGTTTCAGGTTGCGCAGCGCGAGAAGCGAATGCGCGCGGAACTCCCTGTCGTTGCCGACCTCCTCGCCCTGTCGGTTGCTGCCGGCGAATCTCCGGTGGCGGGACTCGATCGTGTCGTTCGCGTCACGCGTGGCGCGTTGAGCGATGAGTTGGCCGCTGTGCTGGCAGAGATCCGGACGGGCGCCACCGTGACGTCGGCCTTTGACGCACTGGCTGCTCGCACCGGCGTCGCCGGAGTGGCTCGCTTCGCCGAAGGTCTAGCAGTTGCGCTCGAGCGAGGGACACCCGTCGTGGACGTCCTTCATGCTCAGGCCGCAGACGTTCGGGAATCGGCTCGCCGCGACCTGATCGAAGAGGGCGGACGCCGAGAGGTGGCCATGATGCTTCCGGTGGTCTTCCTGCTGCTGCCGGTCACCGTGATTTTTGCGTTCTTTCCTGGATATGTCGGACTACACCTTTCGTGAGGAGCCCCATGGAACACGTTGAATGCCCCGTTGAATCTCCCCCTGAGAATCGCCGCCGAGACGAGCGTGGCGACGTACCTGGCTGGGTCATGATCACGGTGATGTCGGCGGGTCTCGTGGCGATTCTCAGTTCCGTTGCCGGGCCGCATCTGCGCAGCATGCTCGAGAATGCACTCTCGGCCGTCGGGGGCTGATCGCGGGTCAGCGGTCGTCGACTTCGTTCTGGTGATGGTTCTCCTCGTGCCCTTGGTGCTGGGAATCGTGCAGGTGGGGCTCGTCCTGCATGTGCGCAACACGCTGACGGCGGCGGCTTCGGATGGTGCCCGCGCTGGCGCCGCGCTCGGTGCTGGTCCGGCCGACGCTTCGCGACGCGCACGGGAGCTGGTTCGCGGAGCATTGGCCGCGCGGTACGCCGCCGACGTCACGTCGCGCGAGACGAACGAATCAGGGGTTCCCGTCCTTGAAGTCGTCATTCGTGCCGAGGTGCCGGCGCTTGGCCTCATGGGCCCGGCCGTGCCGCTGGTGGTCGACGGACATGCAGTGAAGGAAGTCGTGCCGTGATCCGGCGCGGCGACGCGGGCACCGCGTCGATCGAGTTCGTGTGGATGAGCGTCCTGCTGCTGGTCCCGTTCGTGTATGTCCTGTTGTGCGTATTCGACGTGCAGCGTGCGGCGTACGCAGTTTCGGTCGCGAGTCGGTCGGCAGCGCGCGCGTACCTGCTGGCGCCGTCGGTCGATATGGCCGGCGACCGAGCGGCACGCGCAGCCCGCGTGGCTTTGGAAGATCAAGACGTCGCCGCGCACGTGACATTGGACTGCATCCCCACGGATGCGTGCCTGCAGCCGGACTCGTCAGTTCGAGTTGTGGTGCGGGCTTCGGTTCCGCTGCCGCTAACCCCATCAGCGCTCGGAAGTCGGTTGGGCAGCATCGCTGTCGATTCGACGCACGTGGAGACGTATGGGCGTTTCCACGCCGGGACGGCGCGATGACTTGGCACCGGAACGAACGGGGCACCGTCACGGTCATGTCGATCGGGTTCCTCATTCTGCTGGGACTCCTGACCGTCCTGGTGGTCAACGCCTCGGCCGCGTTCCTGCAGCGACAGGAGCTCAACAATCTGGCAGACGGAGCTGCGCTCGCGGCCGCTGACGGCTTGGATGACACGGCTTTCTACGAGCGACGGCAGGTAGTGCTCAATGGAGACGTCGCGAGTGAGTTGGTTTCTCGCTTCATCGCGGGCAGCGGAGCTCGTGTGACCGAATTGAGTGTGCGGTCCGACCACGTGCGTATCCGGCTCGAACGCCCCATGGACTTGCCGCTTGTTCCGCCCGGCTGGGTCGACCGGACGGTGGTCGTCGCCAGCGCCAATGCGTGGCTTCGCCAAGGTTTGTAGCGCCCCTGGATCGAGGCTCCTCAATTACACGACGTAGGTTTGACCTGACGGTTTTGCCGCGAGCCCACCGCTGGCCGCCTACTCAAGGGGAGACGACGTTGCGCCTCGCTCTGCTGACCAGCGGGTTGACCGGCTATCTCGATGCGACGTTGTGTGCGCTCGCCGACCGCAACGTCGACATGTTCGTCGCCGCCAAGATGAACCGAGACAACGTCGCGTACGAGGCATTCGGCATCGAGTCGCGGGCCCAGATGTGGCCGTGGCTGGAGGATCCCGATCCGCGCGAGTTGGTCGAACGCGTGAATGAGTTCCGTCCGGACGCCGTGATGATGCATTCGTGGGAATTCCGACCGTACCGGGCAGTGATGCGCTCGTTGCGCGGAAAGGCGGTTCGGGTTCTTTGGATGGACAACCCATGGCGCGAGACGCCGCGGCAGTGGGTGGCCAGAGCCACCAGTTGGGCCTATCTCAAGCCGTGTTTCGACGCCGCACTCGTGCCCAGCGATCGAACTGAAGCGTTCGCCCGCCGGCTCGGCTATTCGGCCTCGGAGGTGATTCGGGGAAGCCTGACGGCGAACGTTCCGCTGTTCGAGGCCGAGCCAGTCTCGGGTGGAGAACTGCGTCGTCGCGCTCGATTCATGTCGGTGATGCGGATGGTTCACCACAAGGGGCCGGATGTGCTCGCCGAAGCGTACGCCGAGTACCGCGGGCTCGTCCCCGAGCCGTGGGATCTCGATGTTGTCGGGCTGGGCCCACTTGCGTCCGTTTTCGACGATATCCCCGGCGTACGGCACCACGGCTTCCTCCAGCCACCCGAGGTCGCCGAGCTGATGAAGCAGGTTTCGTGCTACATCAATCCCTCGCGCATCGAGCCGTACGGCGTGGTCCTGCACGAAGCGGCGGCCGCTGCGCTTCCCCTGCTGACCAGCGACCTCGTTGGTGCCGCACCGACCATGGTTCAAGACGGGTACAACGGATGGATTGTCGAGTCGGACCGGCCCCACTTACTCGCCCAGGCCATGGCACGCGTGAGCACAAGCGACGACGATCGTCTCGCCGAGATGTCAGCGACCAGCCATTCCATTGCCCAACGCTTGAACCCTGCGGGCTGGGCGCGCAATCTGCACGAGGACCTGCAACGTCGCGTGGATGCCTTGAGGCTGGCGAATGCGTGAGCTCTCGAGCCATGACGGCGGTCGGTTAAACTCCTCGCCCGTGACGTTTTCCGAGGTGAACGATGGCCGATGAACCCCAGGCACAGAGTCCGCGGGACCTCTTGCGGCGAGCCGATGTCGAATGGCACGAGATCGCCACGAAAGCACTGGGGCCTGACGCAAAGCTGATCTCTGTCAGCCGGTATCTGCCGGACAGCCGGGTGTACGCGGCGGACGGCCGCGTGGCCAAGATCCGGCGTCATCCAGAGGGCGGCCTCGAATTCAATGATCTTTCGAACGAGGCCGACCTGCTTCGCGAGATGGGTCGAGACGTCACGTTCGACCGTATGGGCAATTGGGAGTACTCCGTCCAGGACGAGATCGTCGGATCTCCGTTCAGCGCCCACCTCATGGAGCAGCAGGACACCAAACACACCTTCGGGCAGCGGGTGAGGGTTCTGCGTCGCGTGGTGTCGGAGATCCGGCGACTCCACCGCAACGGCATCTCGCACGGTGATCTTCGTGCCGACAACGTGATGCTCAAGGGCGGCGATGTCGCGCTCATCGACTTTGATTTGGCACGCCGCACCAGTCCGTTGCGAGCTGCCTATCGCGACTGGATCGGAATCGGGCGGTCGAAGGGCACTCCCTATCCGTTCTGGCAGTTGGCGATCTTCACCCTCGTTCCCCGGATTCGCACGCTCGGACTCCGGTTGCGCAACATCTTTCATCCATACACGCCACATCTGGAGGGCACGTCCTCTCCAGACCTGCTTGCCCTCGACCAAGCCTGGAAGTTGGCCCGCCAGTCTCCGGCAAACGCCCGAGGCCAGGGGCTTGCGTACTACGCGATGACGTACCGCGGCCATCACTGGCGCGGGGAGCGGGGATGGTACGCGCGATGGGACGTGATCAGCTCGGCGGTGGACTTCACCGGCAAGTCGGTGCTCGAGCTCGGCTGCAACATGGGCCTGCTGTCCAGTTTTGCGATGTTGAACGGAGCGACGAGCGCCCACGGCGTCGACCATGACGCGGTCATCGTTCAGGCCGCCGAACTCGTTGCCCAAGGACTTGAGTCGAAGGCGACCTTCGAGCAGGTGGACTTGAACGGCGAGGATCGGTGGGAAGACCGGCTGGGTGGTCGAGATATCGTGACGGCCTTGTCGGTTGTCCATTGGCTGCCTGATCGGCAGCGCGTCCTCGACTTCCTTGGCACCCACGACGAGCTCATCTACGAGGGCCACGACACGTTGGAGATCGAGACCGACCGGCTCCGGTCGCTGGGTTTCGAGCAGATCGACTTGATCGGGTCAACTGAGCGCGACCGCCACATTCTGCACGCGCGCAAAGCGGGCGTCTCGAACTCGTAGCGGGATCCGGCTTCATCCGGTTCGGGCGGTCGCTTTGGCTTGCCTTGGTTTCGTTCGTGTGGTGGTGAAGGTGTAGCCGGTTTGGTGGGTGCCGGTCATGGTGAGGGTGCCGATGGTGATGAGGCTGTGGCATTTGCGGCAGAGGCCAGCGAGGTTGTCGATGTTGGTTGCTCCGCCGTCGGACCAGGCACTCAGGTGGTGGATTTGGCCGATGGGGTGGTGACAGCCGGGGTTGGCGCAGCGTCCGTGTTGTCGCCATCGAATGGCGGTGGTCTGTTCTTTGGTGGCCAGGCGTCGGCTGCGTCCGACGTCTAGGACGGTGCGGTTGGGTTCGAATCCGCTCACCAGGATCGGGGTGAGGGTTGCGCCGGCGGCCAGGTAGGCGAGCAGGGCGGGCCCGATGGGTCCGAACCCTTCGAGGATCGCGGGCTGACTGGTGAGGAGTTCAGGCTGGCTGGCGGTGCCGGCTTGGCCGTTGAGGGCCGCTTTCAGCCTCTCGGCATCGACGGTCACGTTCAGGTGGGCCCGGATGCCGTTGTCGGACGGTAGGCCCGATGCCAGGGTGTTGGTGAGGAGGTCGTCCAGTCCGTCGACGCGGCGCTCGGCATTGGTTCGGTCGTCGTGGCCGTCGCGGGGCACGCTGACTGAGTCGAGGTAGGTCTTTAGTTTGGCGCCGACGTCGATGGGCAGGAACCCGGTGACATGGAATCCGTCACCAACTGGCAGGCATTGGATGTCCTGTTTGTCCATGCCGGCCAGCCATGCTTGGTCGAGCTCATCGGGGTGGGCGATGGCTTTGCAGATGCGCATCTGGGCGAACAGTTCGGCCGGAGTCAACTCGGCGGTCAGGTCCAACAACTGTGTCTCGACGTTGATGGTCTCGTCCCGCCCGACGTGCTTGATCGAGTAGCTGAACGCATCCACCTGCGCCAGCGAGACCTGCCCTGCACGTGCTGCGTTACCGACCTTCGGCAGGTCGCGCATTGCCGTTGCGGCACGGACCATCTGCCGGGTCACCTTCGGATCCTGACGCAACTCCCGCGCCGCCCAGGTCGCCATCGACGAAGCGCCCTCGCCCTCATAAGCCTTCGTCTCGCCCATCACGGCCAACAGGTCAGCCTCGCGGGCCTGCAACGCATTGACCGCCGCATGGATCGCCCGGATCTCATCGGTTGCACAAGCCGTCACCGACCGCATCGCCCGGGCAGCCTCGCGCAGCAGAGCGACCGTCTGATCGACATCCGAACTCCCCGAGCGCATGGCTCCATCTTAGTCGAACAAATATTCGAAACACAAGGACTTTCGCCAAGAAATGTGCCGGAATCGCAAAGAATTTCCGGTGTCGGCGCTCAGTGCGAGAATCAGTCCGGGACGCTCGTGCGTTGCTCGGCGCGGCAGCCGATGCTCGGGTAAACCCGCTCCTAATCTGGGCACATGCCGGACCTCACGGAGCCTTGCCCCAACTGCGGCACCCAGATGCGCTGGGAGACGTCGCACGAACGCTGCGATGGTTGCGGCTGGATCCGGCCGTGTTGCGAGGGCGCTCCCTGCCCGGTGTGAGGCCCGACCCGGTTTGGGTGCATCGAACGGCTCCCGTACACTGATTTCTCGCAACGCGGGGTGGAGCAGTTCGGTAGCTCGCTGGGCTCATAACCCAGAGGTCGCAGGTTCAAATCCTGCCCCCGCTACCAACTAGATGTGGCGCCTGACCAGCAGAAATGCAAGGTTGGGGGCCTGTCTCATTGGTGGTCATGCACTTAACGCGCACTTCAGAACGGCGACGGGTGCGTTCTGCCACGGTCCAGCGCACTCGTGCATGTTGCGACCAAATGACTGACTAGGCAGCACACTTATCCCACTTGGGGAGTTTTCCGATTGGGGTTCGACATAAAGATGCGTCTCGTCGTCTGCGGCATGGCGGGTGTGTTCGCCACCATGATGCTGCTCGGGTGTGGATCCAGGTCGACCACCGGCCCAGCCCGCTATCACTCGATGCGGGGCGTCGCCATTACCGTTGCTGAGCCTCGTACACGGGCGGCGGTAACGAGTCCCGTGCGAGTCAGCGGCAAAGTACCGGGGACGTGGTCATTCGAGGCGAGTTTCCCGATTGAGCTTCTGGACGCCAAGCACCGTCGCATCGCGACGGGTCATGCCGCGGTCAGAAACTGGACACGCAACAAACCAGTCGCTTTTACCGCGACCATTCCGTTCAAGAGACCCTCAACCGGATCAGGCTTTCTCGTTCTGCGAAACGACAACCCATCTGGCGAAGCAGACCAAGCGGATTCCGTCGAAATACCCATCACCTTCAAGTGAAGGCGTCGGCTACGGCCCTGCAACGCCCTGCTGTTGGTTGTATCCCTCGCCGTCCCCTCCTGGACACCCCGCTTTGCAGAGTTTGTCCGTAACCGGCGGCCACGAGAAGCGCGGCGGCGATCATGGCCGAGCGAAATTGCATGCGCTTTCTCCCATCGAGATTCCCCGAATTCGGCCAGTGTTGCGCAGGCCGTCCCCAAGTTCCCGACTTCCTGAAAATCCCGCCCCGTACGACGTTCAAATCTTGCGGTCTGGTTTGTCGTCATCTGTCATGCATCGTCACGATGCGGCTTGATCGCCTCCCGCCCAGGAATCGGTTGGCGGGCCGTCAAGAGCCGTTCACGCAGACAACGGCCCAATGGACGTCTTGGGCCGTATCCGTGTTGTTTGTGGCTTGGAACGACCAGCCGGAGTTCGTGGGATAGTCCAGCAGATGCACGCCCACGCTGCTCGAAGTGATGGACGCGCCCACGGCAACTTTCCCGCTGGGGCACGTCACGGCGCGGAGAAAACTGCTCCCGCTACCGAGGGATGTGTCCTCGGCCAGGTTGGAGATGATCTCGCGGCCGTTCACCGGGCCGCTGGATCTGGGAAGAGTCAACGTGGATTCGTTGATGTCAGCCCCGGTCAACGAGTTGTTCAAGACTTCGGGGCTGGCAATGGCATTGTCGGAGACCTTCGACCTGGTCACGGAGTTCGTCCCCAGATCGACCGTCTTGACGCCGAGGTCGACAATGTCGTCGCTGTGGACTGTGTTGCTGTCGGACAAACTCTGCGCGGTTCCTGCCGTAAGCAGGACCACTAGAAACGTTGTGCCGAAGACCGCCGACTTCAAGTTCACCGGATCTAACCGCCGACGACGAGGTGAGGATAGGTGACGACGGTCGGCCCACCTGGGCCGTTTCCGGCTTCGCCGGTGCCATCACTGCCCCAGCAGTACATATGGCCGTCACCGATCCCGCAGGAACTGTTGCCGCCGGCGTCGACTTTGGTCCAGTTGATGGACGTACTTATCGGCTTGGGATACGTGACGTTGGCATGCGTTTCGGGGCCATTGCCCACTTCGCCTAGGCCGTCAGAGCCCCAGCAGTACAGATCGGCAGCACGGATCGCGCACGTGTGGAATCCACCAGCGCTGACCCTGGTCCAGTCAGTGGCAGCGGCGGCCACAGGTTTTGGGTAGGTCACGTTGCTGCTGGACGCCGAACCATTCCCAAGCTGTCCGTCCGTATCACTCCCCCAGCAGTACAGGGCACCACTGTGGATCGCGCAGGCGAAACCATGGCCAACGGTGGCCTTTGTCCAGCCACCTGCGGAGCTGATGGGTTGAGGAGACTTGACGGTTGCATTCGTCGCAGATCCGTTTCCCGCACCTCCGCCCATGTCATAGCCCCAGCAGTACAGATGGCCGACACGAATAGCACAGGCGTTTTGGGTGCCGACATCGACCGATGTCCAGTCGCTAAAGGTGCCGATCTGCTTGGGGGATGGGACGGCGTTCCCATAGGGGGCATTGTCGCCGACCAGTGAGAGAGTGTCGTCGCCCCAGCAATACAAGCGGCCAGCACGAAGGCCGCACGCATTGCTGCCGCCTGCACTCACGGTGGTCCAGTCGGTGGCCGTGCCGACCGGCTTGGGGTAAGTCACATTGGCACTAGATGTAGGACCGTTGCCGGCCTCTCCAGTGCCGTCCGATCCCCAGCAGTAAAGGCGTCCAGCGCGAATCGCGCACGTGCTGTTCCCGCCTGCGCTAACAACCGTCCAATCTGCGGCCGAACCGATCGGCGTAGGCGATTCGACGTCTGCGCTGGATCCAGATCCGTTCCCTACCTGGCCGTAATGGTCGTAGCCCCAGCAGTACAGATGTCCGGCGCGAATGCCGCAGGCGTGAGCGTTTCCGACCGCGACGGCCGACCAGGGCGTAGTAGCCGGAGCCGGTGCGGCCGCAATCATGGCTGCGACAAAGACTCCGGTGGCACACAGCGGCAACCGCCAACGCCGCAGTAGTCGATGGATAGAGATCTTGACCGTGCCGCATTCAGACTTCCAGCCCATGTCGCTCCTCCGGATCTGAGCGTGAACGTAGCACCGGTCCTGCAACGCGGATGCGGAAACGGCGGAACGCCCTAACGCCGACGGGTACCAGGCGCCGCCGCTGGAGGAGTGTTCACGGGAAGCCCGAGCGCTAGGAGGCGTTGGCGCAAACCGCGAACGAGGTCAATTGCTCGGCTCGGTTGTTGCTTGACGGGTTGTAACCTTCAACCGTCCAGCGGGTCGAGCCGGACGGATACGACTTGATCACGGTCACAAGGCGCGATCCGAGCAGGAATCCGCCGCCCGTAGGGACCTTTCCCGTGGGACAGGTCGCGTCGACGAAGCTGACTTGGCCAGGATTCAAGAAGATTGTGTTTTCCACGATCTGGGTCCCGCTCACGCCGCCGGTTCCGGCCGGACCAGCGGGTCCTTGGTCACCCTTGGGCCCGGGAGGGCCCGAAGGCCCAGGGGCGCCTCGGCCACCCGCAGCATTCCATCTCACGACCGACTCCCTATGCCGGCAGTGTCTCCTCGCTGTGTCGATAAAGCGCTCGTGAACGCCGCGCACACAGACCGTGATGTCGCCATTGGAGTCGGGGATCGACGCGGCCGCCACCCCGCCTCCAACGAGGCCGCCCACAGCAACACTTGCAATCGCCACCCTGCGTACTGAACCAATCATGCTTGGTGTCCCTCCGGTTTGGAGTCGTCGATCTTCGATCGTCGACCAGCGCCCCCGACGGTCGACCGGAGCCTATGACAAACGCCACCGTGCGAGAGCCTGTTTCGCCTCACAGGCTGGCAAGCGTGGGCGGAAGAGGTGCCTCGAGGACCGTCAGACGTACTACGCCCCCTGTACCCAGGCGAGCGCCTCGTCGCGCTCTTCGGGGTCGAACACGCGGTAGCTGATTCCGGGTAAGACTGCACTTTCAACTCGGGTAGCTGCCCGCACCCACGCCTGGTCGGCGACGACCGCCACGCGCCCGAAATGGCGAAGCTTTCCGAACATGGGGATCGCTTCCGCGAGGTACGCCGGAAGATCGGATATCTCGATGCCGTCGAGGGCGCGGGTCTCGACGAAAACGTGCACCTTGTCGTGACGTGCCATGGCTTGCTTGAGGCGTTCCATCGTCGGAGTCAGTTCGGTGCCGGTGATCCGTCCGGTGATCGTGAGCGCCAACACGTCATCTGGGCTGTCGATGAATTCGAGCATGGTCGTCTCCTGGGGGTGTGTCGCAGATCAATTGAACGCCTTGGCTTCTCCTTCGCTCCAGCGAGGTGGCTGTTGTACGGGCACAATGCGACTAGCCCAACGAATGCGGCGGCGAGTGAAGCGAGCAGTGATGACTGACCAACCAGCGGACGAACTTGAGCCCGAGCGTGAACCGAAAAGCCGTGCTGGCTTGGGTCCGGCCACTGTCGCCTCAGCTCTCAATCCGATGAAGGTGGCGGGTGCGGCGGTGGGCGCCGCCCGGCTGGGCTTGAGAATTGCCGGTTGGACGGAGCGCCAGGCGATGCGCATGTTGCGCGATCGGCTCGACGCGCAGGCTCCGAGCGCGCTACCCGCATCACCCGGTGCAGTTTCGAAGTCCGCGCCGCATTCTGCCGAATCAGACAACTCGTTGGACAGCAAGTTGCAGAGCTTGCTCCACAGGGCGGTTGAGCAGAGTACGAGAGGCGGCCAGGCCGAGCTCTTCCATCGACTCCTGGATCAACTTGTCCCGGACGAAGCTCGCATCCTCGGGGCCTTGGCAGACGGCTCGAGCTCGGCCTTGGTGCATGTCTTCGCCCGTGCCCGATCCGGAGCCGTTGGCCCGCTGGTGGTTGAGAACGCCTCGTTGATCGGACGCACCGCGCACCTCGCTCTCCCGCGCATGACCGATGCCTACGTCACCCACCTGCTGTCGCTGCGATTGGTCGAAATCGGCCCGGAGGACGCTTCCAAGAAGACCGACTACGAGATCCTCCTCGCCGAGACGTTCCTGCTGGATGCGATCAAGTCCGCCTCCCGGGGTCCTTTCCCGGCCCGCGTCGAACGGCACACCCTTCGACTCTCCGAGTTGGGCCGCGCATTGTGGGAGGCCGCGCAGAACGGTTCGGCATGAGCGGAGTTGCGACGCTCGTGTCGCTGTCCATAGACGAGATCAGGCATGACTTCGCACTCAATTGGTTCATCTATCTTTCGATGCCGTTGATTGCGGCATTCGTCGGTTGGAGCACCAAGATCGTCGCGATGGAGATGCTCTATCGGCCAGTGGAGTTCTGGGGGATCGGGCCGATCGGCTGGCAGGGAATCGTGCCGCGGCGCGCAGGCAAGGTGGGATCGAAGACCATCCAGTTGCTCACCGACAACCTGCTGAAGCCGGAGGAGCTTCTGGATGACTTCGACGCCGGCGAGGCGATCCGCGAGCTCCGCGAACCCTTGATCGAAGCCATCGACGAGATTGCACGCGAGATCGCCGAACACGTCCGCCCAGGCTTGTGGGACAGATTGCCTGAAGCCGGACGCGCCGCCGTCATCCGACGGATCGAGGCAAGGGCCCCGGGGATCGCAGATCGCATCCTGGCCGAGTTGCGCGCCGACCCCGGCCGCTATGTCGATGTCCAGTACCTCGCTGTGACGACCCTGGTTCGCAACAAGGAAAAGCTCAATCGGTTGATGCGCGGTCTCAGCGGGACGTCCATGACCTTCGTGCGCCGCACCGGAATCTACTTCGGTCTCTGCATCGGGTTCGTGCAGATGGTGGCGTGGGCCGTCTTTCACAATCCGTGGATCATGCCGGCTTTCGGCTTCGCGGTCGGATTCCTGAGCGACTACATCGCGCTCAACCTGCTCTTCGTGCCGCGGGAGCCGAAGAAGTTCCTGGGTATCTTTCCCTTCCAGGGCGTCGCTCATGCAAACCGCGCCTCGATCACGCGCGATTACGCCCGGGTGATGGCCGAAGACCTGTTCGCACCCGACATTCTCTTCGACGCCATCCTGCACGGGCCGAGCACCGACAAGCTCTTCGCGCTGATCTCGAAGGAGGTTCATGTTGCGATCGATGCCGAGTCTGGCAGGGCCACAGCTCTGGTCAGCCTCGCGCTTGGCAGCGATCGATACCGAACGATGAAGAACCGAGTCGTGGAACTCGTTTTGGCCCGCCTACCCGTCGCTCTCGATGAGGCGCACGAGTATGCGGTACGCGCGCTGAGCCTCGAGCAGGTGCTGGTGGACAAGATGTCGCAACTGACCAACGAGCAGTTCGAGTCGATCCTGCGTCCGGTGTTCAAGGACGACGAGCCGTTGATGATTTCAGTCGGCGCGGTGATCGGCGGCTTGGTCGGCGAACTTCAGGTGCTGATGATCGAGTTGGTGTCGCGCTAGTCAGACCATCCGGAGCCCAAGGCGCCGTCGCGTATCGAGACTGAGCTTCATCGCGTTGACCGGGAATTGGCGCACGATGGTCGGCATCCAACGCATGGCGCGTCCCAGCAGGCGCATGAGGGCGTCGTGACGTCTCTGGTCGCGGTCGGTCCATTCCAGTCCGAGCTGCTCGCGAAGGTCGGGAGTCAGGAACCCGACATTGACCCAGTACATCGGTCGGTCGGCCATCCGGTTGAGCGGGAACGGCAGCATCTGGACGTGCAGCAACCACAGGAAGTACTCGCGGACAGGCTGGTCGATGTGGCAACGCTTCATGCCCTCGTCCCAGTACGCCCAGAACTCGGCCATGTTGTGATGCCACATCTCGTGAGGCACTTGCAATGTGGTTCCCATGCGTGAGCCGACGATCAGAAGAAGCTCCTCTTCCTCGCTGGTCATCGGCCCGTGCATCCGGGTACTGAGATCGTGCAAGCCGTAGAAGATGCACGATGCGACCCACAACTGCAGATCTCGATTGAATGCGTTGTACTTCACTGGGCTGTCTGGGCCGGAGCGAACCTGCCGGTGTTGGCCGTCGACTGCCTCCCGGTATGCCGCGCGCAATTCGTCTGATCCCAGCGCGGCGATGCCCAGGTAGCCGACGGTCGTGCGAAAGCGCTTGAACGGATGCTTGCCCACCTGACCGGACTCAACCTTGCTCTCCACGACACCGTGGCCGACCTCGGGCCAGGCCAGCTGATACACCACGTTTGCCTGCCCGGCCAGGAAGACGCCGATTCCGTCGGTTCGTTTGCGCCACACGCGCTGGGCGCGCTCGAAGGTCGCCGGGTCGATGTGATCGGTACCAGCGGCTCCGTCACCGTCCAACGGATCGGCTACGAGCTCACCCGGGGGGCGGAGCGGTTCGGCGGCCATGGATACCTCCTGTGAGAGGAATATTCCTTAACACTCTCAATCTATCGCAGGTAGACGCATGGACGTCAAGCGCCAGCTTGCAGGCTCGGTAGCAGGAACTGACGGACGAACTCGCGTGCCTTCTCGCGGTTGTCGACCGGGAGAAGCGTTGCCCGCGTCAGAACGAGAGACGTGGTCAGTCTGGCGAGGACTTCGGCAATGGGTGCCGGGTCGTACTCCGGCAGCATGCCATCGTGCTGGAACCTCCGGATGACGTCGGACAAGTAGTCGCGCCCCAAAGCGATCACGGCCTCGCCGTCAGTCGTGAAAAGGGGCAGCACCAATTCGGGCTCGGTGCGTACCAGTCTCTTGAACAGTCGATGGCCGCGTCCGTAGCTCATGGCGGCCAGCATCAGTTCGGTCACCTGGGTCTCGAGATCGGCGCCCGACGAGCGGAGTTCCTCCATCATCTGGTCGATCTCGGCAAGGATTCGGCGCGCTTCGCGCAGGCCGACGGCCTCGATGAGGCCTGACTTGCCGAACCTTCGATAGAGCGTCGCCGGGCTGATCCGACTGCGTCGCGCCACGTCGTTCATGCTCGACCGCTTGATCCCCAGGTCGACGAAGGTCTCCAGGGCACCATCCAGGATGCGCTCGACGTTCGGGTCGGCGGACTCTGCCGCGCTCAACTTGCGCCGGAGGTTGGGGGATGACCTAGGCATCGGATCCCTTCCGTTCGTCTGGCTTCTGATCCTAGACCGACTCGGCGAGCATGAGAGCACAAGACTTTCTGAGTCTCACGGTGACACGACCGAAGAACTGTGACAGTATCACTGTCATGGATGCGCCCCGGAATGTCCCCCGGCCGGAAATCGAGGGACTCGTCGGCACACCGGAGACGGTGCTGACGCGGGCACTGGTCGAATCTCTTCCGCCCAATGAGTCGCCCGCGCCGTGGAGTGTTCGTTGCAGCGGACTCGTGTGGATCGGGCGCGGCGGTGCGGCCGCTTCGCGGGCTCTTCCGCCGGCGCTGCAGTCATCTCAGGCGCTCATGACCATCGGCGGATTCATCCGCTACAACGACACGCCTGTCGGACCGTATGACGAAGCTTTCGGCCTGGTCGCCGCGCGCTCGGGAGCGACCTCGTGGGGCACTGTCGCCTTCATGGCCGTCGATTCGCCGGCAAGTCTGGTGGGTGGCCGGACGAACTGGGCGATGCCGAAGACTCTCTCGACCTTCACCGGCGAGCCGACGAATGGGACGACCATGACGGCGCAGTCAGCCGACGGCATCGAATGGTCCGTCAGTGCGACGGCCCGGGCGGTGGGGCCGGCAATTCCAAACCGGAGTCGGAGCAAGGCCCGTCAACAGTTTGCCGATGGACGGGTCGGTACGGCGATGTTGAGCTTTCGTGGCCGAATGCGCCCCGCGCTGGTCACCGTGGACGTTCGATCGGAGGGCACGCTGGGGTCGTGGATGCGCTCGGGCCGCCACGTCGGCGCGATCATCGAATCGGCCACGTTCACGCTCGGCGAACCGCGACTCAGCGGTGTCGGGGCTTCTCGCGCACAGCAGTCATGAACAGCGCCCGCTCACGTCATTCATGTCTTGACGCCTCTCGGAGAGGCTTTCTCCCAAGCCGGGGGAGGGGAATCGTGATGGAGTCTGTTTGCTCAGAATGCCCGCGTGGACGGCGAATTTTGACTAACCTGCTGGTCAATTGTCCGCCTCTTGCGAGTCGTACTAATGGGATGGCGGGGGTGGTCTTGTGGCTGGTGTTCTGACGGGAACCCGCGGTGCGGCGGATCTCTTGGTCCGGCATTCGCGCACCGGCATACATACCGCTGGCGAGGTGGTTTTGCTCGCCATTGACGCTTCCATCGCAGCGTTCACCTCGATCGTTCGTGGCGAGTTCTCGTGGGATGAATTCTTTGAGCAAGCCTGGTTCATGACCCGCGTTTCGCTCCTTCCCGCCATTCTGGTGTCCATCCCGTTCGGCGTCATCGTCTCCGTCCAGGTCGGCGGCGTGGCCAGTCAGATAGGCGCGCAGTCCTTCACGGGCGCGGTCAATGCCATCGGCGTCATGCGGCAGGCAGCACCGTTGGTGTCCGCCGTGATGATTGCCGGCGTGGTGGGATCGGCCGTGACGGCCGACCTCGGCGCTCGTGCGGTCCGTGAGGAGTTGGACGCCTTGCGGGTCATGGGCGTCTCGCCGATCCAGCGCCTCGCAGCGCCTCGCGTAGTGGCGGCCGTACTGGTCGGCATTTGCCTGAGTGCAGTGGTCGCGACAACGGCCATTGTCACCGGCTACATGATCGTCGTCGGTTCCGGCTCGGTCAGCTCGGGGACCTACCTCGGTGCGTTCATTTCGTTTGGACAGACGCTTGACCTCTTCATGGCTGTCCTCAAGGCGATCATCTTTGGCTTCGTCGCAGTCGTGGTGGCAGCACACAAGGGCATGAACGCTCGTGGCGGCCCGAAGGGCGTCGCCGATGCCGTCAACCAGTCAGTCGTTCTCAGCGTCATCCTGCTCGCGCTCATCAACGTCGGCATCACACAGGTGTACGTGATGCTCATACCCCAGAGGCTGGCGTGATGGCTGGCACAGCTTCAATCTCGCGGTTTACCGATGGAGTCGTAAGTGGCCTGGCCCGAATGGGCGACTTCGGGTCGTTCTCCGTCAAGGTCCTGCGCGCCGTACCGTCGACTCTGCGCCGGTATCCGGGCGAGTACATGAACAACCTGACAGACATCGCTTGGGGCACGGGTGCATTGCTGGTCGGCGGCGGCACGATCGGCATCATGGTGCTGCTCTCGGTTGCGGCCGGCACGTCACTGGGTATCGAAGGCTTCAGCGGACTGGAATTGCTGAGCCTCGGGCCGCTGGCCGGCGCCGTGAACGCCGGCGTCAGTACCCGTGAGCTTGCTCCGCTCATTGCTTCGCTCGCTCTGGCCTCGCAGGTGGGCTGCCGCTTCACGGCACAGATCGGCTCGATGAAGCTGCACGAGGAAATCGACGCACTGAGCGTCATGGCAGTCCCGCCGACGTACTACTTGGGAACCACGCGTGTCGCCGCGACCATGACGGCGATCCTGCCGCTCTACTACGTCGGCCTGATCGGCTCATGGATTGCTTCCAAGGCCGTCGTCGTGTATCTGTTCGGCCAGTCCGGCGGTACCTACGATCACTACTTTGGCCAATTCATTTCTGGCCGCGATTTGGCCATCTCGACGATGAAGATTCTCGTGTTCACGCTGATGGTGGCGCTACTGCACTGCTGGTACGGATTCAACGCCGCGGGTGGTCCCGCCGGTGTGGGTGAGGCAACCGGTCGTGCGATCCGGGCAAGCATTGTGACCGTGATCGTGCTGGACATGTTCTTCACGCTCTTTTTCTATGGCACCGATCCCGGTGTCAGGTTGTCCGGCTGATGGGCCGGTTTTCGCGGAGGCGACGTGAGCCCACGCAGCGCGACCTTGCTCTTCATGGCGTCGTGTTCGTCGTGGTTCTGGTGCTTCTCGGCGGAGTGTTGTCGATGAAATTGCATGGCGAGTTCAGCGACACCGTTCCGGTCTCCGCTGAGCTGCAGACCGTTGGTGGATCCTTGCGCTCGGGCGTTGACGTCAAGATGCGCGGCATGGCCGTGGGAAAGGTCGGGGCTCTCGAAGCTGACGCGAGTCACGTCAAGGTCGACCTGAACATCGACCGTCGGCACATCGGCCGGATCCCCAACAGCGTTCAGGCGCGGGTGTTGCCAGCATCGGTGTTCGGGACGTCTTATGTCGATCTGGTCATACCAGCGGGGACGGCGAGCTCGCCGCCATTGCAAGCCGGCGACGTGGTCCGGCAGGACACGTCGCAAGGGACTGTTGAGCTGCAGACCGCCTTGGACAGCATCGATTCGTTGGTCGATGCGCTCGGCCCGAGCCAGCTGGCCACCGCCTTGCACACCGTGGCGTCGGCGCTTGACGGCCGGGGAAAGGACCTCGGCCGCGCTATCGACGAGTTCACCGCATACCTCGACAAGCTTGAACCGATGGTTCCGAAGGTTCGCAGCGACCTTCGCCTGCTCGCCGTCAATTTGAACGCCGTGGCGCGAAACGCCCCGGATTTGCTGGACGCAACCGACGACGGTCGCATCACGCTCAACAAGCTCGCCAAGCGGAGGCACAAACTGGAGCGCCTTCTGGACGGAGGCTCGTCGCTGTTGCGCGAATCCGATGCGTTCTTCACGGACCATGAAACTGATTACCTCAAGGCCTTGGGCCTGTCGGTGACGCTGGTCAACGTCCTCTATGAGTGCCGGAGGGGTTTGCGCAGCACGCTTCTGGAGACCGGCAACGTCTCGCGGGCGTTGTTGACCGTACTCGAGGACGGCTACGCCCGGACCGAGGGCTATGTCTTCAGTGCGGGTCCGGCCGACTACACGCCGGCGGACCGACCCCGGTACGCGAAGGGGGCCAGTTGTGGCTAGCCCCGTCGCGAACTTTCGCATTCGATCGGTCTATTTCAAGGTCGTCCTCTTTTTCGTTCTCTCCGCCATCCTGCTGCTCCTGTTGGCCAACACGATGGCCGACGAGGTCGGTGGCGAGACATTCGCATACAGGGCGCGATTCTCCGAGGTGAGCGGCCTGCGGTCCGGCGACGACGTGCGGGTGGCAGGTGTCCAGGTCGGCAAGGTCACAGACGTCGAGGTTGATCCGAACACCCGCAACACGGCACTCGTCGGTTTCACCCTTCGCACCGACCAGCCGTTGCGGTCGAATGCGACGTTGGTGATGCGCTATCAGAATCTGCTGGGGCAGCGCTATCTGTCGCTGGTTCAGCCCAAGGAACTCGGCTCCGTGATGCCGGAAAACTCGACCGTTCCTCTCTACCGGACCAATGACGGCTTCGACCTCACCGCATTGCTGAACGGTTTCCGGCCACTTTTCGAGGTCCTCAAGCCGGCCGACGTCAACAGGTTGACCGAATCTGTGATCAAGGTTCTGCAGGGCGAGGGTGGAACTGTGGCCAGCTTGCTCGACCAGACGGCCCAACTCACGAACTTCCTCGCCGATCGCGATCAACTTTTCGGCGAGGTCTTCGACAACCTCACACCTGTCCTCACCGACCTCGCTGGCCAAGGGGACGAGCTGCGAGGCACCGTACGCAAACTCCGCGAATTCATGGACGGTCTGGCCGAGGAGCGCCAGACCTTCGGGAAGACCATCTCCGACATCTCCAAGGTGGTCGACACGACCGACGAATTTCTGGCCAACATTCGCGAACCTGCGAGGACGGACGTCCGGAAGACGAAAGCGTTGCTTCGCATGTACGCCGCCGAGGCGCCCGAGTTTGGGCGATCGATCGACGCCTTCGGATCACTGATGGAATCGCTGGCGCGGGTTTTCTCATACCGCAACGCATTGACCTTCTACTTCTGTGCCGTCGACTTCGATCTGGGTGGCGGACTTGTGATCAGGACCAGCACGCTTCCGACGACCTATTCGGAGGTGTGCCGATGACGCTCTTCAGCCGTGACAACCCGTTCCGCATTGGTCTCGCCGCATTCGCTGCTCTCGGATTGCTGGGCGGCCTTGTTCTGGCCATCAGCGTGATTCCCTTTGGCGCGAAGACTTATCACGCACAACTCGCCCACACAGCCGGCTTGCGCGTCAAGGAAGGCGTCCAGATCGCCGGTGTCGAAGTCGGCGAGGTGACCGACCTCAAAGTTGCCGGCGATCACGTGGACGTGACCTTCACTGCCGACAGGGATATACCGCTCGGATCCCAGACGACGGCGGAGGTGAAGGTCGGGACCCTGCTCGGGACGCACTACTTGTCCGTCCGGCCCGAAGGCAGCGGCACGCTCCCGAACGACACGATCGCACTCGCCCGCACCTCCGTTCCGTTCAATCTTCAGGACGTAATCGACGCGGGAACGGGCGCAGTCAACGAACTCGATGGCGCAAAGATTGCCGAATCGCTCAGCGTCGTCGGCGACACACTCAAGGCCGCCGGTCCCAGCCTCGGCCCGGCTTTCAAAGGAGTGACACGAATCTCCGGCGTGATCACGAAGCGGGACGACCAGATCGCCGATCTGCTCGAGGCGGCGCGTTCGATCTCGAACCAGCTGTCCGACAGCACCGGCGACCTGACGAAGTTGATGCGGCGGTCAAACCTGGTGATTGAGGAGTTGGTACGCCGGCGCAAGGCGATCCGGAACCTGCTGTCGGACGTCGCCTCGATCACGGCCACGATCAACGGGCTTCTCGACGACAACGCCGACAAGTTGCGCCCGATGTTGAAGGACCTCGACGCAGTGACGGCTGTCCTCAATGCTCGCGACAAACAGTTGCGGATCGCGTTGCACAATCTGGCCGTCACGTCCCGCTACTTCGCGAATGGGACCGGCGACGGCCCATTCGTCAACCTCTACCTGACCGACACCGCGGTCCCAGACAAGGCTCGCTGTGGCATTCCGGGGACGTGTTGACATGAGACGTCTGATTTGTGCGGTCCTCGGTATCGTCATCGCCTTGGCCTTCACCGGATGTGCGCCTCTCGGTGCCCGCGACAGGGAGATCTCGGCCATGCTCGGCGACGGCGCGGGCCTGTACGTAGGCAACGATGTGGGTGTCCTCGGTGTACCGGTCGGCAAGGTCACTCAGGTCGAGCCGGAGGGCAAAGTCGTCAAGGTGACCCTCAAGGTCACCGATCCGAACATCAAGATTCCGGCTGACGCTGCTGCCGTTGTTGTCTCCCGATCGGTTGCAACCGACCGATACGTCGAGCTGACGCCGGTCTACCACGGTGGCGCTGAAATGCCGTCCGGCACGCTCATTCCTCTTGACCGCACCCGTACCCCCGTCGACTTCGACGAGGTGCTCGGATCGTTGTCAGACCTGGCCGCCTCGCTGACGGACTCCCCGAAGGCAACGAACAGCATCAGCCAGGTGCTGCAGATTGTCGCAGCGGCCTTCACCGGTAACGCGGACGAACTGAACAGCGCCGTCCACGGGCTGGCGGGCTTGGTTGACACGGTGCATGGTCAGCGTTCGAACCTGTTCGACACGATGGACTCGTTGGACAAACTCGCCACCGACCTGGTCGACAACAAGAAGCTGATCGAGACCTTCGTCCAGAACCTGAGTGACGCGCTCGACCTGCTCAACTCCGAACGACACGACATCGGCGATGTGCTTCGCGCGCTCTCTGACACACTCGAGCGGCTGACCGAGTTCAGCCATGACAACCGGGGTGCCATCAAGGCCAGCGTTGCGCAGGTGACCAAACTGCTGCGGATCGCACTCAAGAGCCGCACCGATTTGGCCGAGACCATCCAAGTTCTGCCATTGGCAACGGACAACGTCGCCAGGACGTCGAATCCGGACGACGACCACATCTGGGTCCGCGCGGTGCCCGCGCAGCTCTTTGGCCTCGGACCGTTGTTCGAACAGTTGTGTCAGTACGTGGGACCTGTGTGCAACCTCGCCACTTTCCCGGATCTGACCAAGCTCTTCGGAGGGCTGACGCCATGATGCGACAGATTTCGCGCGTCGCGGTGGCGCTCTTGGCGGTCGTGAGCCTGACCGGGTGCGGCGTGGGGTACAAGCAACTGCCGCTGCCGGGTTCCAAGGTGCGGGGCGATGTCTACCAGGTGCGAGCGGTTTTCGACCAGGCGCTCAACCTCGCTCAGGGCGCTCAGGTGCGGGTCAACGGTGTCTCGGTCGGACGAGTGAAATCGGTCGAGGCGAGGAACTATCAGGCGCTGGTGACGATGGACATACGGGCGGCCGCCAAGATCCCCGAAGACTCCACGGCTCGGCTCCGCTACGACACGCCGCTCGGCGAACTGATCATTCAGGTTACGCCAGGCGGGTCGGCCCGAGACCTCGGCAACGGCGATGAGTTCCAGCTTGACAAGACAACCACGGCCCCCACGGTCGAGGATGCGCTCTCTGCAGCATCCACGTTGATCAATGGCGGCCGGCTGGGCGAGCTTCAGACCATCGCCGAGGAACTCAATGCAACTCTGGGCGGGCGCGAGGACGCTCTTCGGCACAGCACGGAACAGCTCGACAAGTTCTTGACAGACGCAAATGCGAGCACCCGCGATCTGACCAGCTCGCTCGAAGCACTTCGTGACGTCTCGGTTGCTCTGGACTCCCAGCGCGGCACCATCCGCCAGGCACTCAACGACATCGGCCCTGCGGCCGAGAGGCTTGGTGAAAACACGGACGAGATTGTGAGGCTCCTCAAGCGCTCCGAGAGGCTCGCCCGAACCGGCCAACGCATCGCCAACGAGGTCGACGACCCACTGCTCCAGATCCTTCAGCAATTGGGTCCCATCGCCGACGCGGTGCTTTCGACGCAGCCTCAGCTCCATCCGGGATTGGTGAACCTGGAACGGGTGGCGGCAAAGCTGGAGAAGACCGTCCCGAGCGACACACTGCCGCTAACCGCGGTCCTTCACCTCGACCAGACGCAGATCAGCGGCCTCACGACGCAGCAGACGTCACAGGCGCAACTCGCCAAGGCGAGCCGTCCGGTAACCAGCCGAATTCCCGGTTTGAAGGCGCCGGATGTCCTTTCCGACACGCTCAAGGCCATCACTGGCGCGCTGGCGAAGACGGCTCCGAGCCCGGCGCCTTCAGGCAAGAAGCCACTCATCGACCTTGGCGGTCTCTTGGGAGGCCGGCAATGACGCGCAAGCACCTTGCAAGCGCCGCGGGCATCGGCAGCGTCCTCGTCGTATGCGTGCTCTATCTCTTCGCCGTAGCGCTCAAGACGCCGCTAACCGAGAAGGCAGTTGACGTCGGGGTCACGCTCCCGCGCAGCGGGGGGATCTACAAGGGCTCCGAGGTGACCTATCGCGGTGTGCGGGTGGGCCGGGTGACGCGGCTGAGCCTTACCGACGGCGGAGTCGAGGCCGCGGTACGCCTCGACGGCTCGGCCCGAGTCCCGACCGATGCGCGGCCGAAGGTTAGGAGTCTCTCGCCGGTCGGCGAGCAGTACATCGACTTCCAGCCGGGAACGGCGAGTGGGCCGTATCTTGTCAACGGCGACGTCGTGCGCGGAACGTCTGATGATCTGCCCACGGCATTGGCCACCACCGCAATCAACCTGGACAAGCTGATCAAGCAGATCGACCCGGCCACGGTGCATCTGGTCTTGAACGAGACCGCAAAGGGGCTGGAGGGCTCCGAAGCAGATCTGCAGCGGATGGTGGTCCAGGGCATGGAGTTGCTCGACGACTTCAACAGAGAGTGGCCCACCACCAAGCGCTTGATCAACAATGGCGGCGATCTCCTCCGGCTCGGTGCAGACCTCGTTCCGGATTTCCGGTCCATTTCCAAGGATGCAAAGACGTTCACGAAATGGCTTCGCAAGATTGATCCGGTACTCGTGGACATCTTGGAAGACGGCCCCGGCCAGATCGAGGAGTTGCGCCGATTGGTCCACGACCTCGGCCAGACCTTGGACAGTTACCTCGATCCCTACATCACCCTCACCGACTTCATGGCGGCCCGTGAGCCGCATCTGCGGGCGCTTCTGACCAACTATCCGCGCGGCTTCAGGGCACTCCAGAACGGGATCCACGGCGGCGCCGTGCATCTCGACGCCTTCTTCGAGTACTTCGAGTACTGCGGCTACAACCAGGTCGAGCACCCCCCGCGGGACACGACTCGGCACCCATTGCAGGATGACGGCCATTGTTCGCGCAGCTGGCCGGCGTCGCAGCGGGGAGCCCAATGGGCACCGGGCCCACTGCGGTGAGTGGCGACGGAGCGGGGAAAACATGACGAATGCGACAGAGAGCTCGCCCGGCGAGCGGAATTGGAAGCGCGTCAGTTTTGTATTGGCTGGTCTCCTGACCGTGACAGTTGCGGCGTGTGTTGGTCTGGCGGTCAGCCGGTCGCACAGCCAAGATCGAATCGGGGCTGGCCAAGCCGCGACCCGTGAGGCTGAGAAGATCGTCGTCAATTGGCTGACCTACGACTACCGCACCTACCACAGCGACATGTCCTGGGTGACCAAGAGCGGCACGGCGAAGTTCAAGAAGGAGTTCTCGGCCGCTGCGTTGGAGGGGATGCGCAAGCGCATCATCGGCCCGCGCAAGCTGATCAGCCGTGGCCGCGTGGTGAACTCAGCGGCGACGGCCAAGGACGCCGATCACGTTCGGGTGCTCCTCTTCACCGATCAGACGTTGACCGACAAGGACATACGGGCCGAGGGTTCCGCACCCCTCCACGCTCGGAGTGGGGTGGAGTTGCGCATGGTCAAGGTCAATGGTGCGTGGCTGGTCGACGACATGGTGCAACTGCAATTCCAGTGATCTAGTCGTCCTTGGCCCGGACGCGCCGCACACTCTCACGGGCCAAGGCGAGGGGCGACGTGACCACTTGGAGGGACTCCAGCGTCTTGTTGATGTTGCTCATCAGCGGCTCCATCTTGGCCGCCGTCTCGTCGATCGTCTCTGCGGCATTGGAGAATCGGTCGAGTGACTGGCCGAACCGCTCAAGGGTTGCGTTGAAGTCGTTGAGCGCAGTGGCGAAAGCCTCCAGGAGCGGACCCATCTCGGCCGCCACGCCGTCGACCCGTTGCAGCGTCTGATCAACATCGAGCACGGTCTTGATTCGGGACCCAAAACTGCGTTCCACCGGTTTCTCCTCTGATTGTGGGCGCTGTCACGAACTTTCAGCCAGCAGGCTTCCGTCGACCAGCCCGTCGGTAGCCGTCTGGAAATTGCTTGCGACGGCTTCAAGGGTGAGTTGGCGCAGCCGCGACATCGTCCGCTCGAACTCCGCGGTGTCGTCGCTGGCGTTCAGCCGAGCACGTACCTCGGGCAGAACGTAGGTGCGAAGCACGCCGCGCAGTTCCAGCGCCAGATCCTCCATGTGGCGACGAATCGCGGCGCCGGCCGCCTCGATGCTCTGCAACGGCAAGTCGAGTTCGAGAACGGCCAAGGCGACTTCGAGCGTGGCGCGCGACTCGAATCCGTCGGAGGTCCGGGCCAAGTGTCCGCCCTCGACCAGATAGTCGATCTCGGCGTCGGTGAGTTTGCGTCCGGCCCGTTTCTCCAAGCCGGCGCGATCAAGAGCAGTGGGTGGCAGCGGCGCCCACGAGGCGATGAGCGAACGGCGAAGCTCGACGTCCCGGATGGGGGTGTCTTCGGGCATGGCGCGCAGATACTGTTCGATCGCGGCGAGCGTCAGGCCGCGGTCTTGCATCGTTCGGATGAGGTCGAGCCGGACCCGGTGCCGATCGGTGTAGTAGGCCACGCGGCCTCGACGAACGGGTGCGGGGAGGAGCCCGAGGCTCGCGTAGTAGCGCGTCGTTCGCACGGTCAGCCCGGCTCCGGAAGCGAGCTCGTCGATCGTCGCAGTGGCTTCGTCGGCCGTCACGGCTGCAGTCTAGCAATGCAACTGCGTCAGTGGTACTGTCACAGTAACTACGTCAGTGGGGATGACCATGGACTTCGACTTGCCCGAAACAGCGCTCGCCGTGCGCGAGGGAGTGGCTGCCGTCGCGGCCAAGTACGACAACGCCTACTGGTCGCGCTGCGAGGAGGAGCACCGCTTCCCCCAGGAGGCCTTCGATGACTTGGCCTCCGGCGGATGGTTCGGCCTGGCCGTACCGACGGAGTACGGCGGTGGCGGTCAGGGACTTTTGGAGCTCGCTGTCGCGAACGAGGCTCTGTGTGCCTCCGGCGGTACGGCAGGCTCGTTCTTCTACATCACGACGCCGGGCTTCGGTGGTATGACGATCAGCCGTCACGGGACCGAAGAGCAGCGGCAACGCATTCTTCCGGGCTTGGCTGCCGGAACCACTCAGTTCTGCCTGGCTCTGACCGAACCGAACGCGGGCAGCAACGCCCTGGCCATCAGTACGGCGGCGCGCCCGGACGGCGACGATTTCGTCATCCGCGGACAGAAGGTATGGATCTCCAACGTCGAGAACGCCGACTGGATGGTCGCCGTCACCCGCACGACACCGCTGGAGGATGCCAAACCGCGCACGGCCGGCTTCACGCTGTTCCTCGTCGACGTGAAGCAGGCGCTGAGTGATGGGACGCTCACGTATCACCCGATCCCGAAGATGGGGAGCAACATCCTGTACTCCAGCCAGGTCTTCTTCGACGATGTGCGGGTGCCGGCCACGAACGTCATCGGTGAGGTCGGTCAGGGCTTCGGGGTCCTCTGGGATGTGCTCAATCCCGAACGAATTCTCGCGGCCGCCGGTGGAGTGGGTTCGGCGGAGGCGGCGCTGGATGTCGCCTGTGAGTACGCCCGGCAGCGCGAGGTCTTCGGGCGCCCGATTGGCGCGAACCAGGCCCTGCAGTTTCCGCTCGCCCAGATCAAGGCCAAGACAGAACTGGGCCGGCTGATGACGTACGAGGCGGCGTGGCTGTTCGACCAGAATCGGCCCTGCGGCAATGAGGCCAATGTGGCCAAGCTGACCGGCGCGCAAGTGGCTTGGGAAGCTGCCAACCAGGCGTTCCAGACGCTGGGCGGGATGGCCTACAGCAAGGAATACCCGGTGGAGCGCATGTTCAGAGACGCCCGGATCGGCAAGAACATCCCGGTGGCCGAGGAGCTTGTGCTCGCCCACATCGGAACTCACATGCTCGACCTGCCGCGAAGCTACTGAGGACTCACGGTGGCTGAGACTGATCTGGTCCGCCCGCTCGGGCCGGGGGCCGCGGCGTGGTACGCGACGAGTGAGTTGCCCGCTCTGCTGCTGGCGATCCGCACCTTGGTGCTGCAGGTCGGGCATCCGATGGTCGGGGCTGCCGTCTACGAACACTCGGTCTACAAGTCCGACCCCTACGGCCGGCTCTGGCGGACGATCACCTCGCTGCTCCGCCAGGTCTTCGGTGGCTATCGCACCGCCGAGGAGGGCCGGCGGCTGATGCGGCTCCATACCGACATCAAGGGCGTGGATGCCGAGGGCCGGCGGTATCACGCGCTGAACCCTGAGGCGTACCTCTGGGTGCACGCCACGATGTTCGACGCTTGGCGCTGGTTCCTGCGAGAGTGCGGTCCGGGCTTGACCGAAGCCCAGGAGCAACAACTGTTTGAGGAATGGCGGCGGGTCGCGTTCTTGATCGGCGTGAAGCCGCGACTAGTCCCCGGAAGTGTTCTGCAGTTCGATGAGTACTGGGACGCCATGCTCCCGTCGTTGGAGGACGGTCCCGTGGTTCAAGATCTACTGCATGTGGGTCCGAAGCGACCTCCCTATGTGCCGATTCCACAACGGATGTTTGACCTGGTGACCAGCCCACTCTTGACGCTTCAGCGCAGTTTCGTGGCCGAGACCCTCAGTCCCGAACTCAGCAAACGGTTCGGTCTGCACCGGTCCGTGAAGACCGCCACGCACACCCGGCGCCTCGTTGCCTTTGCCCGCGCTCTCGGCCACCTGCCGCGGATCCTCCGCCGGAGCCCTTTCGCGATGTTGGCCATGTGGCGAACGTCGCGTGATCCGCGCACGCAGCCCGAACCCGTGTCCTATCCGTAGAGCGACTCGATCTCCGTCGCGTACTTCTCGGCGATCACCTTGCGCTTGAGCTTCATCGTCGGCGTCAGTTCGTCGCCGCCGGGCATCCAGACATCCGGCAGGATCGCGAAGCGCTTGATCTGCTCCACGCGCGCCAGCTTCGAATTCGCCTCGTCGATGCCGGCTTGGATGACGGCCTGGACGGACGGGTCGGCGGACAAAGCCTTCGGGGATGCGTCGGCAATGCCAGCCTTCTCGGCATAGATCGCGCATGCATCCGGATCGAGGGTCAGCAGCGCGGTCACGTAGGGACGGTCGTCACCGATCGCCACGATGCTCAACGCCAGCGGACAGGTGACCTTGACGGCCCCCTCGATGTTTTGCGGCGACATGTTCTTGCCGGCCGCATTGATGATGAGCTCCTTCTTCCGGTCGACGATGCGGACGTAGCCCTCGTCGTCGATGGTCGCGATGTCGCCGGTGTGCATCCAGCCGTCGGCGTCGATGGCCTCGGCCGTTCGTTGCGGATCATTGCGGTATCCGCGCATGACCAGTGGACCCCGGACGAGGAGTTCGCCATCGTCGGCGAGTGAGATCTCGGTTCCGCCGGGAACCACCTTGCCGACGGTGCCGATGCGGATGGCGTCCGGCGGATTCATGGTGACGACGGCGGACGTCTCGGACATTCCCCACACCTCGACCACGGGAATGCCGAGCCCGAGCATGAACGCCAGGGCATCTGGCGCAATGGCCGACGCGCCCGTGGCCGCCACCTTGACGCGGTCGAGACCCATTCGGGTCCGGAGCTTGCTCAGCACCAGCCGGTCCGCGAGAGCGTGCTGCAGCTTGAGGCCGAGCGGAATCGGCTTCTGATCCGACCTGCGTCGGGCCACGTCGATGCCGGTGGAGATGGCCCAGGTTCCGATCTTTCGCTTGCGCTGGTCCGGCTCGGCGGCCAGGGCCGCCTCGCTCCCGGCTTTGACCTTGTACCAGACCGCCGGCACTGCGCCGAAGTACGTCGGGTGGACCAGCGGCAGGCTCGCGACCAGGTCTCGCGGGTCGCCCACGGTCACGATCTGGATGCCGTAGCGCAGGTTGCAGTAGTGAGCGCCCCAGCGATTGGCGATGTGTGCATCGGGAAGGTAGGAGATGACGGAGTCGTCGTGGCTGAGGTTGTACGTCCCTTCAAGTGCGTCCATCTCGGCCAGCAAGTTGGCGTGCGTGAGCTCGACCCCCTTGGGAGGACCAGTCGTGCCTGACGTGTAGATCAGGGTCAGTACGTCGTTCGACTCGACCGCCTGCCAGCCGGCTTCGAAGCCGTAGGACGGATCGCCGTGAGCCTCGAGCTCGGACAACGTCATGACCCCATCGGCCCTATCACCGTCGCCGTCGACGCAGACGAAGTGCTTGATCTGGCCATCGACGTTGGCCTCGCGCAGCGTGTCGAGGAACTGGCTTTCGGTGATGACCACAGAGTTGCCGGCATTACCGAACAGAAAATTGATCTGCTCGGGCGCGAGCGTGTTGTAGATGGAGAACGGCGTCGCGCCGACGTGCAGCGCCCCGGTGTCGGCGACGTGGAACTCGGGCCGATTGGTGAGCATCAGGGCCACGGTGTCTCCACGTTTGACGCCGAGCTCGGCGAGCCCGGCCGCCACCTTGCGCACACGTTCGGCGTACTCAGCCCAGGTGATCGTGGTGCCGTTGTCGGGGGTTCGGAGCGCGATCTTGTCTGGATGCGCGGCGGCCGTCTGTTGGAAGGCGGCACAGAGGGTCGTGGGAATGGCAGTGGCGGGCATGGTCCTCATTCAGAGTTGGCGGAGGGACACAGGGAAGTTGTCAGTGGGCACGACGAGTGAGGTGTGGTCCCACTCGATTTCGTAGTCCGCGGGAATCTCGAAGGCGTGGGTGATCAGCATCGTGTGCAGCAGCGACTTGACCTCGTTCGTGCCGAACACCATGCCGATGCACTTGTGGGCCCCGCCGCCGAATGGCACGTAGCCGAAACGGTGCGCCTTGTGTTCGTTGCGCGGTTCGGCGTGCCGGGTTGGGTCGAAGTCGTCGGCACTGACCCAGTGGTCGCCCAACCTGTGAGTGACGCCGGGCACGACGTTGAGCAAGGTGCCCTTCGGGATGAAGTGCCCCAGCAGTTCGGTGTCCTTGGTCGCTCGCCGCATGAGGGCGGGGACCGGGGCCACCAGACGCATGGCCTCCTTGAACACCAAGTCGAGCGTGGCCAGCGAATCGAGCTCGTCGATGGTCGGCCGATCTGTCTCCAGAGCCATTGACTCGGCCCGAGCCTTGTCTTGCCACTCGGGGAACTTCGCGAGGTAGTAGGCCATGGCAGTTGCCGTGATCGTGGACGTGTCGTGCGCCGCCATCATGAGGAAGATCATGTGATTGACGACGTCGTCGTCGCTGAACTTGTGGCCGTCGTCGGTCTCGGCGTGGCACAGGGCCGCGAACAGGTCGTTGTCGGTCGACGCACGCTTGGCAGGGATGAGCCGACGGAAGTAGTCGTCGAGAAGTTGCCGTCCGGCCAGGCCCCTGTTCCACCTGGTTTTCAGGAGCGGCACGGGCGTGCGCACGAGACCGGTACCCGCACGGACCGTGTCGATGAAAGCCTGGGTCAGCGCATGCGTCTCGTCGTTTGGTGTGGCGCCCATGAAGATCTCAGTGGCCACGTCCAGGGAGAGCTGCTTGACGGCGGGGTACATGGCCATCTGTTCATCCGTCGGCCACGTCGGCACCGTCCGGCTGATGATGTCCTGGATCTGGCTTTGGTACGCCTCCAGTCGGGGACGGGAGAAGGCCTCCTGCATGATCCGGCGGTGGAGCAAGTGCTCCTGTCCGTCGAGCAGCATCAGGCCGCGGGTGAAGAACGGGCCGATGAAATAGACCCAGCCGTCCTGGGAGAAGACCTTGTCCTTGTTCTGGAGAACCTCCTGGACGGCGTCGGGCCCGACCGCTGTCACGATGTTCGCGCCGAACGCATTGCCCCAGAAGACGTCACCGTATTTCGCCTGCATGCGTAAACCGACGGCTTCGCCTTCGCGGATCATCTGGAGGCTTTTTCCGACCCCGGGCAAGCCCCGCTCGCCCATCACGGCCTTGAGGCCACTGCCGGCCGGAGGCGTGGCCAGCGGAACCGGCGTCGTGCCAACCCTCTCCTGGACCTTCGTCAGGAGTCCATCCCCCGGGAAGTGGAGTAGCGATGGCTTCATTCGTGATCCCTCCCGGTCGCACGAGCCTCGTACGCCGATCGCTCCGGCCGCTCGATGGCATCCATGAACACGTGGTCGACGCCCATCCGCCGGCCCAGTGCCTGGCCGACCCGGAACGGGAGCAGCCGGGTGACGTTGATCAGCGGTCCGGCCGATTTTGGAACGTAGACCTCCAGACGTGGCTTCACGACAGCTGCGACGATCGCGTCGGCGACCGACTGGGGGGTGATCGCACGGAATCCCGGCATGTCCACGACCCCGGAGGTCAGCTCAGTGCGGGTGATGCCCGGCATGACGATCGAGAACTCGAGGCCGTGCGGATGCAACTCGGCGTAGGCGCCCTCGGTGTACTGGACTACCGCCGCCTTGGACGCGCAGTACGTGGCACTTCCCGCGATTCCGGCTTTTCCGGCGGTTGAAGCGATGTTGACGATATGGCCGCGACCGCGCGGAAGCATCCGGCGCGCTGCTGCTCGCGTGCCGTGGATCATCGCGCGGGTGTTGATAGCGAAGATCCGGTCGATGACGGCATCGTCCTCGTCAAGCACGGGCGACAGCGGCATGACGCCCGCGTTGTTGATATAGACGTCGATCGGCCCGAGTGTCGATTCGACCGCGTCCATGAATTCGGCGACGCTCTCGGCTGAGGTGACGTCGAGGGGGAGGGCCACGGTGTCGCCTCCGATGCGTTCGGCAGTCGCCTTCGCGACATCGAGGTCGACGTCCCCGATCGCGACTCGTGCTCCCTCCTGGGTGAGAGCCTCTGCAGTCGCGGCCCCGATACCGCGACCGGCCCCCGTGATGGCGATGACGCGGTCTGTGAGTCGATTCCCCATGAAGCAATTCCTCTCGTGAGTCCGGATCAGTAGACGATGCGAGCCAGGCGTTCCTTGAGTGCCGTGTATGGCGCCTTCGCCAGCGCGGACTCGACGAAGAACCTCGGCCGTCGGTAGAGGGCGCGGCGATGGCTGAAGGTGTCGAAGCCCCATTTGCCGTGGTACGCACCATGTCCGCTCGCGCCGATGCCACCGAACGGCAGGCTGGGCGGGAAGATCTGCAGCATCGTGTCATTCACGCAAGCGCCGCCGGAGGACGTTTCGTCGAGGACGCGTTCGGCGTTGTCCCGGGAGAAGATGTAGAGCGCGAGCGGATGGTCGCCGGCGTTGACGTGGGCGACGGGTTCGCTGACGTCGTCGAAGCTGAGCACCGGCAGCACCGGTCCGAAGATCTCTTCGCACATCAGGGCGGCGCTTGGCTTGGTGCCGGTGACGACGGTCGGCGCGACGTAGCGCGCCTCGACGTCGACCTCGCCGCCGAGCACGATCTCGTCGTAGCCGCCACGGTCGAGCAGCCCCTTGATGCGTGTGGCATGGCGCTCGTTGACGATCCGGCCGAAGTCAGCACTCTGTCGCGGATCGTCGCCGTAGCGCTCGCGTGCCTCGGCGATGATCCGGTCGACGAGTTCGTCGTGGATGTCGCGGTGAGCCCACACGTGGTCGACGGCGATGCACGTCTGGCCGGCGTTGGACCACTTGGCGAACGCGATGCGGCTGGCCGCTTGCTTCAGGTTGGCATCGCGATCGACGATCGCCGGGCTCTTGCCACCCAATTCGAGGGTGGTCGGCGTCAGGTGGCGTGCCGCAGCCTCGGCAACGATGCGCCCGACCGAGCCGTTGCCGGTGTAGAGGATGTAGTCGAACCGCTGTTCCAGGAGGGCGGTTGTCTCCTCGACGCCGCCTTCGACGAACGCGATGGCGTCGGGATCCAGGTAGTCGCCGGCCAGGCGAGTGATCAGCGCCGAAGTGGTGGGCACTACTTCGGACGGCTTGCAGATGACGGCGTTGCCGGCCGCGAGGGCCGCGGCCAGCGGTGTCGCGAGGAGGTAGACGGGGTAGTTCCAGGGCGCGATGACGAGGACGACGCCGCGCGGTTCGTGACGGATGCTGGCACGTCCCGGCTGGAGCGGCCATGGCACGCGGGCGCGGTCGTCCTTCGCCCAATCGGCGACGTGCTTGGCGAGATACTTCGTCTCGCTGACGGATGCCGCGATGTCGCCGGCCCACGACTCGAAGCGCGGTTTGCCCAGATCTGTGGCAAGCGCATCGAGGATGGCGTCTTCGTTGTCGGTGAGCATCGAGGCCAATGCATGAAGCTGGGCGCGACGCCACGGGATGCTGCGCGTCCGGCCGGAGGTGAACGTGCTACGGAGTCGTTCCACCACTTGTGTCGCGGACTCGGTCATGCGGGGCATCCTCTCAGGTAACCTGATAGAAATGTATCCAGAATCTATCACTCTTGTCGTGGACTCCGGAACCGAACGGATCCTCGATGCGGCTGCCGCTGCGTTCGCCGAACACGGCGTTCGTCGGACGACGATGAACCAAGTGGCCGATGCCGCCGGGCTCGGAGTGGCGACCGTCTACCGGCGCTTTCCGCAGAAAGCCCAACTCGTGCGAGCCGTGGTCCTTCGTGAGGCGGAGGCCGTGACGGCTGCCGTGGTGGCGGAGCTGGAACGGCCGACGACGGTCGAAGAGCAGGCCGCGGGAGCATTCACGGCATTCGCCCACGCGATTTCCGGCCGACCGCTGTTGGTCAGGTTGATGCGAGGTGTCGCCGATGCCGGCGACAACGCGGCTCCCGACGATCTCGTCGATTGGCTGATGACGAATGCCCGCACGCGCGTATCGGACTGGATCCGCAATCTGCAGGCTCAAGGTCGCTACCTCGACGCCGATCCCGACGTCGTGGCCGAGCTCGAGGCTCGCCTTGCGGTGAGTCTCGTGCTCATTCCCGACGGATTCATCCCAATGCATGACGACGGTGCTACCCGTGCCTTCGCAACTCGCTACCTGGTGCCACTGCTGGGGGCTGAGTACCGGTAGTCATCATGTTCGGCCCAGAATTGTGCGGGCGATGGCGTACTTGTGGACCTCGGTCGGACCGTCGTACAGCCGGAAGGCGCGAAGGTCGCGGAAGATCATCGCCACCGGTGTCTCATCGCTGATCCCCATGCCGCCGAGTACCTGAACACAGCGGTCGGCGACCTTGAACAGTTCCTCCGAGACCATCGACTTCACCATGGACGACTCATGCCGTCCCTGCTCACCTTGGTCGAGCTTCCAGCAGGCCCACCAGATCATCAACCGGCACTGCTGCAGCGCGATCTCGTTCTCCGCGAGCATGAAGCCGACACCCTGATGCTCGCCGATCGGCTTGCCGAACGCGGTGCGTCGACGGGCATGATCGAGGGCGATCGCCTGGGCCCGCGTCGCTGCGCCCAGCCAGCGCATGCAATGAGTCAGCCGAGCAGGGGCGAGGCGCATCTGGGCATAGCGGAACGCCTGACCCTCCTCGCCCAGCAGTGCTGACGCTGGTAGCCGCAGGTTGTCGAAGAGCACCACACCGTGCCCCTCGACATAGTTGCGATCCATCGTGTCCATCGTGCGCTCGATGACGATTCCCGGCGTATCGCCGTGGCAGACGAAGAGTGTCGCTCCCACGTCAGCCAGGTCGGCCATGATGATCCACGTCTTGGCGCCGTTTGCCCCGGTGATGAGCCATTTGCGGCCATTGATGACGTAGTCGGCGCCATCGTGAACGGCAGTGGTTGCCAGTTGGCTTGGGTCGGAACCGGCCCCATCGGGTTCGGTCATGGCGAACACCGACCGCTGGTCTCCGGCAATGACCGGCCGCAGGAACTCGTCGGCCTGGGCCTCGCTTGCGATGCGGGACAGGAGAAACATGTTGCCCTCGTCTGGAGCCGCGCAGTTCAAGGCGACGGGGCCGAGCGTCGACCAGCCCGCCGCTTCGAACAGCACCGCCTGATCGAGGTGGCTCGGTTCCATTCCGCCGAATCGTCCGGGTGCCTGAAAGGTCAACAGGCCGGCCGCGCGAGCAAGCGCCACCAACTCGTTGCGCAGGTCTTCGGTGGGTCCGTGGGCGGTGACACGCGGATCCTTCTCGAACGGGACGACCTTCTCGACCACAAAGGACTTGATGTCCTCTGCACGTCGGACGGTGGCCGGTGGGACGTCGAAGTCGATCATGCTGCCCTTTCAGGATGTTGTGGTCAAGAGGGTGTGAGCGCGTTCGAAAAGTGCCTGGGCCGTTGTGTGCAGGCGGTCGCCGATCTCCGGCGGGGCCAGGCCGGAGCGGGCCCGGGCGTGGCTGCCTTCGAGGATGATTCCGAGCTTGAAGCACGCCATCACGACGTACCAAGGCAGGTGATCGAGGGCTCGGTCGGAACCTTGGGCGTAACGCTCGGCCAACTCGTCTGCCGTCGGCAGCCCGCCGGCGTTGGTGAGAAGTCCGGCGAACTCGTCGGGTGCGCCGGCGAGGTCCCACGTGGCCATCAGCCAGCCGAGGTCGAGCAACGGGTCGCCGATCGTCGCCATCTCCCAGTCGACGATCGCCGCGACTTTAGGGGCATCGCGCCGGAACATGACGTTGCATGCATGGAAGTCACCGTGCATCAGGCCGGGCTCCCAAGAAGTCGGGACACGCTCACGAAGCCATGCGGCCACCTCCGGCACGTGCGGAAGTTCGACGTCGGGGTATCCGGGAAGCGCTTGGTGGGAGGCCAACTCGCCGAGCCAGCGGTCAACTTGCCGTTCGAGGAATCCCTCAGGGCGGCCGAAGTCGGCCAGGCCCACATCGCGGAAATCGACTCGGCCCAGGCTGAGCAGTGCGTCTACCAGGGCGAACCCCATCTCTCGGCGAAGTTGGGGCGTGCCGGCCGCCGGGGCCGGAAGTTCGAGGCTGGCATTGAATCCGTCGATGGGGTCCATCAGGTAGAACACGGCGTCGCCGAGCACGGAGGTGTCGTCGCAGGACGCGATGAGCCTCGGGTGCGGGACGTCCGTGTTGCTCAGCGCACCCAGTACCCGAAACTCGCGGGCGATGACGGTGTTGCTGCCCGGTCGCAGGTGCTCGGGCCCGCGCCGCAGCACGAACTCGCGGCCATCTCGCGCAAACCGGAGCATGACATTCTGGGTGCCGCCGCCGATCGGGGCGACGTTTTCCAGCTCTCCGCTTCCCAACCCCTCGCGGTCCATCCAGGTGCGGACGGCAGCGAGGTCGATCAAAGACCCAGGCTCCGGCCGATGATCTCCTTCTGGATTTCGGTCGTGCCGCCGTAGATCGTCGAGATCCGGCTGTCGAGATAGGCCCGGGCGATGGGGTATTCGAGCATGTATCCGTACCCGCCGTGCAGCTGCACGCCGCGATTGACCATGGAATTCTGGAGTTCGGTTGCCCACCATTTCGCCATCGACGCGCCGACCGAGTCGAGATCGCCGGTCAGGTGCTTCGCGACGCAGTCGTCGACGAACGTCTGGACGATCCTCGCCTCCGTGGCCATCTCGGCGATGAGGAACCGGTTGTGCTGGAACTTTCCGATCGGCCGGCCGAACGCCTCGCGAGTCTTCGCGTAGTCGAGGCAGATCTCGTAGATGTACTGACAGGCTGCGGCTGCCTGGGCGGCGATGATGAGGCGCTCCTGCGGCAGGTTCATCATCAGATAGATGAACCCTTGGCCTTCTTCGCCGAGCAGGTTCTCCTTCGGGACGATCACGTCGGTGAAGGACAGTTCGGCGGTGTCCTGGCCGTGCAGCCCGACCTTGTCGAGGTTGCGTCCGCGCTCGAATCCCTCCATGCCGCGCTCGACCACCACGAGGCTGTACCCCTTGTGTCCGGCGTCCGGATCGGTCCGCGCCACCACGATCACGAGGTCGGCAAGGATGCCATTGGAGATGAACGTCTTGGAGCCGTTGAGGACGTAGTGATCGCCCTTGTCGACGGCTGTCGTGCGTACTCCCTGCAGGTCGGACCCTGCGCCCGGTTCGGTCATCGCAATGGCCGTGATCGTCTCGCCTGTGACGCAACCGGGGAGCCAGCGCTGCTTCTGCTCGTCGTTCGCCAGCTTGATCAGGTAGGGGACGATGATGTCGGTGTGCACGGAGAATCCGGGGCCACTCGCCCCTACCCGGCACTGCTCCTCGGTGAGGACGATGTTGTAGCGGAAGTCGTCGACGCCCGGTCCGCCGTACGCCTCAGGGACGTCGAAGCAGAGCAACCCGGCCTCGCCGGCCTTCAGCCAGAGCTCGCGGGGCACGATGCCATCGGCATCCCACTTCTCGATGTTCGGCTGGACTTCCTTCTCCATGAAGGTCCGCACCGTGCGGCGGAAGTCCTCGTGCTCGGTTTCAAACAGGTCACGCATTGATGAGCTCCTTCACGCGGGTCACCAGCGCCGGGGCGTCCTCGGCAAACGGAGTGATCTGGAGGTTGGTCACGCCGCTCTCGCGGAAGGCGGCGATCCGCTCCTTGACATACGACTCGGGCCCGACGAGGTTCATGGCCTCCAGGAAGCCGAGAGGTACGAGGGCCTCGGCTTCCTTCTTCTTGCCCTCGAGGTAGAGGTCCTGGATCTCCTGGGCTTCCTTTTCGTACCCGTAGTTCCGGAACAGCGTATTGTAGAAGTTCTTGTCACGCGCACCCATGCCGCCGACGTAGAGCGCGACAAGAGGGCGGGCGAAGTCCAGCAGCGCCTTGGTTTCTGGGCCTTCGCCGATGGCGACCATGCCGCCGGCGACAACCTCGAGGGGAGCAAGCCCGTCGTGTCGCTTTGCCGCGCCCTTGGCCAGTGCGTCACCCCAGACCGATGATGCCTTCTCCGGGTGGTACAGGAACGGGATCCAGCCGTCGGCGTACTCGGCCGTGCCCGCCACCGACTTCTCGCCGAGGGCGGCGATGTAAATCGGGATTGAGGGGCGCTCGGGCGTGACCAGGAGCTTGAGCGGCTTGCCCAGCCCCGTCACCGCGCCCTTGTCCTTGGTCAGCGGGACGTTGAACGTCCCCTCGTGGACGAGTGGCTCGCGCCGGAGGCCACTGCGAATGAGTTCGACGATCTCGCGTGTGCGGCCCAACGGGTTCGCATACGGCACACCGTGGAAGCCTTCGATCACCTGCGGGCCAGAGGCACCCAAACCGATGATGGCCCGGCCTCCGCTGACGTTGTCGAGGCCGGCCGCCGTCTGCAGCAGTGCACCGGGCGTGCGGGAGTACACGTTGAGGATGGCCGAACCGATCTCGACGGTGTTCGTCTTTGCGGCGAGGTAGCCCATCAGGGTGGGGGAGTCGAAGCCGTAGGCCTCGGCCACCCAGATCGTGTCCAGCCCGGCTTGCTCCAAGCCGACGACTTGATCGGCGGCCTCGCGCGGGTTTCCGGCGTAGAGAAGTGCGCTGGACAACTTCATGGAGGCTCCTGAGGGATGAGCGAGACGGTGACAGTGTGACTGTCAGCATCTACGACGACGTCGGCTGTGTCAATTGCAAAGTGACAGTGATGGTGTCAGTATCTCAACCCATGACACGTCAATACGAGTTGGGGCAGGGGACGGGCCCGCTGCGCGGCGTGAAGGTCATCGAACTGGCCGGCATTGGCCCGGGTCCGCACGCGGCAACTATCCTCGCCGACCTGGGGGCAGACGTTCTCCGGATCGAGCGACCGGGTGGTGGTGGGACCGGCGCTCCCCGGCCAACCGACTTTCTGACTCGGGGGCGGCCCAACGTGGCGCTCGACCTGAAGAACCCCGCGGCGGTCAAGGTCGTCCTCGACTTGGTTGAGCAGGCGGACGTACTGCTCGAGGGGATGCGTCCCGGCGTGACGGAGCGAATGGGACTGGGCCCGGACGTCTGCCTCGAACGCAATCCCGGATTGGTCTACGGACGCATGACCGGATGGGGCCAGAGCGGCCCGTGGGCGCAAGTCGCCGGCCACGACATGAACTACATCGCGATCACCGGCACCCTCCATGCCACCGGCCAGGACGCCGACAAGCCGGCTTTCGCCCAGAACCAGGTCGGTGACTTCGGTGGCGGCTCGACGTACCTGGTCATTGGGGTGCTCGCGGCTCTCATCGAGCGCCAGCGCAGTGGTCGGGGCCAGGTGGTCGACGCAGCCATCGTCGACGGCACGGCACACCTGAACATGATGTGGGCGGCGATGCTGGCTGGTGGCATCGCAACCGAGACGCGTGGCGTCAACATCCTCGACGGCGGGCTGCCCAACTATTCGATCTATGAGACGTCTGACGGCCGCCACATGTCGGTGGGGGCGTTGGAGCCGCAGTTTTACGCCGAACTGTTGCGAATCCTGGAGATCGATCCGACAACCGCGCTTGACCCGGAGGCGGTGCGCAAGGTGATCGCGCAGACCTTCCTGTCCAAGACCCAGGCCGAATGGTCGGAGATATTCGATGGCACCGATGCGTGCGTTGCGCCGATATTGCCGTTGAGTGAAGCCGTCACCCATCCACACATGGAGGCGCGCGGCGTGTTCGTCGAGCGCGATGGACTGGTCCAACCGGCGCCGGCCCCGCGGTTCTCTCGGACCGAGGCGAGCTTGACGACGGGCCCCACCGACGCTGGGCAAGACACCACGGCCGCGCTCAAGGCGTGGGGCATCACCGGCGTGGACGATCTGGTCGCAGCTGGGACTGCGATTCAAGCCTGACGGGTTATTTCGGGGGCATGCGGATGCCGCCGTCGACCCGAACGACTTCGGCGTTCATGTACGAGTTGGTGAGCAATTCGACAGCCATGCTTGCGAGTTCGTCGGCGGTGCCGAGGCGCTTGGGGAACAGCACGTTCTGTCCGAGGTTTGCCTTGAACTGCTCGGACGCCTCGCCCTCGCCGTAGATCGGCGTGTCAATGAGACCTGGCGCGATCGTGTTGACCCGGATACCGGCGGCGGACAGGTCGCGCGCGACGGGCAGGGTCATGCCAACGACCCCACCCTTCGACGATGAGTAGGCGGCCTGGCCGATCTGGCCATCGAATGCGGCGACGCTCGCCATGTTGACGATTGCGCCCCGTTCGCCCGAGGCGGTCGGCTCGTGTCGGCTCATCGCCGTGGCGGCGAGCCGGATGGCATCGAAAGTGCCGAGCAGGTTGATCTCAATGACCTTCCGGTAGGCCCCGAAGTCGTGGGCTGAATCGAACGATCCGTCGCGTCCGATCGTGCGCTGGGCCCACCCGATGCCAGCCGAGTTCACGAGTACCCGCAGGGGAGCGAGGGCGTCAGCCTGCTCCACGGCTGCCTTGATTTCGTCGGTGCTGGTGACATCGACTCGAGCGAAAGCCCCGCCGATCTCGTCGGCGAGCGCCGAGCCCTTTTCGGCGTCGAGGTCGGCGACGAGGACGCTCACCCCGAGGGCGGCGAGACGTCGAGCGCATCCGGCACCGATGCCTGATGCGCCGCCGGTGACGAGTGCGCTGGCGCCTGAAAGATCCATGGCGGGGAACCTAGCAGGTCAGTTCAGTTGCCCGCCCGCCGTGCGACGATCGCGCGGCGGGCCTCGGTGATTGCGTCCGTGAAGGCCTCGACGAGCGCGGCCGCGCCGGCCTGCTCCCAGTTGTCGAGCATCGAAACGAGCTGGTCTGCTTTCAGCTCGCCTGTTTTGTAGGCGGGCCACAGCGAGGTGCGAAAAAGTGCCTCCAACTCCTGGGCCATGGCCTTGCCGTGAGTGGTGAAGATTTGTTCCAGCTCGCGGACCAGGTCGGCGGGGACGCCCCGTGCTGGCATTTCCTGTCGTGACTGAGCACCAAGGCCGGCCGACGGAACCGGTCGGACGGTCACGCGATGGAGGGCGATCTGCTCGGCCGTCGCGTCGGCGGGAATGCCCTCGAAGTAGCGCTCGATTGCCGCGAGGTTGAGGCCATGCGCTTGTAGATCCTGCAGGAGCTCGAAGCGCGCGACGTGCTCCCGTCCGTAGACCGCCGACCGGCCGCGCTTGGCGGGCGGCGGGACCAAGCCTCGGGTGGTGTAGAAGCGCAGGTTGCGGACACTGATCCCGGTCTTCTCGCTCAGTTCTTCGACCGTCAACTCTTCGACCGGTGAGACCGATGCCACAGCGTCACGTTGCACAGAGCCCTCCCGCCCGAACACTTACAGTGATAGTGTCACAGTTTGTGACTGTCAGGTCCACCGATCGACAAACATAGTTGGGACATTTCGCATGGCACCTGCCTCTGAGGCCTTTGTGTACGACGCCATCCGCACTCCGCGCGGCAAGGGCAAAGCCGACGGTTCGCTGCATTCGGTGAAGCCGATCGACCTCGTTGTCGGACTCGTCGATGAGCTCCTTGCACGGCACGACTCACTGGATCCGGTCTGCATCGATGACCTCGTCCTGGGTGTGGTCGCACCGGTCGGAGATCAGGGTGGCGACATCGCGAAGACCGCGGCCATTGCGGCCGGGCTTCCAGACACGACCGCGGGCGTGCAACTCAACCGGTTCTGCGCTTCGGGCCTTGAAGCCGTCAATCAGGCAGCTGGCCGCATCCGCGGTGGTTGGGAAGACCTCATCCTCGCCGGCGGTGTTGAGTCGATGTCCCGCGTGCCCATGGGATCCGACGGTGGACCTTGGGCCATGGACCCGGCCACCTCGTTCGCCACGGGCTTTGTCCCACAGGGCATCGGCGCGGACCTCGTGGCCACGATCGAAGGCTGGGAACGCGAGGACGTCGACGCGTTCGCTGCCGAGTCACAGGCTCGGGCGGCCAAGGCGCAGGCCAACGGCTATTTCGACCAGTCCGTCATCCCTGTTAGGGACATGAACGGCCTGACGATCCTGGACAAGGACGAGTTCATTCGCCCGGGCACGACAGTCGAGAGCCTGGCCGGCCTGAAGCCGTCGTTCGCCGGCATCGGTGAGCAGGGTGGATTCGACTTCGTCGCTCTCGAGAAGTACCACTGGATCGAGAAGATCAACCACGTGCATCACGCCGGCAACTCGTCGGGCATCGTCGACGGAGCGGCATTGGTGGCCATCGGCAACGAGCAGGTGGGTGCCGACTTCGGCCTGACGCCCCGAGCGCGCATCGTGTCTGCGGCAGTCTCGGGTGCAGATCCCACGATCATGCTCACCGGCCCTGCGCCTGCGGCGCGCAAAGCCCTGGCCAAGGCCGGGCTCACGCCGGAGGACATCGACCTCTACGAGATCAACGAGGCATTTGCGGCGGTGGCCATGCGGTTCACCCGCGACCTCGGCCTCGACCCGGAGATCGTCAATGTCAATGGTGGTGCCATCGCGATGGGCCACCCGCTCGGTGCAACCGGAGCGATGATCCTCGGCACCCTCCTCGACGAACTGGAGCGCCGAGACTTGCGTCGCGGACTCGCCACGCTGTGCGTCGGCGGCGGCATGGGCATCGCCACCATCATCGAGCGCGTCTGAAAGGGAAACCCTCATGACTGAAACCGCAACTGTGCTCGGCGTGCGCTACGAGAAGGACGCCGACAACATCGTCAACCTGGTGCTGGACGACCCGGGCGCCAGCGCCAACACGATGAACGACGCGTTCAAGGAAGGCTTCGCTGCCGCCCTCGCGCAACTGGAGGAGGAGATCGCGGACGGCCCCGACAACGGCACTGTCACCGGCGTCGTGATCAGCAGCGCCAAGAGCACCTTCTTTGCCGGTGGCAACCTGACGAACCTGCTTTCGGTGGGGCCGGACCAGGCTCAAGAGGTCTACGACCTGTCCGCCCAGCTCAAGGCCGGGCTGCGCCGACTGGAGACGCTTGGAGTCCCGGTCGTCGCGGCGATCAACGGCGCTGCGCTGGGCGGTGGTTACGAGATCTGCCTGGCCACGCACCACCGCGTCGCTGCCAACAACCCGAAAACCGAGATCGGCTTGCCCGAGGTCACCCTGGGACTTCTTCCGGGGGCCGGCGGAATCGTTCGCACCGTCCGCAAACTCGGCCTGTTCTCAGCCCTGATGGACGTCCTGACGACCGGCACTCGCTACAAGGTCGGCCAGGCGCTCGAGAAGGGCCTCATCGACGCCATCGTGGAAACCCAGGACGAGCTCGTCCCGGCAGCCAAGCAGTGGATCCTTGACAACAAGGAGGCCGAGAACGTCGCCGTCCAGCCGTGGGACCAGCCGGGCTACAAGATCCCCGGGGGCGCGCCGAGCCACCCGGCGATTGCCGGCGTCCTCCCTGGCGTTCCGGGCAACGTGCGCAAGCAGGCCAAGGGCGTCCCGTACCCGGCGCCGCGCGCCATCGTGTCAGCGGCCGTTGAGGGCGCGCAGGTCGACTTCGCCAGCGCCGAGAAAATCGAGGGTCGCTATTTCGCCTCGCTGGTAACGGGCAGGGTCTCGAAGGCAATGATCCAGGCCTTCTTCTTCGACTTGCAGGCGCTCAACGGCGGTTCACTCCGGCCGGGGGGGTACGAGAAGTTCACGCCGACCAAGGTCGCCGTGCTTGGCGCCGGGATGATGGGCGCGGGCATCGCCTACTCGTCGGCTCGCGCGGGCATGCACGTCGTCCTCAAGGACGTCTCCCTGGAGGCGGCAGAACGTGGCAAGGACTACTCGGTGAAGCTCCTCGCCAAGCAGGTCGAGCGTGGCCGGATGAGGCAGGAGAAGGCCGACGAGGTCCTCGCCCGAATCACTCCGACCGACAGCGCCGAGGATCTCGCCGGCTGCGACATGGTGATCGAGGCAGTCTTCGAAGACGTGGCCCTGAAGCACCGGGTGTTCCAGGAGATCGAAGATGTCGTCAGCGCCGATGCGCTGTTGGGCTCGAACACCTCCACGCTTCCCATCACCGGCCTCGCCGAGGGTGTGAAGCGCACGGAGGACTTCATCGGCATCCACTTCTTCTCGCCGGTCGACAAGATGCCGCTGGTCGAGATCATCCGAGGCGCAGACACGTCGGACGCCGCGCTGGCCAAGACCATCGACTACGTCCTCGCCATCAAGAAGATTCCGATCGTCGTCAATGACAGCCGCGGCTTCTACACGAGCCGGGTCATTGGGTTCATGGTGAACGAGGGCCTCGCGATGCTCGCCGAGGGCGTCAATCCGTGGAGCATCGAGCGCGCCACCACCCAAGCTGGTTACCCGGCGCCGGTGCTGCAGCTCACCGATGAGCTCAACATGGAGCTGATGGCCAAGATTGCGAAGGCCACCCGTGAGGGACTCGCCGCCGAAGGCAAAGAGGTTGATGAGCACCCGGGCATCGCTGTGGTCGAGAAGATGCTCGAAGCCGGTCGTGCTGGTCGGCTCCGTGGCGCTGGCTTCTACGAGTACGACGAGTCCGGCAATCGCGGTTCGCTCTGGAGCGGGCTGACCGACCTGTTCCCCGCCGCACAGGTGCAGATCCCGTTGCAGGACATCAAGGACCGGATGATGTTCGCCGAAGCGCTCGAGACCGCCAAGACATTTGAGGAGGGAGTCATCGAGTCCGCGGCCGCAGCCAACATCGGCTCCATCATGGGCATCGGCTTCCCGGCCATCACCGGCGGCGCCGTGACCTTCATGACGAACTACGAAGGCGGGCTCCCCGGATTCGTCGCCCGGGCAGAGGAGCTGGCTGCCGCGTATGGTGACCGGTTCAAGCCCACATCGTGGCTGGTCGAGAAGGCCAAGAACGGCGAAGGATTCCCAGCATGAGCAACGCACTTGCCGACAAGGTGGTGGCCATCACCGGGGCTGGCAGCGGCATAGGCCGCCAGCTCGCCCTCCAGGCAGCGGCACGGGGAGCGCGCGTGGCGCTTGCCGATTGGAATGAGTCGGGCTTGGCCGAGACGGCCAGCCTGATCGATGGCACCGCCAAGCTCCACACTCGACAATTCGATGTTGCTGACCGCGACGCGATGGCTGAGTGGGCGCAAGACGTCGTTTCCCACTTCGGCGAGGTCAACATGCTCATCAACAACGCGGGGGTCTCGGTTGCCGGCGACTTCCTGGAGATGAGTTACGAGGATTTCGACTGGATCGTCGGGATCAACTTCCTGGGCGTCGTGCAAGGAACCAAGGAGTTCTTGCCCCACCTGATCGCCTCAGGCGACGGCTACCTGGTCAACATCTCATCATTGTTCGGGCTGATCTCCATGCCGGGCCAGTCTGCCTACAACGCCACGAAATACGCGGTTCGCGGGTTCACCGAAGCGCTCCGCGAGGAGATGCTGATCGCGAAGCATCCGGTGAAGGTCACCTGTGTCCATCCGGGGGGCATCAAGACCGGCATTTCCCGTCATGGCCGCAAGACGCCCTCCCAGGATGCGGCTGCCCTTGACCGGCTTTTCGAGGAGCGACTGGCCCGGATGAGCCCGGAGAAGGCGGCGTCGATCATTCTGAAAGGCGCGTTGGCCGGGCGGGCGCGCGTACTCGTCGGCATCGATGCCCACCTCTTGCATCAGTTTGCCCGCGCAACCGGCGCTCGCTACCAAGACGTCATTGCGCTGGCTGCGCCGCGGTTCATGCCCTGACGGTCGCGTTCAGCCGTAGCGCGAGACGAGCCAACCCACACTCGCGACTGCGACGAGAGCGACGAGACGATCGGCGTTGGTCCAATCGCCCAAGCTTCGCTGGATGACGGCGACTCCCAGCACGGTGACTCCAAACCACATCAGTGTTTGGAGCTCGGTCGCCGTGACTCCCAGGCGGCTCAGGTGGCGGACGACAAAAAGGTACGCTGCGATGCCCGCCAGAAAGTAGGCAAAGGTCCAGCCGACCTCTCGCATCACCACGTGATCGTGACGCCAGGCGCGGGAGGCGTGAACAAAGCCGAAGGCGTCAAGGACGCCTGACGTCAGCGTGAAGACAACCGCGGCGACGACGTTGATCATTCGTCGTAGCGGCGTCGCGGCAAGGTCTGGCCCCGGAAATATGCCGGGGATGTCACCCACTGCAGCACGAGCGGGATGATGCCGATCAGCAGCGCAGCCACGCCCACGACGGCGACCGCCCCGAGGCCGAGGATCGTGACGTTCTTGCCGTCCGCATCGACGAGCCAGTCGACGGCTGCGTACGTCTTGAACGCGTACCAGAACATGACGAACAGGAAGGTGCCACCCAAGAAGGGAATCAGGCCACGCGTGACGAAGTGGCGAGCGTCGGAAAGGATGCTGCGTCGGTACAGCCAGACGCATGCGAATCCGGTGAGGCCGTAGTAGAACGCAATCTGCAGGCCGATGGCACCGATCAGCGCAGTGAGCAGCGTGGGACTGAACCACGTCGCTCCGACGTAGAACGCGATGGACACCACGCCCATGCCGATGGTGGTCCAACTTGGGCTGTTGAACCTGGCGTGCATCGAGGCCAACTTCTTGGGGAATGCGCCGAAGGTCGCCATCGACAACGCTGTTCGTGCGGTAGGCAGGATCGTCGTCTGCGTGGACGACGACGCCGAAGTCAGGATCGAGACGGCCAGCAGGGTCAGGCCGATGTGGCCGAGGGTGCTGTTTCCATACAGGGCCGGTCCGATGCCGCTGAAGACGTCGGTGGCGTTGTCTTCGTTGCCCAGGCCGACGCCCTTGTCACCAACGCCGGCGAACGCAACGGTCGCCACGGACACGAGGAGGTAGATCAGCAGCAGCATGACGGTGGAAATGACGGCGGCGCGGCCCGGCGTCCGACTCGGGTCGTCAGCCTCCTCGTTCGTCGTGACCGCGGTGTCCCATCCCCAGTAGATGAACACGGCAAGGAGGACCGTTCCGGCCAGCGTCGACATTGACATCCCGCTGGGCCACAGCCACGAAAGCGACGGATGCAATGAGGTCGCGAGTGCATTGCCGGTGTAGACCTTCGAGAGCGCCACGATCACGAAGACGATCAGCGTGAAGATCTCGATGCCCAACAGCCCATACTGCAGGCGGGCCGAGACTTCGATGCCGCGGTAGCAGATGTAGGTCATGATGGCGATCCAGATCACACCGGCGACGGTGGCCCAGAAGGTGCTCTGGTCGAGCGTGTTGTGGATGCCGAGCTCGTTGGCGAGCGTGAACGAATATGCGCCCGCGATCTCGGCCAGGTTCGCCATCACGATGACGTCGGAAACGATGATCGCCCAGCCGCCAAAGAACCCCGTGAAGGGTCCGAAGGCGCGCGTTGCCCAGGTGAACGTCGTGCCGCAATCGGGCTCGGCTTCGTTGAGCTCCTTGTACGCCACGGCGATGAAGTACATCGGGATGAAGGCCAGCAACATGACCGCCGGCGACTTGAGCCCTGCACCGGCCAGAACGACCCAGCCGAGGGTCGCGGCAAGGGAGTATGCAGGCGCAGTGGAGGCCAATCCGACGACGACACTGCCGAAGAGGCCCAGTGCTCCGCCCTTGAGTCCCTTGCTCTCGCTATCTGCCTGGCTCGTGGTGGTGATCGCGGACATGGCCCACCTCGCAATCCATTTGAACGGCGTCCAAATTTGGCAAAACTATGCGCGTGTTTGTCGTTAGGGTCAAGAGGTGAGCGCGAAGAAGTCTGCGCGGCGCAAGAAGAGGCGCCTGGAAGGACTGCGCGAAAACGTCCTCGACGAGGCTTGGGCGCTTCTCGTGGAGCGCGGGCTGGGCGACCTGACCTTGGCCGAACTCGGTCGCCGTGTCGACACCAGCGCCGGACACCTGCTCTATCACTTCGGCAGCAAGGACGATTTGTTGCTGGAGTTGCTCCGCCGGAACGAGTCGGAGCTGTGGGAGCAATGGCAGGAGTTTCGTGCCCAAGGCGGGGAATTCGCTGACCTGTATCGCGCCTTCTGCAGGCAGTTCCTCCCGAGCGATCATGGTGACCCGCGCTGGCTGGTCTGGCTGGAGCTGTGGCCGCGCGGACTCCGGGTTGAATCCCTTTCCTCGGCACTGGACGAATTCGACGACGTGTGGCGCGACGAGTTGGCCGACCTGTTGACCGAGGCCGGCGTCGATGATGCCGTCGCGTTGGCCCGCCGGGCCTGTTGGCTCATGGACGGGCTCGCCGTTGCCATCGTCGTCGGCGAGGGCGGCATCACAGTTGATGAGGCGATCGACCATGCGGTCGCACTTCTGCCGGAGGGCTTGCGCTAGGCACCGATCGCGACCTACGTTTCTTGAACGGCATTCAAAGCAAGGGAACGGGCATGACGTCGTACGACGCGGTGGTCGTGGGCGCAGGAGCGACTGGCCTGACGGCCGCATACCGGCTCGCGCGAGGCGGCCAACAGGTGATGGTTCTCGAGGCTCGAGATCGCGTCGGCGGCCGCCTCCGCACCGAGGTTCACGGCGATCTTCCCTTTGAGATCGGCGGTCAGTGGGTCTCGCCCGATCAGTCGGCGTTAGTGGAGTTGCTCGACGAACTCGGACTTTCGACGTACCCGCGCTATCGGGACGGCGACTCCCTGTACGTCGCCGCCGACGGTGTCGCCCGGCGTTTCGCCGGCGAGACACTCCCGATTGACGACGCCACCCAGGCGGAGATCGATCGACTGAGCGCGTTGCTCGACGCCCTCGCGGCGGACATGGATCCGGATCGCCCGTGGGACCACCCGCAGGCGGCGGAACTCGACAGCGTCACCTTCAGCCAATGGCTCGATACCCAGACCGACAACATCGAGGCACGCGACAACATCGCGCTCTACCTGGGCCCGGCGATGCTCACCAAGCCGGTGTGGTCGTTTTCGATGCTGACGGCGGTCTTGATGTGTTCGAGCGCGGGATCCTTCGAGCATCTGGTTGACGCCGATTTCATTCTCGATCGTTGCGTCGTCGGAGGTCTGGCCTCGGTGCCGACGACGCTGGCCGAGAAGCTCGGAGACGCAGTCCGCCTCGACGCCGACGTGACCCACATAGACGTCGATGCCGGTGGGGCGGTCATCACTTTCAACGGTGAGCGGATCCAAGCCAGGCAGGTCGTGCTCGCGCTGCCGCCCACCCACGTTCGGCGCATCAGGATCACTCCCGACCTTCCCGCCGAACACCGGCATGCCAGAGAGCAACAGTCATTTGGGTTGGTGATCAAGGTCCAGGCGGAGTACGACAAGCCCTTCTGGCGCGACGCGGGACTCTCTGGCACCGGATTCGGTCCGTACCAACTCGTCCACGAGGTGTACGACAACACCTGGTTCGACGGCGAGCGCGAGGCATCCACGGGCGTCTTGGTGGGGTTCGTCGCCAGCCAGAATGCTGATTCTGTGCTGCGGTTGCCGGAAGACCAACGACGCGAGCGGATCCTGGCCTCGCTGGGCAGCTACTTCGGTGAGCTCGCCCTCCATCCGCGGACCTATGTCGAGAGCGATTGGCAAGATCAGGAGCTCACTGGTGGGGCGTACGCGACCTGTTTCGAGGTCGGAAGCCTGACTCGATACGGCGCAAGATTGCGCGAACCCGTGGGTCCGATCTGGTTCGGCAGCAGCGACTGCGCCGGACTCGGATTCGGCCATGTGGACGGTGCCGTGCGGATGGGCACCTTGATCGCGCAGCGGATTCTCGAAGGACAATCCCCATGAGCGAGAGTCGAGCCCATGCGCCGGCAATCGCACTGCGCGATTTGCGCAAGGTGTTCGGGTCGACGGTGGCAGTCTCCGAGGTCACGCTCGACGTTGGTGACGGCGAACTCTTCGCGATGCTCGGGCCGTCTGGGTCGGGCAAGACCACTGTGCTTCGCATGATCGCCGGTTTCGAACAACCGACCAGCGGCACGGTGTCGCTGGCTGGTGTCGATGCCACGGGACGTCCTCCCTTCCTGCGCGACGTCAACACCGTCTTCCAGGACTACGCGCTCTTTCCGCACATGACGGTGGCTGGCAACGTTGAGTTCGGCCTCAAGGTCAAGAAGGTTGCAGCCGGCGAGCGACGTCGTCGCGTGGGGGAGGCACTGGACATGGTCCGGCTGGCCGACCGTGCCAACCAAAAGCCGGATCAACTCTCGGGCGGCCAGAGACAGCGGGTCGCTCTGGCCCGGGCTCTGGTCGGCCGCCCGAAGGTCCTCCTCCTCGACGAACCACTGGGCGCGCTCGACCTGAAACTTCGCGAACAGATGCAGGTCGAACTGAAGGCCATCCAGCGCGAAGTGGGCATCACGTTCGTCTTTGTCACCCACGATCAAGACGAGGCGCTCACCTTGTGCGACCGACTGGCAGTCTTCAACGACGGACACGTTGAGCAAATCGGCCGAGCGGCCGAGGTCTACGAGTCACCGGCGAACCAGTTCGTGGCGAACTTCGTGGGCACTTCAAATCTGATCAGTGGCGACATTTCCCAGGCCCTCGTCGGCCGCGAGGGAATCTTCGCCTTGCGCCCCGAGAAGATCACGCTCGCGGCATTAGATTCCGACTCCGGGGCGGGAGTCGACGGCACGGTGAGCGAGGTGGTGTACGCCGGCGCCACCACTCGGGTTGTCGTCGACGTGGGCCCGGCCACGCTGAACGTCACGATCGCCAACTCCGCCCCAGATCGACGTCAGGCGCGGCGCGGTGACCGCGTGCGGCTGGCATGGACCGACGAAGCTCTGCACGTCCTACGAAGTTGACGGGCCGATCCAGTATTCGACCGACGAGGAGAAACACATGAAATTCACCAGCAGGATTGCCGTCGCGGCACTCTTTGCGTTCGCGGCGCTTGGGCTGTCGGGGTGCGGGTCGCCCGGCGGAGGTTCCGCGCATCAACCGCCGAAGGTGGCGTCTCTCACGTCGCTCGGCAAGTCGGAGGGCAAGGTGAACCTGATCGTCTGGGCCGGCTACGCCGAAGACGGCAGCGACGACAAGACGGTTGACTGGGTTCATCCCTTCGAGAGAAAGACGGGATGTCAGGTCAACGCCAAGGTGGCCGACACGTCCGACGCCATGGTGCAGCTGATGCGCACCGGTCAGTACGACGGCGTTTCCGCTTCGGGTGACGCCACGTTGCGACTTGTCTACGGCGGTGACGTTGCGCCGGTCAACACAGATCTGGTTCCCAACTACAAGACCATCGCACCGTTCCTGAAGAAGCGGCCCTGGAACTCGGTCGACGGCACCATGTACGGCATCCCGCACGGCTGGGGCGCCAACGTCCTGATGTGGAACAAGAGCGTCGTCAAGCAAGCGCCGACCTCGTGGGGCGCGGTATTCGACAAGAGCGGGCCATATGCCGGCAAGGTGACGGCGTACGACTCACCGATCTACATCGCGGATGCCGCGCTGTATTTGTCCAAGACCAACCCGTCGTTGGGCATCAAGGACCCGTACTCGCTGACGGAGAAGCAGCTCGACGCCGCCGTCGGGTTGCTCAAGCATCAGAACGCCAACGTCGGCGAGTACTGGTCGGCGTACACCGCGGAGGTGGACTCCTTCGAGAAAGGCAAGAGCGTCATCGGCACGTCTTGGCAGGTCATCGCCAATTTGATCAACGCCGACAAGAAGGTAGCGGTGGGCACGACCGTGCCGCGCGAAGGCGCGACCGGATGGTCTGACACGTGGATGGTTTCAGCCAAGGCGAAGCATCCGAACTGCATGTACCAGTGGATGAACTGGATTGCGTCACCGAAAGCCAACGCCGAGGTTGCCGAGTGGTTCGGAGAAGCGCCGGCGCAAACGTTGGCTTGTAGGGAGACGAGCGACAAGTCGTTCTGCGACACGTTCCACGCGACCGACGCTGCGTACGCGTCCAAGATCCACTACTGGACGACGCCCCAGAAACAGTGTGTCGACGGATCGGGCAACAACTGCACGGCCTACGCCGAATGGGTCAGCAAATGGCAGCGGATGAAGGGCTGAGCAGATGACGGTGGCCCGGGTTCTCGCGTCCCGGCCCGGGCTGCGCCTGTCACTGACGCTGGTGCCGCCGCTGGCCTGGCTGGTCATCGCCTATCTGGGATCGCTGATGGTGCTTCTTGTCAGCGCACTGTGGACGGTCGACTCGTTCAGCGGCTCGATCGTCCACACGATCACGGCGGAGAACTTCCGCAGCATCGTCACCGAACCGCTGTTCCGCACCGTGACGGTACGTACTGTCATGGTCGCTTTGACGGTCACGTTGATCGACGCAGTCGTCGCTGTCCCGCTCGCTCTGTACATGGCCAAGGTGGCCAGTGCCCGGGCGCAGGTGCTGCTCATCGTGGCGGTTACGACGCCCTTGTGGGCGAGTTATCTCGTCAAGGCCTATGCGTGGCGAGGGCTGCTCGCCCCCCATGGGCCGGTGGACTGGATCACCCGGGGGCATTCGCCGAGCTATGGCCTGACGGCCACCGTCCTGACGTTGGCGTATCTGTGGTTCCCGTACATGGTGTTGCCGGTGTTTGCCAGCCTGATGAAGCTCCCCGATTCGTTTCTTGAGGCCGGAGCCGATCTGGGCGCGTCGAGCGCCGTCACATTGCGACGTGTCGCGCTGCCGTTGGCATTTCCGGGGATCGCCGCCGGTTCGATCTTCACGTTTTCGCTCAGCATGGGCGACTACATCGCCGTGACCATCGTCGGCGGCAAGACTCAACTCCTGGGCAATTTGATCTACGGGCAACTGGTCACCGCCAACAACCAGCCCTTGGCGGCGGCACTCTCGTTGATCCCAATCGCGGCCGTGCTTGCGTACCTGTTCGCGTTGCAGGCGACCGGGGCATTGGAGGATGCCTGATGCCACTGTCCCGAGGTATGCGGCGCGTCCTGACGCTCTGGGCGGGCGGAGCACTGTTTCTGCTGTATGCGCCGTTGGTCATCGTCGTGCTGAACTCGTTCAACGTGTCCCGAACGTTTGCGTTTCCGCCGTCGGGACTCACCTTGCAGTGGTGGAACGCTGCTCTGCACAGTTCGGGCGCGTGGAACGCGCTCGCCTCCAGCGTCATTGTCGGACTGTGCGCCACGGCGATTGCGCTCGTACTCGGAACGTTGGCTGCTTTCGCGCTCCAGCGCCACCGCTTCTTCGGCCGGCGCGCTGTCAACCTGCTGATCACGCTCCCGATCACCTTGCCGGGGATCGTCACCGGAATCGCGCTCGCGGCAACCTTCACGTCGGTGCTGAACGTGGCGTTGTCGGTGGCCACCATCATCGTTGGTCATGCGACGTTCTGCATCGTCGTCGTCTTCAACAATGTCCAGGCGCGACTCCGGCGGATGGGTACCGCGCTGGAGGACGCCGCAGCCGACTTGGGCGCGACCGGATGGCAGACGATGCGGCTGGTCACGTACCCGATGATCCGCGGAGCTCTGGTCGCCGGCGCCTTGCTCGCATTTGCACTCAGCTTCGACGAAATCGTCGTCACGACGTTCACCGCCGGACCTGACACGACCACACTGCCACTGTGGATCTTCAGCAATCTGTTCCGCCCGAACCAAGCACCAGTGGTGAATGTCGTTGCCGCAGTGCTGACGGTCGTCGCAATCGTGCCGGTGTGGCTCGCGCAGCGACTCGGCGGCGACATCGCCACGACCCGCTGACCAACCAGGAAGGAAGACAGCAATGAGCATGTACGCCGTCACGAATCCAGCGACGGGAGAGGTCGTCGAGACCTTCCCTGAGGCGTCTGACGACCAGATCGAGTCCGCGCTGGCTCGTGCCTCGCAGGCTGCGTCGACGTGGGGCCGCATGAGCACGGCCGCCGAGCGGTGCGCACTGATCCACACGCTGGCCGACCTGACACGCCAGCGCCGCGACGAACTCGCGGAGATCATCGTCACCGAGATGGGCAAGCCGATGGATGACGCCCTGGGCGAGGTCGACTTCAGCGCTGACATCTACGACTACTACGCGGCCCACGGTGAAGCGTTCCTGGCGGACGAGTCGATCGACCTGGGCGAGGGAGCCGAGGGAACTGCCGTCATCCGCCGCTCTCCCTTGGGCGTCCTGCTGGGGATCATGCCGTGGAACTTCCCGCACTACCAGGTCGCCCGCTTCGCTGGTCCCAACCTGGCGATCGGGAACACGATCGTGCTGAAGCACGCGCCACAGTGCCCACGTACGGCAGCCGCATTGCAGCAGCTCTATGACGACGCCGGCTTCCCATCGGGGGCCTATGTGAACGTCTACGCCACCAATGAGCAGGTGGCCCGGATCATCGCCGACCCACGCATCGCCGGCGTCTCGCTCACCGGCTCGGAGCGAGCGGGCGCGGCTGTGGCCGAAGTGGCCGGACGGAATCTGAAGAAGGTCGTCCTGGAGCTGGGCGGTTCCGACCCGTTTGTCCTGCTGAGCACGGCAGACCTCGATGCGACCGTGGAATCTGCGGTCGCCGCCCGGATGGACAACACCGGGCAGTCGTGCAACGCCGCGAAGCGCTTTGTCGTCATCGATTCGCTGTATGACCAGTTCGTCGAGAAGTTCACCGACGGAATGCTCAACGCCGGGGAAGAGATCGCTCCGCTGTCGTCGGAGGCGGCCGCCGTCCGATTGGAGTCGCAAGTGGAAGAGGCGGTGGCCGGCGGCGCCACCTGGGTGTCACGGGGCCAGCGCAACGGGGCCTACTTTCCGTCCGGCGTTCTCAGCGGCATCGGCGCAGACAATCCGGCCTTTGGGCAAGAGTTCTTCGGGCCGGTCGCCATGGTGTATCGGGCGGTCGATGAGGACAACGCGGTGCAGATTGCCAACGCCACGCCGTTCGGCCTCGGCTCCTATGTCTTCACCACCGACGATGAACAGGCCGCGCGGGTCGCCGATCGCATCGAAGCCGGCATGGTCTACGTCAACGGCGTCCTGATGGATCAGGCCGAAATCCCGTTCGGGGGCGTCAAACGCTCGGGCTTTGGTCGCGAACTCGGCCGCTTCGGCATGGATGAGTTCGTCAACAAGAAGCTCATCCGCCGTGCAGGAGGGGTGGCCACGTGATCACACAGGAGCGCCGACTCGTCACATCGATCCCCGGGCCGCGTTCCGAGGCATTGATGGGTCGAAAGCAAGCGGCTGTCGCGTCAGGTGTCGGGACGACGATGCCGGTCTTCGCCGTCGAAGCGAGCGGTGGCATTGTCGTTGACGCGGACGGTAACCAGTTGATCGACCTGGGTTCCGGCATCGCGGTCACGACAGTCGGCAACAGCGCTCCACGGGTTGCCGCTGCTGTTCAACAGCAGGTGGCGGCCTTCACGCACACCTGCTTCATGGTGACGCCGTACGAGGGCTATGTCGCCGTCTGCGAAGCGCTGAATGACCTGACGCCCGGCACCCACGACAAGCGATCGGCCTTGTTCAACTCGGGCGCTGAGGCCGTCGAGAATGCGGTGAAGATTGCCCGATCGTTCACGAAACGGCAGGCCGTCGTCGTGTTCGACCACGCCTATCACGGTCGCACGAACCTGACCATGGCGATGACCGCCAAGAGCATGCCGTACAAGTCCGGGTTCGGGCCGTTTGCGTCGGAGATCTACCGGGCTCCGATGTCGTATCCGTTCCGCGACCGTCTGGATGGAGCGAGCGCTGCCGGCCGCGCGATCGACGTCATCGACAAACAGGTGGGCTCGATGAATCTCGCCGCGGTGGTCATCGAGCCCATTCAGGGCGAGGGCGGGTTCATCGAGCCGGCACCCGGCTTCCTCGCATTGCTGGCCGATTGGTGTCAAGCCAATGGTGTGGTGTTCGTCGCGGACGAAGTGCAGACCGGCTTTGCCCGCACCGGAAACATGTTCGCCTGTGACCACGAGGGTGTGGTTCCCGACCTGATCGTGACTGCCAAAGGAATCGCTGGGGGGCTTCCTTTGGCGGCGGTCACGGGAAGGGCCGAAATCATGGATGCCCCGCACGTCGGCGGACTCGGCGGCACGTACGGCGGCAACCCCATCGCGTGTGCGGCTGCCCTGGCCGTCATCGAGACGATCGAGGCCGAGCAACTCGTCGAGCGCGCCGGGGCGATCGGAACCCAGTTGAAGGAGCGCCTCACGGCACTGCAGGCCAGGGACGATCGAATCGGAGACGTTCGCGGCCGGGGGGCCATGGTGGCGATCGAGCTCGTCGAGCCCGGCGGCACCGAACCGGACTCAGGGCTCGCCAAGCGCTTGGCAACCGAGGCCCATCAGCGCGGAGTGGTCGTGCTGACATGTGGGACGTACGGCAATGTCTTCCGATTCCTGCCGCCCCTTTCGATCAGCGACGAACTGCTGACCGAAGCGTGCGACGTGCTGGACGACGTGTTCTCGACGATCCGGTGAAGGGCTCGGTCAGGGAGTGACGGCGAGATTCGCCAAGACTGCCGCTCCAAGTTCAGCGTCGCCTGTGACCGTCGCGGTCACCTGATCTGGTGCACGTCGGCCACCCGACAAGACCGTGAATGTCTCGAAGTCCATCGCGAGGTGCACGCTCGGATCGGCGGGCGCCGAGCTGAGCTCGCTCGCTCGTCCGTCGTCCCCCATGTGGGCCACAAGAGTTGCGGAGTGTTCGCCGGTGACGTCGAGGACGACGGTCGTGCCGGCCGGTGCGCCGATCCTCTTGCCGAGGACGAAGGGCAGGCTCCGCGAAAAGGAGCGAAGGGCGTGAGCGCCACCGGCGCCCGTCAGCCCACCGGAGCGATCGACCGCGCGGCGAATGTCCTGCTGGTGCATCCAAAGATCCAGGGCGCGGTTGGACAACAGCATGTCCCAGGTCCAGCCGACCCCGGCGGCAAACCCGTCGCCCAGAGCGGTCGGGTCCAACGGCATCAGTGCGAGCAGTGCGTCGTGGCGCTTGGCCGCCGATGACTCAAAGTCGTCGATGATCTCGTCGGTCGACCAATCGGCGCGAGCCAATGGTCCGGACTCGGTGAACATGCCCATCGGCCCCTTGATGTGGGGCGCGGGAGGCACCTCGACCCGCGGCTGTGGGTTGCCCGCGAGATCCGATTCCAAATGCGCCATGTGCGCGGCGACGTAGCGAACGTTCCAGCCGGGAAGATCGGTCGGTCTCGCCCATTCGTCGGGCTGCAATTCACGCAGCAGACCGACGTTCTCGGCCACCACCAGCCACCAGACGTCGATGTACTCCTGAAGCCGGTTGGCGTCGCCCATAGGGTCACCCTAGGACGCCAGCTCTTCTCGCCGCCGTGCTTCGTACCCACTCACGATTCGTGCATGCGGCCAGCGGGTAATGATGGAGCCGTGAGGCTGCGCACCGTCTCTTGTCAGGCTCCGGGATGGCGTCGCGTCCGCAACGGACGCGGGTTTCGCTATCTCGACGAACGGAACAATCCGCTGACGGCCGGCCAGGTGGAGCGAGTCAAGGCGCTTGTGATTCCTCCGGCGTGGACTGATGTTTGGATTTGTCCTGACGACCGTGGGCACCTGCAGGCCGTCGGGACCGACAAGGCCGGCCGGAGGCAGTACCTGTACCACACCGAATGGCGACGCAAACGCGACGAGGCCAAGTTCGATCGAGCGATCACGCTCGGCCGTCGCCTGCCTGCCGTCCGGGCGATCCTCCGCAGCGATCTGATGGGCAAGAGGACTGAGCGCGCGACGGTCGTGACGGCGGCTGTGCGACTCCTCGACTTGGGTTGCTTCCGGATTGGCTCGGAGGAGTACGCCGAGGAAAACGGCACGTACGGCCTGACGACCCTTCAGGTGCGACACGTCCGACGAATCGGCCGCAAGCGGGTCTTCAGCTTCGTCGGCAAGGGCGGAATCCGGCATGAGATTGCCATTTCTGATCCGTCTGTGCGGGCCGTCGTAGATTCGCTCATGCGCCAGCGTGGCCAGCGGGCGCGGCTC